>Ga0164242_10002415_pt1 | contig 21625 bp, 21 predicted proteins | sample OricomgcompostMG_FD_108783 | JGI IMG/M metagenome (GOLD analysis project Ga0164242, IMG submission 108783) | Miracle-Growth compost microbial communities from Emeryville, California, USA - Original compost - Miracle growth compost (MG) ... | reverse complement strand
GTTGTTGATCGAGATGCCGAGGTTCGCGAGCATGTTCGCGAGCGTCTGCGTGGTGAACGGCGCCTGGGTGGTCTGGTCGCCGGTGCCGTCGAGGCCGACGACGAGGCCATAGCCGATCAGCGGATTGTCGCGCACGCCCTGGAACGACACGAGGTCTTTCACGCGCTCGGCGCGCGCGGCCGGCGAGAACGCGAGCAGCGCGCCGCACACGAACATGAAGCCGGCGAACACGCCGAACGCGGCGAGCACGCGCTTGACCGGCGAGCGGCGGCGTTGACGGAAACGGATCTTCACCATGGCGAGATGTTCAGAAAAAAGCGTTGCAGCCAGCCCATCGTTTCCGCTTCGTCGATGTAGCCCTTCGCCGAGTATTCGATCTTCGCGTCGGCGACCTCGGTCGACAGCACCGAGTTGTCGCCCGCCACGGTGTTCGGGTTCACGACGCCCGAGAAGCGCACGAACTCGTTGCCCTGGTTGATCAGCATCTGCTTCTGGCCGGACACGACGAGGTTGCCGTTCGGCAGCACGTTGGTGACGGTCACCGTCAGCACGCCGTTGAACGTGTTCGACGCGTTCGCGCCGCCGGTCGCATCGAACTGGTTCGCGCCCTGCGCGCTCAGGTTGGTCTTGCTGAACAGGCCGCCGAGGAAGCCGGCGGTCGGCACCGAGAACGACGTCGAGCCGCCGCGCTTGGTGTTCGCGCCGGACGACTTGGTCGCGTTGATGTTCTCGGCGATCACGATCGTCAGGATGTCGCCGACGTTGCGCGGACGCTGGTCCTCGAACAGCGGGTGGCCCGCGTAGCCGGGGTTGTAGATCGCGCCGGGCGACAGATTGGCCGGCGGCATCGGCGGCACGGCCGTCATCGGCTGCTGGATGATCGGCTGCTTCGGTTGCAGCGCACAGCCCGCGAGCGCCGCGCTCGCCGCGACGGCGGCGAGCGCGGCGGTACGCGCGACGGAAAAATAACGGGCTGAGTGCGCCATGCGGATCACCAACTGACTGACTGAAAACGTGACGGCGTTACACCGACATCTGGCTCAAGGTCTGCAGCATCTGGTCGGACGTGGTCACGGCCTTGCTGTTGATCTCGTACGCGCGCTGGGTCTGGATCATGTTCACGAGTTCCTGCACGACGTTCACGTTCGACGCCTCGACGTAGCCCTGGTCGAGCGTGCCCGAGCCGTTGAGGCCCGGCGTCGTGATCGTCGGCGCGCCGGACGACGCGGTTTCCGAATACAGGTTCTCGCCGTTCGACTGCAGGCCGGCCGGGTTGATGAACATCGCCAGTTGCAGCGAGCCGATCGTCGTGTTGTTCGCGTTGCCGGGCGTCGTCACGGTCACGACGCCGTCGCTGCCGACCGTCAGCGACAGTGCGTTCGCCGGCACCGTGATCGCCGGCACCACCGGATAGCCGCTCGACGTGACAAGCTGGCCCTGCGCGTTGGTCTGGAACGAGCCGTCGCGCGTGTACGCGGTCGTGCCGTCCGGCATCTGGACCTGGAAGAAGCCCTGGCCGTTGATCGCCACGTCCTTCGAGTTGCCGGTCTGCTGCAGGCTGCCCTGGGTGAAGATGCGCTCGGTCGCGACCTGCTGCACGCCGGTGCCGACCTGGCTGCCGGACGGCAGTTCGGTTTCCTGCGTCGAGTTCGCGCCGGGCTGACGCAGCGTCTGGTACATCAGATCCTCGAACACCGCGCGCGAGCCCTTGAAGCCATTGGTGCTCACGTTCGCGAGATTGTTCGAGATCACGTCCATCTGCGCCTGCTGCGCGTTCATGCCGGTGGCGGCGATATAGAGCGAACGGTTCATGCTGCGGATTCCTGTAAGACTTCTAGCTGAAATTGAGCAGCTGGTTGGCGCTCTGCTCGTTCTGGTCGGCGGTCTGCAGCATCTTCGTCTGCAACTGGAACTGCCGCGCGTTGGCGATCATCGACACCATCGCCGCGACCGGATTCACGTTGCTGCCTTCGAGCGACTCCGGCGCGAGCGTCACGCCCGGGTCCGGGTCGGCCGGATTGCCGTCGGCGGTGCGAAAGAGGCCGTCGTCGCCGCGCTGCATGCTGCCTGCCGGCGGATTCACGAGCTTCAACTGGTCGATCACCGCGATCGTGTTCGGCGGGTTGCCGGGCGCGAGCGCCGACACCGTGCCGTCCTTGCCGATCGTCACGGCCGAGCCCGGCGGCACCGCGATCGGGCCGCCCTGGCCGATCACCGGCAGGTTGGTCGCGGTCAGCAACTGGCCGTTTTCGTCGACGTGCAGGTTGCCCGCGCGCGTGTACGCCTCGTTGCCGTCCGGCGTCATCACCGACAGCCAGCCCGGCCCCTCGATCGCGACGTCGAGCGGATTGCCGGTGCGCGAGATCGGGCCCGGCGTCATGTCGGCGCCCGGCGTCGCGGACAGCACGAAGGTGCGGGTCGTCGTGTCGTTCCCGTCGCCGAAGCCCATCGGCACCGCGCGGAAGTTCGCGAGTTGCGCGCGAAAACCCGTGGTCGACGTGTTCGCGAGGTTGTTCGCGACGACGGTCTGCTGGTCGAGCGCCTGGCTTGCGCCCGTCATCGCGGTATAGATCAGTCGGTCCATGATTCGCCCGGTGAGTCGCGTCGCTCGGCGCGTCGCGTTACAGGTTCAGCAGCGTCTGGTCGACGCTCTGCTGGGTCTTGATCGTCTGCGCGTTCGCCTGATAGTTGCGCTGCGCGGTGATCAGGTCGACCAGCTGGTTCGTCAGGTCGACGTTCGACGATTCGATCGCGCCGCCCGTCAGCGTGCCGTGGTTGGTGCTGCCGGGCGTCGACACCTGCGGCACGCCCGACGCCGAGGTCTGCGCGTACTCGTTGCCGCCGAGGTCGCGCAGGCCGTTCGGGTTGTTGAAGTTCGCGAGCACGATCTGGCCGAGCGACTGGGTCTGGCCGTTCGAATAGTTGCCGGTCAGCGTGCCGTCCGCCGTGATCGTGAAGTTCGTCAGCTGGCCGCTCGCGTAACCGTTCTGCGTGAGGTTGTTCACGCCGTTCGCGCTGCCGAACTGGGTGGTGCCGGTGAAGTCGACCGTCACGACCTGGTTCTGCTTCGCGCCGTCGGTCGGGTTCACGGTCACGGACATCTGGCCGTTCGCCGGCGACACGAGGTTGCCGCCCTGATCGAATTCGAGCGAGCCGACCTGGGTCGCGTTGCCCGGCGTGCCCGAGTACACGTTCCACAGCGCGTTGCCGGTGGTCGCGTCGGTGCCGTTCTGCACGAAGTACATATTGATCTGCTCGGTGCCGCCGAGCGAATCGTAGGTCTGGATCGACGTCGAGTAGCTGTACGAATTCGGATCGGTCTCGCTGAACGGCGTGGCGGTCGGCGCGCTCGTCTGCGCGTCGAGGTTCACCTGCGCGGTGATCGACGACGTGGACAGCGGCGCCAGATTCGTCGTCGGCACCGACAGCGGCACGGTCGCGGCCGTGTTGACCACGCCCTGCGAATCCGCCGCGTAGCCCATCAGTTGCAGGCCCTGGCCGTTCACGATGTCGCCGTTCGGGTCGAGCTGGAACACGCCGTTGCGCGAATACGTGAGCGAGCCGTTGTTCGACATCTGGAAGAAGCCGTTGCCGTTGATCGCGACGTCGAGCGCCTGGCCGGTCGTCGTGATCGTGCCCTGCGAGAAGTCCTGCTGCACTTCCGCGAGCGACGTGCCGAGGCCGATCTGCGTGTTCACCGACGACGCGAGCGTATTCGCGTACACGTCCTGGAACTGCGCGTTGCTCTCCTTGAAGCCGACGGTGTTCGCGTTCGCGATGTTGTTGCCGATCACGTCGAGGTCGTTCGACGACGCGGCGAGGCCGCTCAAGCCTTGCTGGTAACCCATGGATTTGCTCCGTTACTTCACGAGTCAGAGGATGGCCGCGACGCTCGAAAGCGGGACCGTGTTGCCGTTCGACAGCGCGAGGCCCGCGCTGCCGCCCGACTGCTGGACGACGCTCTGCACCTGGCTCGCTGCGAGCGTGGTCGCCGACGCGGCCTGGCCGTTGACGGTCGCGGTCGCCGCGATCGTGTAGGTGCCGTCCGGCAGCGCGTTGCCGTTCGCGTCCTTCGGCGTCCACGTGATCGGCACGTTGCCGGCCGACTGCGCGCCGAGGTCGACCGAGTTGACGACCTGGCCCGCGCTGTTGGTGATCGTCAACTGCACGTCCGACGCGGCGGCCGGCAGCGATACGCCGATCTGCGTCGCGGCGCCGCCCGACACGCTGACGCTCGTCGCCGGCGCAAGCACTGTCGAGCCGATCAGGAGCGCCGCCTGCGCGTTCTGGCCGGCCGAAAGCTGGGTGGACAGCGACGACAGCGACGTGTTCAGCGACTGGATGCCGGACACGGTGTCGATCTGCGCGAGTTGCGAGGTCATCTGCGAACTATCCATCGGATCGGTCGGATCCTGGTTCTGCAACTGCGTGACGAGCAGTTGCAGGAAGGTCTGCTGCAGGTCGCTGCCGCTCGTGCCGCTGGTACCGCTCGTGCCGCTTGCCGAAGACGACGCGTTCGTGCCGTTCATCGTGTCGAGCAGCTGCTGCGACACGGTGGTCGACGTGCCGCCGATGGTGGTGCTGGTGGTCACTGCTTTCTCCTCTGGGAGCGTTGTCCGCTTGCGCGACCGGATCAGGTGCCGATGGTCAGCGTCTTGAGCATCAACTGCTTGGCCGTGTTCAGTGTCTCGACGTTCGCCTGGTACGAACGCGACGCCGAGATCATGTTCACCATCTCCTGCACCGGATCGACGTTCGGCATCGTCACGTAGCCGTCGGTGTTCGCGGCCGGGTTGCCCGGGTCGTAGACCGTCTTCATCGGCGTCGGGTCGTCGACCACGCCGGTCACCTGCACGCCGCCGACCTGCTGGCCGGACGCGGTGCGCGCGCCGCCGAGCGGATCGACCGCGAACACGACCTGCTTCGCGCGGTACGGCTGGCCGTCCGGGCCGGTCGTGCTGTCGGCGTTCGCGAGATTCGACGCGGTCACGTTCAGACGCTGCGACTCCGCGCTCATCGCGGAGCCGGCCACGCTGAAGATATTCATCAGGGAGGACATGGTTCGTTACCTCGGGGTTAGCTGCCGGACGTGATCGCCGCCAGCATCGTCTTGATCTGCTGCGAGAGCACCGTCATGCCGGCCTCGAAATGCAGCGCGTTGTCCGCGAACTGCACGCGCTCGGTGTCGAGGTCGACCGTGTTGCCGTCGAGCGACGGCTGCACCGGATTGCGGTACAGCAGCGGGCTCGTATACGCATCCGTCGGGCCGCCCGTCGCGACGAGCCGCGCGTCGCCAGCCATGTGGCCCGGCTCGGTCGCCGCGAGCGTCATGCCGCTCGTCACGCCGAGCGGCTGCGCCATCGCGAGCGGCGCGGCGTCGCCGGCCGACGTGCCCGGCGCGCCGGTCGCGCCGGCGCGCCGAAGCGCACCCGCGAGCGACGCGTTGAAATCGACGTCGCGCGCCTGGTAACCCGGCGTGTCAGCGTTCGCGATGTTCGACGACAGCAGCGTCTGACGCGTCGCGCGCACGTCGAGCGCTTCGCGGCCGAACGCGAATTCCGCATCGAGTTTGTCCAGCATCGGGTCTCTCCGGGTCGGTTCATCAGGGGTGCGGCACGCCCGCACGCCTTTTCGCATGGAGACGAATGTTAGGCGCCGCACACAACAACCAATCGGACGAATAGCCGGGTAAGGCCCCCTCTATTCGACGTTAGGACGCGAGGGCCGATGCCTAGAATGCGATGCCGTACCAATGCATTCGAGGGAGGGCGACGATGCCGCAGCCAGTTCGATTTCGCGCGCGCGGTTCACGCGCCGGGCGACCGCCGTCCGGCGCGCGCCGCGCGGCGTGGCTGCTCGCGGGCGCCGCGCTCGGCTGTGCGTGGCTGTGGATCGTCCCGGCCCACGCGCAGCAGGTGGTAAGCGGGCAGATCTATATTCCGGGACCGGGCGACCGTGGGGGCGCGGACGCCGCGTCGATGACCGCGATGGTTCAGGCGCCGTCGACGGCGCCGGCGGGCGGGCTCGCGGCTTCGCCGAGGCCGGCCGTGCCGGCCGGGATGATCACGATTCCGGGGCGCGGCGAAAAGACCGCCGATGCCGGCGATGCGTCGCCGGCGCCGACGGTCATCACGATTCCGGGGCCGGGCGAACGGGCCGGACGGATCGCGGCGGCTTCGCTGAATGAGGTGAGCGTCGCGGGGACGGTGAAGGCACCGAGCGGCGTCGAGCGGGCAAATGCGGGGAATGCGGGCGATCTCGCGAAGGTCGCGAACCGGGCGAATGCGGCGAATACGGCGAATGCCAATCCTGCCTACGTTGCCAACGCCGCGAACTTCCCGAACGCCGCGCCGCGCGCGCCGGCCGCGTTGCAGCGCGTGAGCTTTGCGAGCGCGGCGAACCGCGTGGCGCCGGTCGTCGTCGGCGCGCCGCCGACGGTGGCGCAGCCGGCCGTCGCGCTGCACACCGCCCAGGCGACGCGCAACCGGCCGGCCGGCACGTCGGCTGCCGCGGCCACGGCTCGCGCCACCGGCGCGCCGGCCGTCGCTGCCAGGGCCGCCGTCGGCGTCGCATCGGCGCCGTCCGCCGTCGCCGCCGCGGCGCCCGCACAGCCGAACGCAGCCGCGCCCGCCGCAGCGACCACCGCGACCGCCGCGGGCGCGCCGCCCGTGCCGGCCGGCCAGCAGGACGGCGAATCGATCCGCGCGGCGGCGCTCGCGTACCTGCAACAACAATCGGCCGGTCTGCCGGGCCGCGTCAGCATCACCGTGTCGCCGGTGTTTCCGCGCGGTCTCGCCGCCTGCACGTCGCTCGAACCGTTCATGCCGCCGGGCGCGCGCACGTGGGGCCGCACGACGGTCGGCGTGCGCTGCGTCGGCCAGCGGCCGTGGACACTGTACGTACAGGCGCGCGTCGCGGTGCAGGTCACCTATTACACCGCCGCGCGCCCGATCGGCCCGGGCGAGACGCTCGCCGCGATCGACCTGCAACCGCGCGACGGCGACCTCGCGAGCCTGCCGCGGACCGTCATCACCGATCCGTCGCAGGCGCTCGGCGCGGTGTCGCTCGCGCGCATCGCGGCCGGGCTGCCGCTGCGCACCGACATGCTGCGCAGCGCCGCGTCGGTCGTGATCGGCCAGACCGTGAGGCTCGTCGCGGCGGGCCCGAACTTCACGATCTCGACCGAAGGCAGCGTGCTGAACAACGCCGCGCCCGGTCAGCGCGTGGAAGTACGCACCGGCGGCGGGCAGATCGTCACCGGCATCGTGAAGGACGCGGCGACGGTCGATGTACAGATATGACCCGGCCGCCGCGCGTCGCGGACGTCGTGGGCGTCGTGAGGTGTCGTCGCATGTAACGGGGTGTAACGGGTGTAACTGCCCGGTTGCCGCGCTAAAGTTCGGGTCGACCCGGCCGATATCACGGTCAAATCGATCAGGAAGCCAATCGTGAAAGTTGACCCGACCTCCTCCTCCCGCGTGCGTTCGCCGCAAGCCGGCACCGCGCGCCCGCAGCAAGGCGGCGCAGCCGCCGCGACGGACAACGCCGCCACGCCGTCGACCGACGCGTCGTCGGCGGGCGACGCGAGCGTGAGCCTGTCGTCGCTGTCGTCGCAACTGCGCTCGCTGGCGGCGTCCGGCTCGGCCGACATCGACACCGCGCACGTCGAGTCGATCAAGGACGCGATCCGCAACGGCACGTTGCAGATCGATGCCGGCAAGATCGCGGACGGCGTGCTGGACACCGCGCGCAGTCTGCTGAAACCGCCGTCGGGCGCCTGAGCGCACGGCGGCCCGCGTCACCGATTCATAGGGATTCGCCATGAAAGAAGCGCTGCTCTCCACGCTGATCGACGAACATGCGACGGTGGAAGCGTTTGCGTCGCTGCTCGCGTACGAGGAGAAGGCGCTGACGTCGACCGACGCGCTCGCCGCGCTGCCGTCGATCGTCGAGCAGAAGACCGAACTGACCGAGCGGCTCGCCGGCCTCGAAAAGGTGCGCGACGCGCAACTGACTGAACTCGGGCTGCCGCGCGGGCGCAAGGGCATCGAGATGGCGTGCGGTGGCGACGCGAAGCTCGCGAACCAGTGGGCGCTGCTGAAGGGCTCGACCGAGCGCGCGCGCCGCGCGAACCTGACGGTCGGCATGATGATCAACACACGGATGGACCATAACCGCCGGGCGCTTGCGATCCTGCGCGGCGAACGCCGCGGCGGCAATGCGATGCTGTACGGGCCGGACGGGCGCCTGCCGGCGTTCGGGCTGTAGCACGCGGGGCCGGTTGGCAGCCGCGCACGAATAACCCACAAGAAGTGTTGCCGGGCGGCCCTGAGCCGCCACTCGCACGCCCCGGTCGACGACCGGGGCGTTTTGTTCTGGGCGCCGGCGGCACGGCGCCCGGGCGAGCGCGTCGGCGCGCCGGTATGCGTCAGCGCGGGTCCGGCGGCAGTTCGAGCGGCCACACCTCGACCACGCCGTGCGCGATCGCACACGGCGTTTTCGACACCATCTCGATTGCCTGCGCGAGCGTCGCCGCCTCGATGACGGCGAAGCCGGCGACCGGCAGCGCCGACGACAGATACGGACCGCCCGTCGTTTCGACGCCGCCGGCGTCGGCGTTTCGGACCTGAACCGGCGTCCCCGCGACGCCCATCAGCGCGCCGGACTCGCGCAGCCGCGCGTCGTGCGCGTGGGCCGCGTCGCGCAGCGCCGCGTCCGTGCGATCGTAGCCTTCGCGGTCGCCGTATCCGATCGTAATGAATTTGGGCATGGGGGCCTCGTGGGTCTGAGGGGACGCAATCGGGGCGGCCGCCGCGGCCATCGGAGCGCGCGGGACCGGACTGGCGAAACGGGACCGGCGCACTGCGCCGATCCGGGACCGGCGCACTGCGCCGATCGCACCGTTTCCTGACTATATATAGACGTCTCCGCCGCCTGCCGCGCGGTGAGAACCGTTTGCGGGGCGACCGCCCAGATGCGCACCGGTGGCTCCGGCGTCGAGCCCCGCGCGCCACCGGCGCCGGCCGTCACGCGTCGCGGACCGGCAGCGCCGTCGAATACTTGATCTGCTCCATCGCGAAACTCGAACTCACGTCCGACAGCGGCATCGCGCGGATCAACTGTTTGTAGACGCGATCGTAATCGTCGATGTCGGTCACCGCGACCTTCAGCAGGTAATCGGTCTCGCCGCTCATCCGGTACGCCTCGACGATTTCCGGCAGATCCCGCACCGCCCGCGTGAATTGCTCGGCCCACGCCTCGGTGTGTTCGCTGGTGCGGATCGCGACGAACACGGTGGTGCCGACGCCGAGCTTTTTCGGGTCGCACAGCGCCACCTGCGCGCGGATCACGCCGCTTTCGCGCAGCCGCTGCACCCGCTTCCAGCACGGCGTCTGCGAAAGATTGACGCGCTGGGCCAGCTCGGCGACCGGCAGCGTCGCGTCCTGCTGAAGCAGCGCCAGCAGCTTCCTGTCGATGGAATCCATTCGCCCGCGTTCCTGATGAAGTAGAAAATTATTCTACACGCAGCCGGATACGGCGAGAAATTTGAAATCCGTTTCCGCGGGTGCACAGGTATAAATGGTGCATTACACATCCTCCCCGGGAGCCGCCTTGAACCTGCCGACCGAACCTTATCTGCTGGACGCCAGCGCGAACGCCGCCGCGGCGGCCCGCGCCCGGCTGCGCGAACGGCTCGACGCGGCGTTCGACGCCGCGCCGCTCGACCCGGCCGCGTTCGCCCGCGGCGTGCGCGCCGCGCTCGACGCCGCGCTTGCCGATGCCGCGCTGGTCACGCCGGCCCAGCGCGCGGGCGCGGCCGACACCTATACGCGCCACGTGCTCGTCGCCGATCCGGCCGGACGTTACACGGTCGCGTCGCTCGTCTGGATGCCCGGCCAGCACAGCCCCGTGCATGCGCACCATACGTGGTGCGGCTACGCGGTGATCGAGGGCACGCTGACCGAAACGCTGTTCGCGTGGGACGAAGCCGCCGGCGAGGCGCGCGCCGCACGGCGCCGGCCGCGCGACGCGGGCGCGCTGGCGTTCGCCCGCGGCGGCCGCGAGAACGTTCACCAGTTGGGTAATGCCGGCAACCGGCGCGCGGTGTCGCTGCACGTGTATGGCGTGCCGCTGGACGGAATCGCGACCCGGGTCAACGACATCGTGCCGGCCGCATCGGCGTAGGCGCGTCCGACGCGACGGGCGGCGCGGGCGACGCGCATGCCGCCGCCCCGTTCCGCCGTTCCGGCCCGCCGCCGGCGGCCCGCCGACGCCCGCATTAACGCATCGCCGCCCTCTTTCCCCCATAAAGTTTCCGACGCATCGGCCGTTACCACAAACAAGGCGGCCAGCACGAACGAAAAACGGCCGGGTCCGCCGATGCCACGCGAACGTGGCATGTATCGGGCCGACGGCCCTATCAGGAGAATTTCCATGCTCGGAATCAATAGCAACATCAACTCGCTGGTCGCGCAGCAGAACCTGACGACCTCGGGGAATGCACTGTCGCAGGCGATCACGCGTCTGTCGTCGGGCAAGCGCATCAACAGCGCGGCCGACGACGCAGCGGGTCTTGCGATCTCGAACATCATGCAGACCCAGATCAACGGTCTGAGCCAGGGCGTGTCGAACGCGAACAACGGCGTGTCGATGGTGCAAACCGCATCGAGCGGCCTGTCGTCGCTGACGAGCAGCCTGCAGACGATCCGCCAGCTGGCTGTGCAGGCGTCGGACGGCAGCATGACCGACAGCGACCGCGCGGCGCTGCAGCAGGAAGTGTCGCAGCAGATCCAGGAAGTGAACCGGATCGCGTCGCAGACGACCTTCAACGGCATGAACATTCTGGACGGCTCGCTCGGCAACGTGTCGTTCCAGGTCGGCGCGAACGTCGGCCAGACGATCAGCGTCGACCTGTCGCAGAACGTGTCGGCTTCGTCGCTCGGCGGCGGCGTCGCGTCGCAGGGTTCGGTGCTGGGTTCGCTGACGGGCCTGTCGCTGAACGCGACGGACGGCACGGCGGCGTCGAGCGCGACGTCGGCCACGCTGACGACGATCAACGTCCTCGCCGACGGCAAGGGCGGCTTCACGTTCACCGACCAGAACAACCAGGCGCTGTCGAGCGCGGCGGTGCAGAACCTGTTCGGCGGCCAGCTGGCCAACACCGGCACGGGCACCGCGCTGACGCTGACGCCGCAGGGCGCGCTGACGTCGGGCGCGAGCGCGTCGCAGACGAGCGCCATCAAGTCGATCCAGGCGGCGAACGGCCAGTTGACGGCCGGCGGCTTCGCGGCTTCGGGCAGCGTGCTGGCGACCATCGCGCCGACGCAGTTCATCAAGACGGACCTGTCGGGCGAAGACGGCGGCACGACCAGCACGTCGGATATCGCGTCGATCCAGGTCCTCGGCGACGGCAACGGCGGCTACACGTTCCGTGCGCTGGATTCGAACAAGAACGACATCACGTCGAGCGTGAGCGGCGGCGAAGCCGGCCTCGCGGCGCTGTTCACGACGTCCGCCGCTTCGGGCACGACGCCGGGCACCATTTCGCTGTCGTCGGCGGGCGCGACCGCCTTCACCGAAGGCGACGGCACGACGAGCGACGCCGCAGCGGCCACCGGCAAGTTTGCGGCGGCGGCAGCGGCCAACTACACGGCGCCGACCTATCCGAATGCGTTCCAGCCGGCCGGTAAGGTGCTGGGCTCGGTGCAGGCCGGCACGGACCTGAAGGCCGACCTCACGGGAGAAGACGCCACCACCGGTACGATCAAGACGGTCCAGATCGTTGCCGACGGCAACGGCGGCTTCGCGTACAAGGCGCTGGACGACAACGGCAAGGACATCACGTCGACCGTGACCGATGCCGGTGGCGACAAGGGCAGCGCGGCGCTCGCGACGCTCTTCAAGACCACGGGCGGCGCTGCCGTCGCGGCTGACGCGTCCACGGCCACCGCCGGCCAACTCGATGCGGGCCTCAGCACGGCTGGCACGACCGCATTCGGCGGCGCAGGCACCGACGCCACCGCGGCAGCGGCCGCAGTGACGGCCGCCAACACCGCGAACGACTCGCTCGTCGCGCTCGGCACCGTTTCGGTCAACCTCGACCAGAACGGCGATCCGGCGACCGCCGGCTCGACCCCGGCTTACACGTCGGTCAACGTGTACGGCGACGGCAGCGGCGGCTACATCTTCAAGGCCGTCGATTCGAGCGGCGCGGTCAGCACCGACTCGTCGGTCAACACCGAAGCCGGCCTGCTGTTCAACGTCGGCAGCAGCACGTCCGGCACGAGCGCGAAGTCGCTCGCCGGCACGAGCGTGCTGACCGACAACCCGAACGCGGACGCGGCAGCAGCCGGCCTCGCCACCGCGGCGGCGAACAACAAGCCGACCGTCGTGTCGGACGTCGACATCAGCACGGCCGCCGGCGCGAACCTCGCGATGGAGTCGATCGACAACGCGCTCGCCACGTTGAACAACCTGCAAGCCGACCTCGGCGCCGCGCAAAACCGCTTCACCGCGATCGCGACGACGCAGCAGGCTCAGTCGACCGACCTGCAACAAGCGCAGTCGCAGATCCAGGACGCCGACTTCGCGCAGGAAACGGCGAACCTGAGCAAGGCCCAGGTGCTGCAGCAAGCCGGTATCTCGGTGCTCGCGCAGGCCAACTCGCAGCCGCAGCAGATCCTGAAGCTCCTGCAGTAAGTTGCACCGCCATCCCTGTAGCACCGCTGTAGCACTCATGCAGTAGCAGCAAGCGCTCCGTCCGCCGGCCCGCCATACCCGGCGTACGGAGCGCAACCCCGGTCGGGAGGCTCGCCTCCCGATCGCCATTTCCAGCATCGAACCGATTCACCCGGCCACGCCCAGCACGGAGCCCGTTCATGTCCACCGTACCCACGACCGGCAGCATCGCCAGCGCAGTCGCGACCCAGACCGCCGCGAGCAATGCCGCGCTACAGGAAGCCGCGCAGTCGATCATCACAGGCTCGACCGGCAATTCGTCGATGGACGTGAATACGCTCGTCACGGCGCTCGTCAACTCGAAGATCGCCGGCCAGACCGCGACGATCACCGCCCAGCAGACGCTGGACAACACCGAAATCTCCGCGTACGGCACGCTGTCCGCCGCGCTTTCCGCGCTGCAGGCGAGCCTGACCAATCTGTCGAACGGCAAGATGGTGAACGACTTCACCGCGACCGCGAGCGGCGACGGCCTCAGCGCCACCGCCGGCAGCGGCGCGGTCGCCGGCACCTATTCGGTCGACGTCGCGCAGGTCGCGAGCGCGCAGGTGCTGACCTCGAAGGGCATCGATCCGGCCTCGCCGCTCGGCACCGGCACGATGACGCTGACGGTCGGCGGCAAGTCGACCACCATCACGATCGACAATACGAACAACACCGTGTCGGGCATCGCGACCGCGATCAACGCGGTCAGCAGCAGCTCCGGCATCAGCGCGACCATCGTCGGCGGGACCGACGGCACCCACCTCGAACTGCACGCGGCAGCGAGCGGCGCGGCCAACGCGATCAGCGTGGCGGTCAACCAGACCACCGCGGGCAGCGGCGCGACGACGCTGGGCGACCTCGCGGTGACGTCGGACGCCGGCGGGACGCCGACCGAAAGCACCGCCGGCGACCCGACCACGCTCAGTGGCGGCCAGTCGTCGGTCGAAACGAACAGCATGTGGAAGCAGACCACCGCCGCGCAGGACGCCTACCTGACGATCGACGGCACGCCGGTCACGAGCGCGACGAACGCCGTGTCGTCGGCGCTGAACGGCGTCACGCTGAACCTTTCCGCCGCGTCCGTCGACACCGACGGCAAGTCGTCGCAAACGCTGACGATCGCGCAGGACACGACTTCGCAGGCGAGCACGATCAACGAGTTCGTGTCGCTGTACAACACGCTCGTGACGACGATGGGCACGCTGACGTCGTACAACACGTCGTCCTCGTCGCAGGGCCCGCTGCTCGGCGACGCGACACTGAACCAGATCCAGAACCAGTTGGCGACGATCGTCGCGTCCGGCGTGAGGAGCGGCGGCACGACGACGAGCCTCGCGTCGATCGGCATTACGCTGCAGTCGGACGGCACGCTGTCGGTGGACAACGACAAGCTGACGACCGCGCTGCAAACCAACCAGTCGACCGTCGCCGCGCTGTTCGATTCGACCACCGGCGTCGCCGCGCAACTGAACACCGACATCACCGGCTATCTGTCGACGACCGGACCGATCCAGACGCGCACCAACGCGCTGAACACCGATCTGACGAATCTCACCTCGCAGCAGGCATCGCTCGCGCAGTACCAGACCCAACTCACGAGCATGTACAATGCGCAGTTCACCGCGCTCAACACGCTGATGGCGACGATGAACAACAACCAGCAGTATCTGACGCAACTGTTCGGCGGCCAGAACAGCGCCGGCGCGCTGGCGACCGACGCGAACTGAACGCACGGGAGACGGGCGACATGCAAGCCGACCACGCATCGACGATCGAACACATCTGGCAAACCACCAAGGCGATCGAGCACGCCGTCGCCGTCGGCGAATGGGAGCAGGCGGCACGGCTCGCGGGCGAGCGCTCGCCGCTCCTGACGGCGCTCGCGCCGCCGCTGTCGCCGGCGGCGCTCGACACGCTCAGGCAGGTCCACGCGATCGATGCGCAGATCGCGGGCGCCGCGCAATCGGCGCAGCACACGTTGCACCACGAATATCGCGCGGCGATGCAGGCGACGCAGAACGCGAACCTGTACCAGAAGGTCGCGCATTTCTGAACGAAGCGCCGCCCGCATGAAACAAGGCCCCGGAACCGTCGCGCAGTGACGGTTCCGGGGCCTTCGTCGTTGCGGCGCCGCCGGCGGACGCACGCGGCGGGCGCCGCGCTCACTCGCGAACCTCCACCGATGCGGTCTCTGCGCCTGACTGGTTACCGGGGATTGATCTCGCTCGCACGTCGCGCCTTCTACATGATCAGAATCAAGTTGGATCGGCCCGATACCGATACGCTGCACGCGAGTCCGCGGCCTCGCGCTTGCTGTGAACATTGAGCCGAGTTCGATATGGACAAGAAATATGGCAATTCCAGCGTATCTGTGGCTGACAGACGATGGCGGTTCCGGGATCAAAGGTTCGTCCACCGTTCAGGGGCGAAGGGGAGTATCGAAGTTATCGGCTTCAGCCATGGCGTGAATTTGCCCGTCGACAATCACAATGGAAATCACCGGCGTCAATCCAGGCATGCCAAATATAAGATCCGATGGATCGTCCCTGTTCAATCACATTGAATCCGTTTCGCTAATGTATGAGCGCATCACGTGGCGCTACGCGGATGGAAACATCGAGTTCACCGACAGATGGAATGAACGGTGATCGCAAGGGCGAGAATATCTGATGCCGTTGTACGGAAAATTTATTATCGATAACAAACCGATGTGCCCACTTTTCATTTTTGGAGTCGGCGCGTTTCAGGCTTTCTCGGGCGAAGGTATCTATCGCAATCGCGGCGGATGTACTGCCGTTGGGGGGAACGGTCCATTGCCAGCCGGCTGGTATTGGATTCTGGATCGACCAGCAGGCGGTGTCCGCTCCCAGGTGCAGGCATGGGCCAGGGACATGGGTAACACGTTCATCGGCAAACCATCTCATCATTCAGAATGGCTTGCACTGTATCGCGATGATGGCCAAATTGACGACTGGACCCGAATCAACGGAGTTCGACGTGGCAATTTCCGGTTGCATCCGATTGGCGGTGGCGGACATTCATACGGATGCATTACCCTGTCGAGCCGCGCGGACTTTCAATCCATCCGGCGAGCATTACTACGGACAAACACGATCGTTGCCGGAAACTCGGGACTTAACGCATATGGCTGGATCGAGGTAATCGCCAATGGCAACACTTGTCCGTGGCCTATGCAAGGCATGCCTGTTCATCGGGCTGTTTCTCGTATCGATGAGATTCATCCATACTTATCCGCTACCCATGACGACACAGCAGCAACAGCGGCTAATCGAGATCTCGTCCGTGTTTGGCGTGCAGGACACCGAGGGGTTTTATCTATCCGTTGTGGCGATCGCGAACGTGCTGATCGCCAGCATCGAGTACCGGTTGATCACGAAAACCTGGCGTCGCTATCGCGAGAAGCGAAAACCGCACCGCCTCAGTTAGTACTCTCCGCCCAGGCCATCTCCCGCAACCGCGTGCGCAGCCGCGCGACCGCCTGGCTATGTAGCTGGCACACGCGCGACTCGCTCACTTCCATCACCGCACCGATCTCGCGCAGATTCATCCCGCGCTCGTAGTACAGCGACATCAGCAGCTTCTCGCGCTCCGGCAGACGCTCGATCGCTTCCACCAGCGCGCCGCGCAGGCTCTCGTCGAGCAGCGCCGACAGCGGATCCGAATGATCGACGCAGTAGCGGTCGAGGAACGGCTCGTCGTCGGCCGCGCGGTCGAAGTCCTCGTAGTAGATCAACTGGCTGCCGTGCAGGTCCTGCAACATCGACTGGTATTCGTCGAGCGGCATGTTCAGGTGGTCGGCGATCTCGGTTTCGGACGCCGAGCGGCCGAGCCGCTGCTCGACCTGATGCACGGCCGACTCGACCTCGCGCGACGTGCGCCGCAGGCTGCGCGGCAGCCAGTCGTTGCTGCGCAGTTCGTCGAGCATCGCGCCGCGGATGCGCTGGCTCGCGTAGGTCTCGAACTGCGCGCCCTGGTCCTCCTTGTAGCGGCTCGCCGCGTCGAGGAGGCCGATCATCCCGGCCTGGATCAGGTCGTCGAGGTCAACGCTCGCCGGCATCCGCGCGACGAGCTGCAGCCCGAGCCGACGCACCAGCGGCGCATATCTGGCCAGCACCTCGGCCTGCGAAATCTTTCCTTGAGCGTTGTACATCGTGCTCTCCTGCTTGCGGTGCGGGGTCGTCGGCGCGGCGCTCACGCGTGTTGCGTGGCGCGCGGTGCGGCCGACGGCCCGGTCGGCCAGCCCGCGCGCGCCGGGGCGGCGTCGGCGAGGCTGGTCACGGTTGAGACTTCCGGAACGTCGGTCAAACGGGTCGCGGCCGCGAGCGCCGGCCGCATCGGCCAGTGCGGTAACTCGGCCGCGAGGCGGCGGTAGTCGCGCGCGGCGGCCGTCGACGGAAACGCGTCGACGATCGGCCGCGCGAGTTCCACCGCGCGCGGCATGTGCGGATCGGCGGCGATGCAGCCGGCGCGCTCCAGCGCGACGGCCAGATAGCGGCTCGCGACGCCGACCAGGTTGTCGAGCACCACCCGCGCGTCGTCCGGGTTCTGCACGTGGTTCGCGAGCACGCGGAACTGCGCGATCGCATGCGCGAAATGCAGCCGCTTGATGCACGCGTAGGTCGCGGTGATCGCGTGCGCGTCGGTACCGGTGACGAGCAGCAGGTCGTGCGCGTGCAGCGCGAGCGGCGACAGCGCGCCCGCGTCGTCGAGCGCCGCGTCGATCAGCACGACGTTCGCGTCGCCGCGCAGCAGTTCGCCGAGTTGCGCGGCGCTCCAGCGCACGCGGTGCGCGCGCGTCGCCGTCAGCACGCCGAAGCCCGACGGATGACGCACGATCGCGGCGGCCAGCGGCTGCTGTTCGCGCGGCGCGTCGAGGCCGGCATCGCCGCCGTCGTCGCTGCCGCTTTCGCCACTGCTGCCGCTTTCGTCGCCTGGGCCGCTTTCGCCGCACCCGACATCCGCCGCGCCGCCGCCTTCACCGCCGCTTTCGTCGCCGCACTCGTCGATCACGAGCACCTGGCGGCCGACCTCGGTCAGCGCGGCCGCGAGGTTCACGACGGTCGTCGTGCGCCCCGGCGAGCCGGCGCCGCCCGTCACCGCGATCACTCGCGGACCGTCGCGCGCAAGCAGCCGGCGCAGGCCCTCCGCCTGATCGGTGACGAACTTATCCAAACCGGACCTCATGAGGCTGCGCGCCCGAGCGGGCAGACAGCGCGGACAGCAGCGCGGGAATGTCGTCCTCGTGCGGAACGAACGGCGAGTGCTCGCGCGGCACGCAGAACGCGCTGCGGATCAGGAACCGCCGCGTCGCGACGTACAGGTTCTCCGGCACCTTCTGGCCGGTCGACACGTAATGCACCGGCAGCTTGTAGCGCAACACGGTGTCGAGCGCGCCGCCGAGGTTGGTCGCCTCGTCGATCTTGGTGATCACGCAGCCGGCGAGCGGCGCTTCGTCGGGCGCCGGCCGGTAGGCTTGCACGACTTCGTTCAGCGTGTCGCCGTGGCTCGTCGCGGCCATCAGCAGCAAACGCTGCACCGGACGCCCGGCGCCGCACAGCATCGCGATCTGGTCGGCCACCGCGCGGTCGCGCTGGCTCATGCCGATCGTGTCGATCAGCACGATGTGTTTGTTCTTCAGTTCGGTCAGCGCGAGTTGCAGGTCCGCGCCGTCGCGCACCGCGTGCACCGACACGCCGAGAATCCGCCCGAAAATCCGCAGTTGCTCGTGGCCGCCGATGCGGTAGCTGTCGGTCGTGAGCAGCGCGACGCGGCTCGCGCCGAAGCGCATCACGCAGCGCGCGGCGAGCTTCGCGGTGGTCGTGGTCTTGCCGACGCCGGTCGGCCCCATCAGCGCGAACACGCCGCCGCGCTCCAGCAGCGCTTCCTCGTCGTCGAGGACCGGCAGGTTCGATTCGAGTACCGACTGCACCCAGTCCATGCCGGCGTCGACGCTGCCGACGTCCGGCAGCCGCTCGATCATCATCTTCACGAGTTGCGCGGAAAAGCCGGCCGCGAACAACCGTTGCGTGAGCTTGCCGTGGACCGGGCTGCGCCGTTGCTGCTCGCCCCACAACAGGCCGGCGAACTGCTCTTCCATCATCCCGCGCATCGACGCGAGTTCGCTCATCACCGTTTCGTTGACGACCTGCTCGATGCGCGCGCGCACCGCTTCGCCGACGCTCGCGGCCGTCGACTGCGCGGGCTGCGCCGGCTGGTCGGCGTCCGCGCCGAGCCGCTGCGCCGCGCGGCGCGCGGCCAGTTGCGCGGCCTCGCGCGCCCAGTCGGGCTGCTGCACGTCGTCGACGGGCGGCGCGGCAATCGTGCCGAGCCCCTTCGCGACCGCGTCCGACGGCGCGATGCCCGCGTTGCGCGCGGCTTCCTTGCTGAGGATCTTGCGCGCGTGATCGATCAGCCACGGATTCGATTCGGCCATCGTGCGCGGCGCCGGCGACGGTTCGGCGAGCGGCTTCAGCGCGGCGGCCACCAGCGACGAAGCCGGGTCGGGCTGCGCGGACGCAGACGCGGGCGCGGGAAACGGCGGGCGGGCGGCCGGCGCGGCTTCGCGCTCGAACGGCGGCTCGGCGTCGGCGGCCGGTTCGCGCTCCGCGTCGGCGAACGACAGCGGCGGCGCGCCGTCCGCGCCGACCTCGGGGCTCGCGCCGAACACCGACGAAAACACGTCGGGCATCCCGCTCGCGTACGGGTTGGGCGCGGCGGCGGGCGCCGCGGCGACGCGCGGGGTGCGCGCGGGCGCGGCGCCGTTCGCGGCGGCCGGCGCGGCGGCGTCGCCCGGCGCGAGCGCGGCCAGATCGCGGTCCGCGAGCGCCACGATCTCGACGCTGCCGTCGTCGAGCGTGCGATTCGACAGCACGACCGCGTCGGCGCCGAGCACCTCGCGCACGAGACGCAACGCTTCGCGACTCGTCGCGCCGATGAATTTACGAATGTTCAAGCTGGACCCCCGGTGAGGTGGGCGGCGAAAGACTCGTCGCCGGTCAATGCTGTAAAGCGTGGCCGCCGCGCGCCGCTCTCGCGGCGCGCCGGACCTTTGCCGATGATGGAATTATTTCGTCGGGCCGCGCGTGACGATCGAAGGATCAACGCGGGGAAATGCGGGCAATTCGGGCAATTCGACGAAGACCGGGACGGGAAAACGCGCGGCCGGCGGGCGACGCCGGCTTCAGGCCGCGCCGCCGACCACGTTGACGACCTTCACGGTGCGCGTGTCGGGCACTTCCGCATACGACAGCACCTTCAACTGCGGCAGACTGCGCCGCAGGAAGCGCGACAGCATCGCGCGCAGCGCATGCTGGACGAGCAGCACCGGCGCCTGGCCGAGGTTCTGCTGACGCGTCATCGCGCGTTCGGTCTGCGTGAGCAGCGTCTGCGCGAGGCCCGGTTCGAGGCCGGGGTTCGGGCCGGAGGTCAGCGTCTGCGTGAGCACGCGCTCCAGGTTCGCGTCGAGGCCCATCACCTGCATTTCGCCGTTGCCCGGGAACCACTGCTGCGTGATCGCGCGGCCGAGCGCGAGGCGCACCACCGCCGTCAGGTCGTGCGCGTCGGTGAGCTTCGGCGCGTGCTCGGCGAGCGCTTCGAGGATCGTGCGCAGGTCGCGGATCGGCACGCCTTCTTCGAGCAGGCTCTGCAACACCTTCTGCAGCGTCGTGACGGACAGCACCTTCGGCACGAGGTCGTCGACGAGCGACGGCGTGTCCTTCTGCACGCGCTCCATCAGCGCCTGCACTTCGCGTCGACCGAGCAGTTCGGACGCGTGCATGACGACGAGGTGATTCAGATGCGTCGCGACCACCGTGCTCGCGTCCACGACCGTGTAGCCGTACACCTGCGCCTCTTCGCGCAGGTTCGTGTCGATCCACACCGCCGGCAGACCGAACGCCGGATCCTGCGTCGGCGTGCCCGGCAGCGTCGCGCTCACCTGGCCCGGATTGATCGCGAGCCACTGGCCCGGATACGCGTCGCCGGTGCCGATCTCGACGCCCTTCAGCGCGATCCGGTACGCGTTCGGCCGCAGTTCGAGGTTGTCGCGGATGTGGATCACCGGCGGCAGGAAGCCGATTTCCTGCGCGAACTTCTTTCTGATGCTCTTGATCCGCTTGAGCAGTTCGCCGTCCGAATTGCGGTCGACGAGCGGGATCAGCCGGTAGCCGACTTCGAGGCCGAGCGTGTCGATCAACGCGACGTCGTCCCACGTCGCTTCGGTGTTTTCGACCGGCGCCGCGGCGGCCGGCACGACGTTCACGAGCGCGTCGCTGGTCTTCCTGCGCTCCACGTTCTTCTTCAGGATCCGGCCCAGCTGGATCGCGCCGCCGCCGAGCAGCAGGAACGCGAAGTGAGGCATGCCGGGAATCAGGCCCATCAACACGAGAATCGACCCGGTGATCATCAGCACGCGCGGGTTCGTGAACAACTGGCTCGTCAGCTGGGTGCCGATGTCCTCGTTGGTCGCGACGCGCGACACGATCACGCCGGCCGCCGTCGAGATCACGAGCGACGGAATCTGCGCGACGAGGCCGTCGCCGATCGTCAGCAGCGTGTAGGTCTTGCCGGCCGCCGCGAAGTCCATCCCGTGCTGCACGACGCCGACGATCAGCCCGCCGATGATGTTGATCACCATGATCAGCAGCCCCGCGATCGCGTCGCCGCGCACGAACTTGCTCGCGCCGTCCATCGAGCCGTAGAACTCCGCCTCCTGCGCGACCTCCGTGCGGCGCTTGCGCGCCTGTTCCTCGTTGATGATGCCGGCGTTCAGGTCCGCGTCGATCGCCATCTGCTTGCCGGGCATCGCGTCGAGCGTGAAGCGCGCGGACACTTCCGCGATCCGCCCCGCGCCCTTCGTGATCACCATGAAGTTGATGACCAT
>Ga0164242_10002414_pt1 | contig 21628 bp, 17 predicted proteins | sample OricomgcompostMG_FD_108783 | JGI IMG/M metagenome (GOLD analysis project Ga0164242, IMG submission 108783) | Miracle-Growth compost microbial communities from Emeryville, California, USA - Original compost - Miracle growth compost (MG) ... | reverse complement strand
CTGCTACGGCGCGGTCAAGAAGGTGGTGCCGGTAGATCCGCGGATCAGTGTCGGCGTCGAATCGGCCCTCGCCGCGCCGGTGGCTCTGGGCTACCTGGCTGTGCTCGGTCTGGCGGGGACGTCGACCTTCACCGGCCACGGAGCCGGCCATGTGGCGCTGTTGCTGCTGTGCGGTCCGATCACCGCCGTGCCGCTGCTGCTGTTCGCCGGCGCCGCGCAACGGCTGCCGCTGGTGACAATGGGGCTGCTGCAGTACCTGACGCCGGCGTTGCAGATGGCCTGGGGTGTGTTCGTCGGGCACGAGCCGATGCCGCCCGGCCGCTGGGCCGGCTTCATCCTGATCTGGATCGCATTGCTGGTGTTCACCGCTGATGCGGTTCGGCGTGCGCGCTCTAGCTGACCAGACGCGTTGCCGGGACGTGCGCCTGCAGCGCACTCGGGACGCTTCGCATGGCCTGTCGCCGGCGCTCGGAAGTCGGTTGCGGTGCCGCACAGCTGTCGACGCAGTCCCGCAATGCGCTTCGGACCGAATCCAACTTCGCGCGCGCGACGGCGATGCGCTGACTCACCGATGTCTCGTCGGCGAACATTTCGTCGAGGTATGCATTGATGGAGTCGGCACACCCGGACGGCAGCGAGAAGCCGCCGGGCTTGAGTGTCCGGATGACCTTCTCAGTGGTCCAGTTGGACACGGCAAGCGGGATCGCACCTTCGGTCGCGCCGATGATCAAGGCGTGCAATCGATCGCCGGCCACGATCGCCGACCGGCGGTGCAGCGCGCGGACCTGCTGCTCCCAGTCGGCATGCGATTCATTGCCGAACAACAGCGGCTCGGTACCCGGGTGCAGCCGGCGAGCCAGTTCCTCCATTTTCTGGCGATCGCGGCGGACCTGGCTATAAACCTGGATTCGCAACCCGCGCGCCTCAGCGACATCGCGCAGGAGACGGATCTTGTCCTTGCTCAAGACATCTCGGTCCGCGCGGGTGGTGACCGCCATGACGTCGCGGCTGCCTGGCGCCGTTCCCAGGCCCACCGTCAGTGGGTCGGGACCTTCACCGAATGCCCAATCCGGGACAACGGTGCCGACCCGAAACGAGTCCAGCGTTCCCGGATCCCGCCAGCCGACGACGGACATCGTCTGTCGTGCATAGCGCTCCAGTGCCGGGATATGTGCCAATGATCGGGTTATCCGCGAGCTGCTGAGCGCCGAATCGCCGACGGACGACATCCGTACACCAGCACCGACCTGGACGGCCGTGCCACCGCGCAGTCTCGACACCGACGCACCGAGCAGCGTCCACCACCCCCAGTAGAACCGGGACCGCTCAGGAAAGATCAGTTCGCCCGCAGGCAGGACAAACATGGTGCGGCGCCGCAGTGCACTGGCAGCGTATCGAGCGAGCCACCCCAGGCTCGTGTCGTATTGAATCTCGTCGCCTCGCAGTCCCAGCGCAGTGAAATACGCCGGATCGTTGGCATCTCCGGGCTCCCGGCGGCCTAGATGGACGTGCAGTTCGGCATTGTCCAGGTTCTGGAAGGTCCGGAGCATTCCGCGCCTGAGGATGGAGTCGCCGATGTTGTCGCTTTGTCCCCATGTGGAGAGAAAAACCGGTACCACGCCCACACCCCTTCACGGCCAGCAAGCTGCACAGGACCTGAGAATCCTGTGAGAGATGCTCAGGACCCTAACAGGAGGGCTGCGGATTTTCTGGGGAAAACTGGGGCCGCACAGGGGAGGCCTATCGGTTCGCCTGAGTGGGTGCGTTAGCCCGTGATGGCCCAAGTGGATGCCGGCGAGGAGTGCCGCACGGATCCGCGCCACGCCCAAAAACTCACTGATGGCAAATTCGATGATTCGGATTCAGCATTTGCCGGATGGGCGTGACGCAGTTGCCGGAGCACTCAGTAAATCCACCGTGGTCGCCACCCGATATTGCGGCGTCTCCCAGGCGCGTCGGGCTTGGGAAGCAACGGCGTCATTTGCGCTGCCGTCACCGTCCCACAGTCCGCGGCTAGCTTTCATCACCATTTCCCACCAGTTGGCGGGAACATCGCGGACCTGGCGTATTGGTATTCCCGTCGCTACCGCCGCGTAGTGCAGCCAGTAATCATCGGCCCGTGGGCACACCGTGGTGAACTCGTCCCCCCGGGCTCTGAGTGTGTGCAGCAATCGAGGGCAGTAGGCGACACCGGAAACACCTGTGGCGAATACCTTTTCGGATGGTTCGGTGGTCGTGCACATGGGCCAGGATCGATAGGCGCCGTCGGACCGGACACGTGCGCGGAATGCGGTGACCTCGCCTGGCCGGTGGGCGGCCAGTAACTCTGCGAGCCACTCGGTCGGGTAGTAGACGTCATCGTCCGCGGTAACCAGCGTGCGTGTGGGTTCCTCTGGGAGTATCTCGTTGACGTAGGGGAAGTATTTCTTGTGTGGTCCATAGTCGGGGCAATGGCGAATTTCCAGGCCACGGACCTGCAATCGCTGTAGCGACGCGGGCGGGTTGGCGACCGTCGCCGCGTCATCGAGCCAGAGGATCAAGCGGTGGGGCCGGATGGTGCCCATCCCGATGGTCTCGATGGTCTTCCAGACCGTGGAAATCCGCTTCCCGTAACTGGTCAGCGAAACGTTAACGTCCGCTCGGCCCACGACCGGTTGTGTCGATGCATGGTTTCTCGCCCATAGCTGCGGACCCAAAAAAGAAAATTCAGCAAATGCCAACGCGACCTCGAGCAGGCCAGTCGGGTAGACACCGGTATTGCGCATGGCCCCCTCCATCGCTGCCAGTTGCCGTGAAGCGCCGCATTCCGACTCGAGGCGACGGAAAACGCGATGGCTGAAATATATTTGAAAATCGGCTGCAAGACAAGTGAACTGGTCTCAAGTTTCCTGTGAGTGACCTGCGTGTAGGTCCGGTGCGGCTGGGGTCCCGAGCGCCGGCGTGCGATGGCCTCAGCTCGTCCTCGACGCCGAGTCGGTGTGTGGTGTACTTAGCTGCGGTTCGGCAACGCCCACAGCGGGGTGGGAGTCGCTGTGCTGCACATACCAATAGTGAAGGCCAGACTCATCGGCGGGCGGGTGCGAAGTCCGCTCCCAGACGACCCTGGCCGCTATAACGGTGCATGGATCGAATCGGCACAGCACCACCGATAGCCCCTGCAAATCGCAGTCGTACTGCTAGAGCCTGGAGTTCAGCTATATGAGAATGAGCGTGATCGGAACGGGCTATTTGGGCGCCGTCCACGCCGCCTGCATGGCGCACCTCGGCCACGAGGTCGTCGCGTACGACACCGATGCGGCAAAGATCGCCGCATTGTCCGGTGGTACGTCACCGTTTTTCGAGCCCGGCTTCGATGAACTGCTCGCCAATGTATTGGCCACCGGGCGCCTGCGTTTCACCCAATCGGTCGAAGAGGCCGTGTCCGGGGCCTCGGTGCACTTCGTGTGTGTGGGTACCCCGCAGTCGGCCGGCTCGGACGCCGCCAATGTGCAGTACGTCGACAGCGCGTTCGCCTCGGTTGTCGCCCATGCCGACTGCGACGGGTTGATTGTCGGGAAGTCGACCGTTCCGGTGGGCACTGCCCAGCGTCTGGCCGCCGAGCTGGCCGCGGCCTCCTCGACCCATCGTCTCGAACTGGCCTGGAACCCGGAGTTCCTCCGGGAGGGCAAGGCGATCGAGGACACCCTCAAACCCGATCGCCTGGTGTTCGGGGTGACCTCCGAACACGCCGAGAAAGTTTTGCAGGATGTGTACGGCAGCCTGCTCGATGCCGGTACACCGCATCTGACGGCCGACCTGCCCACGTCGGAGCTGGTAAAAGTGGCGGCCAATGCCTTCCTGGCGACCAAGATCTCGTTCATCAATGCAATGGCAGAGGTCTGCGAGACCGTCGATGCCGACGTCGTCACGCTCAGCCGCGCGCTGGGCTACGACGACCGGATCGGGGCCCGATTCCTCAACGCGGGATTGGGATTCGGCGGCGGCTGCCTGCCCAAGGACATCCGAGCATTCAGCGCCCGGGCCGGCGAGCTGGGTGCCTCGGACGCCCTGCGGTTCCTGCACGAGGTCGACAAGATCAACCTGCGCCGCCGAGAGAAGGCTATCGCGGTGGCCCGCGCCTTCGTCGGCGGTGAGTTCCTGGGCAAGAGCATCGCCGTCCTCGGTGCCGCATTCAAGCCGAACAGCGACGATGTCCGCGACTCGCCGGCGCTGAATGTGGCCGCGGCCATGCATCTGAAGGGTGCCGATGTGCGCGTGCATGATCCGAAGGCCATCGACAATGCCAAGGCGCGCTTTCCGACGCTCGGGTACTTCGACAGTGTCGAGTCGGCATGCCGCGATGCGGATCTGATCGTGCTGGCCACCGAATGGGACGAGTACTGCAACATCGACCCGGTGGCGTTCCGGTCGGTGGTCAAGCAGCCGCGCCTGCTGGACACCCGCAATGCGATCGACCGAGATTACTGGTCTGGCGCCGGCTGGCAGGTATACAGCCTGGGCCGGGGCGAGCTGAAGGTCTGATCCGGCCCAGTCCGGCCGCGCGCAGGTCCATACCTACTGTTGGTTAGTGTCACTGCGCTTGCAATGTGTTGTCGAGGAGGAAGATCGAGTGCCGGATCAGACGATCGAGGTCATCATCCCGGTCCGGGACATGGCCGATCACCTGCCCAAACTGGTGCAGCCACTGCTCGATCAGCTTTCCGCTGGCGACCGGGTGACCATCGTCAACGATGCGTCCGTCGATGACACCGAGGCGGTGGCACGGTCCCTGGGCGCCAATGTGGTGACCATTGCCGAAAGCCGCGGTCCTTATTACGCGCGACAGGTCGCGGCCGGCAGGTCCACGGCCGATGTTCTGCTGTTCATCGACGGGCGCTGCCGACCCCTGCCGGGCCTGCTCGATGCGCACCGTAATCTTCAGCAGCAGCCCGGAGTTGCGCTGTCCTGCACCAACGTTCGTACTTTGTCCGGTCCGACGATCGCTGCCCGGCTGGCGGCGGCGATGCAGCCCTTCATGCTGCCCCGCGGTGGCGGTGCGATGAAGGCGACCATCGGGATCGTGCCGCCCAAACCTGATTACTACCCGACGGCCAATCTGGGCATCAACCGGATCGCTTTCACCGAGGTCGGTGGGTTCCGCGCGATGCGTGGCGGCGGCGATCTGGATATCTGCTGGCGGATTCAGGAACAGGGGCTGGGCACCATCGCCACCGACACCCGGGTACTGATGGAATGGGAACCACGCACGACGATGCGTGATCTGGGCAGCCAGTGGAAGCGCTACGGGACCAGTAACGCCTACCTGCGTTGGGCACATCGCAACGAGGTCTCCACTGCCGCAGGAGCGGGCGGGCACACCGCGCCGCGGGTGTCGCCGGTTGAAGCGTGGACCACGATGCGCGCCGAATTGCGCAGGCCGCTATCGGAATTGGCGGCCAATGCCGTAGTCGGTCTGGCATTTCAGTACGGCTTCTTCACGGCCAAGCTCAAGGCCGCCGAATTCGAGATGCCGGTGCATTTCCCGGTCGCCTCGGACGCTGACTCCGAGTAGCCGGCTCAGCTCTCGACCTTGCCGACTTCGGCGGCCTCTCGGTAGCTGCGTACCGTGGCCGGTACGAACAGTGCCATGAGCACCGCTACCCACAGCACAGTCAGGGCAATGGGCAGCCAGGCATCGCCGCCGGAGGACAACGCCCGCATCGCCGCGGCGGCCGGGGCGATCGGCTGGTACTCGGCCAGCGGACGCAGCAGGGCCGGCATCTTGGCGACGGGGATCAGGGTGGCAAAAGCCAGACCGGTGCATGCGGTGTTCGTCCACATCAGGATGACCCGGCCTCCCGGGCGCAATGCCAGCGTGATCACGATCGTGGCGACGGCAAGTACCACGATGACCGGAATCGACAGATAGACAACGAACTCGATCAAGCTGCCGGAAAAGCGGAAACCCATGGCATAGGCGGTCAGCACGACCAGTGCCGTCCCGACGAAAGTTCGCACCGCTTCGGCCAGCAGCGCGCCGGCCAACGGTGCCATCCGATGAACCGGCATCATCCAGAGTCGGGTGAGCAGACCGCTGTCCCGATCGTTCGGCACCGCCAGACCCGCACCGGCCGCACCGGACATGGCACCGGCCAGCGCGCACACCGGGATCAGTACGTCCAATCCACTGTTACCGGTGAGGCGGACCATCGACTTGCCGACCAACAGGCCGTAGATCACCAGCAGTCCGGTGGGAAACAGCAGTCCCTGCATCGGAACCAGCGGATACCGACGCCATTGGGTGAAGAGTCGGGTGGCGAAGACCCAGCTCTCGGTGATCAGCGAATGCTGTTGGTGCGTGCTCGAACTCACGATGTCCGTCCCTGAAGTCGAACGGCCAAGGTGCCGAATACCAGTAACAACCCAGCGCACCAGGCCACGCTGGCACCGAGATTGCCTGCCTCGACCTGACCGACCGTGAATCCGCGCAGGGTCTCGGTGATCTGCGAGATCGGTTGGTAGCGCACAAAAGAATGCAGCCACGACGGGAATGCGTCGACAGGCGCCAGACCTGTCGACAACACCACCAGCAGTAACTGCGGGATGAGTAGCAACTGGCTGGCCACCTCGGTTCTCCCGATCTTGCTACCGGTCGCATCCGCACCCAGTGACAGCGCCATCGTCAGCGTCAGTGACAGCGAGATGAACGCCACGCTGTATCCGAATCCGCCGTCCAACCGAAAACCCAGGAAATATGCCGCCAGGATCGCCGCCACCAGGGCCAACACGCCGCGAACCACGCAGTAGGCCATCCGGGCACCGAGTGGCAGGTAGGGCGAGATGGGCAATGTGCGCATCCGAGAACTCAGTCCGCTGATCTTTTCCCAGGCGGCCCGGTCGGTGGTGGTGAAAGCGCCGAAGAGCATGGCCTGCACGACGATCGCCGGCAGGACGTATTGGGCGTAGATCATCTGCCCGGTGGCGATCACGCCACGCAGCAGTAGCGTCAGGCCGACAACTCCGAAGATCGGCGTAAGTACCGCGAACGCCAGATCAGCGCGACTGCGCCGCAAGGTGCGTGCAGTGAGCAGCAAAAACGGTGTCATTTCGTGGCGACCGAGTTGGTGTTGGTCAGATGCAGGAACACCTCGTCCAACGACGGCCGGCGCAGCGAGATGTCGATGAGCTCGACGCCGAGCTGATCCATCCGGCGGAACACCTCGGTCAGCGTCGCCACCCCCTGCGGGGCGGGTACCGCAACGGTCGTGGCGTCGGTATCGACCTCGACCTCTTCGAAGTCGGCCAGCGCGGTGGCGATCCGGGGCAGGTCGTCGGCGTTGAGCGGGGTCATCTCGCAGTAGCTCGAGCCGGTCTGGCGCTTGAGCTCATCGGCGGTGCCGCTGGCCACGATCTGCCCGGCATTGAGGATGACGATGGAATCGCTGAGGATGTCGGCTTCTTCGAGATACTGCGTGGTCAACAGGACGGTGATGCCCTGGGCCTTCATCGAGGACACCAGATTCCAGACGTCGCGGCGGCTGCGCGGGTCCAGTCCGGTGGTCGGTTCATCGAGAAAGAGCACCTTGGGCACGATCGTCAGCGAGACCGCTATGTCGATGCGCCGGCGCATGCCGCCTGAATACCCACTGACCTGACGGTCCGCGGCATGGCCCATGTCGAACTGCTCGATCAGTTCGTCCGCGCGGCGCACGGCATCCTTGCGTCGCAAACCCCGGAGCCGGCCGAACAACACCAAGTTCTCCCGGCCGGTCATCCGCAGGTCCAGCGCCGCTTCCTGGCCGGTGACGCCGATGCTGCGCCGCACCTGGACGGCTTCTTTGGCCACGTCATAGCCGGCCACGATGGCCCGGCCCGAGGTCGGCTTGAGCAAGGTCGACAGGATCTTGACGGTGGTGGTTTTGCCGGCCCCGTTGTGTCCCAGCAACGCGCACACCGAGCCGGTCGGGACCGAAAAGCTCACGTCATTGAGTGCGGGAGACTGCCCGCCGAAAGTCTTGGCGACGTTGATGAGCTCGATCACGGAGACATACGATACAGCCGGTCACGGCGCTTGCCATTCGCATCTCCAGCCACCCGTCGGCGACAACCGCGCACGCCCGGCCGGCGCGTCGCCCTCGTGTTTGCCATCTCTGCAGCCATTGTGAACTGAGCCAATATTGTGGTGACAGAACAACGAGCCCATCGAGTGCGGATATCTCCCGGCAAACATGTTTGATCAAAAGAATATATTCAGTGTTGCCCCGTTTTTGGCTATCGCATAGAGTTTGCTGAATTAGCAATTTGATGCACAGTGGACGAGGCATCGGATGACCGAACTCGATGCACGCCCGCGGCCACGCCGCCGCGGGCGGCCGGTCGGCGCCGATTCGGCGCGGACCCGAGCCCAGATCGTGGACGCGGCCCGCACGCTGATTGCCGCCAAGGGCTATCCCGCGGCGACCTTTCAGGCGCTGTCGGCGGCCTCTGGCTTCGGCCGGACCACCCTGCACTACTACTTCGATTCGCTCGACACCATTTATCAGGCGCTGATGGCCGAAGCGTCCGAAGTGATCATGCGGTGTATCACCATGGCCGGCATGGAATCGACGCTGCCCGATCAACTGGCGGCGTACATCGCCGAGTTCGGCCGGTCCAGTGTCAGTGATCGGGCCACCGTCGTGCTGCTCAGCCGATCCCGACTCGCGTCCAGTCAGGCCCCGGCGCCAGTGTGCGATCCGGCCGTCGAGGTGCGCAGATTTCTCACCCGCGCAGTCGGCGAGGCGATCGGTCGGGGCGAACTACCCATTGGCACCGATGTGCCGATCGTTGTCGACCTGCTGTACTCCGTGTTCTGGGGCATCGGGTTCTACGCGGGGCTCGCCGATGACCCCAACCGGCTGGAGGCGGTCACTCGCCAACTCGGCGATGTCTTCAAGACCGGATTGGTCAACGGTGTCGGGTAGGCGGCTCGGTCTCGACGCCGCCGGACGCTGATCCATTCGGTGGCTGTCCGGGTGTGGTGGCGACCCATGATCAGGTGCCGATTGGCGGGCCGTCGACCCGGTCCGGGCGTGGCACCGCGACACGAAAAACGACACGCCGACAGGTGCCGAAACTGTCGGTGGCCCGCCATAGACTGGCCACCCTATGAGTCAGTTCGTGCACCTCCACAACCACACCGAATACTCGATGCTGGACGGTGCCGCGAAGGTCAAGCCGATGATCACCGAGGCGCTGCGGCTGGGCATGCCGGCCATCGGCATGACCGACCACGGAAACATGTTCGGCGCCAGTGAGTTCTACAACGTCGCCACCAAAGAGGGCATCAAGCCGATCATCGGCATCGAGGCCTATATCGCGCCCGCGTCCCGGTTCAACACCAAGCGTGTCACCTGGGGTGACCCCAGCCAGAAAAGCGATGACGTATCCGGTAGCGGCTCATACACCCATATGACCATGGTCGCCGAGAACGCGACCGGTCTGCGCAACCTGTTCAGGCTGTCGTCGCTGGCGTCCTTCGAAGGGCAGCTGGGCAAGTGGTCCCGGATGGACGCCGAGATCATCGCCGAGCATTCGGCCGGCATCATCGCCACCACCGGCTGCCCATCCGGCGAGGTGCAAACCCGTCTTCGCCTCGGCCACCAGAAGGAGGCACTGGAGGCCGCCGCCAAGTGGCAGGACATCTTCGGCAAGGAGAACTTCTTCCTGGAGCTGATGGACCACGGCATCGAGATCGAGCGCCGGGTCCGCGAGGGCCTGCTGGACATCGGCAAGCAGCTGGGTATCCCGCCGCTTGCCACCAACGACTGCCACTACGTCACCCGCGAGGCCTCGCACAACCACGAGGCGCTGCTGTGCATTCAGACCGGCAAGACGCTCTCCGACCCCACCCGGTTCAAGTTCGACGGGGACGGCTACTACCTCAAATCCGCTGCCGACATGCGCGCGATGTGGGATCACCAGGTGCCCGGTGCCTGCGACTCGACCCTGCTGATCGCCGAGCGCGTCGAGTCCTATGCCGACGTGTGGAAGTTCCACGACCGGATGCCGATCTTCCCGGTGCCCGAGGGCGAGACGCAGGCCACGTGGCTGCGCAAAGAGGTGCTGCGTGGCCTGGATCGACGCTTCCCGGGCGGGCCGCCGCAGGAGTACCTCGACCGGGCCGAGTACGAGATCAGCGTCATCGTGCAGATGGGTTTCCCGGCGTACTTTCTTGTCGTCGGTGACCTCATCAGCCATGCGCGCGAAGTCGGCATCTGGGTCGGCCCGGGCCGAGGTTCGGCGGCCGGTTCGCTGGTCGCGTGGGCAATGGGCATCACCAATATCGACCCCATCCCGCACGGTCTGCTGTTCGAGCGCTTCCTCAATCCCGAGCGCGTGTCGATGCCTGATATCGATATCGACTTCGACGATCGTCGCCGCGGTGAGATGGTGCGCTACGCCAGCGAGAAGTGGGGCAGCGACCGGGTCGCCCAGGTGATCACCTTCGGTACCATCAAAACCAAAGCGGCGCTCAAGGATTCGGCCCGCGTCCACTACGGCCAGCCGGGTTTTGCCATTGCCGACCGGATCACCAAGGCCCTGCCGCCGCCGATCATGGCCAAGGACATCTCGGTGGCGGGCATCACCGACCCCAACCACGAGCGCTACAAGGAGGCCGCCGAGGTCCGGGCGCTGATCGACACCGACCCGGACGTCCGCACCATCTACGAGACCGCCCGTGGCCTGGAGGGCCTGGTTCGTAACGCGGGCGTGCACGCCTGTGCCGTGATCATGAGCTCCGAGCCGCTGATCGACGCCATCCCGATGTGGAAGCGCGCCCAGGACGGCGCGATCATCACCGGTTGGGACTACCCGTCGTGTGAGGCCATCGGTCTGCTGAAGATGGACTTCCTGGGTCTGCGCAACCTCACCGTCATCGGCGACGCGCTGGAGAACATCAAGGCCAACCGTGGCATCGATCTGGATCTCGATCACCTGGGTCTGGACGACCCGAAGACCTACGAGCTGCTGGCGCGCGGCGACACGCTCGGGGTGTTCCAGCTCGACGGTTCCGCGATGCGCGATCTGCTGAAACTGATGCGGCCGACCGGCTTCGAGGACATCGTGGCCGTCCTGGCGCTGTACCGGCCGGGTCCGATGGGTGTGGATGCACACACCGATTACGCGAAACGGAAGAACGGGCTCCAGGAGATCAAGCCCATTCACCCGGAGCTCGAAGAGCCGCTACGTGACATCCTTTCCGAGACTTACGGTTTGATCGTCTACCAAGAGCAGATCATGCACATCGCGCAGAAGGTGGCGGGCTACTCGCTCGGCCAAGCGGATCTGCTGCGCCGCGCGATGGGTAAGAAAAAGAAGGAAATCCTCGACGAGGCCTACGGCGGATTCGCCGACGGTATGAAGAAAAACGGCTTCTCGCAGGCGGCGATCACCGCATTGTGGGACACGGTGCTGCCGTTCGCCGGTTACGCGTTCAACAAGTCGCACGCTGCCGGGTACGGCCTGGTGTCGTTCTGGACCGCCTACCTCAAGGCCAATTACCCGGCCGAGTACATGGCCGGGTTGCTCACCTCGGTCGGTGACGACAAGGACAAGGCCGCGGTGTATCTGGCGGACTGCCGCCGCCTGGGCATCACGGTGCTACCGCCGGATGTCAACGAGTCGGTGCACAACTTTGCCTCGGTCGGCGCGGACATCCGCTACGGACTCGGCGGTGTGCGCAACGTCGGTGCGAACGTGGTGCAGTCGATCATCGCGGCCCGTTCCGAGAAGGGGAAGTACACCGACTTCTCGGACTACCTCAGCAAGATCGACATCACGGCCTGCAACAAGCGGGTCACAGAATCTCTGGTCAAGGCAGGTGCTTTCGACTCACTCGGGCATCCACGCAAGGGCCTTTTCCTGGTGCACGCCGATGCCGTCGATTCGGTGCTGGGCACCAAGAAGGCCGAGGCGATGGGTCAGTTCGACCTGTTCGGCGACGCCGGTGGCGGCGATGCGATCGAGTCGGCGTTCACCATTCGGGTGCCTGAAGACGAGTGGGACGACAAGCACAAGCTGGCTCTGGAACGCGAGATGCTGGGTCTGTACGTGTCCGGGCATCCGCTCAACGGGGTGGCGCATCTGCTTACTGCCCAGGTGGACACCCAGATTTCGGCCATCCTGGAGGGAGCGGTGGCCAACGACACCCAGGTCCGCATCGGCGGCATTCTGGCCGGTGTCGTTCGCCGGGTCAACAAGCAGGGATTGCCCTGGGCCTCAGCGCAATTGGAGGATCTCAACGGTTCGGTCACGGTGAACTTCTTCCCGAAAACCTATGCCGTGTTCGGTGCCGACATCTGCGACGACGCCATCGTTTTGGTGAGTGGCAAAGCCCGGGTCGAAGACGAGCGGGTATCCATTTTCGCCAGTGACCTTGTGGTGCCGGACTTTTCGAACGCGCAGGCTGATCGTCCGTTGGCGGTCAGCCTGCCGACACGACAGTGCACACCGGACAAGGTGACCGCCCTCAAGGCGGTGCTGGCGAATCATCCGGGTACCTCGCAGGTGCACCTGCGCTTGATCAACGGCGACCGGATCACCACCCTGGAGCTCGATCAGACGCTGCGGGTCACCCCGTCCTCGGCGCTGATGGGTGATCTCAAGGCGCTACTCGGCCCCGGCTGCCTCGGCGGATAAGTTCTCCCGACGCTGCTCGCGAGATCGACGTTATGCAGCGAAAGTCCGAGTGACGCTCTGCATTTCGTCGATGTCGATGATGCAGCCGCGGCTGACCAGGGCCCTGACCACCTGCGCCAACCACTGTCGTGGATCATCTTCGGCGATGACCCGGATGATGATCCAGCCCATCGCCTCGAGCATGCGGATCCGCTGGATGTCCTTGACGTATTGACGACGGTCGGTGCGGTGCTGATCGCCGTCGTACTCGACCGCGACCTTGAATTCCTCCCACCCCATGTCGAGGTAGGCCACCACGCGACCGTCTGCCACTATCGGGATTTGAGTCTGCGGCCTCGGCAGTCCCGCGTCGATCAATCGCAGTCGGGTGATGCTCTCGCGAGGCGATGCCGCGCCGCCATCGACCAATGGCAGCAATTCGCGCAATTGCCGCACCCCACGCGCACCGGGGTGCCGCTCGATGATGGCTGCCACCTGCTCGGGTTCGAATCCCGGGCGCCACATCAGGGCATCGAGTCTGGCCAGGGCCTCACCGCGGCGGCACCAGCGCCCCAGGTCGAAGCCGGTGCGGGCCGGTGTGGTCACTGGCAGCCCGGCAACTCTGGTGACATCCTCGTCGGCGAGCCCGTCCAGCCGCCGGATGAGGCCAGGTTGGCTGCGGCGTCTGGTCCACAGCATGTCGATCGGGGTGTCCGGATCGACCCAGGGCGAACCGTACAGGGCGCCGGCAGCAGCGCCGGCGATGACGCCGCGTCTGCCGGACGCCAGCCAGGCGGCGATGGCCCGTTCGCGCAGCGTCAGTTCGGCATTTTCGGGGACGTAGATGCCCTGATAGACCCGGCGGTACCAGCGGCTGAGCTCATGGCGGGTGAGGCGCCCTGCAGCAATCGCCTCACTACCGACGATTATCTCGTTCATGAGCGCATCGTGGCAGAGCCCACCGACACGACCGCGAGATCGACGTTACGCAGCGAAAGTTCGAGTGTACTTCTGCATTTCGTCGATGTCGGCGCGGCCAGGCGCCGTCAAGCAGCCTTGCAGGCGAACTGCTGGCCGAAACCTTCGGCCGGGGGCGTCACCGGCTTGAGACAGCCGAAGGTCTCGATGCCACCGTCACTGAACCGCACCGCGGTCCGGTGTACATAGTTGACGCAGATCAGTCCGGCGACATCGGGCCGGCACCGGTAGTCACCGAACGCCAAGGACTGCCCGGCCTTGAGCGCGGTGCCGGTGCCGCTGTTGAACCGTCCCGGGTCACCATGTATCGAGCCGACCTCCGCGGTGGGCCCTTCGAAATCCACCCAGCCGGGCACCCAGTGTCCGAACGTGTCGCTGGGTTGCGGCAACGGGGCCACCGGGTGGGTCAGGCAGGCCAATGCGCCGTGGAAGTCCTTGTCGGTCATGCAATTGGTCCGCTCGGCGGTGACAAAGGCGATGTCACCGTCCAGGTCGGTGGCCGCGCCGTCGCGGGTCGCGGTGTGGAATCCACCGGCCTGCACATTGCTGCCTGCCTCGACCCAGGCGATCACCGCACCGATGTCGGCGCCGGCTGCCGGAGCGCCCGTCGGCGCCGCGCTGGGTGTGGGCGTCGCTGAGGAATGTGGCGCTGAGCTCGTCGGACGCGCCGAGGACGCGGACGGGGTAGTGGTCTGCCCGTGAGGCTGCACCGCCGCATCCGAGCAGCCCGCGAGCAGCAGCGACGTCGCCAAGAGCACGGAAATCCGCATGACCGTGAGGGTAGTGGTCCCGTCCGGGCCAGCGCGGCAGGCGCCCCGGGCATACAGGATTTCGATAGTGTCTATACATGCACGATCGCACGGTCCGGGTGACCATCGACAGCGGCACCATCGAGGGGTTCACCCGCGACGGCGTGCACCGCTGGCGTGCCGTGCCGTATGCCGCGCCGCCGGTCGGCCCGCGGCGCTATCGGGCTCCGCAACAGGTGCAGCCGTGGCGCGGCGTGCGGTACTGCCACGGCTTCGGCTACTGCGCACCGCAGCAGCGCATGTACACCATGCTGGGGATCGGCAAATACCAGCCGACGGGCGAGGACTGCCTGACCCTGAACGTCGTCGCTCCGGAAAAGCCGTCCGATCAGCCACTGCCGGTGATGTTCTTCATCCACGGCGGCGGCTACATCATGGGCAGCTCGGCCACCCCGATCTACGACGGTGCCGCGCTGGCCCGCCGCGGCTGCATCTACGTGTCGGTCAACTACCGGCTCGGCGCGCTGGGCTGTGTGGACCTGTCCGCGCTGTCCACTCCCGAACACCCTATTGACGACAACCTGTTCCTGCGGGACCTGGTGGCCGCGCTGCGCTGGGTGCAGACCAACATCGCGGTCTTCGGCGGCGACCCGGCAAATGTCACCATCTTCGGCGAGAGCGCCGGCGCGCACGCAGTCGCCACCCTGCTGGCCGTACCACAGGCCGAAGGCCTGTTCTCCCAAGCCATTTCGGAAAGCCCGGCCAGCGGCATGGTACGCACCCCGGACATCGCCGCGACGCTGGCCGACCGGTTCGCCGAGATCCTCGGCGTCGCACCGGATCGGGGTGCGGCCGCGGTGATGACGGCCAGACCGTCGCAACTGATGAAGGCCCTGGCCCAGCTGATCTCCCGCGCGGGCGACGAACTGCCCGGCGCGTTTCCGGCCGGTCCCACCTGCGGCACCGACATCCTGCCCGAGGACCCGGTGCTCGCCATGCGCGCGGGCCGGGCCCACCGGGTGCCGCTGATCGTCGGAACCAACGCCGACGAGGGCCGGCTGTTCACCCGCTTCATGCGCCTGCTGCCCACCACCGAGTCGACGATCGAGAAGGTGCTGGCCAACACCGCACCCGGAGTGCGAGATCGGGTCACCTCGGCCTACCCGGGCTATCCGCAATCGTCCGATGCCTGTATCAAGCTGGGCGGGGACTTCGCGTTCGGCACGGCGGCCTGGGAGATCGCCGAAGCGCACAGCGCACACGCGCCGACGTACATGTACCGCTACGACTACGCGCCGCGGATCCTGCAGTGGGCCGGTGTGGGCCCGACCCATGCCACCGAACTGCTGGCGATCTTCGATTTCTACCGCAGTCCGGCCGGTTCGATGCTGACCGCCGCCCTGGACCGCGGCTCGGCGCTGCGGGTCAGCAATGATGTGCAGAACCGGTGGCGTGCCTTCGCCCGTGACGGCGTGCCGGGCCGGGACTGGCCGCAATACGAGCAGACGCACCGGGCGGTGCGGGTGTTCGACCGGCGCAGCCACCTGGAATACGACCCCCGGGCGCAGCAGCGCCGGGCCTGGGAGGGCTTCGAGTTGATCGCAGCGCACGCATAGCCGGCCGAAAAACCGGGTTGCGATCGCCGCCAGTGCATTACGGTTGGCCGGGTGGCTGTAACGAATGCGGTGGTGCGAGATCCCTCCGAGCTGACCACCGAGTGGCTGACCGATGTCCTCGGTGCCGGACCGGTCACCGCGTTCGGCGTCGAGCGGATCGGCACCGGGCAGATGAGCGAGTGCTACCGCGTCGCACCGACCTACGCCGAGCCCGCGGGCGGACCGGTATCGGTCATCCTCAAAGTCGCTGCCGCGGACCCGAACAGCCGCCAGACCGGCCTGGCGATGGGCCTGTACGAGCGCGAGGTCCGGTTCTACTCCGATATCGCCCCAACGATCCCGGACGCCCCGGTCGCGCACTGCTATGACGCCGGCTTCGACGGTGCGTCCGGCGCCTTCCATCTGTTGCTCGGTGATGCCACCCCGGCCACCGTCGGCGACGAAATTCGCGGCGCCACAGTGCCGCAAGCCTGTCTGGCACTCGAGCAGCTCGGACGAGTGCACGCCCCGCTGCTCGGCCCACTGGACGGAGCGGACTGGCTGCATCGGCCGAACCCGCTGAACCAACCGCTGATGGCCGCGCTCTACGCCGGATTCCTGGACCGCTACGCCGACCGGATCGCGCCCGAGCACCGGGCGGTGTGCGACCGGCTGATAGAGGTGTTCGACGGCTACCTGGCCGCCGACGATGCGGCCGAGCAGCTCCGCGGGCTGTTGCACGGCGACTATCGGCTGGACAACATGCTGTTCGGCAGTTGCGATGGGGCCGGCGCCAAGCCGCTGACCGTCGTCGATTGGCAGACGGTGACGTGGGGGCCGGTGCTGGCCGATGCCGCGTACTTTCTGGGCTGCGCGTTGCCCAGCGAGGTCCGGCAGGACAACTACGACGTGCTGCTGGGCGCCTACCTCGAGGGGCTCGGGCCGGCTGCGGGCATCGATCTGGACGCGGTGCGCCAGGGGGTGCGTCGACAGAGTTTCTTCGGCGTCGTGATGGCTATCGCATCGTCGGTGATGGTGGAGCGCACCGAACGCGGCGACCTGATGTTCATGACCATGCTGGCGCGGCACTGCCAGCATGTGCTGGACACCGGTGCGATGGCGCTGCTGGACACCGTGGACCCGGCAGAACCGTTGCAGCCCAACGGCTCCGATGAACACATTCACCCGGCCGAGCACGATACGTTCTGGAACGAGAGCTGGTACTTCGACTTCGCCGACCCCGGCCAGAAGGTCGGCGGCTGGATCCGCCTCGGCCTGGTGCCCAACCAGCAGCACTGCTGGATCAACGCGCTGCTGTGCGGACCGGACATGCCGACCATCGCGATGCTGGACTGGCAGGCCCCGGTGCCGGCCGATCCCACCCACGCCATCGGCGCCGACATGACGTTGACCCTCGATGTCATCGAACCGCTGCGCACCTTCCGGGTGACGGCGCAGGGCACCGGTGCCGCATTCGACGATCCCTCGGCGCTGCTGCGTGGCGAGCGCGGCCGGCCGGTGCCGTTGACCATGGATCTGACCTGGCACAGTGCGGGCACCCCGTACCAGTATCGGATGTCCACCCGCTATGAGATCCCGGCCACCGTCACCGGCAGGGTCACCGCCGACGGTCACAGCTATGACTTCAAAGCCGTTGCCGGACAACGTGATCACTCCTGGGCGCCGCGGGACTGGTGGAGCATGGAGTGGATGTGGAGCGCGCTGCACCTCGATGACGGCACGCATCTGCACGGGGTCGAGATGCGCATTCCGGGCATGGGACCGATCGGCATCGGCTACACGCAGGCCGGTGGCGCACCGCTGCGCGAGGAATCAGCGGTGACCGCCCGCGAGACCTTCGACGCCAATGGCCTGCCGGTGACCGCCGAGGTGAGCATCGGCGACATCACCGCCACCGTCGATATCCTGGGACACGCACCGGTACAACTGATTTCGACCGACGGCCGGGAAAGTCACTTTCCGCGGGTCTGGGGTACCGTGCGTGCCACCGATGGTCGCACCGGCGTGGGCTGGCTGGAATGGAACCGCAACCGGTAACTCAGAACAGGTGTGCGGCGTCGTCGTCCAATTCATGACGCGCCAACCCCATCGGGGTGTCCACCGGTATGTCACCGCCGGCCACCACCTGTCGGGTCAACGGGGTGAGCACGGCGAACAACCTCTGCAGCTCGGCGTCATCGAGGGCAGCCCAGATCGATAGGGCCAACGTATCGGTGTCATCCTCGATCCGCGTCTTGAGTTGGTGGCCGGTCGGTGTCAACGAGCCGGTGTCATCGAGCAGACCACGACGAATCAGGTTGTCCTGGTGTTGCTTCCATTGCACAGCGTCGTAGACCCGGCTGCGCATGATGAATTCCCGGCTCACCCGGCCCGAGGCCACCTGCAGCACATTGCTCTCGCGTCCGGTGATGCCGTGCGCGGCCAGCACGGCGATGTGGCCGTCGCCCCGATGCTCGCGCAGCAGGGTGGTCGCATGCCACAGCATGGCCACCGGCTCGGTGGGGCACGGCAGTGCCCGGTTGGCGGCATAGAGCGGACGGCCACCCAGTTCACCGGCGATTGCGGCCTTGGTCAGCAGCTCGGCCGCGGTCCGCGTCACGTCGTCACCAGCCACGCCGCAGCGGTGCAGCGCCGCTACTGCGCCCGCTGCACGGGCCCGCAGCGCCACCGCCGGCGGGGCATACCGCCAGGCATCGGGCAGTACCCGGGCAGCCTGCGAATCGGCGAAGTTGTAGAACAGTGCCGTCACCACCTCGGGCGGCACCGGGCCCAGCGGGGCGGATCGGCCGGCGAAGTAACCCATGCCGGTGCCGTGGTATCCCGCCGCTTCCATCGCGGCACGGGCATCCGGTGCGAAGTAGGTGACCGCATGTATCGGCTCGAACCGGTCGTACAGTCGCCGCGCCAGTACCGCACTTCTTTCCATGGTCGACATCAACCATTCCCGGCGAGCGATGCATTCCCGACGGCGACACCGACAATGGCACGCATGGCATCCTCGGCCGATGCGGCATCGCCCTGCCGGATGCCCCAGGCGACGGTGTCATGCAGCGCGGCGGTCGCGGCGCTCAGGCCGCAGTGCGGTACGTCGGTCATCAATTCGCCCAGCGCCCGGAACATCGGATTACCCGACGAGCTGACCACAATGCGGTGAAAGTCCTTGTCCGCCTGCCGGTATGCGGCGTGATCGGCCGAGTGCACCGCCATTTGCAGGTCCGATACCGCGACCGCAAGTTCGCGGCAATCCTCGGTCCCGGCGCGCCCGGCGGCCAGCGCGGCCGCTGCCGGCTCGAATCCGCGGCGCAGCTCGGCCAGTGCCGTCAGCTGCGCGTTGCGGTCAGGGGAGCTCAGACACCAGCGAATCAACCTGGGGTCGAGGACATTCCATGCCTGCGGTGGCTGGATGGTGAGGCCGATCCGGCGCCGGGAGGCCACCATGCCCATCGACTCGAGCACCCGGATCACCTCGCGGGCCAGACTGCGCGATACCCGATGCTGCACGCTGATGTCATCGAGGGTGATCACCTGTCCGGGTGCCAGAATTCCGGACGCGATGTCGGTGCCGACGGCGGTCAGTACGCCGTCATGCCGTGCACTGGCGCCGGGGGATCCGATCACCGATACATCGTGTCATATGCCCCGTGCGGACCAGTTAAATCAGATTAAACGGGCCGGCCGCCGCACCCCAATCTACTGGCGACCGGACAGCAGTATCTGGCTGAGCCGGGTGGTGGTGGCCTGACCGTCATCGCACCCGCCCTGCCCGCCGAGCGCGTTCATGATGGCCAGGGTGAAGCGCTGGCCGGTGCCGGCGAATCCGACGCTGTTGGTCACCCAGCCGCCCTGTTCGTCGGACCAGCCGTTCTTGTTGCCCGGTGCCATGCCCGGCCCCGCGCCCCACACCCCCCACTGCTGAATCGGGTCGACGTGCTGCATCTGGCCGATGATCCACGCCGTCTGGTTGGCCGGTAGTCCGGTCAGCATGAAATTGACCAGCCGGTCCAGGTCATCGGCGGTGGACTTCTGAAAACCCCAGTACGGGAACATCTTTCCGAACCCCGGCTGCGGTGCCACCCGGGTCATGCCGAAGTGCGGGAAGTCGTTGTTGTAGGCGGTGTGGTCGGGTCCGCCGTATCGGGTCCACAGGGTGTCGGCGGCGTCATTGTCCGACGAGTGCAGCATGGCCGCCATCAGCGCGATGTCGGCATCGGTGAGTTGCAGCAGCCGGGCCTGCTGGCGGGCGAACAGGTCCACCACCATGCCCAGCTTGATCGTCGAAGCGGTCCACACCATGTCGCCGGCGTGCGAATTGCGGTACACCGCACCGGTTCTGCGGTCGCGCAGCACGTAGCCGACGGTGCCGGGGCGGCCGGCCAGGTAGGCGTCGGCCTGGGCGATGCGGGTCTGCGCATCGTCGGCGGACGCGGTCGGTAGCGCCGGACCGCACACCAGCACCGCCGCCGACAGCGCAGCGTATGCGGCACGTATCCATCTCACCGGCGCCAGCCTGCCAGATGTGCGCTCAGTTTCCGGCGACCGGACGCGGCCACGTCGGCAACGGGATCGGGCCATCCGGCGGGCGCAACCGGTCCAGCACCGCGCGAAGCGGCGGCCAGTTCGCCCGTCCCTTGCGGGTCACCGCGTACGCGGTGTGGATCACCGTCGGGCCCGCCAGTGGCACCACCGTGATGCCGGCACTGGCCGGCCGGTCGATCGGCAACAGCCCGACACCGTACCCGGCGAGGATCAGATCTTCGACCAGTTCCAGGCTGTCGATCTGGTGGGCGATGCGCGGAGAGAATCCGGCCATGGCGCCGAGGGTTCGGACAGCGTCCTCGTCGGCGGTGTTGCGCGAGTTGACAATCCAGGTCCGGTCTGCGTAATCGGACAACACCGCGGGGCCGCGCGCTTCCGCCGAGCGCAGCCCCAGCCCCCACGGAACCGACCACAGCGCAACACTTTCCAGCAGCGGGCCGGGGGAGGACGGGGCCAGGTTGTAGTCATAGGTCAGGGCCAGGTCCAGATCGTCGTCGGTCAACAGGGCGAAGGCCTCGATCGGCTCGTATTCACTGATCACCACCTCGATACCGGGATGGCTGCGGCTCAGCTCGCGCAGGATCGGCAGCACCGACACCCGGATGCCGGTGGCGAAACCGCCCACCCGCAGGGTGCCCACCGGTTCGGCATCGCTGTTCAGGTCGAGCCGGGCGGCGTCGACCGCGGCCAGGATGGTCACCGCATGGTCGGCCAGCCGCCGGCCCGCCGGGGTGAGCCGGACCCGCCGGCCCTCCGGTTCGATCAGCTGAGCTCCGGTTTCCTTGGCCAGCGCCGCGATCTGCTGGGACACCGTCGAGGTGGTCAGGTTCAGGTTGTCGGCGACGGCCCGCATTGAGCCCAGCCGGGACAGCGTGAGCAGCAGGTGTAGTCGGCGGGTATCCATCGGCTCATTGTCCGATAATTGCGAATGATTTGTCACCAATAGGTCGGCTGGGCTGAATAGTTAGCACCTGTTCGCCGACGCCCGAACCGCCCGTGCGACGATGCGCAAATGACCGAAGCCTTTGCGCACTTCACCCCGCTCGATGCCGAGCGGGTGCAGCCGACCCGGTTCGCCCAGAGCCACTGGGGCGCCGACCACCTCAACGG
>Ga0164242_10002413_pt1 | contig 21636 bp, 20 predicted proteins | sample OricomgcompostMG_FD_108783 | JGI IMG/M metagenome (GOLD analysis project Ga0164242, IMG submission 108783) | Miracle-Growth compost microbial communities from Emeryville, California, USA - Original compost - Miracle growth compost (MG) ... | reverse complement strand
GCCGGGCGAGGTGTAGGCGTCCACGAGCACGTCCCACCGATCGGCCTCGAGATGCGCCTCTTCGTACAGCTCGCGCTTCGCGCCGACCAGCGGGTCTTCCCCCGTGACGTCGAGCAGTCCGGCCGGCGGCTCCCAGAGGAGCCGACCCGTGGCGTGTCGATACTGCTGGAGCAACAGGACCCGCTCGCGATCGTCGAGGGCGATGACCCCAACCGCCCCCGGATGTACGACGACGTCGCGAATCGCCTCGCTGCCGTCCGGCATCCCAACCCGGTCGGTGCGCACATCGATCACTCGCCCGGAGCGATACGGCAGCTCGGAGCTGAGAGTCGAGAACTTGGAGGTGGGTTGGTCGACGATTGCGCTCACGCCGCCGACGTTACGACGAACCAGGCGTACGGCGCGACGCCGCGCTACGAGGCGACGCTCGGAAGTCGCAGTGTTCCGATCTCGGCCTGTGCACCGCTTGCCCGATCGAGCGCGGCCGCGACGAAGCCCGTGAACAGCGGGTGTGCCCGGGTCGGGCGCGACTTGAACTCGGGGTGAGCCTGCGTCCCCACGAAGAACGGATGGACATCGCGCGGCAGCTCGCCGTACTCGACCAGCCGGCCATCGGGTGATGTGCCGGAGAAGACGAAGCCCGCACGTTCGAGTCGTTCGCGGTAGTCGTTCGCGACCTCGTACCGGTGACGATGCCGCTCGGCGACCCGCGTCGAACCGTACGCTTCGGCGACGATCGACCCCTCGACGAGCTGCGCGGGGTAGGAACCGAGGCGCATCGTGCCGCCCATGTCCCGCTCCCCAGCGACGACGTCGAGCTGATCGGCCATCGTCGCGATCACGGCATGCGGGGTGTCGGGGTCGAACTCGGCCGAGTTCGCGCCTTCCAGCCCGGCGAGGTTGCGCGCGACGTCGATCACCATGCACTGCAGCCCGAGGCACAGGCCGAGGGTGGGGATTCGATGTTCCCGAGCGTGGCGGATCGCGCCAAGCTTGCCTTCGATGCCGCGTACGCCGAACCCGCCCGGCACCAGCACGCCGTCGACCCCGTCGAGCGTGGCAGCCGCGCCGTCGGGTGTCTCGCAGTCGTCCGACGTCACCCACCGGATGTCGATCGCAGCGTCGTTCGCCGCGCCAGCGGCACGAAGCGCCTCCGTGACGGACAGATAGGCGTCCGGCAAGTCGATGTACTTGCCGACGAGGGCGATGGTGACGCGGTGCGCCGGCCGGTGGATCCGGCGCAACAGGTCGTCCCACTCGGTCCAGTCGACGTCGCGGAACGGCAACCCGAGCCGCCGTACGACGTAGGCGTCCAGTCCCTCGGCGTGCAGCACCTTGGGGATGTCGTAGATCGACGCGGCGTCGGGCGCGGAGACCACGGCCTCGTTGTCGACGTCGCAGGTCTGCGCGATCTTGCGCTTCATGTTGTCGGGGATCGGGCGGTCGGACCGGCAGACGATCGCGTCCGGAGTGATGCCGATCGACCGCAGCGACTGCACCGAGTGCTGGGTGGGCTTGCTCTTCTGCTCCCCCGACGGCGCGAGGTAGGGCACGAGCGAGACGTGCAGGAAGAACACGTTGTCGCGACCGACCTCCTGGCGCACCTGCCGAGCGGCCTCGAGGAAGGGCAGCGACTCGATGTCACCGACCGTGCCGCCGATCTCGGTGATCACGACATCGACCTCGTCGGTCGCCATCGCCCGTATCCGCGACTTGATCTCGTTGGTGATGTGAGGGATCACCTGCACGGTGTCGCCGAGGTACTCGCCGCGGCGCTCCTTCGCAATCACCTCGGAGTAGACCTGCCCGGTCGTGACGTTGGCCGCGGCGAACAGCTCCTCGTCGAGGAAGCGCTCGTAATGGCCGATGTCGAGGTCGGTCTCGGCGCCGTCCTCGGTGACGAAGACCTCGCCGTGCTGGAACGGGTTCATCGTTCCCGGGTCGACGTTGAGATACGGATCGAGCTTCTGCATCGTCACGCGCAGACCGCGCGACTTCAGCAGCCGGCCCAGGCTCGAGGCGGTCAGCCCCTTGCCCAGACTGGAGGCAACGCCTCCGGTGACGAACACGTGTCGGACAGCGCCGGCATTGCCGACGGTGCCGCCCGCTCTGGACCGATCCTGGGCGCCTCGACTCACGGACGTTCACGGTAACACCCCCTCGTGACAGCGGCGTTACGACGCGCCCCCGTGCCGGCGATTCGCGGCCGACCGGCGGGCCACCAGGTCCCGGTACGCCGTCGCGAGCTCCTCGACCGCTGCGTCCAGCGTCGGCCACGTCGCGGCACGAGCGCGGCCGGCGTCGGCCAAGCTGCGGCGAAGGCCCTCGTCTGCGATCAGCTCGTCGAGGGCCGCTCCGAGCGCCACGGCGTCGCCCACCGGGACCATGACCGCGGCATCGCCGACGAGGTCGGGCAGGCCGCCGACCGGCGTGGTCACGAGCGGCACCCCGGCTCGCAGCGCCTCCTGAGCAACCAGCGACCGGGCCTCCCACACGCTAGGCAGCGCCACCACATCGGCGGCGGCGAACAGGTCCGGTACGTCGTCACGGGCGCCGAGTAGCCGGACCTCCGCCCCGCTGGCCGCGGCCTGCGCACGCAGGGCGGTCGCGTCCGGCCCGGATCCGGCAATCACCACCACTGGCGCGTCGGCGTCAGGCCGCCAGCGCGCAGCGGCCGCAACGAGAACATCCAGCCGCTTCTGCGCCTGAAGCCGACCGACCGCCAGCACCACGGGCCGCTCCCCCACCCCCAGGTCGGCGCGAACGGCGGACCTGGGACGGCTCGCAGCCGGCATCGGTGGCGCCACGACGAACGTGTCGCGGGCGTCACGCGCTCCGGCAACGCGGGCAGCGACAGTGAGATCCGGTGATGCGCCGAGGGTCAGGTCGGCGCCGCGAGCGGCGTACCTCGAGGCAAGTCGATGAGCGACACGCCGCAGCCCGGTCACGAGCACCGCGTTGTGCCAGGTGACAAGGAGGGCGGGGCCCGAACCGCGACGGGTCGCAGCCGTGACGGCACCTGCCTGGATCCCATGGGCATGTGCAACGTCGACGCCGGCCAGCAAGGGCCGCAGCGCGCGGCGCGCCGCCCACGGCCGGCCGATCGGCACCTCGTGGCTCACGACGCCGGCCGGCTCGCCTACTGCCGCCAGCGCGGACGCCGGACCGGCCACGACGACCTCGAAGCCGAAGCCCGGCAACCGCTCGGCGAGCACGCGAACATGACGCCCGATACCGCCGGTGGTCTCGCCGACGACGAGCAGCAGGCGCAACGGATCAGCCACGGCGGCCTCGCAACCGCAGCGCCACCGCAGCGACGGTGCCCCGGTCGATGACCGCTGCGATCCCCACGTACAGCACCACGGTCGCTGCCCCGACCGCAATCGCGGACAGTGCGTTGCCTCCCAGGCCACGACCGGTGAGCGGATGCGCGAGCAGCCACCCGGCAACCCCGGCGACCCCGGCACCGGCAACACCCGCGGCGGCTGCGCGCCGCAACCCTTCGACGATCGACGCACCGGCTGAGCGCGCCACGGCCACCAGCAACCAGCAACCAGTGACGGTCACCCCGACCGACGTCCCGATGCCGATCGCGGCGACCGTCCACGTCCTCGGCATCATGCCGGCCAGGACGATGTCCAAGGCGATCGCGATCAACCAGCCGCCCAGCGCGGCGGTCGCCGGTGTCCGGTTGTTGCCCTGCGCGTAGAGACTGCGCGACAGCAATGCCACCAGCGCGTATCCCGGCAGCCCGACCGCGAACGTGATCAGCGCTCTCGTCAAGAGGTTCGGGTCGACATGCCCGGGGGCGCCAAGGATCACCACCCGCGCCACCGGCGTCGCGGTCGCCGCCATCACCGCGGCGGCGGCACCCACCACGACGAGCATCACCCGCGCGGTACGGGCGAGGGTCGCGGCATACGCGGCCCGCGCCCCCGACTGCCAGGCGGCACTCAAGCCCGGATAGGCACTCGTCGCCAGCGGCACTGCCGCCACCGCCCAGGGGACGGTGAACACCGTCCAGGCCAGGTTGTAGAGGACCACGGCACCGTCGGTTCCACGGTCGTTTGCGAGACGCAGCACCACCGCCGTGGCGAGGTCCTGGCTACCGAGCACCAACGCCCCGGACAGCGCCATGCGCCGTACTCGTGCCGCCACCCCGGGTGGGAAGTGATAGCTCGGCCGCAGGCGCAGTCTGATCCGCACTGATGGGAAGAGCATCGGAATGACGAGGGAGGCGACCCCGAGGGTTGTGCCGACCGAGAGCACGAGCTCGTGGCTGCGCGACAAGGCGGTCAGGCCGGTCTCGTCATGCGTCGCCACCGCCGCGAACACGCCGTACGCGGTGATCATCACCAGGCTCGACACGAGTGGACCGAGGGCGGGTCCGAGAAAGCGCCGATGTCCCTGCAGCACGCCGATCAGGACGACGGCGGCCGCGTAGATCACGACCTGCGGCATGAACACGGCGAGCATCCGCGCGCCGACCGCTACCTCGTCAGCAGCCGAGCAGCCCGGGTGCCCGTCACCGACCAGGAGTCGCATCAGGGGATGGGTGAAGAGCATCCCGAGCACCATCACCGGGATGAGAAGCGTCGCTGCCCAGGTCAGCAGGGCGGACGCGGTGCGGCCGACGGTGTCCCGGTCACCGGCGACGGCGGCCGGTGCGATCAGCGGTACGACGAGGCTCGACAATGCGCCGCCTGCGACGATGTCGAACACGATGTTGGGCACCGTGTTGGCGGTGAAGTAGGTGTCACCCAGACAACTCGGACCTACGGTCCGAGCGAAGACGATGACGCGCGCGAACCCCGCAGCCCGCGCCAGCACCGTGACGACCGCGATCAGCAGCGCAGCGCGAGCGATGCTCTGACCGATCCCGTTCGTCTCCCCCGGCGAGACTCGTGCAGTCCCCCCGTTCGGACCGTCGTCAGCCACGGCCTACTTGGCCCGCCCCAGGCGATCGAGACGGCGCAGCACCGGGTTCGCGTCGATGACCGCACTGAAGCTCGTGCGCTCGCTCGCCAAGGTGGCACCCACGACAGCGGCCGCGGCGGCGAGCCGGGTCAGCCGCGACGGCCGCATGGCCAGCGACCATCCAAGCGTCGCACCCAGCGCGCCGGCGCCGCAGTCTCCCAGCATCGCCTGCTCTCGGAGGTCGGGGAACAGTCCGGCGCCCGCGGCACCTCCCGCCGCAGCGGCGACGGCTCGCGCCGGAGCGGGCCCGACCCGGCTGAGCAACGCGGCCGTCGCGCCGGTGACCTTCGCGGCCCGACCGGGGCGCAGGTCGAAGAGATTGACGAGGTTCGCGCTGCCCGCGACCAATACCGTTCCAAGTGCGATGTCGACCGGCTTCCGGGACTGCCTCGATGCGCTGAACGCCGCGACACCTCCCATCGCCACGAGCTTGACCAGCCCAGTGGTGACCCGGCCGTGACGTAGGGCGACCAGATGTCCGCGAAGACCGCGCGCGTGGCTGTCGCCGTACCTGTCGTCGTACGCGCCGACCAGACCGATCGCCGAAACCGCGATGACCGCGGCACGTCGTGGTCCGGGCGTGGCGGCAGCGGTTCCTAGCGTTGCGCCGGCAGCGACGGCCGGCCCGAGCAGGAGGCTGACCTCTCGATCCCGGAAGTTGCGGCGGGTCCACGCCGGATCGCCGCCGGCGGGCGACTGCCGGACCCACCACCATGCGGCCGCGGTGCCGGTCGCCGCTAGTACGCCGACCGCTCGAGACCGGCCACTGCCCCGCCGGGTCACGGCGCCGGGCTCTGAACCGGCAGCGGCGGCGACTGCGCGAGGCCATAGCGCCCGGCGTTGCCGCCCGGTGCCGCTGCCAATGCAAGCGCGATGGCAACCCGGCCAACCGCGGTCTCGTCGGCATCGACCGTCGACACGGACTTGGAAAGCGTCGAGTCGGCTCGCATCGTGGCAAGCACCCCACCGTTGGTCGAGTCGGTGGTCGACGGCCCGGCGACCACGAGGCCACTCGACCCACGGCGCAGCGCTCTCGCCATTGCGATCAGGTCGTTGTTGCGCGCAACCGCGACAGTGGAGTTCTCTGGTGCGCTCTCCAGCGGCACGAGCAGGACCGCGAGGTCCGCACTTCGCACCGGGGCCTCGCCGGAGATCGAGATCATCTTGCCGTCCCCGAATGTGCCGAGAACTGTCTCGATCCGCCGCGCGGACGCCAGCCTGGCGGCGGGGCGGTTCACGAGGACGCGGGCGAGCTCGGAGCTCGCCTGACTTGCGCCGTTGGCGCGCGGGAGCGGATGGTTGCCCGCGACCTGCGCCGCCAGCTGTGCCCACGTCGCATCCTGCGACGGGTCGAGGAAGCCGTTCTGCAGGCGGACGTCTGCAGTGATGCTCGCCCCCGCGGACTTCAACGTCTCGACCAGGCGGTCCCGCGCGTCGCTGTCGACGCCTGGTGCGGAGACCACTGCGACTTCAGCGTTGACGAGCTTGCCGGCAACGGCGTACGGCTCGACCGACGTCGCGAAGCTCTCTTGACCTTGCAGCTTCGCGTTGGCAGCGTCGTTCTCCGCCTGGAGCGTCTCGTTACGGGCGATGACGCTGTGCGCCTGCTGACGCAGGTTATGGGTCACGGTGCTCTGCAAGGTCGTGCTACCGAGAAACAGGCCCAGCGCCAGCGCCAGGAACACGGCGACCAGCGAGACGATGTGGTACCGAAAGTCGATCATGAATCAGGTCCGTGCATCGCGCGAACTCTATCGCCACCGCCCGGACGATCTACGGCATTCTCACCTCGACCCGCAGACCACCCGCCGGGTTCGCCTGCGCCTCTATCGAGCCGTCGTGTGCCCGGCATATCGAACGGCAGATCGTCAAGCCGAGCCCGGCCCCTTTGCCGTGACTGGTTCGCTCACCGCTGCCGCGGCGGAACGGCTCGAACAGTCCGGCCACCGAGTCCGCAGCGATCATTGGCCCGCTGTTCTCGACGACCAGAGCCGGCGAGGTCCCGACCGCGACCCTGACCTCGCCCCCTGGCACGTTGTAGAGGACGGCGTTGCGGACGAGATTCGTCACCAGCCGCTCGAGCAGGACCCGCTCACCCAAGACCAGCCGATCGGCCAGCGTGGCGGTCACCGACACCTCCGCCTGGTCGGCGAGATCCTGATGAGCGGCAACGACCGAGCCGACGATCGCATCCAGTCGTTGCGGAGTCCGGGACACCAAGCCGCGATCGCTCTCGCTGAGGACGAGCAGTCCCTCGATCAGCAGCTCGTTGCGCTCGTTGGTTGCCAGCAGCTGCTCGGTCAGGAGCTCGAGCTGCTTGGGCGTCCGGGCCGCGGACATGCTGACTTCGATCAGTGTGCGCTGCACGGCGAGCGGCGTACGAAGCTCATGAGACGCGTTGGCCGCGAAGGTGCGCTGGCCTTCGTAGCCCTCCGCCAAACGGTTCATCATCTGGTTGACCGCCTGGGTGAGGGCCGTGGTCTCGTCGCTGCGCGAACCAACCGGAGCTCGCTCGGCAAGATTCTGCGGCCCCATTCGATCGACCATTGCGGTCAGGCCGCGGATAGGCCGCAGCACCCACAGTCCCAGCCCCCAGCAGGCCGCGACGACGACCCCGAGGATGGCCACCCCGAGCGCAACCTGCGCCCACGCGTGGTGATGCACCCCGAAGCCACACACGTGCAGGGTGCGGACCAGCGAGGAGGTACAGCCGAATGCCTGCTCGGTGCCGTGGTAGATCGTGAGCGCCACGAAGCCGATCGCGGCCATCACCAGTCCCGCGACCACCGCCCGCCAGCGCGGCGTCAACTGCAAGAGATCAGCCGGCCAAGCGGTAGCCGACCCGCGGCACGGTCTCGATGACTGCCGGTTCGCCGAGCTTCTTGCGCAACGTCATCACCGCGACGCGCACGGCGTTGGTGAAGGGATCGGCGTGCTCGTCCCACGCCTGTTCAAGAAGCTCTTCAGCGCTGACGACCTCGCCGTCGGCACGCAGCATGACCTCGAGAACTGCGAACTCCTTGTTGGTCAGATCCAGGCTCCGACCGTCGCGCGCCGCGTAGTGCCGCGCCGGGTCGAGGACGACGCCAGCACGTTCGAGCACCGGCTTGACCGCTGGCCGTGACCGCCGCCCCAGCGCCTGCACTCTCGCGACCAGCTCGGCGAAGGCAAACGGCTTCGTCAGGTAGTCGTCAGCACCGATTCCGAGTCCGTCGACGCGATCCCGGATTCCGCTCGCGGCGGTCAGCATCAGCACGCGGGTATCGGCGTGATCTGTGGCCGCAAGCCAGCGGCAGACGTCATCCCCGGTCTGGTTGGGCATATCGCGATCGAGTATCGCCACGTCGTAGCGGTTCACCGACGCCAGCTCGAGTGCCGTCGCGCCGTCGTAGCAGACATCAACCGCCATCGACCGGCGGCGCAACCCCTGCGCGATCGTGTCGGCTAGGAGCGTCTCGTCATCCGCCACCAGGACCCGCACACCCTCATTATTGCCGCGGTCACATAAGCAGCAGATAAGGCGAAAGCAGACGTTGCTCATATCGGCGGGGCGACACGCTGCGAGCCGTGCGTACCCGATATGACCGCCGGTCCGACCGTCGACGTTCGTGGGTGCGCGAAATCGCGCCGCCCCTGGCGGGCATCGGTGCGCTCGCGATCGTCGCGGCAGTCCTCCCTGGTCAGCTGAGCTGGAAGACCTCGTCGCAGCATCACAAGCTGTCTGCCCTGCACTCGATCCGCATCGAGTGGCCGTCTCGCGGTCAAGCGGCGATTGCCATCCCGGGTCTGGGTCGAAAGGCGAGTCCCGGGCAGATGCCCGTGCCGATTGCGAGCGTGGCGAAGGTGATGACGGCCTACATCGTCCTTCGCACGGACCCGCTGACGGCAGGCAACGACGGATTCACCATGACCTTCGACGACACGGATGTCGCACGCGCCAACGCGGCCCACGCCGATGGGCAGTCCTACGTCCCCGTTGCCGCAGGCGAGGTCATCACCGAGCGCGAGGCCCTGGCGGCATTGCTCCTTCCATCCGCCAACAACATCGCAATCGCGCTTGCCGAACACCGCTACGGATCGGTCCCGGGATTCGTCGCGCAGATGAACCGGGTTGCGCACGACCTCGGGATGCAGCACACGACGTACACCGACCCGAGCGGGTACGACCCGTCGACCATCTCGACCGCGTCCGATCAGCTGCGGCTCGCCCGCGCGGCGATGGAGGTCCCCGCCTTCGCCGAGCTGGTTGGCATGCGCGAGGCGGTTCTCCCTTACGTCGGGCCGGTTCGGAACACGGACACGCTGCTCGGACACGCCGGATTCGTCGGGATCAAGACTGGGTCGGATCAGGCCGCGGGCGGCTGCTTCATGTACGAGTCCGTACGCCGGGTGAATGGCCACCGCTGGCGCATCTTCGGGGTCGTCCTCGGCCAGAGCGGCGGGCCGTTGATTCAGGCTGCTCTGAAGGCGGCGCTCACGATGGTCAACGACCTCACCGATCAGCTGCCCACCATTGCCGAGTAGCCGACTCCGCGGGCCGCTGCACCTCAGAACAGACCGTGCAGCCAGCGAATGAAACGGTCCCAGTCGGTCGAGAAGTACTCGCGGTACAGACTGCCGCCGGGCGTCACGTAGAGCGCGACCAAGAACGCCAGCGCGGTTGCCAGGACGAGTACGACCAGGCTGTAAGCGGGTATCCGCTGCCGGTAGAGCCGACTCACACCCTTCGCGTCGATCAGCTTGCCGCCGACACGCAGCCGGGTGAGGAAGGTGCTCGCCATGCCGGCACGCCCCTTGTCGAGGAACTCGACGAGCGTCGCGTGGGTGCCGACAGCGACGATCAACGCCGCGCCACCTTCGTCCGCGAGCAACAGCGCGACATCCTCGCTCGTACCGGCTGCCGGGAACACCACCGGGTCGATGCCGAGGTCCTGCACACGGCTCAAGCCGGGGGCGGTGCCGTCGCGATAGGCGTGGACGACGATCTCGGCGCCGCATCGCAGTGCGACGTCGGACACCGAATCCATGTCGCCGACGATGACGTGAGGGCGCAGGCCCTCCTCGAGCAGTGCATCGGCCCCACCGTCGACTCCGATGAGCAGCGGCTTGTACTCCCGCACGTAGTGCCGCAACGCGGTCAAGTCCTCGCGGTAGTGATAACCACGAACTACGACGAGCACGTGACGGCCGTCGAACGACGTACGGAGATCGGGGACGCCGATGCCGTCGAGCAGCAAGTCGCGCTCGCGCCGCAGGTACTCCATCGTGTTTGCCGCGAAGGCTTCGAGCTGAGCCGCCAGGCCGGCACGCGCCTCCGTCATCGCGACGGCGACGGACTCCTCGGTCTGGCGCGCGCCCTTGAGGAGAATGAGACCGTCCAGGTCATACACGGTGTCGCCGTCGACCCGTACCACGCCGCCTTCGCGCAGCCGGGAGAAGGCGGTCGGGCCGACGTCATCGATCAGCGGGACGCCGCCCTCGAGAAGGATCGTCGGGCCGAGATTCGGATAGCGCCCCGATGTGCTCGGGGCCACGTTGATCACAGCTGCCACCCCGCGAGCGACCAGCGCCTCGGCCCCGACGCGGTCGAGGTCGACATGATCGATGACCGCGATGTCGCCGGGGTGGAGTCGACGGCTGAGGTTCTTGGTACGTCGATCGAGCCGGACGTGGCCGATCACCCCAGGTGGTTGATCACCGGGTCTGTCGCGCCGAAGAGCAGCCAGCCTCATCTTGCATTGCAGTCTGCCAGAGCGCCCTCAGTGACCGGCCGCCTTGGCCGCAGCCGCAAGAGCGATCAGCTCTTCGGCGTGGCCGCGGGCAAGCTCGGAGTCCTCCTGGCCCCCCAGCATCCGGGACAGCTCGCGCAGCCTATCGGCGCCCTCGGCAAGCGCGACCGCGCTCGAGGTCACCACGCCGCGGTCCGGCTTCGCGACGACGACATGACGATCAGCGAAGGCGGCGACTTGCGGCAAGTGTGTGACGACCAGCACCTGCGCCCCGGTCGCGAGCGAGGCCAACCGGCGTCCGACTTCGACGGCCGCACGGCCGCCGACCCCCGCGTCGACCTCGTCGAAGACGAACGTCGGCACCGGGTCGGCGCCGGCGAGAACGATCTCCAACGCAAGCATCACGCGAGACAACTCCCCGCCGGATGCTCCGCGATGGAGCGGGCGGGCCGGCGCGCCTTCGTGAGCGACGAGCTGAAACTCGACCTCATCGACGCCGGATGGGCCGAACGCGACGCTGGATCCATCGACGAGAATTCCGTGCGGATCATCGCGTCGGCTCAACGCGACCGTCAACCCGGCGTGCGGCATCGCAAGGCCTGCGAGCTCGTGACCGACAGCCGATTCCAGGCGGGCGGCTGCTGAGCTGCGCAGCGTCGACAGCTCGGTCGCGGCAACCCTGAGGCGCTGGAGGACGGCGTCGCGCCGCTCGCCGAGTGCGACGACGAGGCTCTCGTCGTCGCCCAGGGCAGCGAGTCTCGCCCTCGCCTCATCCGCCCAGGCGAGGACGTCCGCGATCGTCGCCCCGTAGCGCTTCGTCAGGCCCGAGAGCTTCGCAACTCGCTCTTGCACCACGGCGAGCCGCGCCGGGTCGGCCTCGAGGTGGTCGAGGTAGCCGGCGACGTCAGCAGCGATGTCGGACAGCTGGTACGACGCTTCGGCTAAGCGGGTCGTCAACGCGTCGAGGACCGGATCGTGGCCTGCCACACCTTCGAGGTCGCGCCGGGCCGCGGCCACCAGCCCGAGCGCGTCAGCGGACTCGACAGCCGTCTCGTCCACGCCGTACAGGTAGCGCCGGGCCGCGGCCGCAGCGGCTCGCAGCGCCTCGGCATTCCCCAGCCGGGCGAGCTCGGTCGCGAGCGCCGCATCCTCACCTGCGACCGGCGCCATGCCTTCGATGTCAGCGACACCGTGACGGAGCGCGTCGGCTTCGAGCGTCCGCTCGCGGCGGTGGCTCGTGACCTCGTCAAGTTCCGCGCGCACCGCAGCGAGCTCCGCGAACGCGGCACGGTAGGAGGCGAGCGCAGCTTGCGCCTTCGGGCCGGCATACCGATCCAGGACGCCCCGCTGAACGCTGGCCCGCAGCAGGCCACGCTGGTCGGACTGGCCGTGTAAGGTGACGAGTTCGTCGGCGAGTGTGGCAAGCACAGCGGCCGGAACCGACCGCCCTCCGACGAAGGCCCGGGACCGGCCGTCGGCCGAGATGGTCCGCGCAACGAGGAGCTCGTCACCGTCGAGCTGCCCGCCACTCTCTTCGACGATCGTGGCGACGGCACCGGTCGGCGAGACCCGGAAGCGTCCCTCTACCTCGGTTCGATCGTGACCCCCGCGGACCAGCCCGGCATCTGAGCGGCCGCCGAGCAACAGTCCCAGGCCCGTGAGCAGCATGGTCTTGCCGGCCCCGGTCTCCCCGGTTACCGCCGTGAAACCGGAGCCGAGCTCCAGAGTGGCCTCGTCAATGGCGCCGAGCCCACGCATCCGCAGCTCGATCAGCACGGTTCGAGCCTATGGGCCGCCGCCGGCGACTCAACGCTTCGCCACTCCCAGCGGGTGGTACTTCAAACCGGGAAAGACCTTGTCGACGTGATGGTTCGCCAGCCGGTGCGTGAGGACGTCGGCCACAACCTGGCGGTAGTCAGTCGTGACCGCGAGATCGCCGTAGTCGAGGTCCTTCACGCCCAGCCCCGGCCAGTGCGAGTAGACGTGGCGACCGCGGATTCCCTTGCCGATGACGAACATGACGTTTCCGTGGCCGTGGTCGGTGCCACCGGCGCTGTTCTCCTGCACGCGCCGGCCGAACTCGCTCATCACCACGATCGTCGTGTGGCGCATCCGCTCGCCGAGATCGGTCGTGAAGGCCAGCAGGGACGAAGCGAGATCGCCGAGCAGCACCGGCAGTACGGCGTTCTGCGCGACATGGGTGTCCCACCCGCCGGCATCGAGCGTCACGGCTTCGAGCTCCGGCACGGCCTTCGCGACCCGCGCGACGTCGAGCAGCGCCGAGCCGAGCGCCGACGTCGGATAGGTGACGTTGTGTGCGGGAGCGTATGGCTGCGACCTGATGTCCGCGATGCGGCGCAGCGCGTCAAACGTCTCGTGCGCCGCCTGCGTCGCGGGTTGCCCGCGGTCGGTGTAGAGGTGCTCGAGCGCGCGCATCACCTTGTCGTAGGCGACGCCGGCCATGGACAGCTGGAAGCTCTCGAGGTTGGCCATGGCCGTCGCTCGCCGATACCCGGAGAGGCTGGCCGCCACGTGCGGACCCACGGCGACCGCCCGCAGCGAGTCCTTGGCCTGCGGCCGGCACATCAGGTGACGGGCGAGCCATCCGCTCCCGATCGCCGGATCGTCTGCGCCGTTCTCCATCTCCGCTTGTGCGTTGAAGTGCGAGTAGTCGGCGGTGGTGATCAGCCCGGTGGCGTGGACCACGGCGAGGTCACCGCGGTGCCAGAGCGACATCAACGCTCCGAGCGACGGATGCAGCCCGAAGCGTCCGTCGAGGTCGTGCACCCGGTTCTCGGGCACTGCGAGCGTGGGCCGGAGCTTGTAGTAGGCCCGGTCCTGGTGCGGAACCACCAACGACAGTCCGTCGACTGCGCCGCGCAGGAACAGGGCGATCACGGTGCCTGCCGGGCGATCGCCCCCCGCGGTCTCTGCGGCGACCGCGAAGCGCGGCATCAAAGCGGGCGTGGCGAGCGCGGCGAGGCCTACGGCGCCGCCGCGCGCCAGCAGCCCACGGCGGGTGAGGCTGCAGTCCTCGTCCGCCAACCGCCGGTCCGTCGGCCGCTTCATCGCAGCACCATGTACTCGCTCGCCAGGATGCCGAACTCGATGGCACGGTGCGGCGCAGTGCCCCCGAGGCGCCACCCGAGGTTCGGCTTCTCCTGAGGCTCGACCCCGGCGAGCTTCGCGATGGCGTGGCGATGCTCCGGACGCATGTGCTGACCCGTGATCCGCTGCGCGGTCGCGGCGATGACGCCGTCGTACGTCATCCCGGGTCGCCACACGTCCGCGGATGGCCCCAGCCCCTTCACGAACGGTGCGCCGTTGCCCGCCTGGACCAGCAGGGCCATCAGCCGCCAGACCTGCAGGGTGGTGTTCGAGTTGAGCCACGGTTGGGCGACCTGCGGGTAGCCGTTCGGCGCGAACCACTCGGATGGGACATGCCCGGCGTCGCGCAGCAATGAGATGTAGGGCGACCAGGCCTTGATCAGCGTGCCCGTGGCAACGCCGAGATCAATGCCGGTCCACGTCAGGCCGAGGCCCCGGACTGCCGCCGCGAATGAGTCGCCGGGCCGGCGGGTCTTCTTGCCGCGGCTGGCGAAGAACTCCGGCTGATCGATGATGAAGCGCAGCGTCGCGGCGATGTCGGTGTGTTGGCGGAGGTAGTGCCGCGCGACGCGATCGACAAGGCTTCGTGACGGCCGGTCGCTGACGTAGTGGACCAGCAGGCGACGCGCCACATTGCGTGCGGTCGTCGGCCGATGTGCAAGGTACTCGGCGAACTGCCCGATGAGACGCTCCCCGTTCGGCGTCCGGTTCGCGGCCTTGAACCCCAGGATCTCGAGTCGGCCGGTGTAGTGAAGCTCGGGTCGATACTCGTATTCCAGCGTGCGCGTGTTGATGGTCGCCCCGGTCAGCAGCTTCGCGTACGCCTTGACGTCGCGTTCATCGAAGTGGCCGACACCCACGGTGTGGAGCTCGAGGTTCTCGCGAGCGAGATTCTCCACGGGATAGGTCTTGTTCGAGGTCCACTGGTCGAGGAACGTGAGCATCGCCGGTGAGACCAGGACGGCCTTGAGCAAGTCGACGAACGTGCCCGTCGCCCGGGGTCTGACCACCTGGAAGTCGTAGCTGAAGCGTGCCCACGGCAGGAACGGCTTGTCGACCAGCGAGCAGACGTTGAAGTGATCGAGCCACACCTCGGTGAGGCGAGCGCGAACCTGCTGCTCGCTGTACATCGCGCGATGAAGCGTCGCCCACTCGTAGGCCGCGATCGCGGTCTGCGAGTCGCCGGAGTAGAGATCCTCGACTTCTTTCGGCGAGTTCGACAAGAACGGGAACATCGCGCCGATCAGCGTCTCGTGGACGTCTGGTGATGTTCCGCTCAGCTGGCTGTCGACCCAGCGCGCTACGCCGGATTTCCGGACGGCGGCGAGGTCACCAGGTGTCGGACCGTAGCCGAGCCGCCGCAGAACGTGCAACGCGTGGTCGTCCGGAACCGCCACCGGCACGTGGTCGAGGTGGTGCGCACTTCGCCGCGAGGGCGAAGCCGCGGCGACCGGCCACGCTGGGATGGCTGCGGCCGCGGTGCCCGCTGCGGCTGCGCCGAGCAGGCCACGCCGGCCCACCAGCCTGCCGTGCTCTCCCATCCAGCCTGCCTCCACGTCCGCACAACGATCGCCAGCCATCACGGGTGACGATCTTCCGCGCTACCGACCGCTCCAACCCTGCACTGGGAGCTGGAACTTGTCGACCAGGCGGTCGGTGAACGGCGCCGTACGCAGCCGCACCAATCGGATCGGCTCGCGTCCCGCCACGATCTCGAGCCGGTCGTGGGGACCGAGCGGATGCGTCCGTCGGCCGTCGCAGAACATGGTTGCCGCCGACGCCGCATCCGTGATTTCGATCGCGACGGTCGAGGCCGGAGACACCACGAGCGGCCGCGCGAAGAGTGCGTGCGCGCTGATCGGAACGACGAGCAGTGCCTGCACCGACGGCCACACCACAGGTCCGCCGGCCGAGAAGGCGTAGGCCGTCGATCCGGTCGGCGTCGCGCACACCAGGCCGTCACAGCCCCAGCGCGACAGCGGCCGGCCGTCGATCTCGAGGATCAGGTTGACCATGTGCTCGCGGCTGTCCTTCTCGACCGAGACGTCGTTGAGTGCCCAGTCACGCACTACTTCCGCTCCGCCGCGAAACACCCGTACGTCGAGCGACTGCCGCTCTTCGACCTCGTAGTCGCCGGCCAGGATCTTCGCCGCCGTGTCATCGAGCGAGATCGGATCCGCCTCGGCGAGGAAGCCGACGTGACCGAGGTTCACCCCGAGCAGCGGGGTGCGTTGCGGCCGGGCGTACTCCGTCGCCCGCAGCAACGTGCCGTCGCCGCCGAACGCGACCACCAGCTCGGCCCCGACAGCGGCGTCGAGGTCGTCGGGCAGCACCGCGGCGTCGACACAGCCGATGTCGGCGGCTTCGCCGTCGAGAACGCGGACGGAGACGCCCGACGCGACCAGTCGCTCGGCGAGTTCGCGGGCCGCAGCGGTCGCCCCTGGTCGCTTCACGTGTACGACGAGGAGAACCGCACGCTCCGCCGCTGTGGTCACCGTCGGGCCCTGCTCACTGCGGGCCAACCGCGAGGGCGCGGGCGAGGTCGGAGTCGTCGAGCGGGTGCGCATCGGAACGCAGCCACAGGAAGTACTCGACGTTTCCCGCCGGTCCTGGCAACGGGCTCGCGACCACGCCGGCGGCGCCGAGTCCGAGCTGCCAGCCCTTGGCGGCCACGCGCGACACGGCCGCCGCACGAATCATCGGGTCGCGGACGACGCCGCCCGATCCCACCGCATCACGGCCGGCTTCGAATTGCGGCTTGACCATCACGACCAGGTCACCGCCGGCGACGAGGCAGCCGGCTAGCGCTTCGAGCACGACGGTGAGCGAGATGAACGAGAGGTCGGCGACGACCAGGTCGACCGCACCGTCAATGTGCGCGGGAGTGAGGGTGCGCACGTTCGTGCGATCCAGCACTCGCACCCGCTCGTCGCTTGCCAGACTCCAGGCGAGCTGCCCGTAGCCGACGTCGACCGCCACGACCTCTCGCGCACCGCGCCGGAGCAGCACCTGGGTGAACCCGCCGGTCGATGCGCCCGCGTCCAGGCAACGCCGGGCAGCGACCGCGAGCCCGGGCCATGCGTCCAGGGCTCCGGTGAGCTTGTGAGCACCACGCGACACCGAGTCGTCGGCCGTGCCGGTGGCCACCACGAGCGGCGTCGCGGCATCCACCGCGGTGGCCGCCTTCTGTGCCGGCATCCCGGCGACCTTCACCCGGCCGGCGTTCACCAGATCGACCGCGTCCTGGCGCGACCGAGCGAGGCCGCGTCGCACCAGCTCGGCGTCGAGTCGGGCCTTCCTGGTCACTCTTCGAGCTCTGCCAGGGCCTCGTGCAGCTGGCGCTGGACGTCATCGAAGATCTGGACGTGGGCCTCCACCGGGGCACCCTCGACGGCAGCCAGCCGATCGAGCGCGGCGTCTACCGTCGCGACACCGGTCGGCTCGACCCCGGATCGCTCGTCGACCGCGTCCGGCTCCGGTGCGGTGACGGCCTCAGGCGCAGCCTCGTCCACGCATTGACGGTAGCCGACCAGGCACCCCCCGGGCACCGCGTCGGCCTCCATTAGCGTTGCGCGATGGCGACGGTCAGGCAGTGCCGCGCGGCGCTGGGCCGGCTCACCAAGCAGCTCGACGGCCTCGACCCGGCACTTCGAGAGAAGCACGTGCCGCCGCGGACCGTGTCCTGCAAGGTTCGTGACCTCGACCTGATGTTCACCGCCCGGCTCGATCCGGACGGAGTTCACGACCTCGCCGAGTGCGCGCCCGGCGAAGAGCCGGATGCCGACGTGAAGTTGGCCCTCGACAGCGACCTGCTGATCGCTCTCGCCGACCGACAGGAGGAGTTTCTCGCCAGCTGGCTGCGCGGCCGGCTCAACGTCTCGGCCTCGATGCGCGACATGCTGCGGCTGCGCTCCTTCTTCGGCCTCTGAGCCGCCAGCCTGCCCGCACCGACCGTGACGTCGGGCCGTAGCATCCCGGACATGACCCAGCCCGATTCCACGACTTCGGCACCTCGCCCCGACGGCCTCGTTCTCGCCCCGTTCCGCGCCTTGCGTTACGCCCCTGACACCCCGCTCGAGTCCGTCCTGGCACCGCCGTACGACGTGATCGACTCCGCAGAGCAGACCGAGCTCGAGGGCCGCTCACCGACGAACGTCGTCCGGCTCACCTTGCCGCGCGATGACGGAACGGGCAGCAAGTACGCCGCGGCCGGCCGGCTGCTCGCCGAGTGGCGCGGCGACGGGACGCTGCTCGCCGACCGCGACGCCGCGGTCTACGTCTACGAACAGCAGGCGGGCGGCCATGTCCAGCGCGGACTCGTCGGCGCTCTCGGGCTGACCCCCGCCGAGGATCAGATCGTGCTGCCACACGAGAACACCATGGCCGGTCCGGTCGCGGACCGGCTGGCGCTGATGGGCGCGACCGAAGCCGACCTGGAGATGATCTTCCTGGTCTACGACGGTGGCGGGGCGGCGAGCCGGGCCGTCGCGGACGCCGGCAGTCGCGAGCCGCTGGTCGAGGCCACCACCGCCGACGGGGTCCATCACCGCGTCTGGGCGATCACCGACGCCGAGACCCTCGATGCGATCGCCGCCGACCTTCATCCGCGCCGCGCGGTGATCGCCGATGGCCACCACCGCTACGCCACCTTCTTGAAGTACCAGGCCGAGCGCCACGAAGCGGGCGATGGTGCCGGCCCGTGGGACCTCGGACTGGCGTTCCTCGTCGACGGCTCCGCCTTCGGGCCCGAGGTCCACGCCATCCACCGCGCCGTACCGGGGCTGGCTGCCGCCGACGCCGCCCAGCGCGCGGCCGGCGGCTTCACGGTCACCGCGGTCGACGGCGACCTCGGCGTGGCCCTCGAGGCGCTCGAACGCGCCGGCAAGGCCGGCACCGCCTTCGTGGTCACCGACGGCGACGCGGCATGGTTGCTGACCGACCCCGCCCCCGGTCCGCTTGCCGACGCGATGCCGAGCGACCGGTCGGCGGCGTGGCAGGCGCTCGACGTCTCCGTCGCGCACACGCTGCTCATCCGCGGGCTGTGGGGTCTCGAGGACAACGAGGAGATCGTCGAGTTCCACCACGACGTCCCGGCCGCCGTCAACGCGGCGAAGGCGAGTGGTGGCACTGCGCTCCTGCTCAACCCCACGCCGGTCGCCGACGTCGTCGCGGTTGCTGCTGCTGGTGACCGGATGCCGCGCAAGTCGACGCTGTTCGTGCCGAAGCCGGCGACCGGTCTGCTGATCCGCGCGTTCGAGGACGCCGACTAGCGCTGCCCCGGTTCGGCCTTCGGTGGCGGTCAGCGCCGCCGGGCCGCGCGGCTCACCTCGACCTCGAAGCGGCTCGCCGTGCCCGCGCTGCTGCGCCAGAACCGGCGACGAAGCGCTCCCTCGACCTCGATGATCTCGCCGGGCTGCCATTTCACCGCCGCGCGGCGAAGCCGGGCCCCGAAGGTGACACAGTCGATCGCGTCGATCCCGGCCCGTCCGCCGTCGGACGGCCGGTCGACGATCAGTCGCCAGGTGACCACCTGGTCCCCGCTCGGTAGCTCGCGTTCGTCGGCGTACGTCGACAGTCGACCCGTGACGAAGACGTCGTTGCGGTGCTCGGGGGCGGCTCGTGTCCCAGCCGCGGCGGTTGCTGCCATCAGGGTGCCTCCTCAGGTGACGGCGCTACGGGGTCGACACTCGGGCGACCGTCTGACAGCGGCCCGGACCTGGCGAGCGGTCAGTGGATGACACGGCGCAGACTGTGAGCTGTGGATGAGCAGCGAGTGGTAACGGTCGATCTGGGCGATGACGTCCATGGGTTGGACACGCTGATGTCCGGGTATGAGGGCATCACCGCCGGATACCTGATCGCGAGCTCCCGGCCGTGTCTGATCGAGACCGGGACCGCGCGATCAGCTCCGGCGGTCCAACGTGCCCTGGATGCGCTCGGGATCGGGCGCGACGATCTGGCCACCATCGCGGTGACCCACATCCATCTCGACCACGCCGGCGGCGTCGGTGACCTGGCCGAGGCCTATCCGAACGCCGAGATCGTCGTGCATCAGAGGGGCGCTCGGCACCTCGCTGACCCGGCCAAGCTGATGAGCAGCGCCACCCGGGTCTTCGGTGACCTGATGGACACCGTGTTCGGCCAGCTGCGACCCACCGACAGCGGGCGGATCAGGGCGGTTGACGAGGTGGGATCGATCGATCTCGGCGGCGGCCGGACCCTCACGACGTACTACTCCCCCGGGCATGCCCAGCATCACGTCGGCCTGCTCGACTCCCAGAGCGGCGATCTGTACGTCGGTGACGCGGCGGGCATCTTCATCCCCGAGATCGGCGCCATCCGACCCTCGACACCGCCGCCGGACTTCGACCTCAGCACTGCGCTGGCCTCGTTGCGGCATTTCGCGGATCTCGGACCGCAGCGGTTGCTGTTCAGCCACTTCGGCCCGGTGTCCCACGTGGGCACCGCGCTCGAGGAAGCCGCCGAGGAGCTGCTCAGCTGGGTCGATCTGGTCAAGGAGACCCGCACCAGCTCACTCGACCTCGACCACGCGGTGACGATGCTGCGGGAGCGGACGGCAGAGCGCTACGGGCGGCTCTACACCGATCCGGCGCTCGACGCGAAGTTCGAGCTGTTGAACTCGACTGCCGCCAACATCAACGGCATCAACCGCTGGCTCGACCAGCTCGAAGCCGCCCCCTAACCCCCAAGATCACCGCGTTTGCTCAGTCGAGATCGTCGAGGCGCTCCTCGGCGTCGGTCTCGCCGTCCTCGTCGATCGAGGCAACCGCGACGAACCACTCCTTCGCTTCCGCGACCCGGCCGGCGTCGGCGAGGGCAGCCGCGTAGGCGTACCAAAGTCGTACTGTCCACGGCGCGACGTCCTGGCGGCGCAGCGCGGGCCCCTGCAGAGCAACGACGGCCGCTTCCACCTCGCCGCGGTCGCGCCGAGCGCCTGACTCGACGATCGTGAGCTCCACCCGCTCAGCGGGCGCCAGCCGGCGTGCGTCCGGGTCGCGTACCAGCGCGAGCGCCCGCTCCGGGCGTCCCAGGCCGCGCTCACAGTCGGCGAGTACCGGCAGGTACGACGGGTCGCCCGTCATCCGGCGTACGGCTCGGAGCTCGGCCAGCGCCGTCGCGTAGTCGCCGGCTCGGTAGGCCGCGACGCCGACCGCCTCGCGGGACACCGCAAGCCGCGGCGCGAGGGCGCGAGCAAACCGAGCGTGGGCCAGTGCCAGCTCCGGGTCGTCATCGAGGGCACGGCCCGCGGCGACGAGGTGGCGCGCGATCTTCTCGGCGAGGCCCTCGCTGAGGATGCGCAACCCGGCCCGCGCCGTTCGGTCGAGGTCCCGGGCCTGGATGTCATCGGCCAGCGGCGGCTCCGGCGGGCGGGGCGGCCGGTCCTCGCGCGGCGCTCGAGACGGGCGCTCGTCGCGGGCAGGCCGGGCCGCACGCTCGTCCCGGGCAGGCCGGGCCGCACGGGACGAGCGGTCATCTCGCTGGGATCCGGCCGAGGTCGCGTCGCGCTGCGGCCGACCACTCGCTGGGGCCTTCCCGCCCCGTTGCGGCGGGCCGCCACGACGCCGGTCCGAACCTCCCGAGGCGCCCGGCTGGCGGCGTGACGGTGGCACAACTAGCTCCTCATCGAGATCCGAAAGGCCAGATAACCACGAAAGGCCACCCGATGATCGGGTGGCCTTTCGTTGAAGATGTCCGGCGGCGTCCTACTCTCCCACCCCGTCTCCAGGGCAGTACCATCGGCGCTGCAGGGCTTAGCTTCCGGGTTCGGAATGGGACCGGGCGTTTCCCCTGCGCTATATGC
>Ga0164242_10002412_pt1 | contig 21639 bp, 17 predicted proteins | sample OricomgcompostMG_FD_108783 | JGI IMG/M metagenome (GOLD analysis project Ga0164242, IMG submission 108783) | Miracle-Growth compost microbial communities from Emeryville, California, USA - Original compost - Miracle growth compost (MG) ... | reverse complement strand
GCCCTGGAAACTGTATTTGCGACGTGGAGTTGGCCCAACGGCAGCATGTGAAAGACATCCCGAGGCTACCCAGAGATCCCGGACACCAGCCACAACAAAACGTCATTGCCGAATCCCCATTCCAAGGCAGGGCCAGCCACATGAGGCGAGTGAAGCCACATGCTCCGGCTTTTGTGACATAAAAATAAATTATCCAGCATCCATCCACCTTTGTTCGTATGCGTAGGTTCGCATAAACGGACATACATACGAATAAAGCGAATAGACGGGATGCGCATGAAGTGGCATCTTCGCCCGTATGGGAATGTGTGTGATTCTGTGTGTGATCAATTGAGATCCGGGGACGATTCCCCAAGTGCCAATTGGAGGGATTGAAGTGGCGCCGCCTGGTTTGCATTGCCTGCAGGGTTCCGGGCACAGGCAAGCGACCATTAATTAGGTATGTACTCCGTATTTAGCTTGGTGTGATGCAAGCTCGAGCTCTGTAGTCCGGGAACAGTGAACCGGGCCACAGTCAACCAGGCCACAGTCGACGGGGTCACAGCCATGAATGGTCAGGGCTGTGAATGGTCACAGCTATGAATACCTACCATGTCTTTTTTTGTCAGACAGTTTCTCGGCAGCCAAGTTCCATCACCCGAACCGCCGCCGCCTCCTGCATATGAGAGCGCGCGCGTCCAGCAGTGATGGATTCGAGTTTCCCCTTTTTCGGTGTCCTGCGAGGGGCAGAGGCGGTCCTGCCTGTGGCCAGTGAAGATGGTCTGGCTTGAATGGGGGTCCATCGAGTGGGCGCTACTAGCCAATCGATGCATGGGCTTGTCACTGAGGTGGGCGGTAACACACCCAATCACAGCGCCACAACGCAGGCCCCAGCTTTTGCTGTCCATGTGTGGGCTTCAAGTGCCAATCAGGCAAATTACGGTCGCGACGAACCGACTGTTCGACCTGCTACTTGTCCGAGGTGATGGGGGCAATTGGGCGACTAACTTCTCATGCAAAGTCGCCTAGTACCTGCCGATGTACGCATAGCAGGGAGTAGGTAGGCACCGGCCGGTACGAGTGCCAGTCTTCTGTGCTAGTCTTCTGCACCAGGTCTTCTGGCGAAACGCGCAGGTCTAGACCGCAAATGCCGCCTTCACGGTGCTAATTAAGGAATTAATCCATAAGTGGTTCTTTAGGTGGTGCCCGAGAGTACAACGTAGATAGGGGGTATCCGTAATAGTAGTCTAAATCGGTAGTGTCATTCTCCCACCTGCCCAGCTAGTATGGCGGGTCTCTCGCTCGGCATCTTCTTCCCTCGGTGCGTTGATGGATAGGTAATGAGTACTCGGCGGAAAGGGAACAGCTGCGATCAAATACAGCTATCGACGCCTGTGGGAGTGCAGCGAGATGCAGGTTAATCAATAGAAATAGACCGCATATACGCCCTTATAGGGGAACGAGGTAAGCGGCATGAGTGGGTATGCTACGTCGTAATTATGTATACACCTCACGTAGGTAGTTGCAGAGCGGAACACACCTTCTATTACGTAGTAGAGAGATGGAGTTGGACCCCAAAAGCTCCCAGCAGAGGAGGCCAACAAAACCCGACCAGTTTTGCTGTGCTTCTGCTTGCTCTACTTTGCTGCGGGAGGCAGACCGCGCGCGGACCGATTTAGCTTGGTTCTCCACGAGGTACCAGCGGGAACCCTGCATTCTGATAAGGATTGGTAGGAGATTGCCGGACCCGCACGCTTTGGCACTACCAGACTCCATCTGAGGCAGGGACAGGTCGCCCGTCTTTCTTCCCGCTGGCTAATCTCTTTGGGCCACCCCCGGTCCCTGTCTGCACCGTGGTTCAACCCCCCCCCATCACCTTTAAAGTCAATCATTTCGCTTGCGCTTCCCGACTTCTTCAGCCTCCGTGATACGTCTCTCCTCCCTCATCAACCAACTTCTTCCCATCGTCGCCTTTTTATAGACACCCCTGATCAATACCCGGCTTGAAGTCAATCCCCGAAGTCGCTCAAGAGAGCCGATCCTGAACTTAAGATTCCCGAATTGCCGATCAGCTTCCACCCATTGCGTGCTGCTAAGCATTCACCGACTCCGCCCGAACCCGCGACTTCCCCCAGCGACCTCGACCGCGAGAAACCCGTCGAAAAACGCGCCCGTCTTTCGTTGATTAACGACCCGAAAGGTCCCGAGCTTGCGGTTTCCTCCCTGCGAATCGGCCGTAGAAGGCCATCCGCAGCTGAGAAAGGGGTTGGGCCGCGTTGGGAAGAAGGCTGATCCCGGAATCCTTCAACGAGGTGGGTGCGCTTTCTTGTTTTCCTCATCCGGTCCGTGGCCCTCGCGGGCAATGCGTTTGCGAATTTGTTGCAAGTCGCAGCGTCTCCCCCAATTAGTGGACTGGCGAGCTGCGTACAAAGGCCGACCGCGACTCTTTCGCGCATGTGGTCAGCTTTGCCGCAGATCGTTACACAGCCATTGATTGACCCGAGACTCCGTGCTCTCTTGCGGAGTGAATATCCCCCATGCACTCGATAAAAAAGGAGGGCACCCCCATAGCTTGAAGACTGACACTTGCCGAAAAGGACTACTTCCGCCTGGCTGGCTTCCAACGGCGAAACTGACAAGAAGCCATGTCTCAAGATATCGAGAAGCGTCGGCGGGGCGAAGAGAGCTCCAAGGACAAGGAACTACTGTCGCCCGAGGACGGAGCTGCTCCCAAGAAAGGCCGGGGTCTCTTGCACGTACCATCGAGGTCGTCGTCACAAAGAATCGAACCTTCGCCGACTTCCACGGGGCTGAGCGGGGCCACAGCCCGCGATCCCCGAGAGAGCATCGACGGCCATTCCAAGGACTCCCAAGGAAGTATGTTGGGCCGACACCGCAATGGAAGCGCACTTAGTAACCATTCAGGTGTTGGAACAGGGCCGACAAGCACACCCGAGAACTCTCAACCCAACTCTCCCGCAGTTGCCTCGCACAAGAAGAAGAAGAAGAGCGGCGGCATCATGGCCTTGTTCGGCTGCTGCGGCGTGCCCGACCACGCGAACGGCCTCGAGGCTGGCGACGACCAGCCCAGCCATAAGGTGGAGAAGCTCGCGCCCAGACCAGCTACCGCCAGCAGGCGGACCGCCACCCCGTCAGAGCAGCCATCTAGCAGCAGAACCCACCTTTATGAGAAGGAGTCACTGCAGCAATCCCAGAATACGCCCGAGAACCACAAAACTGGCAAGCGGGTGTCTGGGGCCAGCACGCAAGACCAATCAACAGTCGGGGAACGAGATGCAGAATCGAAGCAGACAACCCTCGTCGGTACCTCAGCTCCCCAAGTAACGGTGGAACCGCCCCGCTCGGGGAACCCAACGACATCCGAAGAGGCGGACGGCACGGCCGCGGAAGGAGATGCCGAAGGCGACATTGGCATGCCAGACGCCGAAGCCTCGTCGAGGCAGCAAGCGAAACAGCCGGCCTCGGGCAACGCCGACGAGCCTTACGTCCCGCCGCCGCCGCCACCGGGCCCAGTCCCGGCGGTCCCAAATGCGCCCGTCGCCGACGGCATGCCCATCTTCGCACCTGACCAGCCGCAAAAGTTCCTCCTACCTGTCCAAGCACCCGAATTCAAGGGGAAGAAGTGCCTCGTACTGGATCTGGATGAGACTCTGGTCCACAGCTCGTTCAAGGTAGGCGCCGAACCCGCACTCGGAAAAAGAGAAACCGTGAGAAAACATTGCTAATCGTGGCGCTCTAGATCCTTCACCAAGCCGACTTTACAATTCCAGTAGAGATCGAGGGTAACTACCACAACGTGTATGTTATCAAGCGGCCCGGAGTGGACCAGTTCATGAAGCGAGTGGGCGAGCTCTACGAAGTAGTTGTTTTCACAGCATCGGTTTCCAAGGTTCGTAATCGACCATCCAGCTAATATATCGAGCCGTGACAAATTTCTGACGCATCGCAGTACGGCGACCCGCTACTCGACCAGCTAGACATTCACAACGTTGTCCACCACAGGCTATTCCGCGAGAGTTGCTATAATCACCAAGGCAACTATGTCAAGGACCTCTCTCAGGTCGGCCGAGATCTGAAGGACACCATCATCATCGACAACTCGCCAACCTCATACATCTTCCACCCCCAGCATGCCGTCCCCATCAGCAGCTGGTTTTCCGACGCCCACGACAACGAGTTGCTCGACCTCATCCCCGTCCTCGAGGACCTAGCCGGCTCCAACGTACAGGATGTCAGCCTAGTTCTCGATGTCGCTCTTTGAAGCACTGTTCATTTTTCTTTGCCTCTCGCCGTACTGCATCAACCCATCGAATCAAAAAGGAACCCCTTGCCCATCATAGCGGACGGCGTTCAGGACTTTACTGCCTAATATTTATAAATAGCAAGGCTAATCCGGAGCCGTCCCACCCGCCCGCTCGAATGCCCTTCTGTAAGAAGGATGAAAGCTCGGTCGAACAGCACCGCCTGAAACGGATGACCAAGTTCAGGAGACGGTGATCTCAGACCGAGAGGACTAGACCCAGCGGAAGCAGTCCGGGTGAGGGAAAGGGTATTCCGGGCCGAAACAGGATCCAGAGTCTACTTGCAACGAGTTTTTGTATAATTCAACTCCACAACCAGCGCCAGCCGCATCAACAGCCCACCGAGACCGGATATCGGAGACTTGTGTAGAGGAATGGGGGGACTCGGGCCGGCTCTGGTTTTCTTTTTTTCTTTTTTCCCGGGCAAAACGGGAGGGAATACTGCCTACGAAGAGGGACTTGCTCTCCACATCTTTTTTCATTTGTGAATTTTCCTCTAATCTGTCTACAACCATTGCACACACCGTTGGCGATACATATATCGAGGTTCCTGCGAGCAGGGACCGCGCCCGGGAGGGGGTTACCCTACAACTTCTCAAAAAACCTCTTCTTTTTTCCCATCTTTTTTTTTGTTTTATTCTTGGCGGGGAGTTTATCGCAAGGGGTCCCTTTTTTGGGCGCGTTGGCATGAAAGCGTGTGTGAGTGACGAGCTCGGAATTGAGGAGCTTGGCATTGGCTCGAAGGATAGGAGCGACGGCGGGGGCATATACAAATAGGCTACCTAGAGTACTCTCAAGTCAGGCTTCTTGTCACCTTTCCAAAATTTGATGCTGAAGCCTTTGTCAGGATATTATTCATGGGATTATCGGAGATCTCTGTGTATAGCCTCAGCAGTAGATGGTGGTGACTGTAGATGGTGGTGACTGAGCAAGTGGTTCTTGTTCGAGGCATAGATGCGTACAACTATTTACTAGCCCTTGCCGTTGAGCCTGTGTCTTCAACGAGTCGTAGAAGAAACACCTCTTAGTACTCAACCCCGAAACGAGCCAAGTGGTCACCTCAGATATTCCTGCATGGAGATATAAGAGGTGGGGAGCTTGGTCGCATCACGTGCCCCGTTTTTGGAGGTGACGGGGATGACTGGGCCAAATCTCTCCGTTATGATTGGCTTTCGGCGGTCGGCAAAATAAAATTGCGCCCAAATTGTTTGACAGGGGCTGAACAAGGAGCAGCAGTTCCAAATCGTGGCCTCAATTGAACTTTGTAGGGGATAATCTAGTAGTCAAGCTGCACGAAGTCTTCAACCCCCAACGACATCCCACGCGATACCGCTCTCCTTCCATTTTGTACTTCTTTCTTCTTTGCCAAGTGAATTCTTTCGTTCTCTCTAACCTTCTAATACTCATCACAAGATGGTAAGAGTCACACTCTGTCCCCTTCCAATTGGGCCTTCCTCCCATCCCAATGCCATCACCATCGGCCATATTCCTATTCCTACCGCCCACCACCGCAATTAATTGCTAACCCAACCGCCCACCTCTAGGCTTCCCCACGATCATCCTCCCCGGCCAACGCCGCCTCCGGCCAGAGCACCGGCCGACCATCCTCCCCTACTCCCCCCGGCGGCGCGCGGACAGCGATCCGGCGGCGCGCCGCGGCGGAGCAGAAGGACAAGGTTGCCAATGCGCGGCCCAGCAGCACGCGGGCAGCGGGCGCCGGCGGCAGCAGCAGCACCATGTTGCGCCTGTACACGGACGAGTCTCCCGGCCTCAAGGTCGACCCGGTCGTCGTTCTCGTGCTCTCGCTCGTCTTCATCTTCAGTGTTGTGTCGTTACATAGTAAGTGCAAAGTCTCGTACAATATAGGTATCTCAGGGGTCCTTGCGTGTGCATGCTGACGGGGTGGAACCGCTATAGTCATTGCCAAGGTCACTCGCCGGTTCTCAAGCTAAGCGACTTCACAAACACGAGGTGGCTTGGTTGGGATAAGGACGGATTTCGAGAACGGATTTCGAGGAAGCATTCCGAAGGGGAGGGGAGGGGAAGGCAGAGGAGGTTGTCGATGCAACCTGGTGGTCCCCATTACGTGGCGAGGGCGTGGGACGTGGCGGTGAGAATTCCGGGGTGTTGGCGTCCACCAAAAAGAAAATAAGCGAATTGGGCACGAAGCTCTCTACGCGCTCCAATGCTAGACCTGCAGCGTCTTGCTCTGGAACGTTTTGTATTATATCCTGGGATGGTCTATCCAGGCCGTGCGAATGCTACACCTTTTTTTGCCTACCATCTCTTTTTCGAGGACTCGAGAGGCATGACACTTACTTATAGGGGTGGGCTGTGGAGTTAGGAGAGCCATGCAAGTGCGAGTTTCCCGACCTCGCTCGGGTTGGCTCGGAATGACGACTGCTTGTGGCGGAGACTTCAGCTGCAGGGGCGAGGAGCCATCGGGCCAGTTTCAAGGTATGGATCCAGCGTATCCAGCGTATCGCTACGAACGTGGTTGGTGATCCGCATGCTTTACGCCAAGAGCTAAGCTGCTATTATTGCCGATTACTACACTATACCCAATGCCCCCGCCTCCACAGACTTATCCTTAGCTTAGGTAGAGACTGAACTCGAGAGTCTAGTGCCCCTAACAACGATAAATTCGTGGGGTTTATAAATGGTCCTGATTGCCCAAATTACTCGGTAGTTTATCTAGAATCGCCACATTTACTTACAATGTCCCTTGAGCCTTTGTCGCTTATCGTGATTCGGTGAATCGCTGCTGATGATCAACCCCCGACCCCTCTATTTCACTCGTTAAAACCCACCACAGCTTTTTCTCAACCACCTCACCTCTTTACAAAGAGCTGCCTAGAGACATTTCCGACTTTAGAACCGAATGATATCCATCTCTGTCGTTCTATGCACATAGCCTATCCTTTTTCAGCGTTTCCGTCGTTCTTGCACGAGTGCACACCGCTCCGGCGCTGACACCCTAACCGCTGCTCCTTCATCTACGTCATATTAGAGCGCCGCTGTTGAAGAATTGGCACGCGAGGGCTATCTAAACCCCTCATAGCAAGGGCGCAACGCCACCATGACTCAGACATCCCTGGGCGAAGGGCACCCTCCAGAAGATGAGCAGGTGCCCGAGACATCGGATATGTGGGTTGCTGATGGCCTCCAAGCCCCGGATCTGGGGGCTAGGGATGATGCGCCGCCGGCATACGGGGAGCATCATGACCAACTACAGCTCTCACAGGTCGGCTTCGAAGCCGGGGCTGCTGTAACAGGTGAGGAAATCCAGATGAGAAAATGGGAAGAGTTACCACTTCCCGACAAGGTCGCTAACCTTCAAGGACCATAGGCGATGGCCGAGTTGATATCAACATCAACCAGAAGAACCATCGACTAGCCGACCTTCTCGCTCCGACTCTAAGGAACCAGCTTGTCCCCGAAGTGAAACTTCCGGCGGGGCCACTGCCTCCAGCATACATCCCGCCGAGTCTCGGGGGGGTGCCTGGACAGAGACCGCCGCCCAAGCTCAACGTTGTCGTCCAGATTGTAGGGTCGCGCGGGGACGTCCAGCCCTTCGTTGCTCTAGGAAAGGTGTTGAAGGACACGTACGGCCACAGGGTCCGGATAGCGACGCACTCAACTTTCCAGAAGTTTGTCGAGGAGAACGGACTCGAATTCTTCAACATTGGCGGTGACCCCGCCGAGCTCATGGCCTTCATGGTAAAGAACCCGGGGCTCATGCCGGGAATGGACGCCCTGAAGAGCGGCGAGATCACCAAGCGGCGCCAGGGTATTGAGGAAATGCTCCTCGGATGCTGGAGGTCATGCGTCGAAGCCGGTAACGGGACGGGGCCATCCCACCGACGCCACAAGCCAGGCGAACCCCCGGGCGAGGGTTATTCGCTATCCCAAACCGGCGGGGGACTGCCGTTTGTGGCAGATGCCATTATTGCTAACCCGCCTAGCTTTGCACATATTCATCTTGCGGAGAAGTTGGGAATCCCGTTACATATTATGTTCACGTAAGTCCCCGCCCTGGAGCGTTCCTTCACCAAGAAAAAGGGCCTAATAGCTATTCAAGGATGCCATGGACACCGACGAGAGCTTTCCCGCATCCCCTGGCAAACATTCAATCGACCAATACAGATGACGTTATGACTAACTACGTCTCGTATGCACTGGTTGAGATGATGACCTGGCAAGGCCTGGGCGACGTAATTAACCGCTTCCGGACTGCCGTCTTGGACCTCGATCCCCTCTCGCTTCTTTGGGCGCCTGGCTTGCTCACACGGTTGAGGATACCGACAACGTACTGCTGGTCGCCGGCTTTGATCCCGAAGCCCAACGATTGGATGGATGAGGTCACTATCTCCGGGTTTTTCTTCCTCAACCTGGCCTCCTCTTACACACCGGAACCTGACCTCGCAGCCTTCCTCGCGGCGGGACCTCCGCCAGTCTACATTGGCTTTGGTTCCATCGTTGTTGACGATCCAAATGCCCTCACAAAGATCATCTTCGATGCCGTCTCCATCACCGGAGTTAGAGCGCTTGTCTCGAAAGGCTGGGGAGGCCTGGGAGTGGACTCGATCGCCATACCCGAGGGCGTCTTTATGCTAGGGAACTGTCCACATGACTGGTTGTTCAAGCACGTTTCGGCTGTCGTCCATCACGGCGGCGCAGGGACCAGTGCTGCAGGTATCAATCTAGGAAGACCAACAGTCGTGGTGCCCTTCTTCGGTGATCAACCATTTTGGGGGGCCATGATAGCCAAGGCGGGAGCTGGGCCTGCACCGATACCTTACCCCCAACTAACAGGCCAAAAGCTTGCGGCTGCAATTCAGGAGGCTATCAAGCCCGAAACCCAGGCTCGTGCCAAAGAACTCGGCGAGAGGATCAGAGAGGAAAAAGGAGCTGATGTAGGAGGCAAGAGCTTTCATCAATTCCTCAACACCGACAACATGAGATGCTCATTGGCACCGAGCCGCGTAGCCGTGTGGAGGGTTAGGAGGACCAAGACGCGGTTGAGTACTCTGGCAGCAGCGATATTAGTAGAGGAACACGTCCTCAAGTATTCGGATCTGAAACCGTGAGTAGCATGCTGTCTACTGGTCCTGAGGACGCGCAGCTGACGACCAGTTTAGGTACCGTTCCGTGGAATACAACACTGAGGACCAACCCTGGGATCCTATCTCGGCGGTTACCTCAGCCTTGATTGGGGACATCGGTAATCTTACCATGGCCGTCGCCGACTTCCCGCGGGAGATGTTCGGGGCTGGCGGTGGAAAGACTAAGAAAGACAAGGGCAAGGGCAAGGGCAAAGAGAAACACAAAGATACGGAAACAGATGACGCCGCTTCCGGCACCCTTACCGGCGGGGCAGCCTCAAGCTCTACATCCCTCGTACAGGATTCCAAGTCCGACGCAGCTAGCGTGTCCTCGTTACAGGCCTCTTCCGTTACCGGTAGCGGCCCTGAAACCTCCACACAGCTAATCGCAACATCGTCAGCCACTACGGCGTCCACATCAGGACTCGTACTTACCCCCCAGGAGTCGACGCGCAGTTCCGTGCCACCTCCAGGGGTGTCCCGGCCCTCATCAAGCCGAGACGACGACGGACCGACTCCTGCCCAAGTCCACTTGGAGACAATGATGGGCGCCGGTAAGGGCGTCAGCCGCATCGTGAACACGGGCATCAAGAGCCCGATGAATTTCTGCATGGGCCTAGCGCGGGGATTCCACAATGTGCCCAAGCTTTACAATGACGATACCGTCCGAACCCCCGACAAAGTAACGGGCTTGAGTAGCGGGCTGATGGTCGCCGGGAAGGAATTCGGGCTAGGATTCTACGATGGTATCTCCGGCCTAGTGACCCAGCCGATAAAAGGGGCATCGAAGGAGGGCAGGGTCGGGTTTTTAAAGGGCATTGGGAAGGGCGTAGGCGGGTTAGTGGTCAAGCCTGCGGCAGCGGTCTGGTCGCTGCCGGCTTACACGATGCAAGGCGTCCATGCCGAGGTTCGGAACCGCTTCCGCAGAAGCTCTCTCAACTACATCATCGCATCGAGGGTGCTAGAGGGCGAGCAGCAGTTGGACACATCCACCATGGAGGAGAGGAAAGATATTCTCATCCGCTGGCAGGCACATAAAGACGAACTGAAAGGCTTCTACTCGCTGAAGCAGAAGGAGAAGAATTCATCGGGGCAGTGGGGTGAGCAAGTGCCGGGAGACGGTGCCGAATCTCCTTCCGGGCCGCCTAAGATGTCATGGCTCCACGCTCGAAACATCTCTATGGGTGAGATGAAGAAGCTCTACGAGAAGAGGGATTCGTGGAAGAAGAGGCATATGGATATTAAATCCGTCGGTATGCAGCCCTCTGCCAGCACCTCAAATATCGCGCTGGAGGATGAGGAATTCGAGCGTGCAATCCGCGCATCAGTCGCCCAGACCTCGAGGGGAGACCCGGAGGAGGACGCCCGCGTCGAGCAGTCCATACGAGCGAGCGTCAAGGAAATGAAGAGAATTGCAGAGCAGAGAGCCGGTTGGAAGGAACCAATTCCAGATCTGCCTGCTTCCGTCAGCGGCGGTGCACTGGATAATATCACCGACGAGGAGTACCAAGCGCTTATCGAAGAGGCAGTCCGACAAAGCCTCGCCGCCCAAAACGAGTCCCTACAACGCGGCGAGGTCAGCGAGGCCGAGCACGCCGAGGACCTTCGCCGGGTCATTGAAGAGTCCAAGGTTCGTGACAGCAACACCGGCGGCGACACCAATGCGCCTCGGGCCGAGGAGGGCGAGGACGAGGAGGAGCAGATGCGGCGCGCGATGGAGGAGTCGGAGAAGGAGCACCGCGAGCAGATGGGGCGGGGTCTGACGGAGGAGCAGATCGTGATGGAATATGTCATGAAGCAGAGCCTTGCTGAGGAGGAGTTCCGGCGGTCCAAGGCCAAGGGGAAGGCGGTTAGCCGGGAGGAGGTTGGTGATGAGGAGGATGATGAGGATCTAAGGAAGGCGATGGAGGAGAGTTTGAAGATGAGCCATGGCGGGGAGGGCGGGCCCGCCTCGTCTTCCGGCTTTGGTCGATGAGGGGTGGATGGTTTGGCTTTCTAGTTTTGTTTCGCGCAATTTTTTTTTTTTTTGGAATGGCATGGAAGTTGTTGATGTACACGAGCAACGCATAATAATACCCCTGCGTTTTTCCTAGAAGACCCGAGAATATTCAGTTACTATGTAGTGTCTTGCCGTAGAAAAAGCCGCTTGATCAACTCCCTCAGTATACTCGGATCGGCATTTAATGATTATGTTTTAGATAGGTGCGATCACCAGGTCTACGTAGCCTTGAGCCAGCTTGGCCCCATTTTGATCACCTGCCACCTTGCAAGCACCTGTTCCACATCTTGGACACCACACCAACGACTACCAATCTTGGAGGCCGGTGGCGGCTTGACCATCGAAGTAGAGAGAGCAGGCCGATATTCACTGGACCCATAATTGGCCATCTTTGTAGATGAGTCGTCGTCGTTCCTCCGGCCGTGGATTCTCGAGTGTACTTGTCACGAGGAGTGAGGATGGGGCCATGGAGTGGACCTTGGCATAGTCCACAACACCATTCTTATCGTTGCTATCGTTGCCACGCCGGTCCGTCCCAGGTAGGGCTGCATGTGTCTCCACAGTGGATTCGGAGTCACCCAACCTGCCGATTGGCTCAGGGGTGCATTTCCCAATCCGGTGATATCGGCCAATCAGGTCACGGTATGGCAACGACACTCCCTCAGCACCAGGTAAACCGAGCGACGGAGACGGAACAGTGTGTTTAAACAATGTCTGGGGGTTGAATAATATACAAAAGTATTTAGTGTTCTCAGGTGGAGGGATGCGACGGTGACGATGTTTTGAAATCTCAGTGAACGTGGCTTTTCTTCCTCGATGGGAGCGAATGGGCTGTCATGGGGTTGTCATGGTTCGTCGGTCAGGCGGGAGTCCAAGGGGCGGACTGGAAAGTGCGGTTGCCAGTGCGTGGTAATCGTAGGTTGTAGGCGATATCCTGGCGCATACCCGCCATGGAAGTTCAAGTCAATCATGTCTACGGTATAGGATTGAGAAGTGTGATGTGGGCTAGCGATGTGTCAAATCTCTATTCTTCGCAAGGGAGTATTTGTGGAGTGGGGACCGACGGACTCACCACGCGACGCTGTATGTGCATAGATGCCGGTATTGAGCTTCACCTATGTACATTGGTTGCCGGCAAGTCAGGATGCGGACGAGGGATATGTTGGAGAATCCACATGCGCTTGCCACCTCATGCCAATACTGACCGTAACTGCATTCCGACAGGCCACTACGCCGCGATAGAGTGGGGGTGAAAGGAGGCCGAACCGTTCGGTGGTATATGTCAAAACACGAGGGGTTACTGCCAACCAAGTTCAAGGCCGAATTGGATGCAGGATAACCTATTTCTAGGGTATTTTGCAAGTTATACCCCTTTGACAACAAACCGGCTGGCAAGCTAAGTCGTAGCATCATTCTTCCGCCAAGCTTAACCCCGACGCTTGGCAGAACCTGAACACAAGGTAACTTCTCTGTAGGAAACAACAGGATCCTTCTACCAGGCGACAACTCCGGCGGAACCACGATGTGGCAGCAGTAAAACCGGCGGAAAACACGACAACTGGGCTCGGCAAATCACGACCAATCGACAGTGTCAGCTAGGTTAACAACCGGCGGGTTAGCGCATACGTTCGGCCCCGTCGACAACCGGCGAGTAAACACATACCGGTGAAGTGTTTATCACCGGCCCCGACGACACCCGGCAGGTGAACACGTACCGCCGGCCTGCAACAGGTGAGCTTAACAAACATTCCAGCAGCAACCCCGCGGATCGAGCGAAGTAAAACAGCTGAGAGTTTTTTTTTTGGCAGCTGGTCAATGGACGATGGGTCCCTTTTTCTTTTGATATTTTGCCCTACTGTAATAAGCAAATGTAGCATTGACTTGTAATACCTGTTTCCGAGGTATTGGAGTTTACACTTCTTCTCTTGCTGGAAGTCTTGGCTACAAGGCTTTTTGGATTGCTTGGGTGCAAGGCGGTTTGGATGGTTTGATAGTTGGAAAGTGTAGCTATCATTCTTCTCGGCTAGGGATAAGCGGATTGTCAATCACAAGTTCTCCAGCAGCGCCGGTATGCTATTTTGCGGCGGCGGTTGGGCGGTATTGCTAACCTGAGGTTCTGGGATGCGGAGCTGGGCGGCCGGTGTTGTCTGCTCTCCGGTTATGTGTCCAAGACCTATGTTGGTCCAGGCCAACTTTGGCACTACTTGCGAGGCCTCGAGTTCGAATTCTTCTTCTGATCCTTTAGTTATTATTTTCATCTTGAAGTCTGATCACAACAGTTTCTCTTCGGCCATATCGACACACGATGCTGTCCTTGACCTTCAAAGTTGTCACCCACCGAAAAGGTCACACCTTGTAAATATCAATCTGGTCACCTCTAGGCGGTCCCATATTTCCTGACGACAATACCACCAACACACCGGAGTGGGCTTCGATAGGGGGGATTTCGCACTTCCAAGTCGGCATGGAAAGCCAAAGAAACTAAAAATTACCGTCATGCTAGAAAGGGAGCTCGACTAGCTGCGCGAGCAAGCTCCATTACGCGAGACGTCTGGATCGCTAGGGCGGCTATACATTCCAAGATTGAGACGTTGAGTTTGCTGACACTGACCAGATACGTCGGCCACCTATGGCAAGAGCAACTGGATCATTGTTAGAATGGGGGTCACGGCACTGCTCAAACCAAGGGGCGTTGTCAAGTCCCTTATCTGGCGCTTGGATCGTGAAATCCCAGGAGTCGCTTGAGGTTGGCTCGCGAAGGGCAGAACGCCGATGGATGCGCTGCGCATCGTCGTTGGTTCCAAGTTCAACATCACTTCGCATATCTCCCCGGTTCTTGTGATCGGTACCTGCCGCGCTCAGATATTGGCTTCAAGGTCAACGCCTGTTTGCGTCCCTACCTAATCACCGGTGAAAGTTTTGGGGGTGCGTCTCGTACTGTTACGGCAGGGACGTAGACGCTTTATGTTTGCTAGGCCATCTACCCCGGAAAATTTCCGTGTCAACGTTACATGCCAGGCTACCTAGCTAACTTCTTGCTCCCTATAGGACTCTGCTTGGGCTCAATTTTAACAAAAGCCACAAATAACAGCAACGTGAGGCAAGTAGTTGTGGCGCAAGGTGAAAAGCGCGACGCTGTGGCCTTGACCATTTCAATGTTAATCATAGTCTACTGTTCTTTGATTATATCGGACAATAACTGCAAGGTAAGCGGCGCTCTAGGAGAGGCCTACGCCTTGATGCCTACGCATGTCTCTCCACTTTTGTTGCAGTATACTCTCCGTTTGCCTCGCCTGAGAAGCCTCTGGCTGGTGAGGTTCCAGAAATCTTCCGCGTTAAAACCTAGAAAGAATCGAGCTGGGGCGGTAAACCGGGATTCAAACAGCCATCGACATGTCCAAATCCGTGCCAAGCCTCGGCAGGGACCGAGCGACCATTCCGCTTGCCGATGCCTAGGGGTTTAGGCACCGTCTCGGATCGAGATCAACCGGGATGCAGACCTTGGCGCCCACAGACTCCGACGCAGGGGATACATCCGTCTCGTTCACCAGATCAACGCAAGAGAGTGGCAACGGTTGATACGATGTGTAGACTAGGAGAGTGCGACATCGATGGATTATCTTATTTGAGGAGCCAACTACCGTGCGGGGGTCTACAGTCGGCTCGTAGGATCGAATGCATTAGACAGGGAACAGGAACAGTTTCTGTGTGCCTGAGAACCGGGAATCGCTACACCACACGGAGCCGTATTCGGAAGGATTCCTTGCCACCTGCGTCGGAGACTTCCTGACGGCCCAGCTTGATGACTCTGATAGGAGGGGAGAACTTGGCCGTTAGGCGATGATCCGGCGATCGGCGACCGTGTCGCAAACGGGGCTGGCGGCCCTATATCCAAATTGAATATCTGTCCACGTGCAAGTGTTCTTCTGCCTGACGATCCTTTTCTCGGCACATGGTGTGATTCGGAGACTAACTTGGGTACGCAACACCATCGTGAGAAAAAGGTTCAAAGACGGGGCGGCCCGCGACAACCTCGAAAGAAAAACTGAAAATTTTCGAGGCCGCGAAGAATATAGCTTGGCATTCGGCATCACGGCATCTTGGAGTCCCACCGGGTTACAAATTCTACAGCATGTAATATGGTTCCTGCTGCACCTGTGCCAGCGGCCGAGAAATTGGCGGGGTGGAGTACCATCGGCAAGCTGACTGACCATAGCAGCGTTCCATTCCCCGATCGTACCTGAGGCCCTGGATCTGCCGAGGGGGAGCGGAAGGATGACAAGGTTAGGTCCTCACGGACAGGCAGCGATCGTCGGTTCGACGATCATGTCGACCGAAGCTCGGTCGCCAATGTGCCTGGCATGACACGGTGGCACGCACTTGCGCGCGGCAATCCCACGCAGGAGTAGATCTTTCTGTGCCTGTTAAGGGGTTGGGAATAATGAATAAAGGGACAAGGTATGCTTATTTCCACTTAAGCCTCGCCGAGAACCACTCTACCCGCCAGCGGTGTTAAGGTATGATAGAGTAGGCTGCATAGGCCGCAGAAGGTCGTACCCCGTGGGGGCGAACCTGAAGTATGGGGAATGAGCCAATGGTGGAAACGAGGTGTGCCCATCTGCGCACATGAGAGGCCCAACGAAGAATCAGGGCCGCAGGGGCAGGGGCGGGACCAGATGAGGGAACGCGTAATGCTCAATCTAGCCCGCGCAGAGAACGGGCCTGGCTATTCCGGGACCAGTAAAATGGTGGTGGATGCAGCGGGGATTTGTTTTTTTGGAGCTCGGGTACTGGCAAAAAGGGGCCTTTTTGGCACCGCAAACCTGGAAAGCCAAGGCCACATACCGGTCCCGCAAGCCGATGGCAGAAGGCAGGAAGAGAAGAGGCAGGGAGAATGGATCTAGAGGGATCTAGAAGGTGACACAGGGTCCAGGCAAATACCGAATCGAGGAGGAGAGGAATGTAAGCACACAGGGCTGGCCTTCACACTTGATGACCCACCCCTCCCGGGCCCAACCCCCGAACGGAGATGGGGGAGTTCCTTGGTGGTGGCTCCGGGGGGTGCGGAGAAATAGCATACAGTGGGAGGTGTACCAACCCCTACTGCTATGCCTACTACCACTCTGCATATACACAGAAGGTAGGTAGGTAGGTAGGTGGTTGTACACAACTGGCTGGTAGACCGTCCGCATGGCGTTCTGGACCGAGCTCCGTCGCCAAAACCATGTTGTGGGGAGGCCGGAGAGGTGCCGGGCGAAGCGAAGCCGCCGTAACGAATCAGGACGAGTCGCAGCCAATTAGTTCAGTCGCCAGAATTCCCCGAAAGCTGCAGGTGCCGAAGTGGTAATGGGCTATTGGTGTTCGATCGCTGTTTCGAGGCCGGTCCAGATTAAAACCAAAACGTACTGTGCAAACAGTGACCCACATACTTAGAGCGCCGCCCCCTCGCTAACGGCAGGAAACTGACTGACATGTCAGCTACTGTCTACACAGTAGCTAATAAAATGTAAATAGTGTGGAATGCATGGAAGTGTGCCGCGGGCGCCCCCGTATGTCGATCGTGAACGAAACGGAGCCGTGGAGTGGTGGGCGAAAGGACGGCTTGTTGATTTTGAGGCATATCCATCCGCCGTAACATGGCCGGCAAGTTCGGGGGGCCAATTGGCACGCCAACAGATGGACTTGGAGACCCGCTTGCCTGCTTAACTACCTAACCTGCTCATCAGTTGCCCATACGAGGAGCCAAGACGAAGGTAGGGGAGGTCGAGAGGCAGTTAGCGAGAGCTGTGAAGATGCAATGCAGGTGAAAATAGCAGTTTAGTTGCTACGCAAGGAAGGTAGCGAGGTCCACGACCTTATTAAGCGGGTGGGTCCTCCCCCATAGGGGCTACACTGAGGACTACCGAGCGAAGTAACTCCACGTACCGCACCCCACACCGCACCTCAGCAGTACACTGTGCAACCCTCCACTACAGGCCCGCGCCTGAGTTTGACAGCCTGACAGCCAAGAGTCCGCGTCTCCCCCCGGGCTGTTGGGGTAGGGACCTCCGGGCGCAGGTAATTGGATAGACGGCCGACGATACGCGCCAGTACATCAGCCTGCCACTTACCGAGGTACCTAATATAAACGGCATATCCTCGCTTCAACACTCTACGCTGTGGCACTCTTCGTTTGTGTTTCTGCATCAGCGTCTGGGGTCAGGACAGAGACACGAAGGCGGGAAAACGGACTATCCGCCAACCAGCCCAGAGACTCAGGCCAGGTTGGCAGAGGACGACGCTGCAGCAGGTACCCATCTGTCCGAAATACTATGACGCAGCTGCCCGTGGAGCTGTGAAATCGGTAGGTACTATGCAGACAACCACGCAGACAGGCAGGGTGGCCCTGGGCCTCGCATCGCCATCGACCAAGCCAGCTCGGACAGATGCAGCGGGATTTCTCCCATGTTGCGCCATGTTGCGCCATGCTGCTCTCCGTCACACCAGGTCCCTGGCTTGGCACCATACCCAGGGAAAACCGAGAAATCCCAGGTGCGGGAAAATACCTACATGTCGGCCTATACGGACCGGATTCTTGGCGTTGGCTCGCCTGCTTTTCCTAGCCCGTGGACAGGGAAGGATCACCATCGACCGTGCCGCTTGCTAGTTGTGGTGGCGATGGTGGTGTTGTTGCGAGGAGTCTCTCTCTTTTCCCCCCCCCAGAGTGCGTCGTCGCCCATGGCAGCACAAGTAACGCAATGGTGTATCCAAGTGGAAACCAATTCATCTCAACATCCGCTCTACTATCAAAGTAGATCGTCGATTAATGTCGCCATAGCGGAGCCACCGTCGTCAAAAAAGAAACGCAAAAAAGAAGTCCCCTACAACTCTGTGGGGATGGTGCTATAAGTCCCAGCTCCAGTCAACGCACTTCCGGAAGAAAGGTGGCTCTCAAACCCATTTTACCCGTCACTCCAGAGACAAAGCCTGCATTCACCCAGCGACCCTGCGGCTACGCGCGCAAGATTTCAAAGACACCTTCTGTTTCTCCATTTCTCTTCTATCCCGACACGCCCGGTTCCTTGCCCCAAACCAAGGTTTGGCCGCTTGCTTGATTGCCTCCCCCCTCATCCCGATGAGCGGAGTACTGCTCCCCTGAGAGTCTTGGCTCGTTGCGTACCCCCATGAAAGCTCTCCGCTCGCTTCCCGCTTCCTAGACCAGGGGATACCTTTTTATTTTCCTTGTCGACGGCTTCCTGCTTGATCTTCTACCCCTCCGCCTCTCTTTTTCTTCTTCTAAATACGGGTTTGACTTTCCTTTTTTTCCTGGTCCCCTTCCCTGCCATAGGTCACATCGGCATAGTCCCTGTCTGGGCCCGTCAACATGACTTCCGCCCAGGCGACGATGTACCCCCCGTCGAGGGCAGCGTCTTTCCAGAGGATGCTTGACCTGGAGAAGAAGTACAAGGTCAGTGTTTCACCTTCCTAGCGACTGGGCGATCTACACTCCTATACCGCACATCTTGCTATGCGCCGTCCTTCCGACCGGGCATTGCTAACCTTGCTTCTCCTCAAATAGCTGGAGCGTTTCCAAACCAGTCCCCAGCACTCAACTGCCTCGTCTCCAACTGCGGAATCCTTCAACGGCTACCCCCAATACCAGGCTCGCACTGACGACTCGCTGTCGCACTGCCAAAACGACCTGATGTTGAAAGCCGTTCGCCGTAACGCTACCCTCCCGTCACTCTCCATCACTATCCCACCGCCCCGCAATGCCGATATAGAGGTCCGGGCAGCGAGGGAAATGGAGCCGGAGCATGAGGACGAGTATGACCCGGACTTGGAGAATGTCGAGCCGGAGCCACTGCAGAAATCGGTCAAGTTTCTAGCTCCCGATAGCGACGACTCTGACGACGAATCCGTCCAATCGTCAATCTGTCAGTCACCAAGCTGGGAAGGGTATGGCCAAAAGAAAAAGGATAAGAAAAAGGAGGCAGAACGGAAACGCAAAGAGCGGGAACAGGCGGAACGAGAAGCAAGAGCTGCGAGGAAGAAACCCTCGTCGAGACTTAGCAAAGCTCCTCCAGTGAGCATGAGGCATCCACCCACACTCATGGAACGTTCAAATTCCGCGCCAATCCTTGACAGCCACCACTCTTTTGCCCCAAGCCGGGCTCACCAACTAGCAGCGGTCCAAGACGAAACCGAGCTCGAGTACCAAATGTCGGACTCTCGCTCGGTAACCCCTGACCCAAAGGACTTCCTTAGCCAAGGGAACAACCGCTTTCTAGCAGGGGCCAAGCTCGAGCAGGAAAGGAAGGCAGCCACACAAAACTCAATAGACCCGCGATTTCCCCCTTCTTTCCGTGAGGGCCACTCAAACGGTTACGCTCAAGATCCTCGCCAACCGATGCACAAATCCTACTCCGCCGGCCCCAGGATGGATGTGTCGTACCTAGGACAGGCAGCATCTACTAGGCAGGGCTTTAAGACGCCCCGAGAGTCATGTCCACCTTCGGCATCCAGAACCCCGCAATTGAGGCATATGCCTCAGGATCGTGGGCTTACCCGAAGCAATAGTCTCCTTCAAAGCACATCAAAAACGTTCAGAGACCGGGAGGCAGGCAACCAACAAATATCCAATCTATATTCGCATACTAGCCACTCACAAGAATCACTGCACACAACGGACCTGCTCGCGGACCGGAGTCGGCCTGATGATGGATACGTTCGACGCCAGAGAGACCAAAACGCTGAGCGTGCAATGGCGGATCTCGAAGATGAACATCTGTCTTACAGCATGGGCCTCTCAGTCTATTCATCGACGAGGATGAGCTCTCAGCAGCCTTCTCGTCCCCACGATACTAAGCCGGTAGCCACAAAACCCTCCAGCCGGAACAAGACCCCCTCCTCGGTAACGAGCCGTCATGGCGATGAGCCTACTGGCGAGAATGGGGACTACTTTACTTTGGCGGGCCCTCCATATTCCCAACTTCCCCAAGACGGGCGGGCCCCAATGGAAGATCAGGCCTATGTGAAGGGTAAGGGTGGCAAGCAAGTAGAATCACCTCCAGCGGCGTCAGTAACACCGCAGGAGCTGGCCCCTACCTCCTCCAGTGCATCATCCGCTACTGAATCCGGCGGCAATGGAGTGATGCGGAGCTTGAAAGATGCTGCAATAGCTGCCTTGCACAGATCGCCGGCCCCGCCACCGTCAACAGCCGTCAAAATACCGCCATACCTCGCTCTAAGGCTTCGGATGTCTTCATCAAATTCAGCTCCAGCGCCAGCACACCCTACTGTTCAAACCGCAACTGTGCCTGTATCCGCAAATGTCCCTCGACCTCCCAAAGCAACCCATGGGGGATACGCCAACCCGAACGCTCAAAATCCACAACCAGAAAGTCGGGTCTCTGAGGGTTCGTCATCCTCCTCTAACTATGATGATGTCTCACCCCTTCCTTCTCCAGCAACCACTCCCGATACGTCCCGACCTCAGTCCGCAAAGGGTGTTCACCCTACAGTAGCTGAGGTTTCGAGGGGCGTAGCCGAAAACCTGACCGTCCAGGACGATCAGCGAACCCTTCGCCAGTCCTCCGAAGCTTCAAGTGGATCGGACTCTCCTAGCGTCACCCCACGCCCGCGGGTAAGAACCGGCGAGGATATGACGGACGAAGATAGGTGGAGCAGAACGGCTATGCCGATGGATATCGATTTTGACACCCCCGAGGACGACCACTGGAAGGGATCCACGGAAGAGGGGCAGGTTCAAAGGGAGGACTCCCCCACATTCGGCGAGTCTGACGAAGCCGTGACCCAGCCTTTGAAATCGCCCGACTCTGCTAGAACTCGTTTGAACTCTGGTATTTCCCTTAGTGCCGTGGGACCACGCCCCTCTCCACCACCTAAGGACGAACCCGCAATCCCTCGCCGGTCCAAGGCACGAGATGGGCAGCCGAAGACGTCCCCAACGAGAATCCACTTTCAAGAAGCAGACAAGGAGCCAGAAAAGGAGCCAGAAAAAGAGCCAGAAAAGGAACCTGAAGCCGAATCCCGGCACAGCCTGAAGCAGCAGCGCAGGTTACGGAAGCAAAAGCCCGAGATTGAGCATAAGCCGGTGAAGGAGCTTAGTGACGATGCGGTATCGATTAGGTCGGTCAGCACCATCTCCAAATCAACCAACACGGCCCCTTCGACGAGCGCGAGCATGCTATCCGCCAGATTCATGTCACCAATTGGGGGCTTTGTTCCTTCG
>Ga0164242_10002411_pt1 | contig 21648 bp, 17 predicted proteins | sample OricomgcompostMG_FD_108783 | JGI IMG/M metagenome (GOLD analysis project Ga0164242, IMG submission 108783) | Miracle-Growth compost microbial communities from Emeryville, California, USA - Original compost - Miracle growth compost (MG) ... | reverse complement strand
CGGGCTGCCGCAGCTGGGACAGGCGTGCGGAAAGCGGAATGGCTGGCGGCCTTCGCCCTGCTTGGCGACGCTGACGATTTTGGGGATGACGTCGCCCGCGCGCTCGACGAACACGGTATCACCGATGCGGATGTCACGCTCGCGGATATAGTCTTCGTTATGCAAAGTGGCGTTGGTGACGGTGACGCCGCCGATGTGCACCGGTACCAGCCGCGCCACCGGCGTGAGCTTGCCGGTGCGGCCGACCTGCACGGTGATATCGGTGAGCAGGGTGGTGGCCTGCTCTGGCGGAAACTTATGTGCGATGGCCCAACGCGGGGTGCGCGCGAGTTCCCCCAGGCGGGCTTGCAGGGCGCGGTCGTTCACCTTGTAGACGAGGCCGTCTATCCCGTAGGGCACCTTGCTGTGACGGTGGCTTTGCCAGTCCTCGTAAATCTTCAGCAGTTGCATGGCTGTGGCCGCGGTTTGCACCTGCGGCGGGGTGAAGCCCCATGCCTTTAATTGTTCGATAAGGGCGGTTTCGGTGGCGGGGTTGTCTCCGCTGTTGGCGCCGAGGGCGTAGGCGAGGAATCGCAATGGGCGTTTGGCGGTAATGGCGCTATCCAGCTGGCGCAGGCTGCCTGCCGCGGCATTGCGCGGGTTGGCGAAGACCTTGTGCCCAGCTTCTGCCTGCTGCTGGTTGAGGGCTTCAAACTCGGCTTCGGTGATGTAGACCTCGCCGCGGATTTCGATGGTGGCGGGCGCCTTGCCGTGCAGCCTGGCGGGCACGGTGGCGATGGTGCGGACGTTGGCGGTGACGTCTTCCCCCACCTCGCCATCGCCGCGGGTGAGGGCTTGGGTGAGCGCGCCGTTTTGATAGGTGAGCGAGAGGCTGACGCCGTCGATTTTAGGTTCTACCACCAGTTCAGGAGTTTGGCTTAAGCCAAGGAATTTACTGATGCGGGCGCAGAAGTCCTCCACATCCTCCGCGCTGAAGGCGTTGGCGAGGCTGCGCATGGGCGCGGCGTGCGGCTTGCTTTGGAACGCCGCCGCGCGGGTGCCGCCGACCTTGGCGGTGGGGGAATCCGGCAGGCGGTATTCGGGATATTCCTTCTCCAGCTTTTCCAGCTCTCGGAAGAGGGTGTCGTATTCGGCGTCGGAAATCTCCGGCGCATCCATAGTATGATAGAGGTAGTTGTGGTGGATGAGTTGCTCGGTGAGGTGGGCGATGCGCGCGCGGATGGCATCGTTGCTTTTTTCAACCTGCTGTTCGGCGGCGGTGAAGAGGTCGGCCATCAGGCCGCTTCCTTTTGGGTAGTGACATGTTCCTCCAGCAGCGCTTGCGCGGCGGCGCGGGCCTGCGGCGTGACGCGGTTGCCGGAAAGGAGGCGCGCCAGTTCCTCCACGCGGGCGATGGGCGAGAGTTCCTCAAGGTGGGTGGTGGTGGTGGCTTCCGCCTGTTTTTTGGTGATGGCGAAGTGGTGGGTGGCACAGGCGGCGACCTGTGGGTGGTGGGTGATGGCCAGCACCTGATGGGATGCGCCCAGTTGCGCCATGCTGCGGCCCACCGCGCTGGCCGAGGCGCCGGAGAGGCCGGTGTCGATTTCGTCGAACACCACGGTTTGCGGCGGCAGGCCTTGGTAGAGCACGCTTTTGAGCGCGAGCATGAGGCGCGAGAGTTCGCCTCCCGAGGCGACTTTGGTGATGGGCTGCGCCGGGTTGCCGGGATTGGCGGCGAGCAAGAGCTCGACATTTTCCGCGCCGTGGCTGGACCATTGCTGCGGCGGCAGGGGCGTGAGCGCGATGGTGAGCGCGGCGTGGGGGAGCATAAGGTTGCGTAGCGCTTGCTCCAGCAGGGATGTGAGGGTGGGAGCGGTTTTGGTGCGAGCTTGGGTGAGCGCGGCGCAGGCTTGATGGAATCGGCTGCGGGCGTTGGTGGCGGCGGTTTCCGCGTCTTGCGCCTGGGCTTCAAGCTGGGCCACACCGGTAGTTTGCGCGGTGAGTTTTTGCAGGGTTTCAGGGAGTTGGGATACTTCGCACTGGTGGCGGCGGGCGGCGGCACGGAGAGCGTGGAGGCGGTCGTCCACCTGCTCGATATTGCCTTCAGTTTCAAGGCCTGAGAGGGCGCGGGCGATGTCGTGGGCAGCGTCGGAAAGCTCGGTTACCTGCCCTTCAAGGCGGGTGGCGAGGGGTTGCAGGGAGGCGTCGAAACCCGCGGCAGAGGACAGGCAGCGGGCGGCAGATCGCAGCAGCGACAAGGCAGCGGACGGGCTGCTGAGGGCATCGTCGGCACCGGCGAGGCTGGTTTGCAGTTGGGTGAGGTTGGCGAGACGGGTACGCTGGGAGGCCAGCGTCTCTTCCTCGCCCGGCTGATAGTCCAGCTCCTCCAGTTCGGCGCGCCATTGGGTGAGGCGTTCGGACTCTTCCTGCGCCTGCGCGAGCTGCGCGGCCAGCGTTTGGGCGTGGCCTTGCGCCTGCCGCCATGCGGCGTGGGTTTGCGCCACCGTTTGCAGCAGCGGCTGGTGGCCCGCGAGGGCATCGAGCACATCGCGCTGGGTAGCCGGGTTGAGCAGGGCTTGCTGACCGTGCTGGGCCTGCACATCCACCAGCATGGCGGCCAGTTGCGCCAGCGTGGTGGCGGGCACCGGCGTGCCGTTGACCCACGCCTTGCTGGCCGCGCCTTCGCGCCTGAGCTGGCGGCGCAGGATGAGTTGCCCCTCATCCATTTGAAGCCCCTGCTCTTCCAGCAGATTGGTCAGCGCGGGGGTAACGGAAGGTGTGAAGGTGGCGGTGACGTCGGCCTGCGCCTCGCCATGGCGGATGAGGCCGGCATCGGCGCGGGCGCCGAGGGCGAGGCCGAGGGCATCCATGAGCAGGCTTTTGCCCGCGCCGGTTTCGCCCGTCAGCGCGGTGAAGCCCGCGCGGAACTCCACCTGCAGCGATGCAATGAGCGCGATGTTGGTGATGGCCAGATGCGTGAGCATGGGCTTACCCTAAGCAAAGCCGGTGCAATCCACAAGGGGATTGCGTATACCGGCAGCGGCTTAGTCGTGGAAGAGATCCTTGAAGCCGTGGCTGATGCGCGTGGGCCAGCTTTGCATCTTGCCCGCAGGGGCCAGCTTCTTTTTGGTGAGCAAGGCATAGGCCTTGGCGTACCACGGCGACGACGGGTAGTTGTAGCCGAGGATGGCGGCGGCGCGCACCGCTTCGTCGGTGACACCGATGGCGATGTAGGTTTCGGTGAGGCGGTACAGGGCCTCCGGCGTTTGCGAGGTGGTTTGGTACTTGGTGACCACGGTGCGGAAGCGGTTGATGGCCGAGAGGTACTGCTTCTGTTGCTCATAGTAACGGCCGACGTTCATCTCCTTGCCCGCGAGGTGGTCGCGGCAGAGGGTGATCTTCAGCTTGGCATCGCGCGCGTAGATGCTTTGCGGATAGCGGCTGACCACCTCCTGGAAGGCGTCCATGGCCATTTCGGTGTTCGACTGGTCGCGGCCGACGTCGGTCATCTGGTAGTAATAGTTCAGGCCCTTGAGGTAGTACATGTAGTCGAGGTTCTGGTACCCCGGGTGCATCTTGATGAAACGGTCGATGGTGACGAGCGATTCGTCATACTGCTCATTTTTAAGCTGGGCGTAGGCGGTCATGATATCGCCGCGGGTGGCCCAGCCGGAGTAGGGATACTGGCGCCCGAGCTCCTGGAAATCGTGGATGGCCTGCGGGTAACGGCCTTTGGCCATGTTGTCCATGCCCTCGTTATAGAGCGAGCCGACGGTGCCGGTGAGGTCGCCCTCGATGTGTTTGGCGGCACAGGCACCAAGGAGGGTGCCGGCAAGAACGACGAGGAGCAGGTGCTTATTGTTCATACCGCTAGGCTGCCGTAAGAGTGAAGACCTGACAAGAACATATTGACGCCAAGGTAGCACACCAGCGTGGCGGCGAAGCCCGCCAGCAACCACCACGCCAATACCACCGGCCCGGGTTTGCGCGTGAGGCGCGTGTGCAAATAAGCGGCATAGACAAGCCAGACGACCAGTGCCCATGTCTCCTTAGGGTCCCAGCTCCAGTAGCCGCCCCACGCCTGGTAGGCCCACAGGCAACCGAGCAGGATGGCCAGCGTGAACACCGGGAAGCCGATGCTGACGGCGCGGTGGCCGATGGCCTCCAGCGCATTCACCGGCGGCAGGCGGCTGGGGCGGCCGAGCTTATCCGCCCGGGCGCGCACCAGCAGCGCCACCGCCGCCGCCGCGCCGATGGCGAAGCAGCCGTAGCCGATGAAATTGGCGATGACGTGGAAGGGCAAAATGCTGTTTTGCAGGGCGGGCACCAGTTCCGCCGGGAGGGCCATGCCGATGTGCGCGAGCCATGCGGTGAAGGCGGCGGCGGCGGCCAGCAGCGGGGTGATGAACGGCAGCAGGCGGTTGCCCGCAGCGGCGCGGTCGAACCCCAGCGCCAGCGTGCCGGTGACGGCGATGGTGAGGACGCTGACCTGATACAGGTTGCTGAGGCCCCAGTTGCCGGAGGCAAGGACGTGCGCGCTTTCATACGGGATAACCAGCGCGATGCCGCCGGCAAGGCCAGTGGCGGCCATGAGCGTGAACCACGCGTGCTGCGCGAGCCGCTGCCAGCGCAGCGATGCCAGCGAGACCAGCGCGGCCAGCCATACCAGCAGCACCATGGGCTTGATGGCGGCCAGTGACACGAGGGTGTTGAGATCGGTTTGCGGGTTGAGGGCGGGTTCCGCCCCGGCCATGAGCAGGGCCGCGGCGAGCGCCAGCGTGACAGCCTGCCCCAGTGTGACCAGCCACACCGTGCGCGCGGAGACGCCCCGGGCGAACATGCTAGGAATAGAAGCGGTAGCCGTTGCGGCCGGCTTTCTTCACCGCGTACATGGTTTCATCCGCCGCCTGCAGCAGGGCTTCCACCGAGGCGCCGTCCTGCGGGGCGACGGTGACGCCGATGGAGGCGCCGAGTTTGATGCGAAGGTCATTCAGCCAGATGGGTTCGTTGATGAGTTCCATGATGCGCTTGACGCGTTCCTCCACCATCTCGCGCTCGGTGAGGCCGTAGAGGACGATGATGAATTCGTCGCCGCCCAGGCGGGCCACGGTGTCTTCATCGCGCACGCAGGCGCGGAAGATTTCCGCGACCTTCTTGAGCACGGCATCGCCGGCCTCGTGGCCGTACTGGTCGTTCACCGGCTTGAATTTATCGAGGTCGATATAGAGAAGCGCGAGCGGCTGGCTGCGGCGGAAGGCGGCATCCATCTTCTGCAGCACACCGCGGCGGTTGGCCAGCCCCGTGAGAGGATCGGTATTGGCCTGTTCGGCGGTGGGGTCGTTCTTGCCGAGGCGGCCGATGGCGGCGGCGAGCTGGCCGAGTTCGTCCACCCGGTCGGTGGGCAGAGCGTCGGGAATCATGCCGTTTTCAACGCGCTCGGCGGTGATGCGCATTTGCGTGATGAGACGGACATCCTGCCGTGTAAGCCCGGCGAGGATGCCCAGCACTCCCACCACCATGACGATGAGCCCGAGGAGCGGTACCGTGACCAGGACCAGTGCCGTGCCCACAGCCAAAGCGGCAGCGACCGGCACGATGTATCTTTGTGACAATTTACGCATGGCGGAAGCCTAGGGCCTTATGTCCCGTTGGGCAAGCATTCAGGTCCGTAATGCGCCCAAGTTGTGGCGCAGGGTTGGGCAGGTTTGCATCACTTATGCAAAAACCGGCCCGCAGGCCGGTTTTGCGCAAGCCGGGGTTAGGCGGCTTTCTTGGTGGTTTGCTGGGTGGAGCTGACCACTTGCAGTTCGGCCTTGGCCTTTTTGGGCGCAGCCTTCTTCACCGTCTTCTTCGGGGCGGCCTTTTTAGGGGCGGCCTTTTTGGTGGCCGTCTTCTTCACGGCAGCCTTCTTGGCCGGTGCCGCTTTCTTCGGCGCAGCCTTCTTCACCGTTTTCTTCGGGGCGGCCTTTTTGGTGGCAGCCTTCTTCACGGCAGGTTTCTTGGTAGCGGCCTTCTTGGGGGTAGCCGCTTTCTTGGTCTTCTTCGGCGCAGCCTTTTTAGGGGCGGCCTTCTTCTTGGTGGTGGCCATGTTGGGGACCTTTTGTTCCGGGTTGGAGGAGCTGCTCACCGAGGCGGAATGTGCCGCCTTGGACGTGGCCTTGCCCTTGAAGGCAACACCCAGTTTTGACGCAATGCCGCGCACCAGATTGGTGATTTCCGTCTGGGCGGGATTGGCAAAGCCATCCAGCACGGTGAGCCCGCTTTCCATGCTGGCGGCAAACAGGACACGGTTGCCGAGTTCGGTTTCGGCCACCGGGATATCTAACTGTTCAAGCTTGCTGCGTGTTTCGTGCGTGATGTTGGCACGGTGCACCACGCGGTTGAGCACGACCATGCACTGGCGCGACTCGCTGCTGATGGTGTTGAAGGTTTCCTTCACCGCCCAGACGTCGGCCGGCGAGGGCTGGATGGGCACCAGCACGAGATCGGCCGCGCGGACGCTGACCTTGATGTCCATCTCGGCGTGCGGAGGGGTGTCGATAATGATGATGTCGTTGGTGTCGCGCGCCATGGAGAGATCACGCGTGAGGCGCCAGCCGGACGTGGCGATAAGGCCGATATCGCCCGTTTTGCGCTGGGCATGCCAGTGGGTGCAGGTGCCTTGGGGATCGGTATCGAACAACATTGTGGAATAGCCCTGCTGGGCGAATGCAACAGCCAGGTGCGCTGCGAGCGTTGACTTGCCCACCCCACCCTTCTGCTGCGCGACGGTAATGACATATGCCGGCATGACGCGGTTTAAACTCCTTGTTATTGGTGAACGCATGTTAGTCATGCCTTGCCCCGATGGTGAAGGGCCATTGCCAAAAACGCGTGCATTGCCAATGTGATGGTGTGACATTTTTACGATGAATACGCTTGCGGTATGCGCCGATTTATGGCGGAATTGCTTGGCATTCAGCACGGATGCACAAACAGTGGCCAGCCGAAAGCGGCGGCATTGCTGACAAATTGTAAGGTTGTGGAAGGCGCATGCGTGAACAAAATTTGACCAGTGAGCGGCTTGCGCGGGTGCGCATCGCGCGCACGGCGGGCGTGGGGCCGGTGACGTTTGCGCGGGCGCTCGCGAAGTTCGGCAGCGCGGCGGAAGCCTGCGGCAACTGGCCGGAAGGGCGCGGAAAAATCGGGCCGTTGCGCAGCGAGGACGAGATACGCCGGGAAATCGACATCCTTTATAAAAGCGGCGGCACATTGCTGGTGCTGGGCGATGCGGATTATCCGGCCCAGCTTGCCGCGTTGCCCGATGCGCCGGTAGTGCTGAGCGTGCTGGGTGACGCCAGTCACCTTGCGAAGCGGCAGGTGGCGATTGTGGGCAACCGCAGTGCCAGTGCCGCCGGGCTGGCGTGGAGCAAGCAACTGGCGGGCGACCTTGCGCGCGCAGGCGTTGGTGTGACCAGCGGACTGGCGCGCGGCATCGACACCGCCGCGCACAGCGGCGCGCTGGAGGCCGGCGGCGTGACGATTGCCGTGGTGGCGGGCGGGGTTGACCATGTGTATCCGCCGGAGAACGCAGGCTTGCGCGAGGCGATTATGCGCAACGGCTGCGTGGTGAGCGAACAGGCGTGGGGCATGGCGCCCACCGCAAGCTTGTTCCCGCGGCGCAACCGGATTATCGCGGGTTTGAGCGTGGGCGTGGCGGTGAGCGAAGCGACACGCCACAGCGGCAGCTTGATTACCGCCGAGTGTGCCCTGAATTACGGCCGCGAAGTGTGGGCCGTGCCGGGAAGCCCCGGCGACCCGCGCAGCGGCGGGCCCAACTGGCTTTTGAAACAGGGCGCGACCTTGATTGAAGGCGCGGCGGACATTCTGGACGGCTTGCCGCAAGCCCCTGCCCCGTATGTGCCGCATGCGGCGCAGCGCGATTTATTCGAGGCCGGAACCGAAGCCGTGGTGGACGAGGATGAGGTTATCGATGCGGGTAACGTGACGCCAGTGCAGCGGGTGTTCGGCCTGCTGGGGCGCGTGCCGGTGGCGTTTGACGAACTGGTGCGGCAGGCGGCGATGGATGAGGCGGGGCTGAACGCCCTCCTTATAGAAATGGAGCTGGACGGCCACGCGGTGCGCGAGGCCGACGGACGCTGGCGCCGCGGCTAGGCCTGCTTGCTGCGAGAGAGCGCGAGCGCGATGACCGTGCCGAGCGCGCCGGAGAGCAGGTAGGCCCCCGATGCAATGAGCCCGAACCAGCTGGCCAGCCACAGCGCGAGGAGCGGCGCGAAGCCGGCGCCGAAGAGCCACGCGAGGTCGGTGGTGAGGGCGGATGCGGTGTAGCGGTAACTGCGGTTGAACATGTGCGCGGCGGCGCCCGACGATTGGCCGAAGGACAGGCCGAGCAGGATGAAGCCCACCACCATGAAGCAGACTTCGCCGAGTTCGCCGCCGTTCAACAGTTGCGGGGCGAAGCCGCTGAAGGCGGCAATGGCACCCGCGACGATGACGAGCAACTGGCGGCGGCCAATACGGTCGGCAATGAGACCGGAGGCGGCGATGGCGAGAATGCCGATGGCGGCGGCGATCATTTCAATGACGAGGAAGCGGTCGGCGCTTTCTTTCGTGAACAGGAAAATCCACGACAGCGGGAACACCGTGACCATATGGAACATGGCGAAACTGGCCAGCGGCGTGAAGGTGCCGATGGCGATGTGCGCGCCTTCCTTGCGCACGGTGGAGGGCACGCTTTTGGGTTGCAGCTCACGGTTGGCGAACAGGGTTGCGAACTCCGGCGTGGTGACGAGTCGCAGGCGCGCGAACAGGGCCACCACGTTGATGGCGAAGGCGACGAAGAACGGATAGCGCCAGCCCCAGCTGAAGAAATCATCGGCCGACAGGTTGCTGATGAAGAACGCGAACAGGCCGCTGGCGACGATGAGGCCGATGGGTGCGCCGAGTTGGGGAATCATGGCGTACCAGCCGGTGCGGCCCTGCGGCGCGTGCAGCGAGAGCAGCGAGGCCATGCCATCCCACGTGCCGCCCCAGGCCAGACCCTGGGCGATGCGGAACAGCGCGAGGAAGAATGCCGAGGACAGGCCGATGGAGGCATAACCCGGCAGGAACGCGATGGCCACGGTGGCGGTGCCGAGCAGCAGGAGGCCGGAGATGAGCTTGATGCTGCGGCCGTAGCGGCGGTCCACCTCCATAAACAAGAGCGTGCCCACCGGGCGGGAAATGAAGGCCAGCGCGAAGATGGCGAAGGAGAGGAAGGTGGCGGTAAGCGCATCGGTATAAGGGAACACCAGCTTGGGAAAGACGATGACGGAGGCGATGGCGAAGACGAAAAAATCGAAATATTCCGACGTGCGGCCGACGACCACGCCGACGGCGATATCGCTGGCCTGCACCTCATTATGCAGTGTTTTGTGCAATGTCTTGGCGGCGGCGGACGGGGCGGTGGCGGTGCTCATGGGTAACGGTAACTCCTGCGATTCGGTAGCTTTTCACATTCTTGCGCTGTCCCTCTATACTCCATGAGGCGGGGCTATGGGAATGGGCAATTTTATCGAAAAAAACACAACCTGCCCTATTCACTTGCAGGTTCATCTGGGCTAGATAGACCGTAACACAATATCGAATGAATGACACAAACGTGAGAGTTTTCCGTGCTTTTTTGATAGCCGCGCTGCCTGTGGCGTTGAGTGCATGCAAGGCGGTGGTATTGCAACCTTCCGGCGACGTGGCGTTGCAGCAGCGCGATTTGCTGGTGGTCTCCACGTTGTTGATGCTGGTCATCATCATCCCCGTGATGTGCCTGACCGTGTGGTTTGCCTGGCACTACCGCCGCACCAACACCGAGGCCACCTATGAGCCGGAATGGGACCACTCCACCAAGCTGGAGCTGGTGATATGGTCGGCGCCGCTGCTGATCATCATCTGCCTTGGCGCGCTGACGTGGATGGGCAGCCACCTGCTGGACCCGTACCGTCCGCTTGACCGCGTGGCGCGCGACACCGTGGTGGACAAGAGCGTGGCGCCGCTGGACGTGGACGTGGTGGCGATGGACTGGAAGTGGCTGTTCATCTACCCGCAGTACGGCATTGCCAGCGTGAACACCATGGCCGCACCGACCAACCGGCCGATTGCTTTCCACATCACGGCGTCGTCGGTGATGAACTCGTTTTATATTCCAGCGTTGGCGGGCCAGATTTACGCGATGCCGGGCATGGAAACCACGCTGCACGCGGTGATGAACCACGACGGCGACTACGAGGGTTTTTCAGCCAATTACAGCGGCTCCGGGTTCTCGCGGATGCGGTTCGTTTTCCAAAGCATGAGCGATGAGGCCTTCAATGCGTGGGTGGCACAGGCGCAAGCCAGCGGCACCGTGCTTGACCGTGCGCGTTACCTGCAGCTGGAGGTGCCCAGCGAGGGCAATCCGCCGGAAATTTTCGGCAAGGTGGATACCGGGCTTTACCACGCGATTTTAAACATGTGCGTGCCTGAAGGGAGCGTGTGCATGGATGCGATGATGGCCAAGGACATGGGGATGCGCGGCCCGGCGGCGGCGATGGAAAAGGGCATGCTGAAGGCGCCGAACGGCGTTTCCGCCACGCCGGCCACGCACGGCATGGGATACATGCCCATGGATATGAATATGGATATGCAAGGAGCCGGCCATGCTGACCACGCTGAATAACTTTATCGCCAGCCACCAGGCTTTGTGGACGTTCGTGTTCGGGCGGCTGGGCCTGCATTCGCTGGCGTTCCTGTATGAGCCTATTTTGTTCTACACCTTCATTGTGGTGGCGTTGGGCGGTATCGGCGTGGTAGGCGCGCTGACGTACTTCCGCCTGTGGGGCTACCTTTGGAAGGAGTGGTTCACCACCATCGACCACAAGCGCATCGGCATCATGTACATGGTGCTGGGCGTGATTATGCTGCTGCGCGGTTTTTCCGACGCCATCATGATGCGGCTGCAGCAGGCCATCGCCTTCAACGGCAGCGAGGGTTATCTGCCCGCGCACCACTTCGACCAGATCTTCACCGCGCATGGCGTGATCATGATTTTCTTCGTGGCGATGCCGCTGGTGACCGGGCTGATGAACTTCGTGGTGCCCCTGCAGATCGGCGCGCGCGACGTGTCCTTCCCGTTCCTCAACAACTTCAGCTTCTGGATGACGGTTTCAGGCGCTCTGCTGGTGATGGCGTCGCTGTTCATCGGCGAATTTGCGCGCACCGGCTGGCTGGCCTATCCTCCCCTTGCCAACCTTGCCTACAGCCCCGACGTGGGCGTGGACTATTACATATGGGCGCTGCAGATTGCCGGGGTGGGCACGCTGCTTTCCGGCGTGAACCTGGTTGCCACCATCGTGAAGATGCGCGCGCCGGGAATGACGCTGATGCGCATGCCGATTTTCACGTGGGCGTCGCTGTGCACCAACATTTTGATTGTGGCGGCCTTCCCGGTTTTGACCGCGGTGCTGGCGCTGCTGAGCCTTGACCGCTACCTGGGTTTCCACTTCTTCACCAACACGCTTGGCGGCAACGCGATGATGTACATCAACCTGATCTGGATTTGGGGCCACCCGGAGGTTTACATTCTGATTCTGCCGCTGTTCGGCGTGTATTCGGAAGTGACGCCGACGTTCTGCGGCAAGCGGTTGTTCGGCTACAGCAGCATGGTTTACGCGACGATGGTGATCACCATCCTTTCGTACCTTGTGTGGCTGCACCACTTCTTCACCATGGGTTCCGGCGCCAGCGTCAACTCGTTCTTCGGCATCACCACGATGATTATTTCCATCCCGACGGGGGCGAAAATCTTCAACTGGCTGTTCACCATGTACAAGGGGCGCATCCGCTTTGAACTGCCGATGATGTGGACGATTGCGTTCATACTGACCTTCGTGCTGGGCGGCATGACCGGCGTGCTGCTGGCGGTGCCGCCCGCCGACTTCGTGCTGCACAACAGCCTGTTTTTGGTGGCGCACTTCCACAACGTGATTATCGGCGGCGTGCTGTTCGGGCTGTTTGCCGCCATCAACTACTGGTTCCCGAAGGCGTTCGGCTTCAAGCTCGACCGCTTCTGGGGTCTGGTTTCGTTCTGGTTCTGGGTGGTGGGTTTTTACGCGGCCTTCATGCCCCTTTACGTGCTGGGGCTGATGGGTGTGACCCGGCGCATGCGCGTGTTCGACGACCCCAGCCTGCAGATTTGGTTTGTGATTGCCGGAATTGGCGCTGGGCTAATTGCCATCGGCATCGCCGCCTTCCTGATACAGATTGCGGTGAGCATCAAGAACCGCGAGAAGCTGCGCGACACCACCGGCGACCCGTGGGGCGGGCGCACGCTGGAGTGGAGCACGTCCTCGCCGGTGCCCGCTTACAACTTTGCCTTCACGCCGGTGGTGCATGACACCGACGCGTGGTGGGACATGAAACAGAACGGCTACAAACGGCCGACCAAGGGCTTCAACGACATCCACATGCCGAGCAACACCGGCGCGGGAATGATTATGGCCGGGATGAGCCTGGTTTGCGGCTTCGCGCTGGTGTGGCACATCTGGTGGCTGGCGGCGCTGGCGTTTGCCGGGTTTGTGACGGTGACCATCGGCCATACCTTCAACTACAAGCGCGGGCACGTGATTTCCGCCAAGGTGGTGACCGCCACCGAGGATGCCCGCACCCGCCTGCTGAAAGGAGCTTAAACCATGGCCACGTCTTTGACCGACCGCAGCACCTTCCACCTGGCGCATGAACCGCACCACGCCGACGGCGGCAGCACGCTGTTGGGCTTCTGGATTTACCTGATGAGCGACTGCCTGGTGTTCGCCATGCTGTTTGCCACCTTCGGCGTGCTGGGCGGCAGCTACGCCGGAGGCCCCACCGCCAAGGAGGTGCTGGAGCTTCCGCTGGTGGCGGTGAACACGGCGATGCTGCTGATGTCGTCCATCACCTACGGCTTTGCGATGCTGGCGATGGACCGCAACCGTATGCGGTTGATGCTGGCATGGCTGGCGATTACCGGCGTGTTCGGCGCGTGCTTCATCGGCATCGAGCTTTCCGAGTTCCACCACCTGGTCGCCGATGGCGCCGGGCCGCAGCGCAGCGCGTTCCTGTCCTCTTTCTTCACGCTGGTGGGCACCCACGGCCTGCACGTGACCTGCGGCCTGGTGTGGCTGACGACGCTGATGATTCAGGTGATCCGCTACGGCCTGACGCAGGCGAACCGGCGGCGGCTGCTGTGCCTGAGCATGTTCTGGCACTTCCTCGACGTCATCTGGATCGGCGTCTTCACCTTTGTTTACCTGATGGGGACGATACGATGAGCACACACAAGAACGATTTTGCCAGCCATGCCACCCTGCGCGGCTACCTGACCGGTTTCGGCCTTTCCGTCATCCTCACCGTCATCCCCTTCTGGCTGGTGATGGAACACGTGCTGGCCAGCCCCGTGGCCACGGCGGTGAGCATCATGGCGCTGGCGGTTTTGCAGGTGCTGGTGCACATGGTGTACTTCCTCCACATGAACCTGAAGCTTGAGGACGGATGGTCGTTCATGGCGTTGATATTCACGTTGATACTAGTGGTAATTACGCTGACCGGATCGCTGTGGGTGATGTACAACCTGAACGTGAACATGATGCCGATGCCGGCGATGAGCCCCGAAACCAGCCAATTGCCGTAGCCATGGCAACGCGGCGCGCCCTGTTTTTCAGCCTGTTGTGGCTGGCGGCGGTGGTGTTGTTTGTTGGCCTGGGCGTATGGCAGGTGGAACGCCGCACATGGAAATTGGATTTGATTGCGCGCGTGGATGCGCGGTTGCATGCCGCGCCCGTGGCGGCGCCCGGCCCCGATGCGTGGCCACGGATTAACGCCAAACACAATGAGTATGAGCGGGTGGTGGCGCAGGGTCATTTCCTGCATGACAAGGAAACGCCGGTGCTGGCGGTGACCGCTTTGGGCCGCGGTTACTGGATTATGACGCCACTGATAACCGAACGCGGCTTTACCGTGCTGGTGAACCGCGGCTTTGTGCCCAGCAACAGGAAAGACCCGGCGACACGGATGGCGGGTGAGGTTTCCGGCACCGTGACCGTGCGCGGGCTGGTGCGCATGAGCGAGCCGCATGGGGCTTTTTTGCATAAGAACATTCCGCAGGTGGGGCGGTGGTATTCGCGCGACGTGGCGGCGATTGCGCAGGTTCAAGGATTGGATGAGGTGGCACCGTATTTTATCGATGCCGATGGCACGCCCAACCCGGGCGGCTTGCCGGTGGGCGGGCTGACGGTGGTACGCTTCCGCAACAGCCACCTTGTTTATGCGCTGACATGGTTCGGGATGGCGCTGCTGTGCGGGTTGATGCTGGCGAAGGCCTGGCGCGACCGTTAAAAACCTCATGATTTTTTGATATATCTTTCAGATTGTTGAGGCGTATTTTTGAAAGTGAGACTCCACTGTGGAGTCTACGGTTCTGGCGTGGCTTGGGCCAGAGTCACATGAGAAAACGTGGACAGGGCCGGACAAGCCCCCGCAAAACCCTCTCCATCACAGGACGATATGCATGAGCAATGGCCGTGCCACACAATCCTTCAGGATTGTGAACGCCGCGGCGTTTGACGACGCCAAGGTGGTGACGACTCCTTATACCTTCTTTCTGACCGACAGCCTTTTGAACAAAAAGGCAGCGGCAGCGCTGCGCAAGGACTTTCCCGACATCACCAAGACCGGTTACCTGACGCTGGACGAAATTGCCACGCAGGGCGCATTCAGGACCTTGCTGGACGAGTTGCAGAGTGACGCCTTTGCGGCGATAGTTTCTGCCAAGCTGGGCTTTGATTTGACGTCCTATCCGCGTTTGGTGACGGTGATGAAGTATTCCAGCCCCAAGCATGGGCGCATCCATACCGACAGCGCATCGAAGCTGGCGACCCTGCTGGTTTACATGAACGACACCTGGGATGACGGCGGCGCCGGGCGGCTGCGCGCGCTTTACAACGAGCGTGACTTCAAGCCGTTTGCCGCCGAGGTTCCGCCCACCATGGGCAGTTCGTTCGCGTTTTTGCGTTCGGACAATTCATGGCACGGCCATGAGCCGTATGAAGGCGAGCGGCGCGTGGTGCAGATTACATGGCTGACCAGCGCCGACGAGCTGGAACGCAAGAAAAAGCGCAATTCCTTCAGCCAGAAATTGAAACAGCTGTTCGCGCCTTCGATGTAGGGAAATGGTGGGCCGGGCTGGGTTCGAACCAGCGACCAAGGCATTATGAGTGCCCTGCTCTAACCACTGAGCTACCAGCCCATTCAAGGCATGCTTATGCCTTTATTGCGCCGGTTTGGCAAGGCTTTGGATGCGCGCGATAACGCTGGCGAATCCGCTGCGGCGGTTGGGCGAAAGGTGTTGCAGGAGGTGGGTGGATTCCAGCGCCTGCTGGAGGTTGAGGCTTTGCACTTCCGCCGCGGTTTTGCCGTTGTAGGCGGCGTAGATGAGCGCGAGCAGACCCTTGACGATGAGCGCGTCGGAATCGAGGTGCAGATTGAGTTTGCCGGTGTTCCAGGTGTGCGTGAGCCAGACCTGCGAGGTGCAACCGCGGACTTTGTTGGCTTCGGTTTTTTCGGCCTGCGGCATGGGTGGGAGGGTGTCGGCCAGCTCGATGACGTAGGTATAGCGTTGCTCCCAGTCCGGCAGCAGCGACAGGGTTTCGGTGGCTTCGGCAAGGGTTGTGGCCTGCATCATGCCCCCTGTTTAGCAGGTACGCGGAAAGTGCGGTAGAGGGTTATGAGGTTGAGGCTGGAGTAAAACACCTCCTGCCCCGCGCCGACAATGGAGAGATGGATGGCGTTGTAGGCTATCCAGCAGGCGGAAACCGCGAGCATGACCACGCGGAACGACGTGCCTTGCAGGTTGAATGTGGTGTAGCAGGAGAGAATGCTGGCGAGGATGGGCAGGGCATCGGCAGGGGTTTGGTAAACCTGCGCGGTAGCGGCGAAGTTGAGGAGCATGAAGAAGGTCATCCACGTGGTGCTGGAGGAGTTGCTGCACACATAATAGCGCCACGCCGCGACTACGCAGGCGATAACGCCTGCCGGGGCGTTCAGCAGGGCGTAGTGCACCGCCATGACCAGGGAGGACAGGCAGAAGCAGATTTTGAAGACGCGGTCGCCGTACCAATAGCCGTAGGCGCCCAGTGCGAAGCTGACGGCGCCGAAGAGTTGGCTGAGGAGGTAGGCTTGCATCAGCTGCGGCGCCAGGTGGTGGTGCCGTCCGGGTGGTCTTCGAGTTCGATGCCTTGTTTTTTCAACTCATCGCGGAGGCGGTCGGATTCGGGCCAGTTTTTGGCGGCGCGGGCGGCGGTGCGCACCATGAGAAGGTTATCTTGCTCTTCTGAGAGTGGAATGGTTGCATATTCAATTAATTTCTTAACCTCTTCGAGGCTCAATATTCCTAGAAAATTTGCCATCTCAAAAAATGTTTTTATGTGACGGTTAGGATTATCTGTACTTTCCAGATTATCTGCACCAAATGTAGCATTAATCTCAGCATTCATAATTGCCAAAGCTTCTGGAATATTCAGATCATCCGCAAGCGCTTGGTAGAATCTTTCAGTTGCTTTAGTAAATGGCTGGATATCCTCAGCTAAGAAAAAGGGAAAGGCTTTAATATAATCTTTAAATTTATTTATGCTGTTACTCGTTGCTTCTAAAGCTCTGTCAGAATAATCCACGGATTTGCGGTAGTGGGTTTGCAGGAGCCAGAGGCGGATGGCTTCGGGGCTGTATTTTCGCAGGGCGTCCTTAATGGTGGTGAAGTTGCCGAGGGATTTTGACATTTTGGTGCCGCCCACGGTGATAAAGCCGTTGTGCACCCAATAGTTGGCCATGTTGATTTGCGGCGGCAGCAGGGCTTCCGACTGGGCGATTTCGCAGCAGTGGTGGGGGAATTGCAAGTCTTCCCCTCCCCCGTGGATGTCGAAGGTGGGGCCGAGGTTCTGCCTGCCCATCACCGAGCATTCGATATGCCAGCCGGGGCGGCCGGGGGCGTTGAAGTTTTTGGCGCCGTAATCGGCGGGGGTGAAGGCCTGCTCCAGTTTGGTGGCGGATTTGGCGTTGGCTTTCCAGAGGATGAAGTCGTTGGGATTTTCCTTCTCGCTATCCACCTTCACGCGGCTGCCGTGGCGCTGTTCGTCGAGCTTACGATGGGCGAGCTGGCCGAAACGCGGGAATTTTTGCGTGCGGTAGATGACGTCTCCCGACGGGGCGACGTAGGCGTATTGCTTTTCGATGAGCGCATCAATCATCTGCGCGATACCGCGCAGGACTTCAGGGTCGCTGACGCGGGGCTCCACGGTGGGGCGCAGCACGTTAAGCGCGTCCATGTCGGCGTGGAAGCTGTCGATATACTTCTGCGCGAGGGTGGCGGGTTGCTCGCCTTTTTCCGCGGCGCGGGCGATGATTTTATCGTCGATATCGGTGAAATTGCGAACGTACTTAACATGGTCTTCGCCATAGAGATGGCGCAATAGGCGGAAGAGCACGTCGAACACTACGTAGACGCGGGCGTGGCCGATGTGGGCGTCGTCGTACGGCGTGATGCCGCAAACGTAGAGGCCGACGTTGTTGGGGTCGAGCGGTTTGAAAACCTCCTTCTGCCGGGTGAGGGTGTTGGTGAGGCGAAGCTGCGGTTGATCGGTCATGGTGGTGCCTATATTAGCGGAATTGTTGGTGTAACCCAAGTGCGCCCGTGCGGGCCGCGGCTACAAACATCGCTGCAGGCGGGTGCGCACTTCGTCCGGCCCCCAGATGGGCAGCAGGGCGGCCAGTTCCGGCCCGTGCTCCTGCCCGGTGAGGGCCTTGCGCAGGGGCATGAACAGCTCCTTCCCCTTGCGGCCGGTTTGCGCCTTGAGGGCGCCGGTCCAGTCGCTCCAGGTGGTTTCGCTGAAGGTATCCGGCAGGGTTTGCAAGGCAGTTTCGATGAAGGACTTTTCTGCATCGTTGAGACCGGCGGGCTGCGGCGTGCTCATGATGGGCTGCAGCGCGGCGGGAATATCGGCCAGTGTGGCGAGCATTTCGCGCACCAGCGGCCAGAGGGTTTGCATTTCGGTTTCGGTGGTGCCTTCCGGCAGGAACGGCACGGCGAAAGGCGCCACCGTGTCCCACTCCGCATGGTGAAGGGCCGATTTGTTGGTGTGGGCCAGTTGGTCCTCATCGAACTTGACCGGCGCCTTGCCGCATTTCTCGATATCAAAGCCTTGCGCGAGATCGCTCAACGTGGCGTTGGGGCTGGGCGTTTCCGACAGGCCGAGGCTGGCCATGTAGGAGAGCAGTGCGCCGGGCAGAAAGCCATCCTGCCGCAGCTTGCGGATGGTGAGCGCGCCGAGGCGCTTGGACATTTTATGGCCTTCCTTATCGAGCATGAGCGCGATGTGCGCAAACCGCGGCGGAGTGGCGCCCAAGGCTTCGTAAAGCTGCACCTGGATGGCGGCGTTGGTGACGTGGTCTTCGCCGCGGATGACATGAGTGATGCCCATGGCGATATCATCCACCGCGCCATAGAAAGTGAACAGGGGCAGGCCGTTGGAGCGGACGATGACCGGGTCTCCGCCGAGGTTTTCCGGCAGGAAGGTTTGCTCACCGCGGATGAGATCCACCCACGTCATCGGCTTGTCCTCCAGCTTGAAGCGGATGACCGGCTGGCGGCCTTCGTCGCGGAACTTCCGCTTCTGCTCTTCGGTGAGATCGCGGTGGCGGTTATCATAGCGCGGCGGCTCACCCTTGCCGGTTTGAATTTTGCGCAGCAAATCCAGCTCTTCCGGCGAGGTAAAGCATTCATAGGCGCGGCCCGCAGCCATGAGCTTATCCACCGCGGCCTTGTAGTCGCCGCGTTCGGCCCTTTCGATGGTGCGGTAGGGGCCTACCGGGCCGCCGATGTGCGGCCCTTCCTTAAACTGGAAACCGAGCCATGTAAGGTCTTCAAGGAACGCCTCTTCGCTTTCCGGCTTGTTGCGCTGGAAATCGCTGTCTTCAAAGCGCAGGATAAGCGTGCCGTTTTGTGCCAGCGCCAGCAGCGTGTTGGGCAACGCGGCACGCAAGTGGCCCACGTGCATGAAGCCGGTGGGCGATGGGGCAAAGCGGATGCGGGGTGTGTTCATGGTGTATCCATACTACAGATTTCAGGTTCAGGCAGCTTTGGCCGCGGCTTTTTGGCGCTGCAAATCGCCGTGGCACTGCTTGAAACGCTTGCCGCTGCCGCATGGGCATGGAGCGTTGCGTGGAATGCGCGTGTCGGCGGGATTAAGCTCTTCCCACGCGGTTACGCCGAAATACTGCGGCGTTATGCCTTCAGCGTTTGCGTTTTGCGGGTTGCTTGCGGCGGGATTTTGGCTTTGGCGCGGCTTTTTTTTTGAGCCGTCGGCCGCCACCGTTTCCGTCACCGGGTTGCCGGATTCATCCGGGTGCAGCAATTGCGTGGGTTGCGGCGCCTGCGGGACCTGAGGCTGTTCCTCCATCACAAGTTGCACGCGGCTGAGGAGACTGGTGGTTTCCTGCTTGGTGGCCAGCAGCAGGTCTTCAAACAGCATGTAGCTTTCACGCGCGTATTCGTTGAGCGGATCCTTCTGCGCATAGCCGCGCAAGCCAATGCCCTTGCGCAGGATGTCCAGCGCCTGCAGGTGCTGGCGCCAGAGTTTATCGAGCGTTTGCAGCAACACCGACTTTTCCACGTTGCGCATGAGCTCCGGCGGGAAGGGCTTTTGCCGCTCCAGCCACGAGGCGTCCACCGCGTCGGTGATTTTCTTCTTCACCTCCTCGGCATCCACATCGGCGCCGGCAAGCCAGTCATTCACCGGCAATTGCAGGTTGAAGAAATTGGCGAGGCCCTGGATGAGGATGTCCGGCTGCCATTGCTCCGGCAGGGCGCCTGCCGGGAAGGTCTGCGAGAAAAGATGCTCCAGCACTTCATGGCGGTAGTAGACGATGACATCGGCGAGGTTTTCCGTGTAGAGGATTTCGGTGCGTTGATCGTAGACTACTTTGCGCTGGTCGTTCAGCACTTCGTCGTATTTGAGAATGTTTTTGCGGATATCGAAGTTGAGGGCTTCGATTTTATTCTGCGCGTTTTCGATGGATTTGCTGACAAAACCGAGCTGGATGGCTTCGTCTTCCGGCACGCGCATGCGCTGCATGAGCGCATCGATATTGGGAACAAAGCGCTTGATGAGGTCATCCTGCATGGAGAGATAGAATACCGAGGCACCCATATCTCCCTGGCGCCCGGAGCGGCCGCGCAGCTGGTTATCAATACGGCGACTTTCGTGGCGTTCCGTCCCCAGCACCTTGAGGCCGCCAGCGGCCATCACCTCGGCGTGTTCGGCTTCATACGCCTTGCGGATTTTGGCGGCTTCGGCTTCGCTGCTTGCTTCTTCAAGCAAAAGGTCGAGATTGCCGCCGAGCTTAATGTCGGTACCGCGGCCCGCCATGTTGGTAGCGATGGTGACCGCCCCCTTGCGCCCGGCCTGGGCGATGATGGCGGCTTCCTGCTCATGGTAGCGGGCGTTGAGTACCTGGTGGGGAATGCCCTCGCGCTTGAGCAAGGCGCTAAGCTCCTCGGAGCGCTCGATGGTTGTAGTGCCGACCAGCACCGGCTGGCCACGATCGTGACAATCCTTAATATCCGCGACAATGGCACGGAGCTTGCCAGCGCGGGAGGCGTAGATGATATCGGAGCTATCCTTGCGCGCCACCGGACGGTTGGTGGGAACCACAATAACCGACAGGTTGTATATATTCTCGAACTCTTCGGCTTCGGTAGCGGCGGTGCCTGTCATGCCCGCGAGTTTGGGATAGAGGCGGAAATAGTTCTGGAAGGTGATGCTGGCGAGGGTTTGGTTTTCCTGCTTGATATCGAGGTGTTCCTTGGCCTCGATAGCTTGGTGGAGGCCATCGGACAGGCGGCGTCCGGTCATCATACGGCCGGTGAACTCGTCAATCAGCACCACTTCGCCGTCCTTGACGATATATTCGGCGTCCTTGCGGTAAAGGGTGTGGGCGCGCAGGGCCTGGTTGACGTGATGCACCAGCGCGATGTTGTGGATGTCGTAAAGGTTGCCTTCCTGCTCCAGCAGGCCTTTTTCCTTGAGGAAAATCTCGGCTTTATCGGTACCGGCATCGGTAAGGTGGGCGGTGCGCTGCTTGATATCGATATCGTAGTCATCACCCTCCTTCAATTGCGGGACGAGGTCGTCAATGATTTGATAAAGCTCGGTTTTATCGTCGGATGGGCCGCTGATGATGAGCGGGGTGCGGGCTTCGTCGATGAGGATGCTGTCGACTTCGTCGACGACGGCGAAGTTGAGCGGGCGCTGGACAAGTTGTTGCGGGCTGTAGGCCATGTGATCGCGGAGATAGTCGAAGCCCAGCTCGTTGTTGGTGGCGTAGGTGATGTCGGCGGCGTAGGCGGCGCGGCGCTCTTCAGTACTCTGGCCGCTGACGATGGCCGCGGTGGTGAGGCCGAGGCGGTTGAAGACCTGGCCCATCCAAGCGGCGTCGCGGCTGGCCAGATAGTCGTTAACCGTCACAATATGCACGCCTTTTCCGCCGATAGCGTTGAGGTAGGCGGCGAACACGGCGACCAGGGTTTTCCCCTCCCCGGTCTTCATTTCCGCAATCTTTCCAAAGTGTAAGGCG
>Ga0164242_10002410_pt1 | contig 21649 bp, 18 predicted proteins | sample OricomgcompostMG_FD_108783 | JGI IMG/M metagenome (GOLD analysis project Ga0164242, IMG submission 108783) | Miracle-Growth compost microbial communities from Emeryville, California, USA - Original compost - Miracle growth compost (MG) ... | reverse complement strand
GATGGCAGAGTTCGCACAGACGATGGACCTCCTCGACGTGCCATTCGAGGTGGGCTGGGCGCAGGTCGAGAACCTTGCACAACTGCCAACGCTGCTGGAAGCCGGCGCTTTCATCCCCAGCGATCCGACGCTCTGGGCGTTCGCTTCGGAAATCATGGATTATGACCCGCGCCCCGCTTTGGGCGATCTCAACGTGCCGTTGTTGGCCCTGTATGGCGCGGACGACAACGTGGTTCCGGTGCAGCGCAGTGTGCAGATCGTGCGAAGCCTCGTGCCCCAAGAGCGACTCAACCTACGCGTCTTACCCGGCGGCGACCACCGGATTCAGATCGGTGAAAGATTTGTCGACGGCTATCTGGAGGGGATCGTGGATTTCGTCCGTCGCGTCGCAATTACACCTGTCGGCGGAGGCTGCTGAGCAAGCGACGCACCACGCGCTGTCGACGCGCTTCATCTGGTTCAAGCCCAAGGGTGTCGTCCGTGAGGTCGATGGATGCCAGAACAACCATGAGGTCGGCAGGCTCGATGCTTGCGTCGAGCAACTGCGCGTCCTGGAGCCGCCGCGTCAGCGATTCGAATGCAGCCCTGGTGCGCCTTTTGGCATCGGCCAGCCCACCATCGAGCTCACGGTCCAGGGCGTGGGTGATCGAGCATGTGACTTCACGGATGCGGATGTAATCGATCGCGAATCGCTCGAATTCGGCCCACGATTCACCCGCCTGATCTTTGGCCCTTTCGCATACCTCATCGAATAGCTCGATCACGACAGCCGCGAGAAGAGCCTCCTTGCCCAGCGCTCGACGATAGAGCGTGCCGACACCGACGCCAGCGGCTTCAGCGATCTGCGCGGCCGATGGATTCAACTCACCAGCGGCAACGAAACCACGTGTCGCGGTGAGCAACGCGCTCACGTTGCGTTCGGCATCGGCGCGAGGCGGATGCGGCCCAACCAGCAATCGCAAAGCGTGCGATGTGTCGCTCATGCTCAACAGCATACTGCAAGCGGACGCATGCCGTCCGGTTAATGTACTCTGTAAACGGATGCTGATCGTCCGCTTAGGAGTTTTCATGAATGCTGCTCGCCCCCACTCAGCGCTGGTTTTGGCCGGGCTCGCAGCCGGATTTGTGATGGCGTCGATCGATTCAACGGTGGTGAACGTTGCGGTGGTGGCCATTGGGAAGAGTTTTGGCAGCTCCGTTGACCAACTGACCTGGATGGTGGACAGCTACGTGCTCGCATTCGCCTCACTACTGCTGCTCGGCGGCAGTCTGTCGACGACGTTCGGCAGCCGACGGCTTTACCTTTCTGGAATGGTGGTCTTTCTGGGGGCGTCGCTCGTCTGCGCACTGGCTCCCGACCCGGCGATTCTGATCGCAGCAAGGGCCGTTCAAGGCGCAGGGGCTGCAATGTTCATGCCCAGTTCGCTCGCGCTGTTGGTCGCGCAATTCACAGAACCGGGGCGTCGCGCTCGGATGCTCGGATTGTGGTCTGCGATGGTGGCCACGTCCGCAGCGATCGGGCCGACGCTCGGCGGACTCCTCGTGAGCACATTCGGTTGGCGAAGCGTCTTCCTCGTCAACATACCCGTTGTCTTGGTTGGAATTGCTTTGACGCTGCGATGCATCCCGAAGGGCCGCGGCACCGGCGATGGGGTATCACTCACCGGTCACGCCGCTCTGTTGATCGCCGTGGCCTGTGCCGCATTCGTGCTGATTCAAGGCCGAAGCAACGGCTTCACGTCCCCCGTGATCCTGATCGCGCTTACCGTCTTGATCGCCAGCGGCGTGTTGCTTGCTGTCCAGCAGCGCCGCACGCGATATCCGGTCATGCCATGGCCGCTGTTTCGACGACGTGCATTCAACATCCCGAATCTGGTCGGCTTCCTCTTCAGCGGCGCGCTGTACGGCAGTCTGTACCTCATGGGGTTGTTCTTCCAGAATGCCCGAAACGCCTCCCCCATCGAGGCAGGTCTGCAATTGCTGCCGATAACGATCTGCGCCCCGATCGCGAACGTCGTCTATACCCGCATTCACCAACGGGTCAGCAACAGTACGATCATGACCGTCTGTCTCTTGCTAGCCGGTTCCGCCACGCTTCTGTTCATCCGTGTTGACGCGCATACGCCGTATTGGTACATAGCGATCGCACTCGGCATCGCCAATAGCGGGGCAGGGCTGATCGTTGCCGCCATGACGACTGCAACCGTCGCAGCCGCGGACGACAGGCATGCAAGCTTCGCCGGCGCCGTGCTCAACACCAACCGGCAAATGGGCGTGCTCATTGGGATCGCGGTGGTCGGCCTGATTATCCAAGCCAACACGAGCTGGTACGGCGGCTTGCACATTTCGATGGTTGTCGTGGCAGCTGCCTACATCGCGGCCGGGCTCGTCGCCAGTTCGCAGGCCTGGAATCAGAAGCGCGTCAAAGAAAAGCGCTTGAAGGTTAAGCGCTGGAAGGATGAGAGTCATGGTTTCACGGATCCGGCTGATCAGCGCGAACGATGACGTCGCGCTTGCCGCATTGCACAGGGACAATCGCGAATTCCTCGCACCATGGGAACCGCTGCGACCCGACAGGTATTACTCGCAGGCCGGTCAACGAGCTGACATCGAGGCGGCGCTGCTCCGGCACGAAAACGGCGGATCAGTTCCGTTGGTGATAGTGGACGATCACGGTGATATCGCGGGCAGACTCACTGTAAACGGAATCGTTCGTGGCGCGTTCCAATCGTGCAGTATGGGCTATTGGCTCGCGAAGAACCAGACCGGCAAGGGGCTGGCAACCGAAGCCGTGAGAGCAGCCGTCGAGCTTGCGTTCACGGAGCTTGGACTCCACAGAGTCCAGGCTGAAACGCTGCTGCACAACACGCCTTCCAAGAATGTGCTTTTGCGCGCCGGGTTCGAACAGTTCGGACTCGCGCCCCGCTTTCTGAAAATCGCGGGAAAGTGGCAGGACCACTTGATGTTCCAACGACTGAACGACGTCGAGTGAGCCGCGCGAATGCAACTTCCACTACTCTCGGCCTATGGCAAAGACCGCACGCATCCCGGGTGACTACGGGGTCGATGCGCCGTGGGTTCCCTGGCTCTGGTACGGACTTGGCGTCGGCTTCCTCGTCATCGGCATCATCAACCTCTTCAACGATTTCAGTGCGTGGTATGTCGTCTCCGCCGTCTACTTTCTCGGCGGCGCCATCGTCTGGTTCATCGGCGGCTCGCTATACCTGAACTCGACCTTTCGAGGAAAGTTCGACGTCTGGAAAGACGTTCTCGACCGAGTCCACCTGAACGGCAACGAGCGCGCTCTCGACATCGGATGCGGCCGAGGTGCCGTGACGGTCGCCCTTGCGTTGCGCCTTCCAGACGGTCACGTCACCGGGATCGATCTCTGGCGCAACGTCGACCAATCCGGCAACAACACCGCCGCAACGGAGGCAAACCTCAAGCGGAACACCGTTGACAGCCGCGTCACACTCGTCACCGGCGACATGACCAAACTCCCGTTTGCCGATGCGACGTTCGATATCGCCACCGCGAGTCTGGCCATCCACAATGTGCCAACCACCGCTGGTAGACAGGCGGCCATCCGCGAGGCGGTCAGGGTGCTCAAACCCGGCGGCAAACTGCTGATCGTCGACATCTCGAAGGTCGCAGAATACAAGAAGACGCTCGATGCTCTTGGCATGGTTCCGACATCGGACACTCCAGCCGGCTGGCGGATGTGGTGGTCCGGCCCGTGGATGAGCACCCGCATCCTGACAGTCGAACGCTAGCCGGTGCTGCCCAGCTCACCGCCGCAACGCTGTAGGGCGCGGCAGTCCGATGTCCTCGAGCAAATCGCCTAGCGCGCGGTCGAGCTCGGCACCGGCCTGGGTGATCTTGTTGACGTCGAACCCTCGAAGCTGCGCGCTCGGCACGTCAAAACTCACGAGAGTACCGGATGCTGCGGGCTCCGCCGATGCGGATGTTCCGGATAGCGCGTGCGCCTCGATGCGCAGCGGCGAGTACAACATCGCGGCCGGATCATGCCGAAACAACCGCGCGGCAATGCCGTGGTTGGCGATGAGCCACACGACGCTGGACACCGCGCTTCCTGCGTGCCGCATCAGCTCTCCTGGCCGCGACGACCAGACACGAAAAAAGCCGCTAGGCGATTCCCACGCCAGCTCGCGCACGAATCCCGTCCAGTCACCAGCCTCGGCGAGCCGTGCAAGCGCATCCGCATCCGACAGCTCCGGCACCGCCAGCTCGAAGGCATCCACCAGCACATCGAACCGCACGCCGGTGACCAACCGAACGCGTTGCCCGCGGTAATCGACCGTGGTGTCGTCCCCGCCGTTGCTCACCAGACAATCCTGCCAGCTTGACCGCCGCAGGCAGCGGCGTGGTCGTCTGCCCGGTTGCATCTGCGGCCGGAATTGTCAATCCCTTTTTCAGCGGATCGTTCGTCCCATAACGTATCTGCTAGGCGATAGGACCGGGAACGCAGGCAAGCAGCGCCGGAGCCACTATTCGGGGGGGCTCCACATGGCGCGCACCCGGCTATCGTTTTTTGGGGGCACGGTCTCCCGCGGCGCCCCGGGGGCGAGACGTCGCGGGAGACTATGCAAGCCGCTGGGAACTATGCATCTGGAACCGAGCTGTGCACTTCGTTCGACTCCCGCTGCATCTCGCTGACGGTTTTGCGCTTCAGGAAGAGTGACGCGATCAGCGCTATCCCCAGAAACAACGCGGCCGCGAAGGCGGCGGTCGCGGCCGCGCCGGTGAACGCCTCCGCGGCGATCCGACCGACCTGCGCCGTCGCCGGGTTGTCTTGCAACCCAGGGATGGTCGCGCCCGCGCTGTTCGTGACGGCGTCGACGATCTGAGCGCGCCGACCCGGTTCAACGGAGACGAGCTGATCGGACAGATGCACGCTCAGCGAGCTGAACAGGAGCGTGCCGAGTGTGGCGATGCCAAGCGCGGACCCGATCTGTCTGGCGGTGCTCTGGGTGCCGGATGCCCGCCCGCTCTGTTCGACTGGCACGTCGGCCAACACAACGTTGGTGACCTGAGCGCTGGCGAGTCCCAGCCCGAGCCCGTATACCAAGAGAAGACCGGCAAGCGGCAGCCATCCCATGTCGGCCCGCAACGTGAAGCCGAGCATGAGTAACGCGACGAGCTCAAGAGCGACGCCGATGCGCAGGATGGCCACCGCCGAGATTCGGCGGGAGAGTTCGCTGGCCGTTCCACTTGCCAGGAACGATCCGCCTGCGAGTGCAAGCAGGATGAGTCCGGTCTGGAGGGCGTCGTACCTGAGCACATTCTGCAGCCACAGCGGCAGGATGAACAGCAGCCCGAGCTCACCAAGGCTGACGATCAAGGCCACGATGTTGCCGTTGCGAAATGAGGAGATCGAGAAGAGGTCAAGGGGCAGCATGGTCGGCTTGTGGTGCCGGGTGCGATTGCGTTCCCATGCGATGAAGAAGGCGAGCGCGAGCAGCGCGATAACGAAGCAGAACGGAATCGGCGAGACCTCAAGCGGCCAGGTCAATGATCCGACGGTGATCGTTTTTGCGGTTGTCCACCAGCCGAGCTCGCGGCCCTGGATCAGGCCGAAGACCAGCGAACCGGCCGCGATGACAGACAGAGCAGCACCGACAACATCAAAGCGCTCTCGCTTTCCAGCGGCCGACTCTGTGATCGTGAAGTAGACACCGATCACGACGGCGATGCCGAACGGCACGTTCACACCGAAGGCCCAGCGCCAAGAGAAGTCGGTGGTCAACCAGCCGCCAAGCAATGGGCCGATGGCCGCCATGCCGCCGATGGTCGAACCCCACACGGCGAACGCGATCGCTCGATCGCGACCACGGAAGGTGGCGTTGATCAGAGACAACGTCGCAGGGAGTACCATCGCTCCCCCGACGCCCTGAACGACGCGGGCGGTGATGAGCAGTCCACCATCAGCGGACAGGCCTGCGAAGATCGAAGCCGCGGTGAACAGCGACACTCCGATTACCAAAAGCCGTCGACGTCCGATCCGGTCGGCGAGCGTGCCGAACGGAATGAGCAGCGCCGCGAACACGAGCGTGTACGACTCCTGCACCCATTGCACCTGGACCGAGTCGATTTTCAAATCGTCGACGATCGACGGGATGGCGACGTTGACGATGGTGCTGTCGACGATGATGAGGGAGACGGCAATACTGATGAAGAGCAAGCCAAACCAGCGAGTTCGTTTTGACATGCGTCGATCTTATACCGACACACTGTCGGCAAGACCAAGAAGGGCATAATGAGCTGATGCCGAAGATCTCCGCTCCCACGGTTGCCGAGCACCGCGCCGCCCAGCGGTCGGCTCTGCTCAAGGCAACAGAAGACATCCTGCTAGAAACCGGGCTCACCGCCGTGAACCCGCGTACGGTCGCCGAGCGGGCCGGACTCTCTCGTTCGAGCTTCTACGAGTACTTCGGATCGCGAGACGACATCCTCACCGCGGTTGCAATAGACGCTTTCGACCGGTGGGCAGCAGAGATCGACGAAGCGCTGGCTGCCGCTGACACCCGGGACCACCTGCGCGTCTACGTGGACTTGACCATGCGAATGACGGCGGATGGGAAGCACGGAATCGCGTCGATTCTGCAACAGGCAGACCTCTCCCCGAGCCGCTACGAAGACATCATGGCGCTGCACGACGCACTCTTGAACCCGATCAAGACGCTGCTGGCCGAGCGCCAGGTGCCGGATGTCATGGCATACGCAACCTTCGTGCAGGGGCTCTTGGGTTCCGGGGTTCAACTCGTCACTCACGGAGCTGATGCGGATTTGGTGTCGAGCCGGATCGTGGACATTCTCACCAGCGGACTTCCGAACACGCCCACGATTTGAGATAGCCGCCCGCTTGGTGACAGACTGTCGGTATGTTGCTGACAGGGTGTCGGCACATTCTCATTCCCCTAGGAAGTGTCATGTTCCTTGCCGTGCGCGAACTTCGGTTTGCTCGAGGTCGCTTCACGCTGATGGGCATTGTGATCGCACTGATCGCTGTGCTCGTCGTGCTGCTCTCCGGCCTCTCCTCCGGTCTCGTCAACGACGGTGTCTCCGGGTTGAAGTCGATGCAGGCGACCGCGTTCGCGTTCGACAGCGGCACCATCACGGACAATGCGTTCAGCCGCTCACTCGTCGACCAGAAGCAACTGGCCAGCTGGCAGGCCGCTGAAGGTGTCGCCAAAGCCGAGCCGATGGGGGTAAGCATCGTCAACGGCGAGACCGACGCGAAGAAGCAGGTTGACCTCACACTGTTCGGCGTTGAACCGGACGGGTTCCTCTCCCCCGCGGTTTCCAGTGGCAGTCGTCTTCACGCGCCGGCCGGCATCGTCGTGTCAGAGACGGCGAAGGATGCTGGGCTCGCACTTGGCACGCGAGTGACGCTCGACCGCACGAATGTGGAGCTCACAGTCGTGGGTTTCACGAAGGGGCAGGCGACATTCGGCCACGTCGATGTCGCGTATCTTCCTGTTGATACGTGGCGGCTGATCGCGTCGGGCACGGCCAAGGCCGGGCCACCGGCACGGGCCGAAATCAGTGCAGCCGACTACGACTATTCGAGTGTTGTCGCAATCAAAGCGGAGGATGGCGTTACGCCAGACTTCTCGTCAATCGATTCCACCGCAGGAACGATGACGATGACGCGAACAGCTGCGTTCAACGCGTCGCCGGGCTATGAAGCCGAAACGATGACACTCACGATGATCCAGGTCTTCCTCTACGCCATCTGCGCACTGGTCGTCGGCGCATTCTTCACGGTGTGGACGATCCAGCGCACCCACGAGATCGCCGTGTTGCGGGCGGTGGGGGCGTCCGCCGGATATCTGCTGCGCGACAGCCTGGCGCAAGGTGCCATTCTGCTCATCGGTTTCACGGCGGTCGGGGTTGCGGCCGGGGTGGGGATGGGTGCGCTCATGCCTGCGGCCATGCCATTCGACCTCGAGGCGGGCCCGATCGCGTTCGCTTCGCTGCTCACCGTCGTACTCGGCATCATCGGAGCGGCCGTCGCCGTTCTTCGCATTTCCCGAGTCGACCCGATCACCGCCCTTGGAGGACAACGATGACGGATCACGCTACCCCGCCCGCACTCGAGATCATCGCAGCCGGCCTGGAGCTCGGCGATGGAGACGCTCGTGTCACGGCTCTCGACAACGTGACGCTGACCGTCGCTCCAGGTGAATTCGTTGCCATCGTTGGCCCGTCGGGCTCAGGAAAATCCTCGCTGTTGGCCATCGCAGGCGCCCTCGGCAAACCGGACAGCGGAACCGTGCGCATCCACGGCACAGACGTTACGACTCTTGGTCGCAGCGCTGCAGCCCGCTTCCGCCTGAACACGATCGGTTTCGTGTTCCAGTCCGGCAACCTGATTCCTGCGCTGACCGCGGTCGATCAATTGCGGTTGACCGCGCGGCTCGCAAAGAACCGTAACGCCGACCCTCTCGGACTGCTTGAGGCCGTCGGCATGAGCCATCGGGCCGGCAACCGCCCTGGCCAACTCTCCGGTGGCGAGAGACAGCGTGTCGGAATCGCGCGTGCCCTGGTCAACAACCCGACACTGCTGCTTGTCGACGAACCGACCGCGGCGCTCGACCGGGCGCGTAGCCACGAGGTGGTGCGCCTCCTCGCCGATCGCGCGCATCGCTCAGGGGTTGCCGTCGTCATGGTCACTCACGATCGCGACGTGCTCGAGCACTGTGATCGGGTGCTCGAGATGACGGATGGTCGCCTCAGCGAGCCCGCGCTCGTGGTCTAGGACAACACGCACCGTTCGCGCTCGTCGCATCTCCGGTCACCGAATGTCAATCCCTTTCCGCGATTGAATTCGCGTCATATCGTGTATCTACGCGGATGAGACCGGAGAAGGAAGGCAAGCGGCGCCGGAGACACTATTCGGGAGTGCTCCACATGGCGCGGACCTGGTCGCATGGCGAGCGGGCACGGTCTCCCGCGGTGCTCCGGGAGCGAGGCGCCGCGGGAGGCTATGCTCCGCGAGGAGAGCCAAGCGAGAGGAGCCGACCATGACATCCCTCTGGCTCGACGCGGCAACTCGCGAGTCCGCCGACGAATTCGCGCCAGGAGCCGAATACGATGCCGTCGTTGTCGGGGCCGGCATTACCGGCCTGACCACCGCGGTGCTGCTTGCACGAGGCGGGATGCGGGTGGCGATACTCGAGGCTAGACGCTACGGCGACGTGACCACCGGGCGCTCGACGGCCAAGCTGAGTCTTCTGCAGGGCACGGTATTGTCAGGCATCCGGCGGCACACCTCCGATCACGTTCTGCGGGCATACGTCGACGGCAACCGAGCCGGGCAAGACTGGCTGCTCGCCTACCTCGAGCAGCGCGGCGTCGCCGTTCAACGTCGAACAGCATTCACATACGCGACGTCCCCAGACTCGGCATCGCAGATCGATCAGGAACTCGCGGCCTGCGCGGCGGCCGGGCTGGATGTGGTCAGGCACTACGGCCTGGATGCGCCGTTCACGGTCCATGGGGCGATTTCACTTGCCGATCAGGCACAGTTCGACCCGATGGACGTTCTCGGTGAACTCGTCAAGGAACTGCGTTCACTCGGCGGCGTGCTGATCGAGCAGACTCGGGTGACCGGGGTTCGGTCACGTGAGCCGGTGATCGTGCACACAACACGGGGCAGCGTCAGCGCAGCAAGCGTCGTCCTTGCCACGGGAACACCGATCCTCGATCGAGGACTCTATTTCGCCAAGGTTGAGGCGCTTCGGTCATACCTGACGGCGTTCAGAATTCCGGGCGGCACTGCTGGCCTGCCGCCAGGCATGTATTTGTCTGTCGATGCACCGACCAGGTCACTGCGGACCGCGCCCGGCACGACGTCGACTGGCACGACGTCGACTAACACCGACGAGTTGCTGCTCGTTGGCGGCAACGGGCATCCGGTCGGCCGGGTCACGTCGACCAAACACCAGGTTGAGGATCTGGTGGCGTGGACGAAGCAACATTTCCCCGGGGCCGAACTCACGCACAGCTGGTCAGCGCAAGATTATCGATCGGCCAACCGCATCCCGTTCGTCGGCTGGCTGCCGCGCGGCAGAGGCCGTGTGTATCTGGCGACCGGTTATGACAAGTGGGGTATGACGAACGGTGTTGCCGCGGCGCTCAGCCTCTCGGCAGACCTGATCGGCGGCAACCTGCCGTGGGCAAAAACACTCCATCATCGGGTGACGCGGCCGGCCGATCTGGCAGCAGGGGCAAAAATGAACGCCGAGGTAGGTGCCCAGCTGACCGCCGGGTGGATCACGGCCGAAGTGGGCGGTCCACAACTGGACCCACTGACCGAGACACCGGAAGAAGGCGAAGCGGTCGTCGGACGTCACGGTCGCAGCCCCGTCGGCGTCTCGACCGTAGACGGTGTCACCTGCGCCGTATCGGCTACCTGCACTCACCTGGGCGGGATCGTGACATGGAACGACGCGGAAGCGTCATGGGACTGCCCACTGCATGGCTCGCGATTCTCTGCAAACGGAACGGTCCTCGAAGGACCCGCGACCGAGGATCTCGCCGTGCAGCAGCGGCGCGCGTCGCCGGATGCGGCGTCGACAGGCAGAATGGAGACTCAGCCGCATCCGAAGGAGTAACGATGAGTCACGCCCAACTGCCGACAAGCAGCCCTTCAGATCAGGGGGTCGATGCCGGCGGCATCCTGCGCTTCATCGATGTGCTTGAGAACTCGCCGACCCAGGATCCGCACAGCCTGATGATTCTGCGGCACGGCCACCTGATTGCGCAGGGTTGGTGGGCGCCATACGCACCGCAGCGCAGGCACCTGCTCTATTCGCTGAGCAAGAGCTTCACCTCTGCCGCGGCAGGTATCGCCATTTCGGAGGGACTTCTCGACCTCGACGAGCCGGCCGTCTCGTACTTCCCAGAGTTCGATGCCGACATCACCGATACGCGCAGCCGCACGATTCTGGTGCGTCATTTGGCGTCGATGTCGACCGGTCACACCTTCGACACCCTGGAGCAAGCGCAGCAGAACGACCCTGCCGATATCGTTCGCGGTTTTCTCATGCTGCCGCCAGAGCGCGACCCTGGCACTGTCTTCGCATACAACCAGCCGGCGACGTACACGTTGGCGAGCATCATCCAGAAGCGCAGCGGCCTCTCACTCGTTGACTACCTGCGCCCACGACTGCTGGACCCGCTCGGCATCGGCCAGGTCGGCTGGCAGCAATATCCGGCCGGTCGCAACATCGGCTTCAGCGGGCTGTTCGCAACAACGGATGCGATCGCTCGCCTCGGCCAACTGCATCTGCAGCGTGGCAGCTGGCATGGTGAGCAGTTGCTGCCATCCGACTGGGTTGATCAGGCCAGCAGCAGGCAGATCGACACGCCACTCCCATTCCCAGATGACCCGGCAAGCGGCCTGGATTGGCAGCAGGGCTACGGGTTCCAATTCTGGATGGCCCGTCACGGTTACCGGGGCGACGGCGCGTACGGGCAGTTCTGTGTCATCCTTCCCGAACATGATGCGGTGGTCGCCATCACAAGCCAGACCGAGAACATGCAAGAGACGCTGGACGCTATTTGGCGCCACCTGCTGCCTGCGTTCTCCGAAGACGCATCGTCGAACGACGCGGACAGCACGCTGCTGAGCAGACTCGATCAGTTGCGTCTCCCGCTGCCCGCGAACGAGGAATCCGGCGCCAACGATTCTGGCTCGGAGTTCTGGCGCGACGCATCCTTCGCTCCGGCAGGCGGAACATGCGCCGCGCAGCCGTCGTTGCGCTCGGTGCACGTCGTCCGCGAGTCGGACGGGTTCACGGTCACTCTCGCCGACGACTCGGGCGACCTGTCGGCGCCGCTCACCCCCGCAGAATGGTCGGTTGTCGATGCGGATGCCGGCGCACCGCCGGTCGCGGTCGCCGGCGGCTTGGCGAACGAGACGCTGCTGCAGTTCGATGTCGCCTTCATCGAGACGCCGCATCGCATGCGGTTGTCGTGTGACAGCAGCTCAGGGGAGTTCACGGCTCGATGGGTGACCGAGCCTCTTCGGCTCGCATCGACGCCGCTCAGCGATCTGAAGACGCCGCTTCCGCTCGGTTAGAGTACGAGCCGAACCGGACATCGTCGACAAGTGAGCGTGTTGACGGCTGCCAGCCGAACGTGGTGCACGCCTTCACCGCGATGAGCCCGCCGGTTGAGGTCAGAACATGCGCGAACGGTCCGAAACGCTCGCCCGCGATGGCGAACGGGATCGACGTGACCGATGCGCCGGTGAGGTCAGCGATGGCTTCGGCGAGTTCGCGGAACGTGAACGGCACAGTACCGGCTGCGTTGAAGATTCCGGCGACCGGCCGCTCGACCGCTTTGATGTAAAGGTCTGCGAGGTCATCGACGTGCACCGGCATCCAGCTGTTCGTTCCCTCGTCGATGTATGTGGACACGCCTGTGGCAGTTGCGGATTGGATCAGCCCGGTCACGAGTCCAGATCCGCCCCGCCCGAAGATCAAGCCGGCCCGGATGACCGTGCCTGTGACGCCGGCAGCGCCGAGCACAATGCGTTCGGCCGCGACCTTGACCGGTTGGGCGCTCCGTTCAGGTAGTTCGGCGTCTTCAGCCTGATCGCGGTCCGGCGCGAAGCCGTAGACAAGACCTGTGCTGGTGAAGATCACCGGCTTGCCCGTGTCAGCAGCGCCTGCGCCATCCGTCAGCGCCGCGACAGCGTCCAGCTCGATGCGGTTGGTCTGCTCGGTCATCGAGTAGTCGACGGCGGCGTGGATGACGGCATCAGCAGCTGCTGCCTCACGACTGAGCGTTGCGGTGTCGCTGAGCGTGCCGGATATCGGCGTTGCGCCGGCATCCAGCAGCCTCTGGGCACTGGCGTCGCTGCGCGCCAACGCCGTTACATCGTGCCCGGCCCGAATCAGATGCTCGACAAGTACTGAGCCGAGGTAGCCGGTTCCACCGGTGATGAATACCTTCATGAGTGTTCCCTTCCGCGGCGTACTTCGCCGTCGGGGTAACGCTAAACTTTGACATCAGTGTTAAGGTCAAGTCGGAGAGGGCCGCAGGGTATGAAGATCGGCGAGTTGAGCGAATTGACCGGGGCGAGTGCCCGCTCGCTGCGGTACTACGAAGACCTCGGGCTCATCAGGTCGACGAGACAGCCGAACGGCTACCGGGACTATGACGAGCAAGCGCTCGATTTTGTCGTCAAGATCCGATCATTCATCGACCTTGGGTTTCCCACAAACTTGATTTCGCAAATCCTGCCGTGCACGGGTGATGCCGGCCCGATCGAGGGCGATTGCGCCGCGCTGATGGCGCGGGTGCGCGAGATCCGCGACGAAATGGATGACAAGGCACGCCGGGCGGCCGATACGCGGGATGTGCTCACCGCGTTCCTGGCTCAGGCGGAATCTTCGAGCGCGACCACGGTGTCGTAGAGCCCCCGTGCGTACGAAAGCGGACGCGGGATGCCGCGCATATCTGTTTGTCTCCGCCCCGACCGTCAGAAGTCGACCGCGTCCCGAATGATCGGGCAGGTCATGCAGTGCCCTCCTCCGCGCCCTCTGCCTAGCTCTGCGCCGACGATCGGGAGCACTTCGATGCCTGCCTGCTCGAGCAGATCGTTCGTTTGCGTGTTGCGATCGTATGTGTAGACGACTCCAGGCTTGAGCGCGACGGCATTGTTGCCGCTGTCCCACTGCTGACGCTCGGATGCGTAAACGTCGCCACCCGTTTCAATCACACGGAGTGACTCAAGCCCGAGTGCCTTCGCGACGACATCGACGAACGGCGCCGACCCTTCATCTGTGACGTCGATGCCGGAAGCCTCATTGCCCGGCCGCAATGAGAACGTGTGCACAGCATCCATGATCGTCGGATACAGGGTGACGATGTCACGGTCCGCGAACGTGAACACGGTGTCGAGGTGCATGGCGGCGCGCAGTTTAGGCATCCCGGCCACCACCACCTGTTCTGCTGCACCTTGCTCGAATAGCGATGCGGCCACCTGAGTGATCGCCTGCCGAGACGTCCGCTCGCTCATTCCCATGAGCACGACCCCGTTGCCGACCGGCATGATGTCCCCACCCTCGAAGGTGGATTGGCCCCAGTCCTTCTCCGGGTCGCCCCACCAGACCGTCGAGCCGACGAAGTCCGGGTGGTACAGGTAAATCGCCTTCATCAGCAGCGTTTCGTCGTGGCGCGCAGGCCAATAGAGCGGGTTCAGGGTGACGCCACCGTAGAGCCAGCACGTGGTGTCCCTCGTGTATAGCGTGTTGGGAAGCGGCGGCATCAGGTATTCGCGGATGCCAAGCGATTCGCGAGCGAGTCCGATGTATGGGTTGCGATAGTCATCGGGCAGGTCTGTGGTGGCCAATCCGCCGATCAAGTACTCGGCGAGCTGCCGCGGCTCCAGGCTCTCGAGAAATTCGCGCGTGCCGTCGATGAGCCCGAGCCCCACTTCGTTGGCGACGATCTTGCGATCGAGTAGCCAGGCTTTCGCTTCTGGGATCGCCATCGTTTCACCAAGCAGGTCGTGAAGCTCGATGACGTCGACCCCGTGTGAGCGCAAGCTGGCAACGAAGTCGGCGTGGTCGCGCTGAGCATTTTCCACCCACATGACATCGTCGAACAGCAAGGAGTCTGCGTTCGTCGGCGTGAGTCTGCGATGCGCGAGCCCTGGCGCGCACACAAGAACCTTGCGCAAAGCGCCCACTTCGGAATGCACTCCATAGGTCGTTGCGATGTTTTCTGACATTGAGCGTCCCTTCTTAGATACTGATGAATCCGGTGATCAGCCCGATGACCCCGATGATCGCTCCGATGAGCACGACGATGAAGACAATCAGCCCTGGTACCGTGAACAATCGAGCTCCGAGCTCCCGGCGAGCGAATCCGTACAGCACGGTGGCAGGCGCGAGCAGAATGCAGGCCATCAGCACGAAATCCAAACCGGATGCGTAGATCAAAAACAGCGTGTAAATCGTGGCAAGAACGGCGATGACCACATCGCGGTTGCGTTCGCTGCGTGGCACGTGCAGATAGCCGTCTCTTGTGCTCGTGATCTTCAGCGAGTACAGCGCCACGAGAGCGAACGGCATCAGCGCGAGAGCTGCTGTGAGGTCCAGCATGAAGTCCAGTGCTCCGCTGACAAAGTAGACGAAGACGAGCAGTGCTTGAATCATCAATGTTGAGATCAGAAGAGCGTTGCCCGGCACTTCTTTCGACGTCACCTTCGCGAAGAACGCCGGCAGGTCTCTGTCTTTCGCCGCCGCATACAGCACCTCCGCCGACATCAGGCTCCAGGCGAGAAACGCCCCGAGCACCGAAATGATGAGCCCTGCCGCGATGAACCACGCGCCCCACGGGCCGACTGCCGCTTCAAGAATGCTTCCCACCGACGGCTGGCGCAGCTTGGCGATCTCTTCCTGGGGAAGGACGCCGTACGAGATGATCGTGATAACGGCGAACAGAGCGAGCACCGAAAGGAATCCGAGCACGGTGGCTCGCCCGACATCCTCACGCTTCTTGGCATAGCGCGAGTAGACGCTCGCACCCTCGATCCCGAGAAAAACGAACACGGTGACGAGCATCGTGCCCTGCACCTGCTGAAGCAGGCTGTCGCCTCCCTGGTCGTATCCGCCCGTGAAGTTGTCGATGAACACGGCCGGTTTGAACGCGACGATCGTCACGACGACGAAGAGAATCAGCGGAATGATCTTTGCTGCAGTCACGATCGCGTTGATGCCAGCGGCCTCTTTGACCCCTCGCATGATGAGGAAATAGAAACCCCAAACGAACACGGATGACACCAGAATGGCCCAGATGGTGTCTCCATCGCCGAATGCAGGCACCAATGGTTTCAGCGTTGAGGTGATCAGCACCCAGTAGAACGTGTTCCCTGCACACGCACTCGCCCAGAACCCGATCGCGGAAAGGAAACCCGGATACACCCCGAATCCGGTCTTCGCATACACGTACACGCCGTTATCGAGCTTCGGCTTGCGGATGGCGAGGCTTTGAAAAACAAACGCGAGCATGAGCATGCCGACTCCGGCGACCGCCCACGCGATCAGTGCTCCGAGCACACCGGTGTGCGCTGCGAATCGTTGAGGGAGTGTGAATACTCCCGCACCCACCATTGAGCCGACAACCATTGCGGCCAGAGCCGGAACGCTCAGCTTGTTCCTTGCTGCGGTGCTTGACAGTGCTTGTTCGTCAGTAGTCACTTCGTCTCCTCTGTCGTGCCGGTCTCTGTCGTGCCGGTCTCTGTCGCGCCTGTCTCTGGCGCGCCGACCGCCGTCGTGCCTGCCGCCGTCGTGTCTGCCGTGATCTTCTCGATCTTGAAGCCGGTTATTCCATACAGAACGCTCAGCGCTGGGCTGACGTAGTTGAAGATGGCGTATGGCACATACGCCAGCGTCGGCACGCCGAGCACCGCGCCCATGAACGCGCCACACGAGTTCCATGGGACGAGCGCCGACGTGACGGTTCCGCTGTCTGATGCGAGCCTCGAGAGGTTGCTCGGAGCGAGCCCGCGCTTGGCGAATTCGAGCCGGAAAATGCGTGCGGGCAGCACGAGCGCAATGTACTGATCGCCAGCGACGATGTTCAGACCGAAGGCGCACGCGAAAACGGTCAAGTACAGTCGTCCTCTGGTCTTCGCTGCGTTGATCAGCGGGTTCACAAGCCGCGCGATCAGTCCGAATTCCTCCAGCAGAGCACCGAAGGTGACTGCGCCGAAGATCAGCCACAACGTGATGAGCATGCTGTCCATGCCGCCGCGGGAGACAAGCCGGTCGATCTCGTCTATGCCGCTATCGCTATGAAATCCATTGGCCATCGCGGACCAGATCCCCTTGATCGACCCGATCACGACGTAGAAGTCTGCGCCACCAACGAACGTCTTCATCACGGACGGTTGCAGAAACGCGCCCAGGATCCCGGCGAAGATCGTGGAGAACGCCAGCGCCAACGACGCAGGGACCTTCCGAACGGAGAGGATGATCAGAAGCACCAAGGGAAGCAGATTCAACGGCGTGATGGTGAAGATGCCGTTGAGCCCACGCAACTCGACCGCCTCACTGATCGGCGGGTGCACGCTCGGGGCGCTGACGAATCCGATGATGAGAAAGACGATGAAGGCAATGCCGAATGCCGGGACAGACGTCCACGCCTGGCGCTTGATGTGGTGGTAGATGTCCACCTTCACCATCTGCGCGCTGAGGATCGACGTTTCTGACAGCGGCGAAAGCTTGTCGCCCAAGTACGCGCCAGAGATGACCGCTCCTGCGGTGATTGCAGGAGAAACGCCGAGCATGACCGCGATGCCGACCAGCCCGACGCCGATAGTGCCTGCGGTGGTCCATGAGCTGCCGATACTCAGTGCGATGACCCCGCAGATCAATGCGGTTGCAGCGTAATACCACGTCGGCGCGAGCAACTGGATGCCGTAGTAGACCAGCGTCGGGATCGTGCCAGACAGGTTCCAGACACCGATAAGAGCACCAACGGCGAGCAAGATGAACATCGCGCTCGTGACCGACGCCAACGCTCCCTGACCAGCGCGCTGCACATCATGCCAGCCATGCCCGTTCTTCACCGCGATGAGCGCAGCGACCATGGCGCAGAGCACGAGGGCTACCTGGATCGGCCCATCGAGCGCGTCGAGCCCAAACAGAACCAGGCAGCTTGCGACCAAGACAGCGAGCGTCGCGAGCGGAATGATCGCGTCGGCGAGGGATGGCGCTCGGACCGTGCGCTTCGCAATCTTTGTGCGTGCCATCGCCGTACCCCTGCGTTCACGTGCGCGAACTTACTCGGGTATCGCGAGCATACTGCGCGGTAACAAGACGCGTCAACGAACTTCCTCCGCGCGCGCCGGCCTCGGCTGACCAGGTCGCACGGAGACAATCTTCGCCTGAGAAGCGGCCACCACAACACAGCGATCTCAGGCGTAGCGTTGTAGAGGTGATGCATCCAACGATTGCAACGGTCGGCGAACTTCGCGCGGCCGGCTACACCCACAAGACAGTACGCACCGAGATTCGCGACAACCTGCTGGCAGCGCTGCGCGACGGCAGAGACCCGTGGCCCGGCTTGCACGGGTTCGAGGCCACCGTCATCCCGCAATTGGAGCGTGCGCTGATCGCCGGGCACGACATCGTGCTGCTCGGCGAGCGCGGGCAGGGTAAAACCCGACTGCTGCGCACCCTCGTCGGCCTGCTCGACGAGTGGACTCCGGTGATCGCAGGGTCCGAACTGGGCGAGCATCCGTATGAACCGATCACGACGGCGAGCCGCCGCCTTGCAACAGCGCTCGGTGACGAGTTGCCGATCGAGTGGCGTCATCGCGACGAGAGGTACGCGGAGAAGCTTGCGACACCTGACACGAGCGTTGCAGACCTGATCGGCGACGTCGACCCGATCAAGGTCGCTGAGGGACGCAGCCTCGGTGACCCCGAGACCATCCATTTCGGCCTGATCCCGCGCAGCCATCGCGGCATCGTGGCGATCAACGAACTGCCAGACCTTGCCGAACGCATCCAGGTGTCGATGCTGAACGTGATGGAGGAGCGCGACATTCAGATTCGCGGTTATGTGTTGCGACTGCCACTTGACGTGCTCGTGGTCGCCAGCGCCAACCCGGAGGATTACACGAACCGCGGCAGGATCATCACACCGCTCAAAGACCGCTTCGGGGCTGAGATTCGCACCCACTATCCGACCGAGCTGCTCGATGAGGTGGCGATCATCCGGCAGGAGGCCGAACTCGTCGCGGATGTGCCTGACTATCTGGTTGAGATTCTGGCGCGGTTCACCCGCGCGCTGCGCGAATCGAACGCTGTCGACCAGCGCAGTGGCGTGAGTGCACGCTTCGCGATCGCTGGGGCTGAGACAATCGCCGCCGCAGCTCTCCACCGCGCGACACGCCGGGGCGAGGATGTTGCTGTCGCCAGGCCGGTCGACCTCGAGACCGCGGTCGATGTGCTCGGCGGCAAGATCGAGTTCGAGTCGGGGGAAGAGGGTCGAGAAGACGAGATTCTCGACTACCTGCTGCGCACCGCAACGGCCGAGACAGTCGCGGCGCACTTCGCGGGCGTCGACTTCGGAATTCTTGTTGACGCGATCGAGGGTGGCGCCATGATCACAACGGGTGAGCAGGTAAGCGCGCGCGAATTCCTCGACGGACTGCCGATGCTCGGCGAATCCGAGCTTTACGACGAGATCTGCAGCCGACTGGATGCAACGACTCCCGGTGGCATGGTTGACGGACGCCGCGCAGGCGCGATCGAACTAGCGCTAGAAGGACTTTTTCTCGCTCGCAAGATCAGCAAGGAGACGGGAGGAGGCGAGACGATCTATGGCTAGAACCAATCGCCGTCTCACCAGGGACGCCCGATATGGCAAATACGTCGGTGGGCCCGATCCGCTCGCCCCACCCATCGATCTGACCGAGGCGCTTGACGCTATCGGCGAGGACGTGATGGCCGGGTATTCGCCCGAGCGTGCCATGCGCGAATTCCTGCGCAGGGGCGGAAAGAACAACGCCGGCCTCGACGACATCGCCCGTCGCGTCGCCGACCGGCGCCGCCAGCTGACCCAGAAACACAATCTCGACGGAACGCTGCGCGAAATCAAGGAGCTCCTCGACCACGCGGTGCTCGAAGAACGCAAGCAGCTCGCTCGCGACGCCGACATGGACGATACCGATCGTGCACTCGCTGAGATGCAGTTGGACAACCTGCCACCGTCGCCGGCTGCGGCTGTCAGCGAGCTGCGCGATTACGCCTGGAACAGCCGGCAGGCACGCCAGGACTACGAAAAGATCAAAGACCTGCTTGGCAGAGAGATGCTCGACCAGCGTTTCGCCGGAATGAAGCAGGCGCTCGAGAACGCCACGGATGCCGACCGCACTGCGGTGGGCGAGATGCTCGGCGATTTGAATGACCTGCTAGACGCTCACCGGCGCGGTGAAAACACCCAGGAACAGTTCGATGAGTTCATGCGCAAGCACGGCGAGTTTTTTCCAGAGCATCCGACCAACATCGACGAGTTGCTCGACACACTTGCGCAGCGTGCTGCGGCGGCTCAGCGCATGCTCAACTCGATGACGCAGGAACAGCGTGACGAACTCGGCGCGCTTGCTCAGCAGGCATTCGGCTCGCCCGAGTTGATGCAATCGCTCGGCAGGCTCGATGACAACCTCAGGTCGCTGCGGCCAGGCGAGGACTGGGGCGGTTCGGAGCAGATGGATGGCGAGACGGGCCTCGGCCTCGGCGATGGCACCGGTGTCTTTCAAGACATCGCCGACCTCGACGCGTTGACCGAGGAACTGTCGCAGTCATACAACGGCTCACGATTGGACGACTTGGACCTCGAGAAGTTGGCTCGCCAGCTCGGGGACGACGCCGTCGTGGATGCGCGCACACTGCAGGCGCTCGAGAAGGCGTTGCGCGACTCAGGCACCATGAAACGCGGTTCTGATGGGCAGCTCAAGCTCACACCGAAAGCGATGCGCCAGCTGGGCAAAACGCTGTTGCGCGACGTTGCGAAGACGATGTCCGGCCGTCAAGGGAACCGCGAGCTGCGTCAAGCCGGTGCCGCCGGTGAACGCTCAGGCGCGTCTCGCGAGTGGGCGTTCGGTGACACGGAGCCGTGGGACGTGACCCGCACGATCACCAATGCGATCACGCGTATCGCAGGCGAGCGCGGTGGGTCTTCTGCGGGCGTCTCGACCGGCAATTCCATCCGTATCGAGATCGGCGACGTGGAGGTTCAGGAGACCGAGGCGCGCACGCAAGCCTGTGTCGCGCTGCTTGTCGACACATCGTTCTCGATGGCGATGGACGGTCGTTGGGTTCCCATGAAGCGAACTGCACTTGCCCTCCACACGCTGATCAGAAGCAGGTTCCGAGGCGACGACCTGCAACTCATCGCATTCGGGCGGCACGCGGAGGTCATGGATATTGAGCAGCTCGTCGGGCTGGACGCCATGTGGGACAAGGGCACGAATCTGCATCACGCGCTGTTGCTGGCCAATCGGCGGTTTCGCAAGCATCCGACCGCGCAGCCGGTGCTCCTCATCGTGACCGATGGTGAGCCGACTTCGCATCTCGAGCCGGACGGCGACGTGTATTTCAGTTACCCGCCAGATCCGCTGACCATCGCGTATTCGGTGCGTGAGCTCGAAAACTCGGCACGCTTGGGGGCGCACACGACGTTCTTCCGGCTCGGTGAGGATCCCGGTCTTGCACGTTTTGTCGATTCGATGGCCAAGCGAGTGGATGGCACGGTGGTTGCGCCAGAGCTCGACGATCTCGGCGCCGCGGTCGTCGGCTCGTACCTCGGGTCTCGTCGAGGTGGCTGGGCGCCTGGCTTCAGCGACGACACGGACGGCCTCTTCGGACGCGGTTGGGCAGGTTGACCGCGCGATGAACGAGGCCGTCTCGAAGGGACGCTGCTCGCTGCGCTCGCGGCGGCTCAACCGGCAAAACTGTTCAGCTGGTTGAGGAGCGAGCGCCAGCGAGCGTCTCGAAACCCGCGACACTCGGCGGCTGGTTTCGACCGCCGCCCTGAGGAGGCCGAGGAACGAGGCCGTCTCGAAGGGACGCTGCTCGCTGCGCTCGCGGCGGCT
>Ga0164242_10002409_pt1 | contig 21651 bp, 19 predicted proteins | sample OricomgcompostMG_FD_108783 | JGI IMG/M metagenome (GOLD analysis project Ga0164242, IMG submission 108783) | Miracle-Growth compost microbial communities from Emeryville, California, USA - Original compost - Miracle growth compost (MG) ... | reverse complement strand
GTTTTGCCTCACTCATTGAAGAAGCAAGCCAGATGACGACGAAACGACTCTTGACCGAAGCCGAAATCCTGAAGATGAGCGACAAGGATTACATGAACGAGGATCAGCTCGCCTTCTTCAAAAACCGGCTCGAACAGCTGCAGGCGGAAATTCTCCGCAATGCGGGCCAGACCACCGAGAATCTGCGCGAAACCGTAATCGTGCCGGATCCGGCCGATCGCGCGACGATCGAAGAAGAGCACGCGCTCGAACTGCGCACGCGCGACCGCGAGCGCAAGCTGCTGAAGAAGGTGCAGCAATCGCTCGCGCGCATCGAAGCGGGCGACTACGGCTGGTGCGAGGAAACGGGTGAGCCGATCGGCATTCCGCGTCTGCTCGCACGCCCGACCGCGACGCTCTCGCTCGAGGCGCAGGAGCGCCGCGAACTGCGCCAGAAGCTGTTCGGCGACTGATTGGCCACCGGCGCCGCCGCGCGGCGGGTGCCGGATTTTTCTGCCTTCCTTGTTGAAGCGCACGGAGTCCCGTGCGCTTTTTTGTTTGCGCGCCCGATGCCGCGCGCGCGTGCCCATTGCGCATTGCTGCATAGTGGCCGAGAGCGGGCCAAGCCCCGCGCCAGCCAGCACCGGCGGCACAAAGCCGGCTCGCCCCGCTGCGTCCCTCTCCCACGCTTATCCCGATTTCTGCGCCGCGAGCCCTTGAACTGCCCGCTGCCGCCCTAAACTTCTACCGACACGCCTGCTCGCGCGCCTGGGTTCCCTCGTTGGCGTGCGCGGCGCGTACCGAATCCGACAATACGGCGCGGCGGCCATCGTCACGCCGTTCCAGTCCTGCCTGGCATCAACGGTAAAAAGGAACGCACATGGAGCAATTTCACGGCACGACGATCGTTTCCGTGCGGCGCGGCGACAAGGTCGCGCTCGGCGGCGACGGTCAGGTCACCCTCGGCAACATCGTCATGAAGGGGGGCGCGAAGAAGGTCCGGCGCATCTACGGCGGCAAGGTCATGGTGGGCTTCGCGGGCGGCACGGCCGATGCGTTCTCGCTGCTCGACCGCTTCGAAGCCAAGCTCGAAAAGCATCAGGGCAATCTCACGCGCGCGGCCGTCGAGCTCGCGAAAGACTGGCGCACCGACCGCATGCTGCGCCGCCTCGAAGCCATGCTGATCGCCGCCGACGCCAGCACCACGCTCGTCATCACCGGCAACGGCGACGTGCTCGACCCTGAAGAGGGCATCTGCGCGATCGGTTCGGGCGGCGCGTACGCGCAGGCCGCGGCCCGCGCGCTCGTGGAGAACACCGAACTCTCGCCGCGCGAAATCGTCGAAAAGTCGCTCGAAATCGCCGGCGACATGTGCATCTACACGAATCACAACCGCGTGATCGAAACCATCGAGTAACCCGCTGCGCGACGTACGAAAACGCGCGTACAGACGAGAAGGAATCAGGATGAGCACCATGACCCCCGCCGAGATCGTCTCGGAACTCGACAAGCACATCATCGGCCAGGCCAACGCGAAAAAGGCCGTGGCCGTGGCGCTGCGCAACCGTTGGCGCCGCCAGCAGGTAGCCGAGCCGCTGCGCCAGGAAATCACGCCGAAGAACATCCTCATGATCGGGCCGACGGGCGTCGGCAAGACCGAAATCGCGCGGCGTCTCGCCAAGCTCGCCGACGCGCCGTTCATCAAGATCGAAGCGACCAAGTTCACCGAAGTGGGCTACGTGGGCCGCGACGTGGACAGCATCGTGCGCGACCTCATCGAGATCTCGGTGAAGCAAACGCGCGAGACGGAAATGCGCAAGGTACGCAGCAAGGCCACCGATCAGGCCGAAGACCGCATCCTCGACATCCTGCTGCCGAGCGCGCGCCCCGTGGGCTTCGGTTCGTCCGATGCGAGCAGCCACACCGAAGGCGGCGACAACGCCACGCGTCAGACCTTCCGCAAGCGCCTGCGCGAGGGCCAGCTCGACGACAAGGAAATCGAGCTCGACGTCGAGCAGCCGCAAGTGGGCATGGACATCATGGGGCCGCCGGGCATGGAAGACATGACCGAGCAGATCCGCTCGATGTTCGCCAATCTCGGAGGCGGCAAGAAAACGCGCCGCAAGCTCAAGGTGAAGGAAGCGCTCAAGGTTCTCACCGACGAAGAAGCGGCCAAGATGCTCAACGACGAAGAGGTCAAGAGCAAGGCAGTGCAGAACGTCGAGCAGAACGGCATCGTGTTTCTCGACGAAATCGACAAGATCGCCTCGCGCAACAACGAAGGCAGCGGCGGCGAAGTCTCGCGCCAGGGCGTGCAGCGCGATCTGCTGCCGCTCGTGGAAGGCACGACCATCAACACGAAGTACGGGATGGTGAAGACCGATCACATCCTGTTCATCGCGAGCGGTGCGTTCCATCTTTCGAAGCCGAGCGATCTGATCCCCGAATTGCAGGGGCGCTTTCCGATCCGCGTGGAACTCGACTCGCTGTCTGTCAAGGACTTCGAAGCGATTCTGGTCGCCACGGATGCGAGCCTCGTCAAGCAGTATCAGGCACTGCTCGCCACGGAAGACGTGCAGCTCGATTTCGCCGAGGACGGCATTCGCCGCCTCGCGGAAATCGCTTTCTCGGTGAACGAGAAGACCGAGAATATCGGCGCGCGCCGTCTCTATACGGTCATCGAAAAGCTGCTGGAAGACGTGTCGTTCGCGGCCGGCAATCATGCGGGCCAGAGCGTGACCATCGACGCGACCTACGTCGACAAGGCGCTCGGCGAAGTCGCGCAGGACGAAGATCTGTCGCGGTATGTGCTGTAACGGCGCGAGTTCGCGGCGCTAGTCGCGCGAACTGGAGCCTGCCGCGCGCGGGCGGGAACGAAAGAGGGCTCCGCGCCAAGGCGGAGCCCTCTTCTTTTGCGCGCGGCTTGCGCGCTACGTGTGCGCTACGTGTGCGTCATGACGCGCTTACTGGCGCACCGGCCGCTTGGCGAGCTTGCGCTGCAGCGTGCGCCGGTGCATGTTGAGCGCGCGCGCCGTGGCCGAAATATTGCCGCCGTGCTCGGCCAGCACGCGCTGGATATGCTCCCATTCGAGGCGCGCAACCGAAAGCGGCGCGGGATGCTCGATGGCCGCCTCGGCCTGCAACTCACTCGCATCGCCTTGCAACGCGGTGAGGATCATTTCCACGTTCGCGGGCTTGGCGAGATAGTTGTCCGCGCCATCCTTCACGGCCTGCACCGCCGTGGCGATGCTCGCATAGCCCGTGAGCACGAGCATGCGCGCATCGGGCTGCAGGTTGCGCAACGGCGCGATCAGCGTGAGGCCCGAATCGTTGCCCAGATGCAGGTCGACGGTGATCTGCGAGAACTTCTGCTGATTCGCGAAACGGATCGCTTCTTCGGCGTTGTGCGCCTGCTGCACCTGGTAGCCGCGTCGGGTGAGGCCGCGCGTGAGGATGTCGGAAAACACTTCGTCGTCGTCGATCACCAGGAAATTCATATCGCTCATACTGCTTCTCCGTGTTGTCAGGCGGCGTCGGGCCGGCCTGGCCCTTCGCCTCGTCCAATATCCGAACTCTGGGCCGCAGCGCCGCTACGCGCCTGGCTCGACGCTTCACTCGATATTTCGCTCGACTGATCGGCCGGGGCCGCGCCGCCCGCCCGTGCCTCCGTCCTCACCGGCACGTGCAGCACCGCACGCGTGCCGCGCGACTTGCGGGTGCGCGCGCCGCCGGGCGCGGCTCCCGTGTGCGGGAGCTCCCGCGCGCCTGCATCAGGCGTCCAGGTGTCAGACGCCGCGACGCCATCCGACTGTGCGGCAGCCCCGGCGGCCACGCCCGGCGAAGCGGCGCCCGCTGCGGCGCCCACCGCGGCTGCATTGGCCGAAGCATCGGCGAGATCGATCGAGCCGCCCAGCCGCGCCGCCGACGAAAACGCGAGATACAGCCCGACGCCGTGACCGCCCTGCGTGCTTTCCACAGGCATCGCGCCAAGCGACGCGCGTAGCGCCGCCGGGATACCCGGCCCCGCGTCGCACACTTCGAAATCGATATAGCCCGCGCGCGCCGCGGGATAGGCGCGCAGCGTCACGAAATCGCGGCTCGCGCGCGCGGCGTTGTCGAGCAGGATCGTGAGGATCTGGCCGACCGCGACGGTGTCGTCGAGGCTCAGATCCGCCGGAATATTGCCAAGCAGTTCGAACTTTACGTGCGGATGGCGCAGGCGCCATTGCTCGACGAACGGCCCGAGCCATTCGCTCACGGCCTGGCGGCTGCCCGTTGACGACGCGCGGCTGCGCAGCCGCGCGAGCGCCGACGTGCACAGCGTGATCTGCTTGTCGAGCAGTTCGAGGTCGGCGCCGTAGGGCGCGAGGCCTTTGTCGGTTCGCGCGATGTCGCGCAACTCCTCGGTGAGCATGGCGATGCTCGAGAGCGGCGTGCCGATCTCGTGCGCGACGGTGGCCGCCTGCACCCCGAGCGCGACCGCGCGCTCGTCGCGCAAGAGACGCTGCTGCGCGTCGGCGAGCGCGGCCTCGCGCTGGCGCAGCGCGCGCGACATGCGCGCGACGAACCACACGATAAGCGCCACGCTCACCATGAAATTCACCCACATGCCCGCGCGGTAGTAATCGAAGAGATTCGCGGGATTGTCGAGATTGAGCGGAACGTTGTCGAAGCCGAGCAGTACGTAACAAGCCACGGCGAAGCAGGCGAGCCATGCCGTGAGATACCACGGCAGCACGGCGGCCGCGATGGCGAGCGACGGCAGATAAAGCGAGACGAACGGATTGGTCGTGCCGCCCGAGAGAAACAGCAACGCGGAGAGCGCACCCAGATCGACCCAGATCTGACCGAACAATTCGAGATTGGACTCTGGACGGTCCTGCGTGACGCGCAGCCAGGTTACGCCGTTGAACGCCACTTCCATGGCGATCACGAACAGCATGGCAGGCAGGGGCAATTTCACGCCAAAGAAGAATTGCACGAATGCAATCGTGCAGAGCTGGCCGATGATGGCGAGACTGCGCAGCCAGAACAAATGGCTAAGATTGACACTGGCACTGACGGTTATGCGATACATGGCGCCAGTTTACCTGTTCGGAATTGTCTGATTCATTATCTTGAAAAGGTTTGCTTCAATCAAAGTCATCCACTTACGACACGAGAAACGGCGTTCTCCGGCGCAACGCCCTAACGCAATGCAAACTCATCTTCCCGACACGCTTGCGCCCATGCGTGAGCTATTCCTGGATTTCGTCGATGCCGCAACGGGCGACGCAACCGGCATGGCCAACCAGGCCGTTCACGATGTGCTCGCCAAGGCGCGCGCTTCGCTGCAAGGTCTGGGCGACGATGTGCTCATACTCATCGCGGCCTGCGCCCAGGAGCCCGCGCGAGCCAACGAAGCCATGCGCCTGAGCGCGGCGATCGCGAGACTCGAACCGCAACGCGCCGCCGCATGGTTCGCTGCCGGGCTCGCGCTCCAGTTCGCCAACCGCCACGCCGACGCCATAGAACCTTACCGCCGCGCGCTCGCAATCGAGCGAACGTTTCCAAATCTGCGTAACAATCTTGCCAGCGCATTGATGCAGATCAAATCAGACAGCGGCGAAGTGCTCACGCTGCTCGAAGAGACTGTTGCAGCGGAGCCCAATAACGCCAATGCCTGGATCAATCTCGGCCGGGTGCTGCCCACCGACACCGACGTCACGCGCCCGCTCGAGGCAAGCCGCCGCGCGCTCGCACTCGCTCCGCATAGCGCGCTGGCCACGAACAATTACGCGATGGCATGCAAGGAAGCCCAGCAATGGGACGAAGCCGAGCGGGCCGCGCGCAGCGCTTGCCAGTATGCGCCGAACGACGCGTCGATATGCCTGAACCTGTCGATGATCCAGCTCCTGCGCGGCAATTACGCCGAGGGCTGGCACGGGCACGAACTGCGCTGGCAGGGAGCCAGCGAGCTGGCTGTGGGCCGCCCGGCGTTCCCCAAGCCCGAATGGCGCGGCGAACCGCTAGCGGGCCGCACGCTGCTGGTGTGGGGCGAGCAAGGCATGGGCGACCTGCTGCAGTTCTGCCGCTACGTGCCGTTGCTGGCCGAGCGCGTGCGCCGCGAAGGCGGCTGGCTCGTCTGGAATTCGTTCCCGCAGATGGGCGCGCTGCTCTCGCGCAGCCTCGGCGAGCATTGCGATCTTTACTGCGTCGGCGGCCCCGTCGAGGCGCTGCCGCCCTACGATTGCGAAGTGTCGCTACTGAGCCTGCCGTTGATTTTCGGCACGCGCGAAGAGACGATTCCCGGCCCGGCCGGCTATCTCAAGCCGGACCCTGCCGCGACGGCGCGCTGGCGCGCACGGCTCGCGGGAGAACAGCGCCTGAAGGTCGGGCTTGCGTGGACGGGCAGCCTCACGCACAAGCGCAATCCGTTCCGGCGTGTCGGGCTCGAGCGTTTCGCGGCGCACTTCGCGGGCATCGCCGATACAGCGTTCTATTCATTGCAGCCGGGTGCCGGCGCCGATGTCGAGACCGCACGCGCGGCGGGCTTCGAGATCGCCGACTTCAGCGCCGAATGGCGCAGCTTCGACGACACCGCCGCCTTCGTCGACGCGCTCGATCTCGTGATCTCGGTCTGCACATCGAGCGCCCATCTGGCGGGCGCGCTCGGCCAGCGCACGTGGGTACTGCTGGATGTGAACCCGCATTGGGTCTGGGCGCTGGAACGACGCGACAGCCCGTGGTATCCGCACACGACGCTCTATCGGCAGAAGCAGTTCCGGGAGTGGGAGCCGGTGCTGGGCGAAGTCGGCGTGGACCTGGCGAAGCTCGCCGGCGCGCATCGGGCGACGCAGGCCTCCCGGCCAGCGCAGTAGGAACCACGCAAGGCGTCGCCTCAGCGTTTTTTGCCGGCATCCTGCGTCGCTGCCGCGCCCGCGGCGACGGCCGTCGCGAGGCACTCGGGGCACAGGCATCGTCCACGCGGGTCGAGCTGGCTCGCCGGCATGGCGGGCAGCGTCTTGCACCAGCAGTCGAACGGCTCGGTCTGCCTGCCGCAGTCGAAGGCACGGCCGCAACGCGGGCAACGCGCGCTCTTTACGGCGTGGGCGGGGCTTGCGGGGGCGGTCATGGCGGCGCGCTCCTCTGGCGAGGCCGGTTTCAGCGATGGGAAAATGATGCCACAGGACGCCGCATGCGCCCGAGGTTCTCCATCGACTGGATTTGCGCGGAAATAGCGCGCGATCGCCTGAAATTCGCCTCAATTGTGCGCAGCGGCGCGCACAGGCGACACGCCGTTGCAACGTCGCCCACTCACCCTGTTGAAAACCCTGCTGCACCGCGCCAGTCCTGTACAATTCGGCCTGTTTCAGCCGCGCTTTCGAGAGCGCGCCTGGTTCAGCCGTTTTTTCGCCCCGTTCTCCTGTTTTCCTGTCCAGTCCCGCCGCCATGTCCGAGCCCCTCGACCTCTCGCTGATCGCGCCCACCCTGAAAGCCGAAATCCTGGCCGAAGCGCTGCCTTACATCCGCCAGTATCACGGCAAGACCGTCGTCATCAAGTACGGCGGCAACGCCATGACCGAAGAGCGGCTCAAGCAGGGCTTCGCGCGCGACGTCATCCTGCTCAAGCTCGTGGGCATCAATCCGGTCATCGTGCACGGCGGCGGCCCGCAGATCGACACGGCGCTCAAGAAGATCGGCAAGCAAGGCACGTTCATCCAGGGCATGCGCGTCACGGACGAAGAGACCATGGAGGTCGTCGAGTGGGTGCTCGGCGGCGAGGTGCAGCAGGACATCGTCACGCTCATCAATCACTTCGGCGGCCATGCGGTCGGCCTGACCGGCAAGGACGGCGGCCTGATCCACGCGCGCAAGCTGATGATGCCGGACCGCGACAACCCGGGTCAGTACATCGACATCGGCCAGGTGGGCGAAGTCGAGGCGATCAATCCGGCCGTCGTGAAGGCGCTCCAGGACGACGCGTTCATTCCGGTGATCTCGCCGATCGGCTTCGGCGAAGACGGCCTCTCGTACAACATCAACGCCGATCTGGTGGCGGGCAAGCTCGCGGTCGTGCTCAACGCCGAAAAGCTCGTGATGATGACCAACATCCCCGGCGTGATGGACAAGGCAGGCACCCTGCTCACGGATCTCTCGGCACGCGAGATCGATGCGCTCTTCGAAGACGGCACGATCTCGGGCGGCATGCTGCCGAAGATCTCGTCGGCGCTCGACGCGGCCAAGAGCGGCGTGCGCTCCGTGCACATCATCGACGGCCGCATCGAACACTCGGTGCTGCTCGAAATCCTGACCGAGCAGCCGTTCGGCACCATGATCCGCTCGCACTAATCTCAAGACCGGGTGCTGCCCGCCGGGGGCCCGTGCGGCCACCCGGGCCTCGCGTGCAGGCTCGCGCTTCGCGCTGTACCTGGGCGCTACTTTCGCATGATGACCGTCAAACGCCCGCTTCGCCGCCGGCCGCTCAATGCCGGCCGCGCCTCACGCACTGCGAACCCCAGCGAATCCAGCTGGCTTGCGCCCGGCCATGGCGGCTTGCGCGATGGCGCTCCCGCTTCGCGCGGCCCCGTCTGGCTCTTCGACCTCGACAACACGCTGCACTGCGCCTCGCGCGCGATCTTCCCGGCCATCAACCGCGGCATGACGCAGTACATCGTCGATACGCTCGGCGTGAGCTACGACGTCGCGAACCATCTGCGCACGAGCTACACGCATCGCTACGGCGCGGCGCTGCTGGGCCTCACGCGCCATCATGCGATCGATCCGCACGATTTCCTGAAGGTCGTCCACACCTTCGACGACCTGCACGCGATGCTGCATGCCGAGCGCGGCCTCGCGCGCACGCTCGCCACGCTGCCCGGCCGCAAGATCGTGCTGACCAACGGCCCCACGGATTACGCGCACGCGGTGCTCGCCGCGCTCGGCATCGAGCGCTTGTTCGAGCGCGTCGTCGCCATCGAGCATATGCGTACGCGCGAACGCTGGCGCGCCAAGCCCGATCCCGCGATGCTGCGCAAGACGCTGCGCGATGCGCGCGTCGCGTTCGCCGACGCGATCCTCGTCGAGGACACGCGCGGACATCTGAAGCGCTACCGGCGCCTCGGCATCCGCACGGTCTGGATCACCGGGCATTTGCCCACGCGCATGGCGCGCGACGGGCGACCCCACTATGTCGATCATTGCGTTCGTTCGCTAAAATCGCTGGGGCGCGGCCTGCAAAGCGGCGCATTGCTCAGGCGCCCGCGCGCTTGAGAGCCTGAGCACGCCCGAACGCTGGTAGCGGGCATGCCGCGTGCGCGGCGCGGCGGCGCACAAACAGGCGCACAGCAGGCCACTGCAGGCCCACAGGCGCGAAAGAGCCACGCCCGCCGGACCACGGGCGAATCGTGCCAAGCCTGCCGAACGCCGGCGCAGCGACGCAACGGCAACAACACAGCAAGGAAGAGACAGCAAGGAAGCAGCGAATCCGGAGCCGCAGCACGTCCGGAGCGACAATAAACGGCAAGACTCAAGCGGCCGGGCGGGACTGCAGCCCGCGGGCCGGATTCAGGGGGCGACACTCATGCAGCCGACCGAAACGCGTGACCCAGTCGTAACAACCGCAGCAGCCGAATCTCCAGACGCCGCACCGCGCCGCGGCAGCCGTCCGAAGCCGGGCGAGCGCCGCACGCATATCCTCCAGACGCTCGCCGCGATGCTCGAAGCGCCGCGCGGGGAAAAGATCACCACCGCCGCACTGGCGGCGCGCCTGAACGTCTCCGAGGCCGCGCTCTATCGCCATTTCGCGAGCAAGGCGCAGATGTACGAAGGGCTCATCGACTTCATCGAGCAAACGCTCTTCCAGCTCATCAACCAGATCGTCGCGAAGGAGCCGGGCGGCGTCTTGCAGGCGCGCGCGATCGCCCTGATGCTGATTCAATTTTCGGCGAAGAACGCCGGCATGACGCGCGTGCTGACCTGCGAGGCGCTGGTGGGCGAACACGAGCGCCTCGCCGAGCGCGTGAACCAGATGCTCGAGCGCATCGAGGCCACCTTGCGCCAGTGCCTGCGCGTGAGCCTGGCCGAGCAGGCGCAGGCGGCGGGCGGCACGCTCGACGGGCGCGCGTCGAAAACCGGTTACGATCCCGCTGTCCGCGCCAATTTGCTCGTGCGCTATGTGATCGGCAGCTGGCACCGCTACGCGCAAAGCGGTTTCAAGCGTTCGCCGGGCGACCACGCCGACGAGCAGATTCGCGTGATTCTTCAGTAGCGCAGCCGCGCTCGGGTCGACAAGGAGAAGATACGCATGAACCGCCCCATCCCTCCCGCTGCCCTGCCCATTCTCGCTGGCCTTTCCGCCCATTGGGGATGGCTCCTCGCGCGCGGCATCGCTGCCATCGTGTTCGGCGTGCTCGCCTTCGCGTGGCCCGGCCTCACCGTGCTCACGCTCGCCATCGTCTGGGGCGCCTACGCGATCGTCGACGGCGCCTTCGCCCTGCTCTATGGCGCGCGCGGCGGCGGCACGCGGCGCTGGTCGTATGTCGTCGTCGGCCTGATCGGCGTGATCGCGGGGCTCGTGGCGTTCTTCTGGCCCGGCGAGACGGCCATCATCCTCGTGATGATCATCGGCTTCTGGGCGCTCGCCGTGGGCATCTTCGAGATCATCTATGCGATCCAGTACCGCCACGCAATCGCGCATCCGTGGGCGATCGGTCTCTCGGGGCTGCTCTCCGCCGCCGTGGGCTGCTTCATCGTCATGTTCCCGGGCGCGGGTGCGCTCTCGCTCATCTGGGTGATCGCCGCCTACGCGATCCTCTACGGCATCTTGATGATCGTCGCGGCGTTCCATTTGCGGCGCTGGCGCGACGCCCATCCGCACGGCGCCTGAGCCGCCGCGGCGCGCATGCGAACGGGCCGCCGCTCGCGCGCCGGTTCGTCCGCGTCGATGTACGAGGGGCCGCGGCGTTTTCCGTTATACTTTGCGTTCCCTGTGCATCACCCACGCGCCGATTTGCTGACTCGATTGCGGGCGCGTGAACTCCGGCCTTTGGCTCGGGGTTCGATATAAATGCGGCTAAAGAGGTCGTCAGCTGCGCCAACCCTTTCGCACTCCGCGCCCGCCGACACCGTTTAGCCGCCCAGAAAACCAAGGCGGAACGAATGGAATCGATCGGCATCGTCGCTCCTCAAACACTGCATTTCGACGAGCCCCTGCCACTGCAGAACGGCACGGCACTGGCCGGGTACGACCTCGTGGTCGAGACCTACGGCACGCTCAACGCCGCGCGCAGCAATGCGGTGCTCGTCTGTCATGCGCTCAACGCGTCGCATCACGTCGCGGGCGTCTACGCGGACAACCCGAAAGACGTCGGCTGGTGGGACAACATGGTGGGCCCGGGCAAGCCGCTCGACACCGACCGCTTCTTCGTGATCGGCGTGAACAACCTGGGCTCGTGCTTCGGCTCGACCGGCCCGATGAGCACGGACCCCGCCACGGGCAAGCCGTGGGGCGCGCGCTTTCCGGTGGTGACGGTGGAAGACTGGGTGGACGCCCAGGCGCTCGTGGCCGACCGCTTCGGCATCGAGAAGTTTGCCGCCGTGATGGGCGGCAGCCTCGGCGGCATGCAGGCGCTCGCCTGGAGCCTGCGATACCCCGACCGGATCGGCCATTGCATCGTGGTGGCCTCCACGCCCAAGCTTTCCGCGCAGAACATCGCGTTCAACGAAGTGGCGCGCTCGTCGATCCTCTCGGACCCCGACTTCCACGGCGGCGACTACTACGCGCACAACGTGAAGCCGAGGCGCGGGCTGCGCGTGGCGCGCATGATCGGCCATATCACCTATCTCTCGGACGACGACATGGCCGAGAAATTCGGTCGCGCGCTGCGCCGCGCCGAGGGCGCGCAGAACGAGTACAACTTCAACTTAGACGTGGAGTTCGAGGTGGAGTCGTATCTGCGCTATCAGGGCGACAAGTTCGCCGATTACTTCGACGCCAATACCTATCTGCTCATCACGCGCGCGCTCGATTACTTCGATCCCGCGAAGGACTTCGACGGCGATCTCACGCGCGCGCTCGCGCACACCCAGGCGAAGTACCTCGTGGCGAGCTTCACGACCGACTGGCGTTTCGCGCCCGCGCGCTCGCGCGAACTGGTGAAGGCGCTGCTCGATCACAAGCGTCAGGTGACTTACGCCGAGATCGACGCGCCGCACGGCCACGATGCCTTCCTGCTCGACGACGCGCGCTATCACAACGTCGTGCGCGCTTATTACGAACGCATTGCCAACGAGGTGGGCGCATGAACCAGAGCGCTTTGGACAGTCTTTCCGCCCGTGCCGACTTTCGCACCATCGCACGCTGGATCGAGCCGCGCGCGACCGTGCTCGACCTCGGCTGCGGCGACGGCGCGCTGCTTTCGCTGCTCACCGAGGAACTCGAATGCTCGGGCTACGGCATCGAGCTCAACGACGCGGGCGTGCTCGCCTCGGTGGCGAACGGCATCAACGTGATCCAGCAGAATCTGGAGGACGGCCTGCGTCTGTTCGAGGATGCGAGCTTCGACTTCGCGATCCTCTCGCAGACCTTGCAGACCATTCACCAGACCGCCGCGATCCTGCGCGAGACGGCGCGCGTGGGCAAGCAATGCATCGTCTCGTTTCCGAATTTCGGCTACTGGCCGCACCGCCTTTCGGTGCTGCGCGGACGCATGCCGGTGTCGAAGTCGCTGCCTTATCAGTGGCACAACACGCCGAACGTGCGTGTGCTCACGGTGAAGGACTTCGAGGCGCTCGCCCCCGAGGTCGGCATCGAAATTCTCGACCGCGCCGTGCTGCATGGAGGCCAGACGGTTCGGTGGGGCGTGAACTGGCGTGGTAGTCTTGCGGTCTATCGCGTGAAGAAACGGTGACGCCGGCAGGGCGTCGCGCGTCTTGCGCAGATTACAGACCTGAAAACCACGCTGGTCACCGCGCCGCCGCCCTCCGACGACACTCCGGACGACATGCAGAATCCGCCCCAAGAGGCCACCACCGACACCCCGCAGACGCCTCTGGCGTCCCTCGCGTCCCATGACCTGGACGCCCACGAAGAACACCCCGGCTGGCGCGCGTATCTGAACACGCACATGCTGATCTGCGTGTTTCTCGGCTTCACCTCGGGGCTGCCGCTCTTCACGCTCGTCTATCTGGTGCAGGCGTGGCTGCGCTCCGAAGGCGTCAACCTCAAGGAAATCGGCCTCTTCGCGCTGATCCAGTTTCCCTATACGTGGAAATTCGTCTGGGCGCCGCTCATGGACCGCTACGTGCCGCATCTGCCCGGCTGGCGTCCGGGGCGCCGGCGTGGCTGGATGCTCGTCACGCAATTGCTCGTGGCAGGCGCAATCGCCACGCTCGGCTTCGTCTCGCCGAAGGAGTCGATCTGGACCGTGGCCGCGCTCACGGCGCTCGTGGCGTTGTTCGGCGCGAGTCAGGACATCTCCATCGACGCCTACCGGCGCGAGCTGCTCAAGGACACCGAGCAGGGCCTCGGCAACGCGGTGCACGTGAACGCGTACAAGATCGCGGCGCTCGTGCCGGGCTCGCTCGCGCTGATTCTCTCCGACCATCTGCCGTGGAGCACCGTGTTCGTCGTGACCGCGGCATTCATGATTCCCGGCATGATCCTGTCGCTCGTGGTGAGCGAGCCCGAAGCGCACGGCGCGCCGCCAAAGAACCTGCGCGAAGCGATCGTGCAGCCATTCGCCGAATTCGTGAAGCGCGACGGCCTGGGCGCGGCGCTCTTCGTACTCGCTTTCATCTTCCTGTACAAGCTCGGCGACACGATGGCGACGACGCTTTCGACGTCGTTCTTCCTCGATATCGGCTACTCGCGCACGGAAATCGGCGTGATCGCCAAGATGACCGCATTCGGCGCGAGCCTTGCGGGCGGCATCGTCGGCGGCGTGGCGCTCGTGAAGATCGGCATCGGGCGCGGCCTGTGGATCTTCGGCTTCCTGCAGATGATCTCGACGCTCGGCTTCGCCTGGCTCGCGCAACTCGGTCCCGGCTCACCCTCGCTCGCGCTCATCTACGACGCCATGGTCTCCGTGAGCCACGGCGTCGCGCACATGGCCAGCGCGGTCGGCCTGAACGCGCAGTTCGCGCTGGACCCGCGCGCCGCCGCCCTCGCGCTCGTCTACGGGCTCGAGACGTTCGCGACCGGCCTCACGCTCGCTGCCTTTACCGCCTATATCGCCAGTACGACCGATCCACGCTATACCGCCACGCAATTCGCGCTGTTCACGAGCCTCGCCTCGGTGCCGCGCACGCTCGCGTCCGCGGCCAGCGGTTATGTAGTCGCGAAGATCGGCTGGTTCGATTACTTCATCGTCTGCACGGTGCTCGCGGTACCGGGTATGCTCCTGCTCATTCGTATCGCCCCGTGGAGAATCCGGTCGTGAAGTCCCCCCAGCAAGCCGTGCCCGCTCACCGCCTGACGCACAACCGTCCGGGATGGAGCCACGCGCACCGAACCATGGATCAGGGGCCGAACGACGCGCGCGCAACAGCAAGCGGCAACGCGAGCGACACGGGTTCATCGGCGCTACGCATGCGTGCGGTTTGCCGCGCGCTCGCGCTGGCGCTGGCCGCGACGCTGCCCGTCTGGGGCACGCTCCACGCCGGTCTCGCCGGCGCCGCCGAAAATACGGCCGCCAGCGCACCCACCAACGCCAATGCGTCCACCGGCGCATCCGGCAGCGCACCGGCCAATCCGGCACCTACGCCGCTCGCCAGCGCCGCGCAAACGCCTGGCGCCGCCGCAGCGTCTTCGGGCGGAAACGGACAGAGTGCGCCGGGCAACAACGCCGCCTCGTCCAGCAACGCCGCCACCGGCACGCCTGGCGGCCCGAACACGGGCCGCGTCGTGCGTTTCGGCAATATCGCCGCCTTTCGCAACCTGATTCCCTCGCCGATGCTCGAGGCGCAGGCCGCCGCCGAGTACAACGAGATCGTGCGCGGCGCAGCGCACTCGAAACTGCTCTACCCCGACTCCGATCCGCACGTGCAGCGCGTGCGCGAATTCGTCGACCGGCTCGCGCCCTACGCGCTCAAGTGGAGCGACCGCGTGAAGAGCTGGAAGTGGGAAGTGGCGGTGATCCGCTCGCCGGACATCCGCATGTACTGTCTGCCGGGCGGCAAGATCGTGGTGTACGGCGGTTTGCTCGATCGCGTGAAGCTCAACGACAACGAGCTCGGCATGCTGCTGGGCCACGAGATCGCGCATGCAGTGCGCGAGCACGTGCGCGAGCTGCTGGGCGAGCAGCAGGCCGCGCAGATCGAGGCGGGCGTGGTGCCGCAACTGTTCGGTCTCGCGGATCTCGGCATGTTCCCGCTCGGCATCGGCTCGCGCCTCGTGGAGATGCACTATGGCCGCGACGACGAAACCGAAGCCGACGTGATCGGCAGCGACATCGCCGCACGCGCGGGCTACGATCCGCGCGCGGCGCTCACGCTCTGGGACAAGCTCGCGGTGGCCACGCGCGCCGATCGCGACCAGGGCTTCATCTACGTCCACCCGTACACGCCGGCGCGGCGCGCGGACATCGCCAAACGCCTCGCCGACATGATGCCGCTCTACGCGAAGGCGATCGGCAAGCCGCTCGCGAGCCTGCCCGACTATGAGGGCATCCCGGCGGTGCAAAAGCGCAAGGTGGTATCCGCGCCTTGATGCTGCGCGTTCAACGCTTCTTGATCGCGTAGTCGTAGTCGATGGTCAGCGGCGCATGGTCGCTGAACTTGATGTCCCTGAAGATGGACGTGTGCTTCGCCGTGGCCGCAATGCCGGGTGTCGCGATCTCGTAATCGATACGCCACCCCACGTTCTTCGCGTAAGCCTGGCCGCGGTTGCTCCACCACGTGTACTGCTCGGGGCGCGGATCGAGCTTGCGGAACACGTCCACGTAGCCCACGTCGTCGAAGAGCTTTGTGAGCCAGGCGCGCTCTTCGGGCAGGCAGCCGGAGTTCTTCTGGTTGCCCTTCCAGTTCTTGATGTCGATTTCCTTGTGGACGATGTTGACGTCGCCGCACAGGATCACTTCGCGCTCGCGCTTGAGCGCTTCCAGATGCGGCAGGAACGCGTCCATGAAGCGGTATTTCGCCTCCTGACGCTCCTCGCCGCTCGAGCCCGAGGGCACGTACACCGAAATCACCGAAAGCTTGCCGAAGCGCGTCTCGACATAGCGGCCTTCCGCGTCGAACTCCTCGCTGCCGAAGCCGATGATGACGTCGTCGGGCTCGTGGCGCGTATAGACGCCCGCGCCGCTATAGCCCTTCTTCACGGCGTGCTGGAAATAGCCCTTGAAATCGTGCGGTGCGAGAAATTCGGGCGTCATGTCGTCCTGCGAGCACTTGATTTCCTGCACGCAGAGCACGTCGGCGCTCTGCTCGCCGAACCATTCGAAGAAGCCCTTCTTCGCCGCGGAGCGGATGCCGTTGAGGTTCGCAGTGATCACACGCAGCATGTCTTCAGTCCTTTTGATTTGCGCGGGTTGGGGGGTGTGCCGCCTGGCGGGGTCACTCGATCGTCACGCCCTTGAGCTCGGGCTTGGCAGGCGGGAATTCGAGCTTGAGTCCCTCCATCAGACGCAGCAGCAACTCGGCCGCCATCACGTTGCGGTGGGTCTTCGAATCCGCGGGAATCACGTACCAGGGCGCGATTTCCGTCGACGTGGCCGCGAGCGCGTCGCGATACGCCGCCTGGTAGGCATCCCAGTGCTTGCGGGCCTCGAGGTCGGAAAGATCGAATTTCCAGTGCTTGGTGGGGTCGTCGATGCGCGCCTGAAGGCGACGGCGCTGCTCGTCCTTCGAGATGTGCAGCCAGCACTTGATGATGGTCGTGCCGTTCTCCGCGAGCATCGCCTCGAAGTCGCGGATCTGCCGGTAGCGGCGCTCGCACTCCGCCTGATCGATCTGGCCCGTCACGCGCGGCACGAGCACGTCTTCGTAATGGCTGCGGTTGAAGATGGCCAGTTCGCCGGCGCCCGGCACCTGCAGGTGCACGCGCCAGAGGTAGTCGTGCGCCGCCTCGATGGGCGTGGGCGCGCGAAACGGCACGATGCGCAGGCCGAGCGGATCGACTTCGTGGAACACGCCGCGGATGGTGCCGTCCTTGCCGCTCGTGTCCATGCCCTGGAGCACCAGCAGCACGCGATGATGACGCTGCGCATGCAGGCGCTCCTGCAGCACGTCGAGCTTGCCGCCGATTTGCGCGAGGCGCTCGCGGTCGCCGTCCTTGCTGCCGCACGAGAACGGCTTCGCAGCCGGGTCGATCGCCTCGGGCGAAAACGCGTTCGCTTTCTTGTCGCCGAAATACGGCACGCGGTATTGGTCGAGACTCGGGGACTTCGCCATGCGTTGCTCTCCTCGTGATTACAGGATCCTGAAACGGCGAGGCGGCGCCGCACGCCATGCGCGGCGCCGCCCCAAGGCCGGTTCTCGCGATTTCGCGCGAGAACCGGTTTCAGGATGCCCGACAAACGTCCGATCGGGCCGCTCAGCCCAGCTTCTTTTTCAACAACTCGTTGACCTGCTGCGGGTTGGCCTTGCCCTTGGTGGCCTTCATCGCCTGGCCGATCAGCGCGTTGAACGCCTTTTCCTTGCCGGCGCGGAATTCCTCGACCGACTTCGGGTTCGCGGCGAGCACCTCGTCGATGATCGCTTCGAGCGCGCCGGTATCCGAAATCTGCTTGAGGCCCTTCGCTTCGATGATGCGGTCCGCCGCGGCTTCGTCCGCTGCCTTCTCGTCCCACATCGCCTGGAACACTTCCTTGGCGATCTTGTTCGAGATCGTGCCGTCGGCGATGCGCTGGATCAGCAGCGCGAACTGCGCGGCCGATACCGGCGAGGCGTCGATCTCGAGGCCTTCGCGGTTCAGTTGCGAGGACACTTCGCCCATCAGCCAGTTCGCGGCGGCCTTCGCCTGGGCCGCGCCCGTCTTCGCCACGACCGCTTCGAAGTACGCCGCCATCGCCTTGCTCGACGTCAGCACGTTCGCGTCGTAGGGCGTCACGCCGTACTGCTCGACGAAGCGCGTTTGCATCGTCGCGGGCAGTTCGGGCATTTCGCCCTTCACGCGCTCGACCCACGCCGCGTCGATCACGAGCGGCATCAGATCGGGATCGGGGAAATAGCGGTAATCGTGCGCGTCTTCCTTGCTGCGCATCGAACGCGTCTCGCGCTTGTCCGGGTCGTACAGACGCGTTTCCTGCACGACGGTGCCGCCGTCTTCGATCAACTCGATCTGGCGGCGCACTTCGTACTGGATCGCTTCTTCGAGGAAGCGGAACGAGTTCAGGTTCTTGATCTCGGCGCGCGTGCCGAATTCTTTCTGGCCGACCGGGCGCACGGAGACGTTCGCGTCGCAACGGAACGAGCCTTCCTGCATGTTGCCGTCGCAAATGCCGAGCCACACGACGAGCGTGTGCAGCGCCTTCGCATACGCAACGGCCTCGGCGGCGCTGCGCATTTCAGGCTCGGTGACGATTTCGAGCAGCGGCGTGCCGGCGCGGTTCAGGTCGATGCCGGTCATGCCGGCGAAGTCTTCGTGCAGCGATTTGCCGGCGTCTTCTTCCAGGTGCGCGCGCGTGAGATTGATGGTCTTCTCGTACGCGTCTTTGCCGGCCTTTTCGTTGGCGGGCACCTGGATCGTGATCTGGCCGCCCTGCACGACCGGAATCTCGTACTGGCTAATCTGATAGCCCTTCGGCAGATCCGGATAGAAGTAATTCTTGCGCGCGAAGATGCTGCGCGGCGCGACCGTCGCGTCGATCGCGAGACCGAGGCGGATCGCGCGCTCCACGGCGCCACGGTTCATCACCGGCAGCACGCCGGGCAGCGCGAGATCGACGGGGCAGGCCTGCGTGTTGGGCGCGGCGCCGAATTGCGTCGATGCGCCCGAGAAGATCTTCGACGCCGTCGACAATTGCGCGTGCGTCTCGAGACCGATCACCACTTCCCATTGCGTAGTCATGCTCATGCCTCCCGCCGAGCCGCCTCAAGGGAGGCATGCGCCCCCCCGGGGGGCAACGAACGAAGTGAGTGTGGGGGCTCGTCCGAGACCCCTGCCGGCGCCTTGCGATGCCAGTCGGTCGCGCGCTGGAAAGCGTCGGCGACCTGCAGCATGCGGGCCTCGTTGAAATAGTTGCCGACGATCTGCAGACCGACGGGACGCTGCGCGTTCGCCCCCGCGCCGAAGCCGCACGGCACGCTCATGCCGGGCAAGCCCGCGAGGCTCGTGGACAGCGTGTAGATGTCCGCGAGGTACATCTGCAGCGGATCGTCGCCCTTCGCGCCGAGGTCCCACGCCACGCTTGGGCTCACCGGTCCCATGATGACGTCGCACTGCGCGAACGCTTCCTGGAAGTCCTGCGCGATGATGCGGCGGATCTTCTGCGCCTGCAGGTAGTAGGCGTCGTAGTAGCCGTGCGAGAGCACGTAGGTGCCCACCAGAATGCGGCGCTTCACTTCGGGGCCGAAGCCCTCGGCGCGCGACTTCTTGTACATGTCGGAGAGGTCGGTGTACTCGGCCGCGCGATGGCCGTAGCGCACGCCGTCGAAGCGCGAGAGGTTCGACGACGCCTCCGCCGGCGCGATCACGTAGTAGACGGGAATCGAGAGCTCGGTTTTCGGCAGCGTGACTTCCACGAGCGTGGCGCCAAGCGCTTCGTACACCTTGAGAGCGGCGTCGATGGCGGCGCGCACGTCGTCGGCGAGGCCCGCGCCGAAGTATTCCCTGGGCAGGCCGATGCGCAGACCCGCGAGCGGCTTGTCGGCCGTTGCGCCCGCACCCCAGGTCTGACCCAGATGGCGCGTGTAGTCTTCGTCGTCGCGCGTGAGGCTCGTGGAGTCGCGCTCGTCGAAGCCCGCCATTGCGTTGAGCAGCAGCGCGCAGTCGGCGGCGCTGTGCGCGAACGGGCCGCCCTGGTCCAGCGACGAGGCAAACGCGATCATGCCGTAGCGCGACACGCGGCCATACGTCGGCTTGATGCCCGTCACGCCCGAGAACGACGCGGGCTGACGGATCGAGCCGCCCGTGTCGGTGCCGGTGGCGGCGGGCGCGAGACGCGCGGCCACAGCGGCGGCCGAACCGCCCGACGAGCCGCCCGGCACCGCCCGCTTGTCCCACGGGTTCTTCACGGCGCCGAAGTGCGAGTTCTCGTTGGACGAGCCCATCGCGAATTCGTCCATGTTGGTCTTGCCGACGCAGACCATGCCCGCGCGCTCGAGGCGCGTCACGACGGTCGCGTCGAACGGGCTCACATAGTTTGCGAGCATCTTCGAGCCTGCGGTCGAGCGCCAGCCGCGCGTGACGAACACGTCCTTGTGCGCGAGCGGAATGCCGGCGAGCGGGCCCGCGTTGCCGCTCGCGAGGAGCGCGTCGGCGGCCTTGGCCTGCGCGAGCGTCAATTCGGGATTGACGTCGACAAAGGCGTTCAAATCTTGATGCGCCTCAATCCGGCCCAAAAAATGCTGGGCCAGTTCGACGGCGGAGCATGCCTTCGCGGCCAGTGCGGCGCGCAGTTCGGTCAAGCTTTTGTCATGCATTGCGTGATTCCTGGAAGAACGTGACGGCGCGTCCACAACGTTTCGCACCGCCGGGAGCGCCTCGCGCGCGAGTGCGGCCGCGCCGGATTCGGGTTCCCGCAGTTTCGGAAATTAAAGTCAGATGACTCGAATTTCATCGAAAATGACGGGAAATGAGCGTGCGTTTACTCAATCACGCGCGGCACGAGGTAAAGTCCGTCCTGTACTGCGGGCGCGGGACGCTGGAAGGCGTCGCGGTCCACGGTTTCGGTCACGGCGTCCTCGCGCAGCCGCAGCGCGACGTCTTCGATCTGCTCGATCGGATGCGCGAGCGGCGCGATGCCCGTGGTGTCCACGGCCTGCATCTGCTCGACGAGCCCGAAGAAGTTATTCAGTCGCTCGAGCGTATTGCCGGCCTCGGCTTCGGCCAGTTCGAGGCGCGCGAGATGCGCGATGCGCTTCACATCGGTCAGGGTCAGAGCCATGCGGTCACCGGAAAGAATTGAGGCTGAGGCAGTGCGGAAAAATCGGTGCTGCAACAGCGGTTTATCGCACCCGATCCGGGGGTAGAAGAAAGCTTCGGCGAAGTCAAAAACTGCCTTCCGGATCCTGCAAAACAGGCAAAATTATAAGGTATCATTACGCGTTCGACTCAAACCCGGACCGCCTTGCGCCCGCCTTTCATCCCTGATCGCAGCAATGTGCGCTCAGGCGGCGCCCAGCGTGGCCAACTCCGGTAACTATTCCCGCAGTTTCAGGCTCCTCGCGGCGGCGCTTTCCGCCCGTCCTGAGGCTGTTATTTTTTCCGCTGCCGTCCCGTGACCCGCTCGTCCCAAGGTCGGCCACAAGCGAGACAGGATTTTTGAATGTTCGGTTTTCTGCGTAGCTATTTCTCCAACGATCTCGCGATCGACCTCGGCACCGCCAACACGCTGATCTACATGCGCGGCAAGGGCATCGTTCTGGACGAACCCTCGGTCGTGTCCATTCGCCAGGAAGGCGGCCCGAACGGCAAGAAGACGATCCAGGCAGTCGGCAAGGAAGCCAAGCAGATGCTCGGCAAGGTGCCGGGCAACATCGAGGCCATCCGCCCGATGAAGGACGGCGTGATCGCCGACTTCACCGTCACGG
>Ga0164242_10002408_pt1 | contig 21654 bp, 20 predicted proteins | sample OricomgcompostMG_FD_108783 | JGI IMG/M metagenome (GOLD analysis project Ga0164242, IMG submission 108783) | Miracle-Growth compost microbial communities from Emeryville, California, USA - Original compost - Miracle growth compost (MG) ... | reverse complement strand
TTTCACGCGGGCCGGCTAATGCCGGTCCGGCTGTACTTCGCCTGACTCTACTTGCCCGGCAGAGATAGTCGCCTCCAGCCTCGGTTGCTCTAAAGTGTTTTTTCAGATATAATGAAGGTAAACCAAATAGTAACGTAACGGCGGTGCTCGCGGGTCACCGTCCTTGGGAAGGGAAGAGTAGTATGGCGAAAACGATAACTATGGATGAGCTGCTGGCTGGCAGTGACGTCAAGAATTTAACGCCCGGCGAAGTCGTCGAGGGCACGGTTACTGACGTTAAGAAAAACGAAGTGTGGATCGACCTGGGCGCCCGTGGCGTCGGCGTGGTGATGCGCCGCGAGATCGGCTACGGCCAGAAGCTCGAAGCCGGCCAGACGGTCACGGTCAGCGTGATCGATCCGGAAATGGAAGAGGGCTACGCGCTGCTCAGCATGAAGCGGGCCGTCAAAGATCGTGGTTGGGACGAGGTCCAGCGTATCCACGAAGCCAATGAAATCGTCGAAGTGGTGCCGTATGACGCCAACCGGGGCGGCCTCTTGGTGGAGCTGGAAGGCATCCGCGGTTTCCTGCCGGTGTCGCAGCTGGCGGCCGGCCATTACCCGCGCGTTTCCGGCGCTGATAAGGACGAGATTTTGCAGAAGCTGAACGCTCTGACCAACAAGCCGCTGCGCGTCCGCGTGCTGGACATCAGCCGCAAGGACAACAAGCTGATCTTCTCTGAGAAAGAAGCGGTCAAGGATGACATGCAGGCCCGGTTCAAGGAGCTGAAGGTCGGCGATGTCGTCGAAGGCGTGGTCACCGGTGTGATCGACTTCGGCGCGTTCGTCAATGTCGACGGCATCGAGGGCTTGATCCACATTTCGGAAATTTCCTGGGAGCGCGTTGATAACCCTCGCAATTACGTTAAGGTCGGCGAAACCGTCAAGGCCAAGATCATCGCCATCGACAAAGACCGTTTGAGTCTCAGCCTGAAGCAGATGACCGAAGACCCTTGGCTGGAGCAGGTCAAAGCCTTCAAGAAGGGCGACGTGGTCGAAGGCAAAGTAACGCGCATCACGCCGTTCGGCGCCTTCGTGCAGCTCAGCCCGAGCGTCGAAGCTTTGGTGCACGTGAGTGAGATGAGCAACGACGAAGACGTCGACCCGGAAAAGCTGTTCCAGCTGAACGAGAAGAAAGAGTTCAAGGTGCTCGACATCGACACCGAGAACCGCAAGATCGCCTTGAGCCTCAAAGACGCCAAGGCTAAAGCCAAGAAATAGCCATGAAATTTTAGATAACCGGCCGTAAACGGCCAGAAAGGAGTGAAGGCGATGGCAGAGTCAACCAGCAAGACCACAATCGAAATCGAAGACATGATCACCGTCGGCACCCTGGCTGAGCGGCTGGCTATCCCCGTATCCCGCCTCATCGGCGAGCTCATGAAGAACGGCGTCATGGCGACCGTCAATGAACGGATTGACTTTGACACAGCCCAAATCATCGTCGAAGAATTGGGTCTGGATGTTGATTTGGTGAAACAGGCCGCCAAAGAAGCGGCCGTGCCCGAGCGCCACAAGCCCGAGGCCAGTGACAAAGCCCAGCCGCGCCCGCCGGTGGTGGCGGTGATGGGGCACGTCGATCACGGCAAGACCAGCCTGTTGGACGCCATCCGCGGCGCTGATGTCGCGCATGGCGAGGCAGGCGGCATCACGCAGCACATCTCGGCTTACCAAGTTACTCACAATAAGCGGGATATCACTTTCCTGGATACCCCAGGGCACGAGGCTTTCGCGGCCATCCGCGAGCACGGGGCGCACCTGACCGACATCGTGATCATCGTGGTGGCGGCCGATGACGGCATCAAGCCGCAGACTATCGAAGCCATCCGTTTCGCGCGCAAGGCCGGCGTGAAAATCATAGTAGCTATCAACAAGATTGACAAAGAGGGTGCTGATATCAACCGCATCAAGCAGCAGTTGTCCGAACAGGATTTACTGATTGAGGAATGGGGCGGCGACACGGTGGTCGTGCCGGTTTCAGCCAAAACCAAAGAAGGTATCCCGGCGCTCCTGGACATGATTTTGTTGGTGACCGACGTGGAGGAGCTGAAAGCCGACGTCGATGTACCGGCCCGCGGCTTGATTATTGAAGCCCACGTCGAACAAGGGCGCGGCCCGGTGGCCCAGGCGCTTATCGAGGCCGGCACGCTCCAGGTCGGCGACTTCGTGGTGGCCGGCAGCAGCTATGCCAAAGTCCGCAACTTGGAATCCACCGATGGCAAGGCGTTGCAGCGCGGCACGCCGTCGATGCCGGTAGTCATGACCGGCTTCAAGACGCTGCCGGAATTCGGCGATGAATTCGTCGTGGTGGCGAACGAGAAGACGGCCCGGTCCCAGGCCAGCCAGGCGGCTACGAGCAAACAGGCTGTCGGCGGCCATCTGGATATGGGCGGCGGCGAACTGATCCGCCTGATCAACCGCAGCAACGAATTACAGGAGCTGAACATCATCGTCAAAGCCGACGTGCAAGGTTCGCTGACCTCTGTAATTGATAGTCTGAAAGCCATGGATACCGACGAAGTTTCGGTACGCGTGGTCGGTTCCGGCATCGGCCCGATCAATGAAAATGACCTGCACTTGGCGCACAGTACCGGCTCGATCATCTATGGTTTTAATGTCGGTCTGCCTGTCTCCAGCAAGCAAAAGGCGGCCCGCGACAAGGTGAGCATCCGCCTGTACAAGGTGATTTACGAGCTGATCGACGACGTGAAAGAGGAATTATCCAATCTGTTGAGCCCGGAAATCGTAGAGACCGATCTGGGCCGGCTGGTGGTCAAAGGCGTCTTCAAGACCACGCGCACCGAAGTCATCTGCGGCGGCGAAGTCACCAAAGGCAAGCTGACCGTACCGGCACTGGCCCGGGTCAGCCGCGGCGATGAGACGCTCGCCGAAGTCGAGGTGACGAACCTGAAGCGCGGCCCGGCCGACGCCCGTGAGATCGTGGAAGGCGAAATGTGCGGTATGAGCCTCAAGACCGAGAAACGCCTCGAGCTGCAAGAGGGCGACCACATCGACCTCTTTACCCGCCAGGCCGTCCAAAGAAAGCTATAAGATGCTACAATTAAGACATGCTGAAAATCGATAACTCACTACTGATGGAAGTTGGGCTCGGCGATCTGCCGGCGGGCGAGAAGAACAGTTTTCTAAAACATATTTACGAGACGCTCGAGATGCGTGTCGGCATCCGCTTGGCCGATCAGATGAGCAACCAGCAGCTCGACGAATTCGAACGCTACTTCGAGGCCAAGGATGACGCCGGCGCGTTTAAGTGGCTGGAGACCAATTTCCCGAATTATAAGGATATCGTCCAGCAGGAATTCGATAAATTGAAGGCCGAAGTCGCCCAGTCGGCGCCGCAGATTTTGGCGGCCAGCGCGGGCCAAGGTCAACCATCTGCTCAACCATCGCAGCCGCAGCCGCAAGGTCAAGCGCCGGCGCAAGGCCAACCGCAGCAGCCGGTTCCGCAACCCGCGCCGCAGCCTCAGCAGTCCGCTGCTCCCCAGCAGCCGTCTCCTCAGCAATATCAACCGCCGCAGCCATCGCCTGCACCGCAGGCTCCTCAGTTCCCGCAGCCGCCGGCGCCGCCCACCGGTGGTAACGACGGTGGTCAGCAGCACCCGTACCCTCAGTCGGCGCCGTACCAGCCGCCACAGCCTCAGCAACCGCCCTTTCCGGACCAGCAGCCGCCGGCCGGCCCTGCCGTTCAATAATTTGTAATAATCAGCGATAAAATTTTCACAGCGCGAGCCCATCATTAGCATTATGCTGGTGATGTTATGGCAAGAGAATTGGGTTTTGACCACTACGATGCGTACGATGCGGGCGGCGAGTACAGGCCGCTTACTCGGGATGATCTGGCCGAATTAATCGGTCGTATGGCTGCCGGAGAGGGCGGCTTCGGTGATCCCGGCGGCGAGTTCGTGGAGCGGCCGCGGCCATTCCGCCCGCCTGATGTCGGTGGTGTGGCGCTTCGTCCGCCGGGTGCCGAACCGATTCTTGAGTTGACTCGTTAGGCGTCGTCAGGTTAGAGGATAGCCGGCCAAAAACGCCTCGGCGGTCATCTCTTTTCTGCCCGGTGGAATCAGGGCGTCGATGGCCAAAGTGCCCTCGGCGCAGTATACGCCTAGGTGTTTGCCCTCGAGCCAGAGTGTGCCGGGCGTGCCGTTCTGCTCCAGAACGTGCGCTTTGGTTACGATGACTTCGGTGGTGCCGAGTTTGACGCGACTGCGCGGCCAGCCGGCATAAGCCCGTACTTCGCGCTCCAGTTGCGCCGCCGGTTTGGTGATGTCGAGCTCGCCAACCTCTTTTTTTATCTGCTTGTCGTAAGTGGCCTCGACTTTTTCTTGCGGTTTGCCGGGGAGGCTGCCGTCCAGGATGCTCGGTAGATATTTGATCAATAAATCTTTGCCCACCCCCAGCAGCTGGTCGGCCAGCTGCTGTTTGGTTTCGGTGCCCTCAAGCGGCACTACTTCTTGAGCGTAGATCGGCCCGGCGTCCATCGCTTCGGCCAGTTGCATGAGCGATACGCCGGTCTCTTTCTCGCCGTAGAGAATGACGTTCTCGATCGGTGTCGAGCCTCGCCGTTTCGGCAACAGAGACGGGTGGATGTTGATAATGCCGCGCGGAAAAAGTTCGATGATTTCCAGAGGGACCAGTTTGCCATAGGCTACCAAAACACCGGCCACGGCGCCGGTCGCGACCAATTGTTCTTTGATATCGGTTAGCGTAGCCGGCGAAAGCAGTGGAATGCCGAGTTGTTGGGCGACGGTGGCGATTTCCAGGGTGCGGGCTTTGCGCGACTGGGCCGGGTCGCTCTGCGAAACCACCACGGCGGCCACGTGGTAGCCGGCGGCAACCAGGGATCGCAGCACCGGCACCGTGGTCGTCACGCCGGTGGCAAGGCGTTCGTTGCCGAAGAAAACCAGTGTCGGCGGGGCGGATCGTTCCATACTTTTATTTTACGCTTCTTTACACTTGATCACATTCACGCTTAACGAAACCGCAGGTTAAGGTAAGGTTCCACATCCGCCGATTAGGCTGCTTCCCAGAGGTCGGCGTTATTTTTCACGTCTTTCTCGTAATCGAGGGCTTCCAGTTTGCCGTCGTCTTCGCGCAACCGATAGAAAGCCGACGGGTCATCTTTGATGTGGTCGATGAAAACGATGCCGTGCGTGTGGTCGATTTCGTGCTGGAAGATGCGCGCCAAAAAACCTTCGGCGGACACGCGAAACTCGCGGCCGTCGAGGCCGAGCGCCTTGACGCGTACTTTAGTATGCCGCGGCACCTTGCCGTAAACGTTCGGTACGCTCAGGCAGCCCTCGAAATCCGCCGTGATCTCGCCCTCGCGCTTGGTGATTTCCGGGTTGATAAACACCGTGAAATTTTGATTTTGTTTGTCGTTATAGTCATCCCGGACGATAACGATGCGGTACAGCCGGTCGATCTGCACGGCCGCCAGCGCCACGCCGACCTCGTGGTCGCGGCTCTGGTCCCAATCCATCGTGGCGTCCTTCATGTCATCGACGACCTGCCGGATCTCGTCGGTGATAATGCCGACCCGTCTCGATTTTTGCCTCAAATGCGGATTCGGCAGGGTAATGATGTTGTCTTTGGTCATATTCCGGCTAAGTATACCTGAACTTATCGCGCGCATCCAAATCGTTTACCTCTAGGCAGGAGAGGCGAGAAGTTGATAATGATGGTATAATAGTACTTATGAGCGAGTCGCCTGAAGAGAATTTTCATGATCGGCGGAGCAGGCCGGCGGAATTGACTCCCGAACAGGGCGAACTGTTGGTTGAGGAGTTAAAGCGCTTCGAACCTCACTTGGAGCCGGTAGCCGATTGGTTTGAGGATTTGGAGCCGAGGCCGCAGGAATCAATATATGGGGTAGGCGAAACCGAAGTACGCCTGCTGCGAGTGGAAGGTGGCCTGGACGACATCGTGGCCGGCTGGAGCATAAGCTGGTTGGAAGATTTGGACGGACAGACGGCGGAGGAACTGGCTATTAAGACCGAACACCGGCACCGGATTTCCGTGGCCCCGACGGGACACGTTCCGTATTCTTCGTATGAACGAATCGACTGGCTGGTCGATCTTGAAACTGGCCGGCTCGAAAGAATCCGGTCTGGCGAGGAAAGAGAAGCTATCAGGGCTTTTCACGCCGAAGGCAGCGACGCCGCCGCGGTCAGAGCATTTACCGAGAGCATATACGCTGAGATTGACAGGGTGAGAGAAATGGAACGGATAACAGGAGTGGATACCAGAGGTTTCACCACCGAGCGGTTTGACAAGGTCATGAGCTTACTGGCCCAGATTGCCGATCCGGCCGACAAAAAATTATAGTAGATCTAAGGGATCAAGGTCGTAAGAGCAGTTGGCGGGCAGGTGAGGGATGAGCCGCAGCAGCTCGCCGCGATCGCGGGCTTTCACGACCAGCTGCCACTGGAATTTACCCTGTAAACGCTCATAAAACGACGGCGCCGGGCCTTCCACCCGTACTTTGTAACCGCCGGTCTCGATGTCTTCTTTCAGTTTGAGAGCGGCTTCCTCGGCCGCCCTGACGGTGGCCCGCCGCACCGTGACTTTCAGGAGGTAGCAGAAGGGAGGAAAGAGGAATTGCCGGCGGGCGGCTATCTCGGCTTCATAAAAACTCTGATAATCGTTGTCGATGGCTTGCTGCAGTACCGGATGATCGGGATGATAGGTCTGGATGACGGCCTTGCCGGCCAAGTGGCCACGGCCGACCCGCCCCAATACCTGGCTTATCAGCTGAAACGTCCGTTCCTGGGCCGAAAAATCGGGTAAATACAGGCTGGTGTCGGCCAGCAGGATGCCGAGCGTGCTTAATTTAGGCAAGTCGAGGCCTTTGGCCAGCAGCTGGGTGCCGATCAAGATGTCGACCTTGCCCTCGCGGACGTCGGCGTATTGTCGCTCGAAACGCTCGGCTTTAGCGTTGTCGGTGTCAAAACGTTTGATTCGGGCGTTCGGGAAGAGTTTTTGGACTTCGCTAACGATGGCTTTGGTGCCGGCGGTTTTAAAGACGATGTCGGCGTGGCCGCATTCCGGGCAGCTGGCCGGCGCCGGGCCGTGATAGTCGCAGCTATGGCAACGTAGCTCATGACGGTCGCCGTGATAGGTCAGCGGCAGGTCGCAGTGCGGGCAAAGCGCCTGCCAGCCGCAATTTTCGCACATCACCAGACGGGCGGTGCCGCGGCGATTCAGGTAGAGCAGCGATTGCTCGCCACGAGTGAGCGCCGCTTCGACAGCGGTGATCAGCGGCTGGCTGAGGTACGCCGAACGGCCGAAGAGGTTATGTTCTTTGCGGTCGACCAGTACCACTTCGGTGGCCGGGTGGTCGTTCGCCTGGGCCAGCTCTTTGAGCTCGATGATCGGTTTATGTTTTTCTTTGGCCAGATAGTAGTCGCTGACCGACGGCGTGGCCGAACCGAGTACCAGCGTGGCGCGTGCCAGGCGGGCCAAATAAGCGGCCACCCGGCCCGTCTGGTACTGCGGCGCTTGCTCTTGTTTGTAGGCGGCCTCGTGCGCTTCGTCCAGTACGACCAGGCCGAGTTTTGCCACCGGCGCGAACAGCGCCGAGCGCGGGCCGACTACGATTACCGGCTCCACGGAGCGCACAGCCGCCAGCCAGGCCCGGTTGCGTTCGGCCGGTGTTTGCTGGGAATGCATTACCAGCACGCGCTCGCCGAAGACGGCCCGGAGATTGGTGGCGAGTTGCGTAGTGAGGCTGATTTCCGGAGTTAAAATGACAGCCGACTTGCCGGCTTTCACCGCGCGGGCGGCCAATTCGATGTATAGCCGCGTCTTGCCGCTGCCGGTCACGCCGTGCAAAACATACGAATCGCGCGGCCCCATGGCTTCCAGGGCGCTTTGCTGCTCGGCCGTCAGCGGCGGCAGCTTGCCGAGGGCCGCTTCTGGATCGGGCGTCTTATATTTTTGCGCGGCCGCTTTCTCTAGCTGCGGTTTGGTGAAATTGGCCGGGATGAGCTGCTGGGTAAGGATGCCGAGCGGCGCCGGATAGTACTCCTGCAGCCAGGCCGCCAGCTTGAGCAGGTGAGCCGGCAGGGGCGGTAAATCCAATACTTCGCTGATTTCTTTGATCTTGAAGCGCGGTTGGCCGGTGGCGCCGGTGACCACGCCGAGCACCAGTTGTTTTTGCAGCTCGATCTTCACGACGGAACCGGCCGGCAGGTTGGCCGTGCTGCCGTATGTCAGAGCGTCTTGGCCGTGGTAGCGGTTACTGCGCACCCACACCGAGTAGTAATACATACTGCTATTTTATCGGTTCGCGACGCCGGCGGCCAATTTTGTCATTAAAATGTAATGAAATATTCAAGCGTCGCGTGGTTTTACGAAAAATTGAAAAATCTATTGAAAAGTCGTTGAAAAATGAAATCGAGCCCGCTATACTTAATGGCAACGTTGTTCTCATAACAATAGGGAGAGCACTTCGAGGAGCCTATGTTAGACGTATTTATTACATCCCGAGTCCGCCGCAAAATCATTGTGATTTATGCCAAGTACCCTGATTTTAAGACGCATGTACGGGGTCTGGCCAAGCTCATCAAAGAAGACGCCGGCAATATTCAGCGCGAACTGAAGCGGCTCGAGAAAGTCGGCTTCCTGGTCAGCGAACGTCAGGGCAACACCAAGGTCTATTCCACCAACAAACAGTTTCCGATCTTCCGCGAACTGCAAAGTATAGTGTTGAAATCACAACGCTCTGCCCAGCAAAAGCGCGTCACCGGTTAATCAATTATTAATTTCTTGCAAATAACACCCCTGTTCTGTACAATAGAGCCTCGATGATACAAGTAACCCGTAAAGACAGCAAAGAGTCGACCGAGAATTTGTTGCGCCGCTTTAACCGCAAGGTGCAGCAGTCCGGTGCGCTCTCGACCGTTAAGCAGAAACAATTTTTCCAGAAACCGACGAGCAAGCCGGAGCGCCGCCGCAAGGCGATTATCCGCCAGGAGCGCAAAGCGCTTAAGCTCAAGAAGATTAAGCTGGGACAACGCTAGCCGGCGATGCTTGAACAACGACTCGAGCAGGACCTCAAAGCAGCCCTGCTGGCCGGCGACGCCCAGCGGGTCAGCGTATTGCGCGGGCTGAAGAGCGTGCTTTTGAACGAGAAAGTCGCCAAAGGCAAGCGCGAAAGCGGCCTGACCGACGATGAAGTGCTGCCGATCTTAAGCAAGGAAGCTAAAAAGCGCCAAGAGAGCGCCGATCTGTATAAGCAGGGTGGCGACGAGACCCGAACTGTCGCCGAGTTGAGCGAGAAAAAGATTATCGAAGAATACTTGCCGGAACAGCTGAGCGAAGACGAAGTCGCCAAACTGGTCGATGAAGCCATCCGAGAGACCGGCGCCAGCGGGCAGGCAGATATGGGCAAGGTGATCGGCGCGGTCCGCGCCAAAGCTGGCGCTCAGGCCGACGGCGCCCTCATCGCCCGCTTGACCAAGGAGAAACTCGGCTTATGATCATTCTGATGGGCGTCGCCGGCGCCGGCAAAAGCATGCAGGGGAGGCTGTTCGCCGACGAGCACGGCTACGCCTGGATTTCCACCGGTGACCTGTTCCGCGTGCTGGTAACCGGCCAGCGCCGCCAACAAATGCTAGAAGGCAAGTTACTGGACGACGAGGAAGTCATCGCCCTGATCGACAAAACGCTCAAGCTGATCGATCCGTCCAAAGAATTCCTGCTGGACGGCTTTCCGCGCACCCGCACGCAGGCCGATTGGGTGCTGGAGCAGGCAAAACAAGGCCGCTTCGACCTGACGGCCGTCTTCAATCTGGCCGCCTCGCCGGAGGTGGTCAAGGAACGGCTCCTCAAGCGCGGCCGCCAGGATGACACCGAGGCCGCCATCAAGAAGCGTTTCGCCGAGTACGAGTCGGTTACCTTGCCGATCCTGGATTATTTCCGCAAGGCCAAGGTGCCGGTATACGATATCGACGCCAGTCAAGACCCGATCGCCGTCCACGACGAGATCATGCATTATATCGACGACCACAAGCAGGACTGAGGCGGGGCAATGCAGACCAAAGTAAAAACCCGCCGCGAAATCGAAGCCATGCGGGTCAGCGGCCGCATGCTGGCCACCGTGCTGCAGGCGCTGGCGCCGAAGGTGAAGCCGGGCGTATCAACCAAAGAGCTGGCCGACCTGGCCGCCGCTGAACTTAAAGCGCTCGGCGGCGAACCGAGTTTCCTGGGCTACCAGGGTTTTCCCGACGTGATCTGTATCTCAGTGAACGAGGAAGTGGTGCACGGCATTCCCAGCAAGTCGAACATCCTTGAAGAAGGCGACATCGTCGGCCTGGATTTCGGCGTCACCTACCAGGGGATGATCACCGATTCGGCGATCAGCGTCATCGCCGGCAAGCCGAAGCGCAAGGGCGATATCGATCTGCTGCAGCGCACGGAGAAAGCGCTAGAGGTCGGCATCAGCGCGGTGCACGACCACGTGCGCACCGGCGACATCGGCAGCGCCATCGAAAGCTACCTGTCGCAATATCCGTACGGTATCGTTCGTGATCTAGTCGGTCACGGCGTCGGCCATGAGGTACACGAAGATCCTAACATCCCCAATTACGGCCGCCCGGACACCGGTCCGTGGCTGGAAAAGGGCATGACGATCGCCATCGAGCCGATGGTCACGCTTGGTACCGAGCGCGTACACATGGCGCCGGACGGCTGGACGGTGCTGACCGACGACGGCAAGCGTTCCGCCCACTTCGAGCACACGGTGCTAATTACCGACAGTGGCGCCGAAGTCCTGACGGTTGCCTGAACCTGCATAAGGTGCCAAAGCTTGCTCTCATACGAGCACTAGCGGTATACTGAGCCATAAGGTTCGAAAATGAATAACCAAAACGAACATTTCATCGGTCTTGATATCGGCACCAGCGCGGTGCGCTGTGTGGTCGGCATGATCGATCCGCACGGCGGCAACACGCCGTCCATCATCGGTCACGGCGTGGCGCCGAATCAGGGTATGCGCCGCGGCGCGGTGGTGCATGTCGACGATGTAGCCGATGCCATCGTCAAGGCCGTCACCGAGGCCGAGCGTATCTCCGGCATGCCCATCAAGCACGCCACCGTCAACGTTAACGGCTCGCATGTCACCGGCATCAATTCCGAGGGCGTCATCGCTATCAGTACCGCCAATCGCGAAATCACTCCTGAAGACCGCTTACGCGTGGAAGAGGCGGCGACTATCGTCAGCCTGCCCGCCAACCGTGAGATCGTCCAATTCTTCGCTAAAAATTATAGTTTGGACGGCCAGCGTAACATTAAGGACCCGGTCGGTATGCACGGTGTCCGTTTAGAGGTGGACGCGCACATCGTGACCGCCGCCTCGCCGAACATGCGCAATCTCGACCAGGCGCTGGAAAAGGCCGAGATCAGCCCGACGCACCATACTGTCTCCGGGCTAGCCGCCGCCGAAGCTGTGATGACCCGCCAGCAGCGCGAAGCCGGCACGGTGCTGCTGGACATCGGCGCCGGTACGACCAATCTGATCGTGTTCGAGGACGGCGAAGTGCAGCACGTAGCTGTCTTGCCGATCGGCGGCCAGCATCTTACTAATGATCTGGCGATCGGGCTCAAAACCGACATCGACATCGCCGAAAAGGTCAAGCTGGAGCACGCCAGCCTCAAAGAGGGCGTCAAAAAGAGCACGGCCACCGTCAAGATCGGCAACAAAACCCACAATTTCGACTTCGAAGAGGTTGCCATGGTGACCGAGGCCCGCATCGAGGAATTACTTGAGTATGTCAACAAAGAGCTGCAGCGCATAAAAAGAGCCGGCAAGCTGCCCGGCGGCGTGGTGTTGACCGGGGGTACGGCTAAATTGCCGGGTCTCGACGAGTTCGCTCGTGAGAAATTACAGCTGCCGGCCCGTGTCGGCAAACTACGCGGCATCGGCGGCCTGGCCGATACGGTCGAAGACGAGAGTTTCGCCACGGTCGTCGGTCTGATGCTGTTGGACATGCTATTGCTGCCGTCGTTGCCGCCGATGCATGGCGGCGGACTGAGCGGTCTTAAGAACGGCCAAGGCGCTCGCGCTATTCTGGACGGTTTTCTCGGCCGTTTCAAACGTTAATTGTTTGAGTATAAATAATGGCCGCCGGCGGATACCGCGGCGGACTATGAACAAAAAAATATGAGTTTCTGATTTTCAAAAATGCGCGCCGCGCCGCCGCGTATACAAAAATGAGTGGCGGCCGGATGAGGCACAAGACGCTCGAAAAAGCCTGTGCAAATTTGTTGAACTTACCGGGGCGCTCCGCTATACTAACAAGCAATAAAGCTTAGGAGTTCGTAGGAGTTCAGGGGGAATTATATGCCAGAAGTCGTTGAGCCAGCCATTGAAACGTTCGCGCAGATCAGGGTAGTCGGGGTCGGCGGCGCCGGCGGCGCGGCCATCAACCGTATGGTCGATGCGGGTATCGAGAACGTCGAGTTTATCGCCATCAATACGGACGCCCAAGCGCTCCATCATTCCAAAGCCAACAAGAAGATCCATATCGGCAAGGAAGCTACCCGCGGACTGGGCGCGGGGGCCGACCCGATCGTCGGCGAAAAAGCCGCCGAAGAATCCCGTGAAGAAATCCGCAAAGCCATGGAGGGCGCCGACATGGTGTTCGTAACCATCGGCGCCGGCGGCGGCACCGGCAGCGGCGCCGGCCACGTGGTGGCCCAGATCGCCAGCGAGCTCGGCACGCTGGTGGTCGGCTTCGCCACCAAACCGTTCGCTTTCGAAGGCGAAAAGCGCCGCAAGAACGCCGACGTGGCCATCGACAAACTGCGCGCCGCCGTCGACACATTGATTATCATCCCCAACGACCGCTTGCTGGAGACCATCGATCGCGATACGCCGCTCATGGAGGCCTTCAAAGTGGCCGATGACGTGCTGCGCCAAGGCGTCCAGGGCATCTCCGACCTGATTACCGTCCACGGCCTCATCAACCTCGACTTCGCCGACGTGAAGACTGTCATGAGCAAGGCCGGCTCGGCGCTGATGGGCATCGGCCGCGCCAATGGCGAGAACCGCGCCGTCACGGCCGCTCAGCAGGCCATCGAATCGCCGCTGCTTGAGGTCTCCATCGACGGCGCCCGCGGCGTGCTCTTCAATGTCATCGGCGGCAACGATCTGGCGATGCACGAGATCAATGCCGCCGCCGAAACCATCACGGCCGCCGCCGACCCGGAGGCCAATATCATCTTCGGCGCCACCATCCAGCCGGAGCTGGAAGGCGAGGTCATCATTACCGTGGTGGCTACCGGCTTCGATGCATCCTACTACGCCAAGCGCGAGGCCAAGCCGTCATCATCAAAGGCCGCGGCACCGATCGCCGAGCCGAAGCTGCCAAGCGTCGAGACTACTTCCAAGCAGGACGAGAAAGCGCTGTCCGAAATCGATATGAACCTGGACGACGAGAAGCAGGAAAAGACCCACGACTTCAGTCAGCACGACGTAACCATGCCCAACATCTGGTCGATGAACGATGAAGATAACGGTCACGAAGGCAAGTCGCTGCTTGATGAGGCCGAAAAAGACCAGGATCGCGACGAAGACCGCGCTGCCGCCGCCGACACCGACACGTCGGACGTCGTTTCCAGCAGCCTCGAAAACGATCTCGAAAAGCCCTCGTTCCTGCGCCGCTTAGGCCGTCGCCGCAAAGAACACGACGACGAACACACCGTTGTCGACGAAGACGACGACAAAAAGTAAGCTGATAAGCCGTATTAAATAATACAGCATAAAATTGCTTGCAAAACGCTACAGCTGGGGCTATATTAAGAGCACACAGCACTATATATAGAGAAACAAACAGCAAACAAATATATAGTGTGAGCACATTAAGCGTAAGAAATAATCGAAAACGTGCTTACAGTTCACGGCCAGACCGCTGGCTAAGTACTGGTAAAACCAGGCAAAAACAGGTTTTTACAACTATTTTTTGTATACATTTTTTGTACGAAAAGTGGTTTTGGTGAAAGCGGTTTCGGCGAGACGGCCTCGGCCGAAGCGCCGGCGCGGTTTCGACGGTTTCGAGTAGAGGAGGCTAACGTGAAATGCACCCAATGCCACAGCGACGATATCAAAGTGATAGAGTCGCGGGATGTCGCAGAGGGCCAAGCGATTCGCCGCCGCCGGATGTGCGTGGCCTGCGGGCAACGCTTCACGACCTACGAGCGCCTGGAACGGCCGCAGCTGATCATCGTCAAAAATGACGGCACACGCGAACTGTTCAACCGCTCAAAACTGCTCGCCGGCCTGTATCGGGCCTGCGAGAAGACGCCGGTCACCAGCTTGCAGCTGGAGGACGTCGTCACCAGTGTCGAGAACGATTTGTACGCCTGTGGCGAGCAGGAAGTCAGCTCGGCCAGGGTCGGCGAACTGGTCATGGACCGGCTGGCGCGGCTCAATGAAGTGGCCTATGTGCGGTTCGCCAGCGTCTACAGGCGGTTTAAGGATATCGCCAGCTTCGAAAAGGAGCTTTCGCTGGTCCGACAAGGCAAGCACATCGCGCCGGCAGAAGAGACGGCAGACGTCAAAAAGTAGAGCTTTTGACGGTTCCCTCCGATTCCGAATATGATTCGGACTCGCAGAGAGCTTCAGTGGTTTTAACTCGGGGAGGGCTAAAGCCACGGACTCTAAACAAACAACAAAACATTAAAAACCAGTAAAAAACGAGGTGTTCGTCCCGAGGAGAGGCGGGACGTAAAAGAAAGAGGGTAATAATTATGGGACAAACAACCAGCTTAGGGGTGGCCAGGCTTTTCACCCCCAAAAAAAGCAAAGCCTACGATCAGCTTAAGTGGACGAAGCGCGATTCGATCATCAAAAATCCGATGACCGGCAAGGCCGTGTTCGAGCAGAAAGGCGTGGAGTTTCCGGAGGGATGGTCGCTGAACGCCATCAATATCGTGGCGCAAAAATATTTCACCGGCACGCCCGGCACCCGGGAGCGTGAAAGTTCACTGAAACACTTGATTGACCGCGTGGTCGACACCGTTACGCGACAGGGTTTGCAGGAAGGTTATTTCGAAAACAATACCGAGGCCGAGGACTTCCGCGAGGAGCTGAAGTACGTGCTGGCCACGCAACGGGCGGCCTTTAACAGCCCGGTGTGGTTCAATATCGGCGCCAAAGACCGGTCGCAGCAGGCCAGCGCCTGTTTCATCCTCGGCATCGAGGACACCATGCCGGCCATCCTGAACTGGTACGTCGAAGAAGGCATGATCTTCAAGGGCGGCAGCGGTTCGGGCATCAATATCAGCCCTTTGCGCTCATCCGTCGAGCCACTAGGCAAGAGCGCCGGTACGGCTTCCGGCCCGCTGAGCTTTATGCGCGGCGCCGACGCCAGCGCCGGGGCTATCAAGAGCGGCGGCAAAACCCGCCGGGCCGCTAAAATGGTCATTTTGGATGTCGACCACCCCGATGTCGAGGAGTTCATTTGGAGCAAAGCCATCGAGGAGCGCAAAGCCCGTGATCTGCAGAGCCTGGGCTGGGATATGAGCCTGGACGGCAAGGACAGCTTCAGCGTGCAGTACCAGAACGCCAACATTTCGGTGCGCGTGACCGACGAGTTCATGCAAGCCGTCGAGAACGACGACATGTGGGACCTGCGGGCCGTTACCAGCGGTAAATCGGTCAAGAAAATCAAAGCCCGCGACCTGTTCCGGCAGTTCGCCGAGGCCGCCTGGGAGTGCGCCGATCCGGGCATGCAATTCGACACCACCATCAACAAGTGGCACACCGCGCCGAAAGCCGGCCGCATCAACGGCTCGAATCCGTGTAGCGAATACATGCACCTCGACAACTCGGCCTGCAACCTGGCCAGTCTCAACTTGTTGAAGTACTTGCGCGATGATTTCAGCTTTGCCATCGATGAGTTCAAGCACACCGTGGAGCTGATTTTCACGGCCCAGGAAATCCTGGTCGGTTACAGTTCGTATCCGACGGAGCGCATCACCAAGAACGCTAAGGCCTACCGCGAGCTCGGTATCGGTTATGCCAACCTTGGCGCGCTTTTGATGGCCCAAGGCTTGCCCTACGACAGCGACGAAGGCCGCGCCCAAGCCGCCGCCATCACGGCGCTGTTGACCGGCCATAGCTACGCTACCAGCGCCAAAATGGCCCGCCGGGTCGGTCCGTTCGCCGGCTTCAACAAAGACCGCGAAGGCATGCTGAACGTCTTGCGCATGCACCGCGCCGAAGTCTCCAAGATCGATGCCGGCCTGGTTTCCGAGGAACTGCTGAGCGCCGCGGCTACGGCCTGGGACGAAGCCGTCGAACTCGGCGAACTGTACGGCGTGCGCAACTCGCAGGCCAGTGTACTGGCGCCGACCGGCACCATCGGCCTGATGATGGACTGCGATACTACCGGCATCGAGCCCGATCTGGGTCTGGTGAAGGTCAAGAAACTGGTCGGCGGCGGCACCATGCACATCGTCAACCAGACCGTGCCGCGCGCCCTCAAGGCGCTCGGCTACACCAAAGCGCAGACCGACCAAATCGTCGATTACATCGACACGGAAAAGACCATTCTCGGCGCGCCGCATCTCAAGCAAGAGCACGAAGCCGTCTTCGCCTGCTCGATGGGCGACAACGCCATCCACTATCTGGGCCACGTCAAAATGATGGCCGCCGTCCAGCCATTCCTGTCCGGCGCTATTTCTAAGACCGTGAACATGCCGGAAGACGTCAGCGTGGAAGACGTCGAGCAGCTGCACGTCGACGCCTGGAAGATGGGGCTGAAAGCCGTCGCCATCTACCGCGACAACTGCAAGGTCGCCCAGCCGTTGTCGATGGCCAAGAAAGACGGTGACAAGAAGGACGAGCCGGCCGCCGTGTCGACGACTCCGGAAGCCATCACCGATAAGTTCGTCCTGAAGGGCGCCGTCCGCCGCGAACTGCCGAAGATCCGCAACAGCAAGACCTTCTCGTTCCATGTGGCCGACAGCCATGGCTATATGACCGTCGGTGAGTACGACGACGGCACGCCCGGCGAGATCTTCATGAGCCTCGGCAAACAGGGTTCGACCCTGGCCGGCTTCATCGACGCCTTCGCTATCAGCGTCAGCCACGGCTTGCAGTTCGGCGTACCGCTGAAGGACTACGTCAAGTCATTCACCAGCATGACCTTCGCGCCTTCCGGCATCACCGACGACGCCGAGATCCGCACGGCTTCCAGCCTGGTCGACTACATGTTCCGCCGCTTGGCATTGAGCTATCTGAGCTTCGACGATCGTCTGGAGCTTGGCCTGGCCTCAATCGATGACATGCCCGACCAGCAGGTCGCTTTGCTTGAGCCCGCGCCGGCGCCAACTGCCCAGCAGCCGGCTCCGGTCGCTGCTGCGCCGCAGGCGGTCAAGCCGGTTGGGAAGCCGGCATCGCCGCCGGTGAATGAAGCTCCGGCTCGCGCTACCGCCGACGCGGCAGCCACGGTCAAGGACGCTTCGGCGCCGCTGTGCTTCAACTGCGGCAACCAGACGCAGCGCTCCGGCAGCTGCTACGTCTGCTCCTCGTGCGGCAGCACAACCGGCTGCAGCTAAACCGCTGCACCCTTCGCTAAAAACACCCCTCCTTTAGGGGTGTTTTTAGGTTAGGCCGGATAGTTGGGGTAGGCAGGCCTTTCCGGAGGAATAAAAAGTTCTGTCCGTGGTTTTTCGCCTTGCGTCGAAACGTTTTCCAGCACTAGGGCGCCGAGCTCCTCGTATACTTTATCGACCCTGGCGGCCATTGCCGCGTAATCCGACAGTTTCTCCACTTCGTTAATCCGCTCCTCGAACGCCAACTGTTCCATGTTCAATCTGATCATCATGACGTAATCCTTCCAATTAAAAAATCAGGCTTTGGTTGAAGCCTGATTTTGTCTTTCGGGTCGTGCTAACCGCCGCGGGTCCGGGCGGGCTAGGCTTCAACCATGTCGAAGCACAACCCCGTAAGGCCGAGGAGGAGTAGGTTGAACCGCTTCTTCATGATTGCCAACATAACAAGTCCTAAATATAGCATGGATTATTAAAAATTTCTAAACCGGCTGCTTGACCGGCTGCCCGGCACGGGCTAGGCTAAAAGTATGAAAGTGCTTGTGCTCTATCGGCCGCAATCGGAACACGGACGGATGATCGAGGAGTTCATCCATGAGTTCCAGCGGCGCCACGGCGAAGAGCACCTGGAGATTCAGAACATCGACACGCGCGACGGCAGCGCCACCGCCAGTCTGTACGACGTCATGCGCTATCCGGCTATTTTGGTGCTGCAGGACGACGGCTACCTTTCCAAATCGTGGGAAGGCGACCAGCTGCCGCTGATGGAAGAGATCGTCGCCTACGCCCATACCTAGGGTTTATAGGCGTGATCATCTGTGCTACAGTAAAACTAATCCGTTAGAGCGGCTATCAACCGCGAGGAGCGGGAAGAACGGCTGAAAGCTCAGTAGAACCCGCCGGCCGGCGCCGTAACCGCCGTAATCAAGTCCCAAAGTAGGATGGTACCGTTCCGCGAAGGAGCTCCTACAATGAAGGGGCTTTTTATTTTTTAAGGAGTAGACCCAAGTGGCAAACCAGCCCAAAAAACATTTCCTGGCCGAGATAGAAGAGCAGCTGCTAGAGCAGTGGCGGGCTGATCATACCTTCGAGCAGAGCCTTAAGAACAGAGAAGGCGCCGAAGTTTTCAGCTTCTATGACGGCCCGCCGTTCGCCAATGGCACGCCGCACTACGGCCATTTGCTGCAGACCACTATCAAAGACACCGTCACCAGGTACAAAACGATGCGCGGCTACTACGTGCCGCGCCGCGTCGGCTGGGACACCCACGGTCTGCCGGTGGAGTACGCCATCGAAAAGGAGCACGGTTTCCGTGGCAAGCAGGACATCGTCGCCTACGGCATCGACAAGTTCAACGCCGAGTGCCGCGAATCGGTCTTCAAATACAAAGACATCTGGGAGCACATGTTCCACCGGGTAGGCCGCTGGGCCGACTATGAGAACACCTACGCCACGCTCGACGAAAAGTATATGGAAAGCGTCTGGTGGGTCTTCAAAACGATCTATGACAAGGGCTTGGTCTACAAGGATTTCCGCAGCGCGCCGTACTGCCCGCGCTGCGCCACGCCGCTCAGCAATTTCGAGCTGAACCAGGGTTATCAGGATGACGTCGAAGATCCCAGCCTGTTCGTGAAGTTCAAATTAACGGATGAGAATGCCTACTTGCTGGGCTGGACGACTACGCCGTGGAGCCTGCCGGGCAACGCCGCCATCGCCGTCAAACCGGAGGCCGAGTACGTTTACGTGGAGCTGCGGGATGACGACGGCAAGGCCGAGACGTTAGTGCTGGCCCGCGATCGCCTGGAGGCACTGAACGTCGATACCTACACCATTACCAAAGAGCTGCACGGCCGCGATTTGGTAGGCAAAAGCTACGAACCGCTGTTCAAACTGACCAATCTCGACCAGTACGACAACGAAGATAATCTCTACAAAGTCTGGGCGGCCGAGTTCGTCAGCATAGAGGATGGTTCCGGCGTGCTGCACGTGGCGCCGGCCTTCGGTGAGGACGACCTCCAGCTGGGCCGCGACAACGATGTACCGGTCATCTTAAGCGTCGACGATAACGGCAAAGTCAAAACGGATATGGGCATACCGGCAGATTTCGCCGGCAAATTCTTCAAATCGGCCGACCGGCCCATCATCGAACACCTGACCAAGCAGGGCAACGTCTACGCCGCCGAGACCCTCAAGCACACCTATCCGTTCTGCTGGCGCTGTGATACGCCGCTGTTGTACTACGCCACTGACTCGTGGCTCGTTAAGGTCACCGACCTCAAAGACGACCTGGTCAAGAACAACGATCAGGTCAACTGGGTGCCGGAACACATCAAGCAGGGCCGCTTCGGTAATTGGCTGAGCGGCGCCCGCGACTGGGCCATCAGCCGCAACCGCTTTTGGGGCGCGCCGCTGCCGGTATGGGTGACCGATGACGGCGAAATCACGGTTATCGGCAGCGTCGAAGAGCTCCGCCAGAAAGCCATCAACCCGGATAAAATCGCCGATCTGCATCGCCCGTACATTGATGATGTCGAAATCAAAACGGCCAGCGGCAAGATTGCCCGCCGCATCCCCGAAGTCTTCGACTGCTGGTTCGAGAGCGGCTCCATGCCGTACGCCCAGGATCACTATCCGTTTGAGAATAAAGAGCGCTGGGAGCAAAGGTTCCCGGCGGACTTCATCGCCGAGGCCATCGACCAGACCCGCGGCTGGTTCTACACCTTGCACGTGCTGGCCAGCGCGCTCTTCGACAAGCCGGCATTTCAGAATGTCATCACGAGCGGCTGGATCGTGGCCGCCGACGGCGAAAAACTCAGTAAGCGCAAAAAGAACTACGCGCCGATGGACGACATCTTCGACCAGTACGGTGTCGACAGCATGCGCTTCTTCATGGCTTCCAGCCCGCTGGTCAACGGCGAAGATACGCGTTTCAGCACCGATTTCCTACGTGACGTCCAGCGCAAGATTTTCATGACGCTCAATAATATTTTCAGCTTCTATAAGCTCTATGCCGATGTTGACGGCTTTAAGCCGTCAGAACCGCTCCAGGAGCCGCACAGCGACAATATTCTCGACCAGTGGATGCTTTCCCGGCTCAACGAGACAATCGCGCAAGTCACCAAAGCCATGGACGAGTACCGCTTGGACCGCGCCGCCCGACCGATCCAGGAGTTGCTCGACGACACCTCCAACTGGTACGTCCGCCGCTCACGCCGCCGCTTTTGGAAGAGCGAAGACGATGCCGACAAGAATCAGGCCTACGCAACCTTGCACTATACGCTGCTCAGACTCTGCCAGCTGCTGGCGCCGTTCTCGCCGTTCCTGCCTGATCACCTCTGGCAACAACTGGCCGCCGACACCGACTTGCCAAAGTCCGTTCACCTCAGCGATTGGCCCGAGTCCGGCGAAGCAAATCAGGAAATCCTTCGCGAAATGCACTTCTGGCGCGAAGCTATCGCCGACGGCTTAGCGAAACGCGCCGAAGCCAAGGTTAAGGTGCGCCAGCCTCTGGCGAAAGCCACGATCTGGAACACTCTTGACCAGTCCAAGCCATCTGACCACTATCAGGCGTATATCGAGATCGCCGCCGAAGAGCTGAACGTCAAAGAAGTCGCTTTTGAGCGCGCCGCCGAAGGGGAAGGCGAGGCGCGTATAAAAGTGGAACTTGATACTGAAGTCACCCCTGAGCTGAAGGCTGAAGGCCAGATGCGCGAGATCGTCCGCCACGTCCAAAAGGCCCGCAAAGACGCCGGCCTGGACGTCGACAACCGCATCACGCTGGAGCTCACTACAGATGACGCTGACCTGCAAGCTGTCTTAAGTAACCAGACTCTAACGGATACTATCAAACAGGAAACGCTGGCCACCACCTTCGGCGGACCAATTGAGAGCGGCTATCAGATTACCGTCAAGATCGACGACGCCGAACTCTCGGTCAAGCTCGCCAAAGCATAGAGGCTAACCCTTTACAGAGGTGCGGTTTTTTGGTATGCTCTATCGGTAACTTAATTTTCTCTAGAAGAATCTATGAAAAAAGCAG
>Ga0164242_10002407_pt1 | contig 21655 bp, 21 predicted proteins | sample OricomgcompostMG_FD_108783 | JGI IMG/M metagenome (GOLD analysis project Ga0164242, IMG submission 108783) | Miracle-Growth compost microbial communities from Emeryville, California, USA - Original compost - Miracle growth compost (MG) ... | reverse complement strand
CTGGTACGAGGTCTCCAACTTCGCCCGCTCCCCGGAGCGCCGCGCGCACCACAACGTGGCGTACTGGATGGACCAGGACTGGTGGGGGATCGGCCCCGGTGCCCACAGCCACGTGGGTGGCGTGCGCTGGTGGAACGTGAAGCATCCGGCCGCCTACCAGCAACGCCTCGACGCGGGGACGTCGCCGGCCCACGCGAGGGAGATCCCGGACGCGGAGGCCTCGCACCTGGAGCAGGTGATGCTGCGCATCCGGCTCTCCGACGGCCTGCCGCTGGAGGTGCTCTCCGACGAGGAGCGCACCCGCGTGGCCGGCCTCGTGGCGGACGGGCTCGTGGAGCCGGCGCCGGCGCTGCGGCCGGCGTCAGGGCCGCGGCGCCTGGTGCTCACGTTGCGCGGGCGGCTGCTGGCCGACGCCGTGGTGCGCACGCTGCTCGGCTTCTGAGGCCTTCTCCGGCCTGGCTCAGGGAAGGTGGCTCAGCAGCTGCTCGGCCACGAAGAAGCCGCCGAGGGCGATCATCAGCACGCCGGAGACCAGTTGCACGGCCGTGGCCGCCCGCGGACGGTGCGAGAGCAGGGCGCCCGCTCCGTAGGCGACCGGCAGGTAGACCACCGCAAGGTTGAGCAGGTGCACCACGGCCAGCACCGCCAACTGCGGGGTGGCTCCCCACGCAGCGTGCGCGGAGACGAACTGCGGCAGCAGGGCCAGCAGCAACAGCGGCACCTTGGGATTGAGCAGGGTCACGCCGACGCCCTTGGCGAACCAACCGCGGGCGGTTCCGGCGGCGACGGCGACACCGGTCCCTGACCGGGCGTGGCGCAGGGCCCCGACGCCGAGCCAGATGAGGTATCCGCCGCCCACCACGGTGAGTGCCGTCATGGCCCCTGGTGAACGGGCCAGCAGCGCGGCCGCCCCGGCCACGACGGCGACCAGCACCATGACATGCCCGGCCAGCATCCCGGAGACGGCGGGCAGGACGCGCCGTCGGCCGAGTCCGGAGGCGATGGCGTACGCCCATTCGGCGCCGGGCATCAGGACGAAGGCGAGGGAGACGCCCCAGAACGCAAGCAGTGAGGAGAAGATCATGGCGGCAGACTAGGTATTCTGCTGCCGAATGTGCTGCGCAGTTCTACGTCGGTTTTCAGTGTGTGTGCAAGAATCTCCGGCATGGATGCGATCGACCGAGAGATCCTTGCGGCGCTGATGGAGGACGGCAGGGCGACGATGACCAACGTCGCGGACCGGGTGGGGTTGAGCCTGTCCGCCTGCCACCGCCGTTTCAAGGATCTGCAGACGGACGGCGTGATCACCGGCTTCCGGGCCGAGCTGGACGCTGCACGGCTGGGGATGCCCTTCGAGGCGCTCGTGTTCGTCACGCTCGGCACCGTGGAACACACCGGGGTGGTGGCCTTCGAGGAGGCCGTGGCACAGGTGGAGAACGTCGTGGCCGCCCATCGCCTGTTCGGCGAACCGGACTACCAACTGCGCGTGGTGGCGCGCTCGCTGCAGGACTACCAGGAGCTCTACGACGCGCGGCTGACCCAGTTGCCGAGCGTCTCCCGGCTCACCTCGACGCTGGTCATGAAGACCGTGGTGGAGCGCCACGTGCCCGTGTGACGCGCTGCGCCGCACCGGGCCCGGATGCGCGCGGGCCCGGAAGCGCGCGGGCCCGGAAGCGCGCGGCTCGGGACGCACGCGGGTCAGGGATCAGAACAGGCGCAGGTTCAGGCGGTACAGGTAGGGCCGTCCCTTGTTCACCTGGACGCCGGCGACCACGCCGGAGACGGTCATGAACAGCCACAGCAGCACGGCGAGAAGCGAGAACACCCAGCCGATCACCGGGATGAAGGCCAGCCCGAAGAAGAGGACGATCACGATGGTCAGCGGCAGCGTGAAGTTGAATGCCTCGCGGGACTCCTGCGCCGTGAACGGGCCGCGGTCGCGGTAGACCAGGTGGATGATCAGCGAGGGGATGAACCCCGCCAGGGAGAAGAAGTGGGAGATGGTGGCCCACCGCCGGTCCTCACCGGGGGTGAGGGGGAGGGCCTGCTGGGCGGAGCCGGACAGGGGCGCGCCACCTCGGGGTGGGGGTGTGTGCTGCGGGTCCGGGGAAGCGCTCACCGCATCTCCTTCCAGGTTTCTCACGTGTGCAGCTTCATTGTAGGAAGCCGGGGCGCCTGCTCGCTCACGCCTCACCGGCTGTGACGAAATCGATGAGCTCCTCGACGCGGCCGAGGAGGGCCGGCTCCAGGTCGCCGTATCCGCGCACCCCGCTCAGGATCCGCTTCCACCCCAGGCCGATGTCCTCCGGCGTGGAGTGCGGCCAACCGATCCGGGCCAGCGTCCCGGTCTTGAAGTCCTCGCCGCGCGGGACCGTGGGCCACGCCTCCAGGCCGAGCACCGAGGGGCGCACCGCCTGCCACACGTCGATGAACGGATGGCCGAGCACCAGCACGTTCCCGCGCGCCCCGGGCACGTTCATGGCCTCGTCCGCGATCCGGCGTTCCTTCGTCCCGGTCAGCAGGTGGTCCACGAGCACGCCGAGCCGACGCTGCGGGGACGGGGAGAACTCCCGCACGGCCCCGGCCAGGTCGTCCACGCCGTGCAGTGGCTCCACGACGATGCCCTCGATCCGCAGGTCGTGGCCCCAGACCTTCTCCAACAGCTCCGCGTCATGCACACCCTCGACCCACAGACGGGCCGCACGCGCGGTACGGGCCTGCGTCCCCGCCACGTAGACCGATCCTGAAGCGGAGCGGCGCGGCGCGGCGGGGGCGGAGGGGGCGGCCGATGGCTCGACGACCTCCACGGGGCGCCCCTCCACCAGGAAACCGAAGCCGGCGGGGAAGGAGCGGCGGCGGCCGTGGCGGTCCTCCAGCACGAGCACCCGCATGCCGCCGGAGGCCTCGGTGGAGACGACCTCGCCCACATAGCCGCTCTGCGCGTCCTCCAGCAGGAGCCCCACACGGGCGGGCACCTTGGGCGGCGCGGTCCGTGCGGCCGGCGTGAGATCGCGTGGTCCCCAGTCCTGCTGCACTGCTGCCTCCTCGGTGCTCGGGCGGCCGTCCTGGCCCTGCCTCGGTGGGTGGGCGCGCGGCTGCGCGCGGTCGGCAGGCCACGCTACCGGCCCGGTCGCCTCCCGCGGTGGCGGCGCGCTGGAGTGCACGACGCCGCCGCCCTCCTTCGCGCCGATGTCCCCTCGTGCGTAGCGAACGCTCGGCACGGGCCGGGAGCCGCTCGGCGCGATAGACTTGGCACTTGAGCACGCCGAGTGCCAGGGTCCGACACCGGTGAGGAGGAGACATGTCAGAGCAGAACAGATCGCAGCTGCGCCGACTGCAGGTGCTGCGCGCCGTGGTCGAGGACTACGTCCACTCCCGCGAGCCCGTCGGCTCCAAGGCCCTCGTGGAGCGGCACGGCCTGGCGGTCTCCGCCGCCACCGTCCGCAACGACATGGCCGTGCTGGAGGACGAGGGGCTCATCGCGGCACCGCACACCTCGGCGGGCCGCATCCCCACCCAGAAGGGTTACCGCTACTTCGTGGACCGGATCGAGGAGGTCAAGCCGCTCTCCGCTGCGGAGCGCCGCGCGATGTCCACGCTCCTGCGTGGTGCGGACGACCTGGACGAGGTGCTCGCCCGCACCTCGCGCCTCCTGGCCCAGCTGACGCACCAGGTCGCGGTGATCCAGGTCCCGCGCCTGGACGACGCCCGGGTGCGCCACGTGGAGCTGGTGAGCCTCGGTGCGGAACACGCGCTGGTGGTGCTCATCGCCACCACCGGCGTGGTCCAGCAGCGCACGGTCTCCCTGCCCGCCCCGGGCTCGGACGAGGAGCTCTCCGCGCTGCGCACTGAGGTCCTGACCAGGGTCTCCGGACACCCGCTGCACGCGGTCGCCGCGCTGCTGGCGGACCTGTCGCAGGCGGTCCCGGCCGCCCACGCCGAGCTGGCCGCCCTCGTGGCAGGCACGGTCGGTGACCTGGCCGGGGTGGACCGGACCGATCGCATCGTCATGTCCGGTGCGGCCAACCTGGCCCGCAGCCAGAGCGACTTCTCGGGGAGCATCACGCCGCTCCTCGAAGCCTTGGAGGAGCAGGTGGTGCTGTTGCGCCTGCTCAGCGAGTTGGAGCAGGACGCCCATGGTGTCGCCGTGGGGATCGGGGAGGAGAATGCCTTCTCAGGACTCACGGGTGCCTCGGTCGTCGCCTCCGGCTACGGACCCGGCAATGCCTCGATGATCGGAGTGCTCGGCCCCACGCGCATGGACTACCCGGGCTCGATCGCGGTGGTGCGGGCCATAGCCCGCTACCTCAGCCGCATCCTGTCCGCCTGAGAACCAGACATCACGCCCGGCCCGCCGCGGCCGGGGCGTGCAGAAAGGAACCGGAGCCTGCATGGCAACGCATTACGAGACCCTCGGTGTGAGCGCTGACGCGAGCGCGGAGGAGATCAAGAGGGCCTACCGCAAGCTGGCCCGCAAGCTGCACCCCGATGTGAACAGCGGGGACGACGCCGCGGAGCAGTTCAAGGCGGTCACGCACGCCTACGAAGTGCTCTCCGATCCGGAGAAGCGTCGCAACTACGACGCCACCGGCAACGAGAACGGCAACGGCGGCGGTGGCTTCGGTGGGGGCGGCTTCGGCGGCTTCGGCGACATCTTCGAGCAGTTCTTCGGTGGAGGCGGTGGGGGACAGGGCCCCCGCTCCCGCACCCAGCCCGGACGCGACGCCATGGTGCGCCTGCGCCTGGAGCTCAAGGACGCCGTCACCGGCAGCGTCGAGGAGCTGCAGCTGCGCACCGCCGTGGTTTGCGAGCTGTGCAAGGGCGAGTGCGTTGAGCCGGGCAGCCACCCGGTCACGTGCGAGACCTGCCACGGCTCCGGCCACATCCAGCGGCCCGTGCGCTCCCTGCTCGGCCAGATGATGACCGTCACCGAGTGCCCGGCCTGCGGTGGCTACGGCACCACGCTGCCCAAGCCGTGCCCCGAGTGTCAGGGCCAGGGCCGCGTGGCGAAGTCCGTCACCAAGTCCCTGCGCGTCCCGGCTGGCGTGGCCTCCGGCACCAGGATCCACCTGGCCGGCCAGGGCGAGGCGGGACCCGGTGGAGGCCCGGCCGGTGACCTGTACGTGGAGATCGAGGTGGAACGCGACCCGGTCTTCGACCGCGACGGCGACGACCTGCGCGCGGACCTGAAGATCCCCATGACCGCTGCAGCCCTCGGCACCGACGTGCAGCTGGACACCTTCGACGGCGAGCAGACCGTCTCCGTGCGGCCCGGCACCGAGTCCGGCGACGTGGTGCGCCTGGATGATCTTGGCGTGCCGCACCTGCGCGGCAACGGCCGCGGCGACCTGCTCGTGCGCGTGCTCGTCACCACTCCGCGGGACCTGGACGATCAGCAGCGCGAGCTGCTGGAGCAGCTGGCCCAGCTGCGCGGTGAGTCCTTCACCGAGGGCAAGTTCGAGCAGCGCGGGCTCATGTCCCGGCTGCGCGACCGGCTGCGCGGCTGAGCATGTCCCGGCAGAGCTTCCTCGAACCGGCGGCATCCGACGCGAGCGAGGGGGACACCCTCGCCCTCACCGGCGCCGAGGCCCACCACGCCCGCGTCAAGCGGGTGCAGCCGGGGGAGGAGGTGGACGTGGTCAGCGGCACCGGCGTCCGCCTGCGCTGCGAGGTCACGGACGTGGGCCAGGACGAGGTCTCCCTGACGGTCCTCGAGCGCAGCGAGTCCACGGACACCGGCGTGCGCACCGTCCTGGTGCAGGCCCTGGCCAAGGGGGACCGTGACCTGCAGGCCGTGGAGTCCTGCGTGGAGATCGGCGTCGACGGCGTCATTCCCTGGCAGGCGGACCGCTCCATCGTGCGCTGGAAGGCCGAGCGCGAGGAGAAGGCCCACGCGAAGTGGCGCGCCCAGGTGCAGGCGGCCACCAAGCAGTCACGCCGCGCCGCACTGCCGGAGGTGGAGCCCAAGCTGGACACCGCGGGGCTGGCCCGGCGGGTGGAGGCCGTGACCGCTGCGGGAGGCCGCGCGCTCGTCCTGCACGAGGAGGCCACGAGGGGCCTGGGCGCCCTGCTGCGGGAGGACCCCCTCACCATCCCCGCCGCGCAGGCCGGCGACGTCGTCGACCAGGGCGCGCCGGCGGCGTCGGGCAGCGAGGTCCTCCTCATCGTGGGGCCGGAGGGCGGGATCTCCGAGCAGGAGATCCGGCGCCTGCGCGAGGCCGGGGCCGTCCCGGTGGGCCTCGGGCCCCACATCCTGCGCGCCTCCACCGCCGGGGCGGTCGCCCTGACCCTCGTCCGCGCGTCGCTCGGCGCCTACGACTAGAATCGGCCTCGGGGCGCCACGCCCCTCGGACACCCCCAGACCAGGAGAAGCGCCCGCTTGATGCCGGAGAATGCCGGAGAAGACCCGCAGATCGTCCACGACGTCGAGTTCCCCGACGCCATGAGCATGATCGCCACCCTGGGACCGCAGGACGCGCTGGTGAGGATCCTCTCCGGCGTGTGGCGGGACGTGAGCATGCAGGCCCTCGGCCAGTCGCTGCGCGTCAGCGGCCCCTCCGCGCACGTGCAGGCGGTCTCCCGCGTGGTGGAACAGGCCAGGGCAGCGGCCCGCGGCGGCTCCGCCGTCACCGCGCAGCTCGTGGAGCGGCTCGTGCGCGCCGAGCGCCAGCTGGCCGCCCCCGTGCCGGACCCCAGCCTCACCGCTGAGATCCTGCGCCATCGCGGCCGCAGGATCCGCCCCAAGACCGTGAACCAGGCCGCCTACGTGGACGCCATGGACACGCACACCGTGGTGTTCGGGATCGGCCCGGCCGGTACGGGCAAGACCTACCTGGCCATGGCCCGCGCCGTTGCCGCGCTGCAGTCCAAGGAGGTCTCCCGGATCATCCTGACGCGGCCCGCCGTGGAGGCGGGGGAGTCGCTCGGGTACCTGCCGGGCACCCTCTCCGACAAGATCGACCCCTACCTGCGCCCGCTCTACGACGCGCTGCACGACATGGTGGAGGCCGAGTCCATCCCGCGGCTCATCGCCGCCGGCACCATCGAGGTGGCGCCGCTGGCCTACATGCGTGGCCGCACGCTCAACGACGCCTTCGTCATCCTCGACGAGGCCCAGAACACCACGCCGGAGCAGATGAAGATGTTCCTCACCCGGCTCGGCTTCGGCTCCCGCATGGTCGTCACCGGCGACGTCACCCAGGTGGACCTGCCCGGCGGGAAGCTCTCCGGCCTGCGCGTGGTCACCCAGATCCTGGACGGCATCGAGGACATCGCCCTGTGCCGCCTCGACGCCGGCGACGTGGTGCGCCACCGGCTGGTGGGGGACATCGTCGACGCGTACACGCGCTGGGACGAGCGGCAGGGCACGGGCCGGCTGCAGGGCGGCAACCGCCGCGGCAAGGCATCGCAGCGCCATCAGTCGGGCAACAACACCGGCAAGAACACGGAGGGCAAGCGCGCATGAGCGTGGAAGTGAGCAACGAGTCCGGGCTCGAGGCGGACGTCGAGGAGCTCAGCTCCCTGGCCGGCTTCCTCATGGACCGGCTGCACGTGCACCCGGACGCTGAACTCTCCGTGCTGCTCGTGGACGAGGACGCCATGGAACGCCTGCACCTGCAGTGGATGGACCTGCCCGGTCCCACCGACGTCATGTCCTTCCCGCTGGACGAGCTGCGCCCTGGCACGCCCTCGCACCTCTCCGGCCCCGGCATGCTCGGGGACATCGTCCTGTGCCCGGCCGTCGCCGCGCTGCAGGCCGAGAAGGGTGGGCACAGCACGCAGGACGAGCTGGACCTGCTCACCACCCACGGCATGCTGCACCTGCTCGGCTTCGACCACGCCGAGCCGGAGGAACGCGAGGAGATGTTCGGGCTCCAGCGCGAACTGCTCACCGAGTTCCTCGGCCGCCCTGCCCCCGCGGAGACGGTGGACCCGTGACCGGACTCTGGCTGGCCCTGCTGGCCCTGGCGCTGTTGGCGGCGTCGTCGCTGGCCTCCGCCGTCGAGTCCGCCTACCTCACCCAGCCGCGCAGCGAGGCCGAGTCCCTCACGGACGGCGGTCGCAGGCGCCGCCTCGCGGCGATCCTCGCCGACCCGCTGCCGCACACGCAGGCCGTGCGCTTCTGGCGCGTCTTCTTCGACGCCGCGGCCGGCGCGGCCGTGGCCCTGGCCTACATGTCCTTCCTGCACTCCGTGTGGATCTCCGGTCTGTGGGCCACCCTCACCATGGCGGTGCTCGGATTCCTCGTGGTGGGCGTGTCCCCGCGCCGCCTCGGCCGCGAGCACTCCACCGGCCTGGTCATCGCGACCGCGCCGCTGGTGCGCACCGGCCGCGTGGTCCTCGGACCCGTCCCCGGCTGGCTGGAGCGGCTCATCACGCCGCGCTCCGCCCGGAACCAGGAGGCCACCTTCTTCACCGAGGTCCAGTTCAGGGACATGGTGGACCGCGCCAACGAGGCCAACGTCATCGAGGACGTCGAGGCCGACCTGATCCAGTCCGTGTTCGAGCTCGGTGACACGCGCGTGCGCGCCGTCATGGTCCCGCGCACCGACATGGTGACGGCGGACGCGGACGCACCCGTCGACGACGCGCTGCAGCTCTCCCTGCGCTCGGGTTGCTCCCGCCTGCCCGTGATCGGGGAGGACGCGGACGACGTGCGCGGGATCGTCTACCTCAAGGACCTCGTGCGCGCCGTGGTCGTGGAGTCCCGTACCGGCGAACAGTCCGTGCGGCTGGCCAGGCCCGCCCGCTTCGTCCCCGAGTCCAAGCCGGTCGCGGAACTGCTGCAGGAGATGCAGCGCGAGTCCGTGCACGTCGCGATCGTCGTGGACGAGTACGGAGGCACCGCCGGCCTCGTCACCCTGGAGGACCTGCTCGAGGAGATCGTCGGCGAGATCGACGACGAGTACGACCAGGAGCGCGAGACGGTGGCCCCGGACGGCGAGGGCGGCTTCGTGGTCCCCGCCGAGATGGACATCGACGAGATGGGTGAGCTCTTCGACGAGCACCTGGACGACGACGAGGTGGACACGGTGGGCGGTCTGCTCACCAAGGCCCTCGGTCGGGTCCCGGTGGTCGGCTCCCGCGCCGTGGTGGGGGACCTCCTGCTCACGGCCACCGCCCTCTCCGGGCGTCGCAACCGCCTCGGCAGCGTGCACGTGCGCCGCGCGCAGGCCGAGGAGATCGCCCAGGCGGAGGGTCTCGGGCTCGTCCCGCTGGCACCATCCAGCCCGTCCCAGAGAACACAGCAGCAGAGCCAGGAGCCCCGAGCATGAGCCAGACACCGCAGTTCGCCCAGGTACCGGAGGACTTCCGGGCCGGCTTCGTCTCCTTCGTCGGTCGCCCCAACGCGGGCAAGTCCACGCTGACCAACGCACTCGTGGGCCGCAAGATCGCCATCACCTCCTCCAAGCCGCAGACCACGCGGCACACCATCCGCGGGATCGTGCACCGGGCCGACCACCAGCTCGTCCTGGTGGACACGCCGGGGCTGCACCGACCCCGGACCCTGTTGGGGCAGCGGCTCAACGACCTCGTGGAGGCGACGCTCTCCGAGGTGGACGTGGTGGGCTTCTGCACGCCGGCCAACGAGCCGATCGGGCCCGGCGACCGGTACATCGTCCAGCGCCTGGCCGGCCTCCGGCGCACGCCCGTGGTCGCCGTGGTGACCAAGACCGACACGGTGGATGCCTCCCGGCTCGGCGAGCACCTGCTGGCCGTGCAGGCCCTGGGCGAGGAGGTGCTGGGCGAGGAGGGCTTCGCCCAGATCGTCCCGGTCTCCGCCGTCGGGAATCGGCAGGTGGACGTGGTGGACGAGGTCCTCGCCGGCTACCTGCCCGTCTCCCCGCCGCTCTACCCGGACGGGGAGCTGACCGACGAGCCGGAGGCCGTGCTCGTGGCCGAGCTCATCCGCGAGGCAGCCCTGGAGGGCGTGCGGGACGAGCTGCCGCACTCCCTGGCCGTGGTGGTGGAGGAGATGAACCCGCGCGAGGACCGCCCGGAGGACTCACCCCTCACGGACGTCTACGCACAGCTCTTCGTGGAGCGCCCCAGCCAGAAGGCGATCATCATCGGCAAGGGTGGCTCCCACCTGCGCCAGGTGGGATCGCGGGCCAGGACCTCCATCGAGGCGCTGCTGGGCACCAAGGTCTACCTTGACCTGCGGGTCAAGGTCGCCAAGGAGTGGCAGCGCGATCCCAAGCAGCTGGGGCGGCTCGGTTTCTGACCCGGCGTCATGCTCGTGGGGAGGAGTGCGCGGCGGTGGTACGGTGACGAACATGCTGCAGGCGCTGCTCCTCCTTCCGTGCCGCGGCGAGGTGAGAACGGGTCACTGACCCCGGCCGACCCCTCGTCGCGGAGTTCTCATGCGTGCCGGCCGAGCACCCACCAACGCTTCGAGAAGGACGAGAACCATGCAGAACCGCCAGCGCCCCTCCACCATGCCGGTGCACAAGTACGTGCCCTTCCAGGACCAGATCGAGGTCCGGCTGCCGGACCGCACGTGGCCGGACAAGGTCATCACCGAGGCGCCCCGCTGGTGCGCCGTGGACCTGCGGGACGGTAACCAGGCCCTCGTGGACCCCATGGACTCCGACCGCAAGCTGAAGATGTTCCAGCTGCTGGTCGCCATGGGCTACAAGGAGATCGAGGTCGGCTTCCCCTCCGCCTCCCAGACCGACTTCGACTTCGTGCGGATGCTGGTCGAGAACCAGCTGATCCCCGAGGACGTCACCATCCAGGTCCTCACCCAGTCCCGCGAACACCTGATCGAGCGCACCTACGAGGCGCTGGAGGGCGTCCACCGCGCAATCGTGCACCTGTACAACTCCACCTCCGTGCTGCAGCGCCGCGTGGTCTTCCGCTCCGACGAGGACGGGATCGTGGACATCGCCAAGCACGGCGCCATGCTGTGCAGGAAGTACGAGGAACAGCTCACCGACACCGAGATCATCTACGAGTACTCCCCGGAGTCCTACACGGGCACCGAGCTGGAGTTCGCCCGCCGCATCTGCGACGAGGTCGCCGAGGTGCTCGGTGCCACCCCCGAGCGCAAGATGATCGTCAACCTGCCCTCCACCGTGGAGATGGCCACCCCCAACGTCTACGCGGACTCGATCGAGTGGATGCACCGCAACCTGCGCCACCGCGACTCGATGATCCTCTCCCTGCATCCGCACAACGATCGTGGCACGGGCGTCGCCGCAGCGGAGCTGGGCTACCTGGCCGGCGCCGACCGGATCGAGGGCTGCCTCTTCGGCAACGGTGAGCGCACGGGCAACGTGGACCTGGTGACGCTGGGCATGAACCTCTTCAGCCAGGGGATCGACCCGCAGATCGACTTCTCCGACATGGAGCACATCCGCCGCACCGTGGAGTACTGCAACCAGATGCGGATCCCGGAGCGCACCCCCTGGGGCGGCGACCTCGTCTTCACGGCCTTCTCCGGCTCCCACCAGGACGCGATCAAGAAGGGCCTGGAGGCCATGGAGGCGGACGCGGCCGCGCAGGGCAAGGGCGTGGACGAGATCGTCTGGGCCGTGCCGTACCTGCCCATCGACCCGCAGGACGTGGGCCGCAGCTACGAGGCCGTCATCCGCGTGAACTCGCAGTCCGGCAAGGGCGGCGTGGCCTACCTGCTCAAGCACGACCACGGCCTGGACCTGCCCCGCCGCGCCCAGGTGGAGTTCTCCGGCGTGGTGCAGCGGCACACCGACTCGCAGGGCGGAGAGGTCACCTCCTCCGCACTGTGGGATGCGTTCACCGACGAGTACCTGCCGGTCGGCTCGGCCGGCACGGGCTGGGGCCACTACCGCCTCGGTTCCGTCACCTCCCGCAGCACGGACGACGACGGCGTGGCGCTCTCCGCCGAGCTGTTCATCGACGGCGTGCCTCACCAGCGCACCGGGCAGGGCAACGGCCCCATCGCCGCGCTGCTCGACCTCTTCGCCTCAGAGGGCGTGGACGTGCGCGTGCTGGACTACTCCGAGCACGCCATGGAGGAGGGCGGCCAGGCCCGCGCCGCCGCCTACGTCGAGTGCGCCGTGGGGGAGCGGGTGCTGTGGGGCGTCGGCATCCACACCAACACCACCTCCGCGTCCCTGAACGCCGTGGTCTCCGCCGTCAACCGCGCCATCCGCGACGCGGCGGCCTGACCCTCACGCAGGAGCACAGCCACGGCACGCACACGCAGCGGATACGCCGCCCGGTCCTACCGGACCGAGGCGATCGTGCTGCGCACCCACCGGCTGGGCGAGGCCGACCGGATCGTCGTCCTGCTCACGCCGGAACACGGGCAGGTGCGTGCCGTGGCCAAGGGCGTGCGGCGCACCAGCTCCAAGCTGGGCGCCGCGCTGGAGCCCTTCATGCACGTGCAGCTGCAACTGCTGGCCGGACGCAACCTCGACACCGTCCTGCAGGCCCAGCTGGTGCACCAGTACGGGGCCCCCATCGCTGCCGACTACGACCGTTACACGGCCGCGGCGGCCATGGCGGAGACGGCCGAACGGCTCACGCGTGCCGACGTGGACACCACGGCGGCGCAGTTCCGCCTCCTGCACGGGGCGCTGGCCATGGTGGCCAGGGGACAGGGGCCGGCCGCCACCGTCATGGCCTCCTACCTGCTGCGGGCCCTGGCCACGGCCGGCTGGGCCCCGAGCTTCACCGACTGCGCCCGCTGCGGCGCGCCCGGACCGCACGAGGCGGTGAACATCCCGCTGGGTGGTGTGGTGTGTCCCGCCTGCCGGCCCGCCGGCTCGCGGTCGCCCGCGCCGGGGACCATCCGCCTGCTCTCCGCCCTCCTGGCGGGGGACTGGTCCGTCGTGGCGCAGGCCGACGCCAGGGAGACCAGGGAGGCCGACTCCATCGTGGGAGAATATGTCCAGTGGCACCTGGAACGTGCCGTGAAGTCCCTTCGCCTCGTGGAGAGAGCCCCAGCACGTGACACCGCGCCGACGTCCCACCCGTGAGCCGAGCCGTACGGCGTCGGCGCAGCAGCCGCAGTACCCGGCACCCCACCCCTCCGGGGCCACGCCGCCGCAGTTGCCTGCCGCACTGATCCCGCAGCACGTGGCCGTGGTCATGGACGGCAACGGCCGCTGGGCCAACCAGCGCGGACTGCCGCGCACCGAGGGCCACCGGGCCGGCGAGGCCGCACTGCTGGACGTCGTGGCCGGCGCCATCGAGGCCGGCGTCCGCTACCTCTCCGTCTACGCCTTCTCCACCGAGAACTGGAAGCGTTCCCCGGACGAGGTCCGCTTCCTCATGGGCTTCTCCCGGGACGTGCTGCGCAGGCAGCGGGACCAGCTCGCCGCCTGGGGCGTGCGGATCCGCTGGGCAGGTCGCCGCCCACGGCTGTGGCGCTCCGTCATCGACGAGCTGATCACCGCGGAGGAGATGACCCGCGAGAACACCGTGCTGGACCTGGTGATGTGCGTGAACTACGGCGGCCGCGCCGAGATCGTGGACGCCGTCACGCGCCTGGCGGAGGACGTCGCCGCCGGTCGGCTCAAGCCCTCCGGCGTCTCCGAGCGCAGCATCGCCGCCCGCCTCGACGAGCCGGACGTCCCCGACGTCGACCTCTTCCTGCGCACCTCGGGGGAGCAGCGCACGTCCAACTTCCTGTTGTGGCAGTCCGCCTACGCCGAGCTGGTCTTCATCGACGAGCTCTGGCCGGACGTGGACCGCACCGTCCTGTGGCGGGCCCTGCGCACCTACGCTGCCCGCGACCGCCGCTACGGCGGCGCGGTCGACGCGCCCGCCGACGCGCCGGCCGAGACGCCCGCCGCGGCGCCGAGCCCCGAGCCCACCCCCACCGACCCGTCCGCCACCGCGTGAGGAGATCCATGCGCTTCTACCCGACCTTCTTCCGCCTCGCCTTCTCCCACATGGACGCCGAGCGTGCCCATGCCATCGGTTTCGGCCTGGTCCGCCTGGCCGAGAAGGTCGGGGCCTCGACGGTGCTGCGCAGGCTGACCGCGCCGTCCACCCCGGTCACGGTCATGGGCCTCGAGTTCCCGTCGGCCTTCGGCCTCGCCGCCGGCTTCGACAAGCACGGCGTCGGGACCACGGCCCTGCTGGACCTCGGCTTCGGGCACGTGGAGGTCGGCACCGTCACGGGCCGGGCGCAGCCGGGCAATCCGGCGCCCCGGCTGTTCCGCCTGGTGCAGGACCGCGCGCTGATCAACCGGATGGGCTTCAACAACGAGGGCGCCCAGGCCGTGGCGCCCCGCCTGGCCGCCTCGCACGCGCGGCTGGCCAAGCGGCGCGGGAGCGCCGCGAGGCCGCGCCCCGTGATCGGCGTGAACATCGGTAAGACCAAGGTGGTCGAGCTCGAGGACGCGGTGGCGGACTACCGCCTCAGCGCCCGCACGCTCGCGCCGTACGCCGACTACCTGGTCGTCAACGTGTCCTCACCGAACACGCCGGGGCTGCGCCTGCTGCAGGACGTCAGCGCGCTCGAGCCGCTGCTGCGCGCGGTGCGGGAGGAGGCGGACCGGGCCACGGACCGCCACGTCCCGCTCGCCGTGAAGATCGCCCCCGACCTCGCCGACGAGGACGTGGACGCGGTGGCCGAGCTGGCCGTGCGCCTCGGCCTGGACGGCGTCGTCGCCACGAACACGACCATCACCCGTGACGGGCTGAGAACCCCTGCGGAGGAGGTGGAGGGCTACGGTGCGGGTGGCCTGTCCGGTGCCCCGCTGCGCGAGCGCTCCCTCGAGGTGCTGCGGCGGCTGCGGGCCGCGCTGCCGGAGGGCATCGCCCTGATCGGCGTGGGTGGCGTGAGCTCGCCGGAGGACGTCCTGGAACGCCTCGAGGCCGGCGCCGACCTGGTCCAGGGCTACACGGCCTTCCTCTACGAGGGTCCCTTCTGGGCCTGGCGCATCAACAGCGCCCTCGCCGCGCGCCGGCGCTGAGGCCGCGCCTGCCCTCGCGGGCGCCGCGGGGCGCCCACCATGCACGACGCCGGGTGGTCACCTTCCAGCGCGAAGGTGACCACCCGGCGTCGTGCACCGAAGGTGGGATGAAGCGAGGCGAACGGTAGGGCTCAGAAGTCCTCGGGCTTGGTGCCGCGCTTGACCTGCTGCTTGGGCTGACGCATGAAGCGCAGCTGCATGGTGCGGAAGGTGCCGTACCAGAGCACGCCGCGCTCCACCTCGCCGAAGCGCGCCACGAGCGCGCGCTTGAGGGAGAACCAGGTGACGGCCATGTCGAGGATGACGATGAGCAGCACCGCGTACATGATGAACGTCGTGTAGATCTGCCCCTGCGCACCGATCAGCGGGGAGAAGCCGATCGAGACGATGAAGAACAGGATGATGATCGGGAAGAAGAACTCGGCCAGGCACGTGCGGGCGTCGGCGAAGTTGCGGGCGAAGCGCTTCTGCGGGCCGCGGTCGCGGGCCATGAGGTAGCGCTCGTCGCCGGTCTGCATGCCGATGCGCACCTTGGCCGCCTCCTCCTGGCGGCGCTTGCGGTCCAGCTCCTTGGCCTGCGAGCGGTCGGCTGGCACCAAGGGACGCTGACGCGCGGCCACCTGGTCCTTGCGGCGCGGGGTGGGACCCTTCTTGGCGCCGTCGGAGCGCACTTCCTGGGTCTCCTGCGGCTGGACGGGGGACTCATTGCGCTTCTTCATACCGAACACCAGGCCATCCTATCGGCAGGGCGCACCCGGCGCAGGCCGGGGCCACCCCTGCCCGCGCTGCACCGTGGGCCAGTGCGTGGCTAGGCTGAGCCCATGACTTCACCCGCCGTTGATCCCGTCCCCTCCGAGACCGTCTCCGCGCTGCGTCATGAGGTGCGCAAGGACGAGGAGCGCCGCCTGGCCGAGTTGACCGAACTCGTCGCCATCCCGTCCATCGCCTGGGACGGCATGGACCCCGCCCCCGTGCAGGCCAGCGCCGAGCGCGTGGCGGAACTGCTGCGCGAGGCCGGCCTGACGGACGTGCAGTTGCTGAACGCCCCCACCGAGGACGGCACGCCGGGCCGCACCGCCGTGGTGGCCCGCCGCCCCGCCGCCGAGGGCATGCCCACCGTGCTGCTCTATGCGCACCACGACGTGCAGCCCACGGGCGACGAGGAGCTGTGGGACACCCCGCCGTTCGAGGCGACCCGCAAGGGCGACCGCCTCTTCGGTCGCGGCGCGGCGGACGACAAGGCCGGGATCATGGTCCACGTGGGTGCACTGCGCGCCGTGAGCGAGCTCGCCAGCGCGGAGGGCCTCGGCCTGACCTACTTCATCGAGGGGGAGGAGGAGGCCGGCTCGCCGTCCTTCCGCAACTTCCTCGAGCAGTACCAGGACCTCCTCGCCGCCGACGTGATCGTCGTGGCGGATTCCGGGAACTGGCGGGTGGGGGAGCCGGCCCTGACCACGAGCCTGCGCGGCATGACCGCGGGCGAGTTCGAGGTGCGCGTGCTGGACCACGCCGTGCACTCCGGTATGTATGGCGGCCCTGTGCTGGATGCGCCGACCCTCGCTGCCCGGCTCGTGGCCACGCTGCATGACGAGGACGGCAACGTCGCCGTGCAGGGACTGGTCTCGCACGAGCTCGCCGAGATCGAGTACCCAGAGGAGACGCTGCGCGAGGACGCGGGCGTGCTGGACGGCGTGCGGCTGGCCGGTTCCGGCCCGCTGGCGGACCGGCTCTGGAACAAGCCGGCCATCTCCCTGATCGGCCTCGACGTCACCCCGGTGGCCTCGTCCTCCAACACGATCGCCGCCGTCTGCCGCGGCAAGGTCTCCGTCCGCGTGGCCCCGGGGCAGGACCCGCGCGAGGCGGCGCGGGCCATGGAGGAGCACTTCGCGGCCCAGGACCTGCTCGGCGCCCAGGTGAGCTACCGGACCGTTGAGGCCGGGCCCTCCTTCCGCACCGACCTGTCCGGGACGGCGGCCCAGGCCGAGATGTGGGCGCTGGAGGAGGCCTTCGGGCACACCGCCGTCCCCATGGGCATGGGCGGCTCCATCCCGTTCGTGGCCGATCTCACCGAGATCTTCCCGCAGGCCCAGATCCTGATCACCGGCGTGGAGGATCCCGACTCGCGTGCACACAGCGCCAACGAGTCCCTGCACCTGGGGGACTTCGAGAAGGCCGTCCTCGCGGAGGCGCTGCTGCTGACGCGCCTCGCGGCGGAGGGACGCGCGGGCGAGTAGTCCGGCGTCCCGTCCGGGAGGCCAACGACGCGAGGTCGACGCGCGTAGACTGAACCACGGGAGAGACGTGATCCCAGCACGGGGACCCCGCTCTCACGAGCACGGAAGGAGCGCGAGATGACGACGATCGCTCAGGGTGACACCACCGAGATGCCCGCACACGAGGTCATGCTGACCCCGGGGGCGGCCGAGAAGGTGGCGTCCCTGCTGCAGCAGGAGGGACGCGAGGACCTGCGACTGCGTGTCGCGGTGCAGCCCGGCGGCTGCTCCGGCCTGATCTACCAGCTCTACTTCGACGAGCGGGTCCTGGACGGCGACGCCGTCCGCGGCTTCGGCGACGTCGAGGTCATCGTGGACCGCATGTCGGTGCCGTACCTCAACGGCGCCACGGTGGACTTCGAGGACTCGATCGAGAAGGTCGGCTTCACCATCGACAACCCCAACGCGGGCGGTTCGTGCGCCTGCGGTGACTCGTTCCACTGATCCACCCGCGTCACGGGCACGCCACGGCGTGCCCGTGACCGGCCGGAACCCCTTCGCGGGGGTATCCTCTACAAGAGGTAGAGGACTTCCCCGCACGCGCAGCACCCACGCGCGGTACGGGGAGGACCGGACCCATCATTCGCACAATCAAGAGGAAGGGCCGTCTGTGAGTTCGCAGGACCGAACCAGCGGTCGCCGCAAGGCCATCCGGTTCGCCGGGCTGGCAACGGCGGGAGTCTTCGCTCTCGCCGGGTGCACGCCCGAGGCGAAGAGGGGCTTCCTGCCCCTCACCGACCCGGACACGACCAACCACACGCGTTCGCTCATGGAGCTGTGGAACCACTCGTGGATCGCGACCATGACGGTCGGCCTGATCACCTGGGGTCTCATGCTCTGGTGCGTCGTGGCCTACCGTCGCCGCAAGGGCGACACGGGCTACCCGCGTCAGCTCAGCTACGCGCTCCCGCTCGAGGTCTTCTACACGGCCGTCCCGCTCGCGCTGGTCATCACGTTCTTCACGTTCTCGGACCGCACCCAGGCGGCCGTGGACAAGCCCGTCGACTCGCCGCTGAACGTGACGGTCTACGGCAAGCAGTGGGCGTGGGACTTCAACTACGACTACCAGGGCGAGAAGCGCTACAACCAGACGACCCAGGTGCACCAGCCAGGCCACACCGTGGACACGAACACGCTGCCCACGCTGTACTTGCCGGTCAACGTCCCCGTGACGTTCAACCTGACCTCGCGCGACGTCATCCACTCCTTCTGGGTCCCGGCCTTCCTGCAGAAGCTGGACATGATCCCGGGCAAGATGAACCACATCTACCTGACGCCCCAGGTGGAGGGCACCTACGCCGGCAAGTGCGCCGAGCTGTGCGGTGAGTACCACTCGGAGATGCTCTTCCAGGTCAAGGTCGTCTCCATGGACGAGTTCAAGAAGCAGATCGGCCAGCTGCCCCAGGGCGAGGCCGGCGCCGATGACAACCGCCTCGAGGTCTCCCCGACCCCGGACGTGACCTCCAAGCCGCTGCCTGCCACGAAGGAAGGAGAGTGATCCGCCATGAGCACGTATGAGTACGCAACAGACGAAGCGCGTTCCGTGGCGCCGATGGTGGTGCCGCGGTCCAAGGGCCGCCTTGTCGTCGAATGGATCACCACCACCGACCACAAGAAGATCGGGTACATGTACCTGATCGCCTCCTTCCTCTTCTTCTGCCTCGGCGGCGTGATGGCCCTGCTCATCCGCGCCGAGCTGTGGGAGCCGGGCATGCAGATCCTGCACACGAAGGAGCAGTACAACCAGCTCTTCACGATGCACGGCACGATCATGCTGCTGATGTTCGCGACGCCGCTGTTCGCCGGCTTCGCCAACGTGCTGATGCCCGTGCAGATCGGTGCACCCGATGTGGCCTTCCCGCGCCTGAACGCGCTGGCCTTCTGGTTCTTCCTCTTCGGCTCGCTGATCGCCGTCTCCGGTTACCTCACCCCGCAGGGTGCGGCCTCCTTCGGCTGGTTCGCCTACGCGCCGCTGTCCAGCACCACCTTCAGCCCCGGTGTGGGCGGTGACCTCTGGGTCTTCGGTCTGGCACTGTCCGGCTTCGGCACCATCTTCGGTGCGGTCAACTTCATCACCACGATCATCACGCTGCGCGCACCGGGCATGACCATGTGGCGCATGTCGATCTTCACGTGGAACACCTTCATCACCTCGCTGCTGATCCTGATGGCGTTCCCCCCGCTGGCCGCCGCGCTCTTCGCGCTCGGTGCCGACCGACGGTTCGGGGCACACGTGTTCGACGCCGCCAACGGCGGACCGATCCTGTGGCAGCACCTCTTCTGGTTCTTCGGCCACCCCGAGGTGTACATCATCGCCATCCCGTTCTTCGGGATCGTCTCCGAGGTCTTCCCGGTCTTCTCGCGTAAGCCGATCTTCGGCTACAAGGGTCTGGTCTACGCGACGATCTCCATCGCCGCCCTGTCCGTGGCCGTGTGGGCCCACCACATGTACGTCACCGGCTCGGTCATGCTGCCGTTCTTCAGCTTCATGACCATGCTGATCGCGGTCCCGACCGGCGTGAAGTTCTTCAACTGGATCGGCACCATGTGGCGCGGTTCGCTGACGTTCGAGACGCCCATGCTGTGGGCCCTCGGCTTCCTGACGACCTTCCTCTTCGGTGGTCTGACCGGCATCACGCTCTCCGCGGCCCCGCTGGACTTCCACGTCTCCGACACCTACTTCGTGGTGGCTCACTTCCACTACGTGGTCTTCGGCACTGTGGTGTTCGCGATGTTCTCGGGCTTCTACTTCTGGTGGCCCAAGTGGACCGGCAAGATGCTCAACGAGCGCCTCGGCAAGATCCACTTCTGGATGCTGTTCATCGGCTTCCACATGACCTTCCTGGTGCAGCACTGGCTCGGCGTCATGGGCATGCCCCGTCGCTACGCCGACTACCTGCCCTCGGACGGCTTCGAGTTCATGAACCAGGTCTCTACCGTCGGCGCCATGCTGCTGGGTGCCTCGATGATCCCGTTCTTCTTCAACGTGTTCATCACCGCCCGCAACGGCCGCAAGGTGCAGGTGGATGACCCGTGGGGCTTCGGCGCCTCGCTCGAGTGGGCCACCCCGTGCCCGCTCCCGCGGCACAACTTCCACTCGCTGCCCCGCATCCGTTCGGAGCGCCCGGCCCTGGACCTGCACCACCCGGAGCTCGCTGCCTCGCGCAGCAACCCGACCGGCCCGGTGGCCCACATCTTCGGCCCCGCCAGCCAGGGAGAACGGTGATCACGTATGCGTACTGAGTCCTTCATCTTCCTGGGCGGCATCGTCTTCCTGCCCATCGGCGTGATCTACGGGATCATGACCGACTGGACCGAGTGGGTCGGCTTCCTGGCCATCCCGCTGCTCGGCATCATGTCCATGATGGTCGGCGTCTTCCTCTACAAGCACTCGCGTGTGGTGGGGGAGCGTCCCGAGGACCGCGAGGACGGCGAGATCGCCGAGAAGGCCGGCCCCGTCGGTACCTTCTCCCCGTGGTCCTGGTGGCCGCTGGAGCTCGCCCTCGGTGCTGCCACGTGCTTCGCCGGCATGGCGATCGGCTGGTGGGTCGTCTTCATCGGCGCGGCCATCGCGCTGGTGGGCGTCATCGGGTGGGTCTTCGAACTCTCCCGCGGCGACTACGCCCACTGACCTCCACGTCGGAACCGCTCACAGGGGCGCACCGGAAACGGTGCGCCCCTGTCGCGTACCCGGTCCTACTTCACGCCGCGCTTGCGTGCCCGAGCCCACCTGCATGCCCCGCGAGATTCCCCATGTGCCACGCTATTGGCTTGGCACATGGGGAATCTCGCGTGCACTGGCGCCTCGGTGAGGACCTGTTTCGCTGTCCCACAGTGCCCACCGCCTGCCCGCCCCACCGTCGCGGGGCACTTCTGTACCGCGACTTCTCAGGTGAACGCCCATTGGCGTGGCACACGTCCAATCACCGGGAGCGGGCAGAGGTCGGATGGGGGCGGGGCGGTAGGCAGCAGGAGTTCGGTGCCAGGGGAACACGGCCTGCTCGGCCGGATGCGCCAGAATGGGGGCATGACCTCCCTTCGCCTGCGAGCCGACCGACGCCGGCTCCTCGCGCCGCTCGGGACCGCCTGGAGGGCCGAACCGCTGGGTGCGGCGCCCGCGGTCCGCGGACAGCGGGTCAGGGCGGGGGAGAGCCGCCAGGCGGCCCTGACGCGGGTGATCGAGCAGACGCTGCGCGTCGAGTGCCGACCGGGCGACCCGTTCCCCTCGGAGCGCGAGCTCGCCGAGGAGCTGGACGTCTCGCGCACCACGCTGCGCGCCGCCGTGGACCGACTCGTGGAGGCCGGTGTCCTGGAACGCGTGGTGGGACTCGGGACCTTCGTCCCACGCCGAGCCACCGCCCCACGGGTGGGCCTGACGTCCTTCTCGGAGGACATGCGCAGACGGGGCATGAACCCTTCCTCCCGCGTGCTGCGCTTCGAGACCACCACAGCCACCGGCTGGCTGGCCAG
>Ga0164242_10002406_pt1 | contig 21657 bp, 8 predicted proteins | sample OricomgcompostMG_FD_108783 | JGI IMG/M metagenome (GOLD analysis project Ga0164242, IMG submission 108783) | Miracle-Growth compost microbial communities from Emeryville, California, USA - Original compost - Miracle growth compost (MG) ... | reverse complement strand
CGGAAACAACAACGCCTGCACCGCGACGACCGGGTCGCGGCGCCAGCGGCGCAGCAGCCGCCCCGCCTCCGAGGCGCTTTGGCCGACGAATCCCTTCAGGCAGCCCACCCGCGTAACCTCTTGCCGTGCAAGGCATTCGGCCGATTTCCCGACCGGGTTCACACCCACATCACCGGCCGGCGCGGCGTCTCGAGGTGCCTTGCGAACGGCTCGGTGTGCTCGCGACCTGCCCGCGTCGACGCGTCGTTGCATACGCACCGCGACAACGCCGAATACCGCGAGCAGGCCGAGGCACCACGTCAATGCCGCCGCCAGACTGCCGCCGGCGACGTGACCGGTCGCAAGGCCGCGCAGCGCCTCGGTGACCTGGGATACCGGTTGGTTGCGAATGAACGGTGCCATCCACGCCGGAAACGATTCCGCCGGAGCGATGCCGGTGGACAACAAGACCAGGACCAGTTGGGGGAGAAGCAGCAACTGGCTCGACGATTCGACGGTGCCGACGCGGGAGCCCAGGGCGTCGGCGCCGAGGCAGACCGCCATCGCGAACACCACGACGATGGTCACGAACAGGACTGCATCCGCCGGGCCGCCCTGCATCCGGAAGCCGAATGACCATCCGGCCGCCATGGTCGCGGCCAGCGCGATGAGCGCGCGTGTCAGGCAGTACAGCATCCGCGCGCCCAACGGTACCGACGCGGGAAGCGGCAGGGTGCGAAGCCGAGACCCGAAGCCGGACAGCCGGTCTCGGGCGGCGCGGTCGGCCGTGGTCATGGCACCGAACAGCATCGCCTGCACGATGACCACCGGAAGGACGTATTGCGAATAGCTCATCGAGCCGGTGCGGATGAGGCCGCCCAGCACCAGGGTGAATCCCAGGAAGCAGCCCACCGGTGCCAGCGCCGCGAAGAGCAGGTCCGCGTCGCGCCGCGACCCTGACATCGTGCGCAAGGTCAGCGCCACCAGGGCACTCATAGCGAGGCCTCCGGTGCCGGGACGGGTACTACATCACGCATCGCTGCGCGGTCCGGCGTCGCACACCCGGGCGAACTCGGCACGCATCGTCTCGACATAACGCCGGACGGATCCGCGGGCGACGTCGGTGCCCGGGTAGGCGACCACCAACTGAGTCCTGTCGTGCATGCGATTGACCCACATGCACACCGTCTCCGACAGCCGGTTATCGCCCCATACGCCGGCGCGCAGGCCGTCGAAGTAATCGCCGAACGGCAGCTTACGGATGTCGATGTAGGACAGCATCGGGACGGGACGATCCGGAACCTCGATGGGCGTCGACGACGGGCCGGTGGTCTCGAGCAGGTGGTAGTACGGCACGGCGCCGAGGGCGGCGTTGGAATCGAACGACGCCTGGGCGGCACTGACCACCTCGTTGAATGACGCACCGGCGGTCGGAATCGCCAGCGGCACGAAGCTCGCCAGCCAACCGACGGCGGTGGCGTGCGCGGGGTCCCGCCGGTTGTCGAACGGTGTCAGACCGAAATACGTTGCGGCGCCGGTCAACCGGTGTTCGGTCCGCGCAGCGCAGGCGAACACCCCGCCGCTGAACCGCGCACCCGCGGCGCGGCATGCGGCCTCGAACCGCCGGCCCTGCTCGTCATCGATCAAGTCGAACACCTCGATGGCCCCCGGTGTATCGGCGTTCGACTCGCCGAGTTCCAGGGGAAACCTGGGTAGGGCCCCGTTGTTGGCCGCGAGAAAGGCGCGCCACGACCGGATCTCGGGCGACTCCTCGTTCAGGCTTCGGGTATAGGCGTGCTGTCTCGCGCTGTATTCGCGATGGCTGGGCGCGGGCGGCAACGCGAAATGCGTCCTTTGCAACGCGGCGAAATACGTTGTCTGGATGTCGAGGAAGATCACGCCGGCCGACATGCCGTCGGCGCGTAGATGGTCGACGGCGATATAGATGGTGAACCGGTCTTGAGCCTGAACGATGCCGAAGGTAAAGCAGTCCCACTGCAACGGGTCGGGCGTATCGAGAAGTAGTTTGCGGATCTGGGGCGGAGCCATCCTTCCGAGATCCGTTGGCGCCAACGTGATCGCCTCCGGTTCGGGAATGACGTAGCGAAGGATTTCGTCGCCGTCGCCGAAGACAAAGCGGTCGTGGTAGGTGTCGTGCCGGCGCAGATGAGTGTTCACCGCCTGCGTCATCGCGTCGATGTCGCAGGTACCGCTGATTTCCCAGGCCCCGATGCACAACCGGGGGATATCCCGGCCGCGGCTTACCTGGCGCCGGTAATAGCGCAGATGTTGCGCCTGCTGATAGCTCACCGGGGCGGGGTGGTATTGCGCTTGGGCCGCGCGCCGATAGGTTGCGGCGGTGGGGTACCAGGCTACGACCGTGCCCTCGGCTGTCCAGTCCTCAACCGTGCCCAAAAACATGCGCTAACCCTCATCCGTCAGTGGCGACGCCGGTTCGGATGACCTTAACGGCACCGCGCATGAATTGCTGAGTAAGTCGGGCGCCGGCGCGGTCCGGTTCCGCAGGACCGACAAGTGGCTGACGGTTGCCGTTGACGGCCCCCACGGCGTCAAGCAGCGAAGATAAATGACTCGCCTGCGATCCCGCGGCGCAATCATGAATCCCCCTTCGGGTCGAGTTATCTCCCAGCAAGTTCTCAACCGAATAGGTGCTCGTGTGTGAGGTAGTCGACATCGCGGGTCGGCAGTTCGCGCTTGGATAACACGGAACTACCACGCGAACAAGCATTTATCTCGACGTGATGACCCAACCTGTCGATTCCCACCACAGAGCGAGCGCTATCTTGACGAGACCACATGTGACGGAAAGGCGGGCCTGCCAAAACGGCGCCTCAGTTACCGTATCGTGATGTGTGGCCGTATTGGAATAGTGTCAGTGAAAGATTCCTCGCGGCAACCACGCTGGCAAACAGTCAATCGATTCCCAAAAGTGCCGCGGCAGAGGGTGATACAGCCCGGTTAATACAATGCCCGGCGCGCGAAACCCGGTGCCGCCTGCACGCCGGTAGCAAACTGCGATACCAGCCGAGTCGGCGATGGCGAGCTGCAGGGCTTGCGCCCAGCACCCGCAGCCGGCTCGATCGGTGGCGTGAGCGCCGTCGAAACTCGTGTACCCCAGTGGGTTACGCACCGAGGTGATCCCCCTTGCTCCGGCGGCGTGAATGGTTGGCCAACGGATGGTGACGCTGCAGGGCGCTGTGAGGATGTTCACGTTCCGGCCCGCTGGCGCCGGACCGCGTGCGCAACGGCGTTGGGGCCGCCGACGAAAAGTCCAGCGCAGCAGGGGAAATCTGCGCACGATGACCGCGGGCCGACGCTGCCTCCGCCGAGCTGTGGCCGCGATTGAAAATCTGGCGTGCGTGGTAACAAAAGCAACGTGAGCGAGGCCGGCATGACCCCGGCGTGCCCGATGCCTTCGCAATCCCAAAGGAACCAGATCCCAAAGGAACTCGATGCACTTTGCGGTATTGCCGCCGGAGGTCAACTCCGGCCGCATGTACTCCGGCCCCGGCTCGGGGTCGATGCTGGCGGCGGCGTCGGCATGGGACGAGCTGGCCAACGAGCTGCACGTCACGGCCGCCAACATCGAGTCGGTGATCTCGGGGCTCACCAGCGAGCCGTGGCAGGGCCCGTCGGCGGCGGCGGTGACCGCTGCGGCCGCAACACAGGTCGAGTGGCTGACCGCCACCGCCGAGCAGGCGGCGCAGACCGGCGCTCAGCTCAAGGCGGCCGCGACGGCTTACGAGTCGGCCTATGCGATGACGGTGCCACCGTCGGTCGTCGCGGCCAACCGTTCCCGGTTGGCGTCGCTGGTCGCCACCAACCTGCTGGGCCAGAACACGCCGGCGATCGCGGCCACCGAAGTCGCCTACGGCGAAATGTGGGCCCAGGACGTCGCCGCGATGTACGGCTACGCCGGCGCCGCGCAGGCCGCCTCCCGGGTCACGCCGTTCACCCCGCCGCAGCGAACCACCAACGAGGCCGGTATGGGCGCCCAGAACGCCTCGGTCGCCCAGGCCGCCGGCACCTCGGCCGGACACGTCCAGTCGGCGGTGTCGAACAGCAACGCGATGTCCGCCGTGCCCAACGCGCTGCAGAATCTCGCGTCGTCGTCCTCGTCATCCTCGGCGGCATCGGGGCTGAGTGACTTCTCGAGCTTCCTGAACCCGTACAACCTGGTGTCGCTGGGCTCGGCGTTCTTCGGTAACGGCACCGGGCTGATCGGCGTGTCCGGCGCCGCGGGCTTCATTTCCGACGCTGAACACAAGATGACGGAGCCGGGTGCGAAGTCCAAGGCTGTCGCGGCGCCGGAGCGGCTGGAACCGCCGGCCGGGTCGCGTTCGTCCGGGGCGACGACGGTGTCGGCCGGGATGGGCCGTGCGTCCTCGCTGGGCGGCATGTCGGTTCCGCAGGGCTGGTCCACCGCCGCGCCGGAACTGCGCCTCACCGCGCTGCAGGCGCCCGCCGCCGCTGCCGCGCCGCCGGGCCGCCCGGGTCCGTTCGGCGAGATGCCGCTGTTCGGTGGTGCGCCGCTGATGGGCCTGCCCGGCCGGGGCGCCGCCGATTCCCGCGACGGCCGCTCGTCCGGGGACGCCGGGACCGCCGGGCGAGGGCGACGTGCGGCGGCGTCGCACGGGCCCGCCGGGGCCGCCCGCACCGCGTCGACCGGCACCACCGCGGAGCTTCGCGAAATCACCGATCTGCTCGGCAAACTCGCCGAACTGCGGGCCACCGGAGCGCTGACCGACACCGAATTCGCCGAACAGAAGCAGCGGCTGCTCGGGGCCCGCTGACCAGCGCGGCCCACAGCTCCGCCTGCTGAAAGGGGCCCTGCGGTCGGCGGCGGTGGAGCAATACATCGCCCGCGCGGAGGCGGGCGCGGTAACGGACCGGCTACTTATCGCATTACGCAGCAAGGAGATTGGGTAGTCGATGGTCACCCCGGAAGGGCGGGCGGCGGCCGAGGCGGCGACGGGTTGTCCGGCGCCACAGCCGCACGTGGTATCTTGGCCGACGTGAAAATCGGCGTGCGCGCGTATTGGCGCTTTATCGTGGCTCCGGGTGGGGCCCGCGATACCGCGTCCGGTTGACGCACGCGCGCGACCGACACCCGGAGCCCAGCAGTGACCACACGGTCGCTGCTTTTCGTTTTTCAGGGCATCGGGAATCAGCGGGCGTGCCCTGGCAGCACAGAAAGGCACCCACCCCCATGTCCCTCACCGAATGCGCCACACCGGCCGTCGATACCTCCGATCACCGGATCGTGTCGTTCCGGGAACTGTCGGCGCCGGCCGCGATTCGCGCCGAACTGCCGCTGACGCCCCGGCGCGCCCGGGCGGTCCAGCGCGACCGCGACGACATCGCGGCCATCCTGGCCGGTGCTGACGACCGGCTGCTCCTGGTGGTCGGCCCCTGCTCGGTGCACGATCCGGTCGCCGCGCTCGACTACGCGCGCCGGCTCGCGCCGATCGCCGCCGAGTTCGCGGACCGGCTGAAGATCGTGATGCGCGTCTACTTCGAAAAGCCGCGCACCACCATCGGCTGGAAGGGACTGATCAACGACCCCGCCATGGACGGCAGCTTCGACGTGGAGCGCGGCATCCGCACCGCGCGTGCGCTGCTGCTCGACATCATCGACGTGGGCATGCCGGTGGGATGTGAATTCCTGGAACCCACCAGCCCGCAGTACATCGCCGACGCCGTCGCGTGGGGCGCGATCGGCGCCCGGACCACCGAATCGCAGGTGCACCGCCAACTGGCGTCGGGGCTGTCGATGCCGATCGGGTTCAAGAACGGCACCGACGGTAACGTCCAGGTCGCCATCGACGGTGTCAAGGCCGCGGCGGCGCCGCACCACTTCTTCGGAACCGACGACGTGGGCCGGGCCGCCGTCGTCGAGACCATGGGCAACCCCGACTGCCATGTGATCCTGCGCGGCGGCACCGCCGGACCCAACTACGACGCCGGCTCGGTGGCCGGCGCCATCGAACGGTTAAGTGCGGCAGGGCTTTCCCCGCGGGTCATGGTCGACTGCTCACACGCCAACTCCGCCAAGGACCATGTGCGGCAAGCCGAAGTCGCCGCCGAACTGATCGCCCGCATCGCCGCCGGCGAGCGCGGGATCGGGGGCCTGATGCTGGAAAGCTTCCTGGTGGCCGGTGCCCAACCGCTCGGCGGCGAACTGACCTACGGCCAATCCGTCACCGATGAATGCATGGATTTTGCGACCACGGCCCGGTTGCTGGCCGGGTTGTACGCGGCGATGGGCTGACCCCGGCGGCGCGATGATCGACTAGCCGTGCCGAACGTGCACGTGCTGCGAAAAAAGGCGCGGAATTTCGCGATGAGCGCACGTTGGGCGACCCTCAGGGACGCCGATTCCGCGCCGATACCTGGTTCGCGATCGCCTTTTTGTCGATCTTGCCGATCGGCGTGGTGGGCAATGACGGCATCGCGGCCAGGACGTCGGGACGGGCGTGCGCGGCCACACCGCGCTCGTCCAGGTAGCCGTTCAACTCCGCGAGTGACAGCGCCGGGCCCTTGAAAACGACAGCGGCACAGATCTTTTCGCCGAGGTAGGGGTCGGGGAGGGGTACTGCGGCGGCCGAGAAGATCGCCGGGTGGCTCAGCATCTGCTCCTCGAGGTCGGCCGCGGAAATCGTCTCGCCGCCACGGCAGATCACGTCCTTGACCCGTCCGGTCACCACCAGGTAGCCATCATCGCGGACCCGGACCAAATCGCCGCTGCGGAAAAAGCCCTGCGCGTCGAAGCAGCGTTGATTGTCGCGTTCGGCCCGGAAATAACCGTTGAACGTGTACGGTCCGCGGACCAGCAGTTCGCCTTCCTGCCCCGGGGCAACGGGATTGCCCGCCGCGTCGACCACCCGCACCTCGTCGGCGGTCGACAACGGCCGTCCCTGGGTGTGCTCGGTGATCTCCGGTGGATCGTCGAGCCGGGTGTAGTTCAGCAGGCCCTCGGCCATCCCGAACACCTGCTGCAGGCCCGGCGTCAACGCGCTGCGGATCACACGGGCGTCGTCGGCCTCCAACTTGGCGCCGCCGACTTGCAAGAGCCGCAAGGACTTCGGTGGATTGTCCTCCCATTCGCAGGCGTGCGCCCATAGTTTGGCCAGGGCCGGGACCAGGGCGGTCACCGTGACGCCGTGGCGCGCGATGGTGGCAAAGGCCGCCTCGGGGCTGGGGTCGGTGCCGAACACCGTGGTCGCGCCCACCGTCATCGCGCCGAGCAGGCCGGGGCAGGCGAGCGGGAAATTGTGGCCGGCCGACAGCACCGCCAGATAGACGTCGTCGCGGGTGAGCCCGCACAGTTCGGCGCTGGCGTTGGCGTTGAAGACGTAATCGTCGTGGGTGCGCGGGATGAGCTTTGGTGTGCCGGTGGTGCCACCGGAAACCAGAAGCAGCGCAGGCGATCCCGGATCGACCGGCGTCGCCGGCCGCCCCGCGGGCGCACGCTCGCACAGCTGCGCCCAGGACAGAAACGGCCCCGGGTCGCCGTCGACGATCACGTGGGCGAGCGCTTCATGCTCCTCGACGAGCCCCGCGGCCATCGTTCGATAATCGAAACCCGCTGCGGTGTCGGCGATCAGCAGTGCGGTGGCCTGGCTGAGCGCGGCGAAATGCCCAAGCTCGGCGGCGCGGTGGCCGGGCAGGCACATCACCGGGATCGCCCCCGCCCGTAACAGCGCGAACAGCGCCACCGCGAACTGGCAGCCGTTCGGCAGCTGCAGCAGCACCCGGTCGCCGGGGGCGATACCCGCGTCCGCCAAACCCGCGGCGGCGCGGTTAGCCTGCTCGTCGAGGCCCGCGTAGCTGAAACCGGTGCCGCCGGAGGCGTCGAGGACGGCGGTTCGGTCGGGCCACCGCCGGGCCGCGTCGGTCAGGATCGTGTCCAGGGTTCGCCCCGTCCACAAACCGGCCGCCCGGTAGGCGGCGGCGCGCTCGGCGGGAAACGGCACGAACCCGTCGAGGACTCCGGCCGGCGGCGTGGTGTTGGGGCTCATGGCTCCTCTAAGCGGGCTTCGAACGGGGCTAGTAGCGGGGACGCAGGGAGTAAGGATAGGGTAACCAAATCATTTAAGGGCAGCCTGTGCTAATTCAGGGAGGTCTGTGGTGCACGCCCCGGCACGCTCGGAGGACATCCGGGAAGAGGTGGCTGAACTGCTCGGCGTCGACGTCGATGCAGTTCAGCCGGGTAGCAACCTCATCGGCCAGGGCTTGGACTCGATCCGGATCATGACCCTGGCCGGCCGCTGGCGGCGCCGGGGCATCGCCGTCGACTTCGCCACGCTGGCCGAGACGCCCACCATCGAGGCCTGGGCACAACTGGTCACCGCCGGCCGCCAGGACACCGATTCGGCGGCCCCGCCCGCCGATTCACCCGGGGACCCGTCGGGCGAGAACGAGCCGTTTGCCCTGGCCCCGATGCAGCACGCCATGTGGGTGGGCCGCCAGGACAACCAGCAGCTCGGCGGGGTGGCCGGGCACCTCTACGTGGAGTTCGACGCCGGCCTGCTCGACCCGGGCCGGCTGCGGGCGGCGGCCACCGCGCTGGCCCGTCGCCACCCGATGCTGCGCGTGCGGTTTCTGCCCGACGGCACCCAGCGCATCACCCCGGCTGTGGAATGCGGTGACTTCCCGGTGCACGTCGAGGATCTGCGCGAGCTGGGCACCGACGAGGTCGAGCGGCGGCTCACCGCGCTGCGCGAGGCCAAATCGCACCAGCAGCTCGACGGCGCGGTGTTCGAGCTGACCGTGACCCTGCTGCCGGGTGGGCGGTCGCGGTTGCACGTCGATCTGGACATGCAAGCCGCCGACGCGATGAGCTATCGCACCCTGATGGCCGATCTGGCGGCGCTGTACCGCGGATGCGATCTGCCTGAACTGAGCTACACCTACCGGCAGTACCGCCACGCCGTCGAGGCGCAGGACGCGCAGCCGCAACCGCGCCGGGACGCCGACCGGGACTGGTGGGCACGCCGTCTGCCGGAGCTGCCGGATCCGCCGGCCCTGCCGATCACCGCCGGCCGCGGCGCAAACCGCAGCACCCGGCGCTGGCACTGGCTGGATCCGCAGACCCGCGACGCACTGTTCGCCCGCGCCCAAGCGCGCGGCATCACCCCGGCGATGGCGCTGGCCGCGGGGTTCGCCAACACGCTGGCCCGCTGGTCGTCCAATTCCCGCTTCCTGCTGAATGTTCCGCTGTTCGGGCGCCAGCCCTTGCACCCGGACGTCGACGCGCTGGTCGGCGACTTCACCTCCTCGCTGCTGCTCGACGTCGACCTGGTCGGCGCGCACACCGCGGCGGCGCGCGCTCAGGTGGTGCAGGACGCGATGCGCACGGCCGCCGCCCATTCCGCCTACTCGGGGTTGTCGGTGCTGCGCGACCTGAGCCGTCATCGCGGCACCCAGGTGCTGGCGCCGGTGGTTTTCACCAGCGCGCTGGGACTCGGCGAACTGTTCAGCCCGGAGGTCACCGACCAGTTCGGCACCCCGGCCTGGATCATCTCTCAGGGACCGCAGGTGCTGCTCGACGCCCAGGTCACCGAATTCGACGGCGGCGTGCTGGTGAATTGGGATGTACGGGAAGGGTTTTTCCCACCCGGGGTGATCGACGCCATGTTCGCCTACCACATCGACGAACTGCTGCGGTTGGCCTCCGCCGACGACGCCTGGGACGCGCCGGGACCCGCGGCGCTGCCCGAGGCGCAGCGCGCCGTGCGCGAGGCGATCAACGGGCGCACCGCGCCGCCCAGCGGAGAAGCCTTGCACGACGGGTTCTTCCGGCAAGCCGAGCGGCAGCCGGATGCGCCCGCGGTGTTCGCCGGTTCCGGCGACCTCAGCTACGCGCAGCTGCGCGATCAGGCCCTGGCGGTGGCGGCGGCGCTGTGTGCGGCCGGCGCCGGTGCCGGGGACACCGTCGCGGTGGTCGGCCCGAAAAGCGCCGAGCAGATCCCGGCGGTGCTGGGCATCCTGTCCGTCGGCGCTGCCTATCTGCCGATCGGGGCCGACCAGCCCCGCGACCGCGCCGAGCGCATCCTGCAATCCGGCCGGGTGCGCCTGGCCCTGGTGTGCGGCGGGCGGCAGCTATCGCTGCCGGTGCCCGGGCTGGTCCTTGCCGACGTGCTGGGCGGTGCTCCCGCGGACGCCGAGATCGCCTGCGCGAGAGTCGATCCCGGCGAGCTCGCCTACGTGTTGTTCACCTCGGGGTCGACCGGAGAGCCGAAGGGTGTCGAAGTCACCCACGATGCCGCGATGAACACCGTGGAATTCATCGGCCGCCACTTCGAGATCGGCCCCGCGGATCGATGCCTGGCCCTGTCGACCCTGGAAGGCGACATCTCGGTGATGGACGTGTTCGTCACGTTGCGCACCGGCGGCGCCATCGTGGTGGTCGACGAGGCGCAGCGGCGTGACCCCGATGCGTGGGCCCGGCTGATCGACACCCACCGCGTCACGGTGCTGCATTTCATGCCCGGATGGCTGGAGATGCTGGTCGAGGTCGGCCGCGGGCGGCTGTCCTCGGTGCGGGTGGTGCCCACCGGCGGCGACTGGGTGCGGCCCGAGGTGGTGCGCAGGCTGCGGGCCGAAGCGCCCGGCCTGCGGTTCGCCGGCCTCGGCGGGGCGACCGAAACACCGGTGCACAACACGATTTTCGAGGTGACCGAACCGATCCCGGCGGACTGCACGGCGCTGCCGTTCGGCGTCCCGCTGCCCAACAACGTCTGCCGCGTCGTCGGCGACACCGGCGGTGACTGTCCGGATTGGGTGCCCGGGGAGCTCTGGGTGTCCGGGCGCGGCATCGCCCGCGGTTACCGCGGCCGCCCCGATCTCACCGCGCAGCGCTTCGTCGAGCACGACGGCCGAACCTGGTATCGCACCGGCGATTTGGTTCGCTACCGGCCGGACGGAACCCTGGAATTCGTCGGGCGCGCCGACCACCGCGTCAAGATCAGCGGGTACCGCGTCGAGCTGGGTGAGATCGAGTCCGCGCTACGGCGGGTGCCAGGGGTGCGCACGGCGGTGGCCGCCCTGATCGCCGGGGCGGGCGAATCCGACGTGCTGGCCGCCCAAGTGGGCACCGACGACCCCGCCCTGACCGGCGAGCAGGTCCGGCAATACCTCGCCGACCTCGTTCCCGCGCACATGATCCCGCGCCACGTCGAGGTGGTGGAGCGGATCGGCTTCACCGCGGCCGGCAAGCTCGATCGCCGGGCCGTGGCACGCGAATTGCACAGCGTCGTCGGGCAATCGCGCTCGCCCGGCCACCGCGCGGCGTCCACACCGCTGGAAGGTGCGCTGGCGCTGATCCTGGGCGATCTGCTCGGGCGGGACGACGTTGGCGTGGACGACGACTTCTTTGCGCTCGGCGGTGATTCGGTGCTCGCCACCCAGGCGGTGGCGCGAATCCGGGCCTGGCTGGACGCGCCCGACGTCATGGTCGCCGACATCTTCGCCAACCGGACGGTGTCGGCGCTGGCCGCGGTGCTACGTGCCGCCGAGGACGACCCCGACCGGCTCGACCACGTCGCCGAGTTGTATCTGGAGGTGATCGGCATGGATGCTGAATCGGTTCTGGCGGCTACCCGGCAAATTACGAAATCGTAACCGGTGCAATGACATTGAATAACATCGCTACCGTGCCCTCCGCCTTCCCGTCCTGGATCAAGCTGGCCCCGGGCCGCGGCGGCGCGGCGTCAGGGACGGGCGCCACCATAGTGTTCCCGCATGCCGGCGCGGCCGCCGCGAGCTATCGGGTGCTCGCGGCGGCGTTGGCCGCCGGCGCCGACACCTACGTCGTGCAGTACCCGCAGCGGGCCGAGCGCCTCGGCGACCCCGCCCACGAGAGCGTGCATGATCTGGCCGTCGGCCTGTTCCGGGCCGCGCCCTGGCCCGGAGTGGCGCCGCTGACGTTGTTCGGGCACAGCATGGGCGGCGTCGTCGCCTTCGAATTCGCCCGCGTCGCCGAGGCGAACGGAACCCCGGTGCGCAAGCTGTGGGTGTCGGCCGGCCCGCCGCCCTGCGTGGTCGGCGACATGCCCGAACTGCCGACCACCCACGACGGGCTGCTCGCCGACATCGCGGATTTGGGCGGCACCGACCCCGAATTGCTTGCCGACGAAGAATTCTCCGAACTGCTGACCACCGCCGTGCGCGCCGACTACCAAGCCTTCAACGGGTACGACCCCAGCCCCGACGTCCGCATCGGCGCGGACATCCATGTGCTGGGCGGTCATCATGACCACCGCATCGCAACCGGCGTGCTCCGGCAATGGGAGAGGCACACCGCCGGATCCTTTGCCATGTCGCTGTACGACGGCGGGCACTTCTACCTCTACGACCACGTCGAAACGGTCGCGGCGCAGGTGAATGCCGGGTGACGCCGATGTCTGAGAACGGGTTCGATGCCGCCGGCATCGACCCGGTGGTGATCGTGGGGATGGGTGTCGAGGCGCCCGGCGGCATCGAGACCGCCGAAGACTACTGGGAGCTGCTGGCCCACGGCCGCGAGGCGCTGGGCCCTTTCCCCACCGACCGCGGCTGGGCGGTGAGTGAACTGCTCGCCGGATCCCGGCGCAGCGGCTTCAAACAGATTCATGACCGCGGTGGCTTCCTCAGCGGCGCAGCCACTTTCGATCCGGAGTTCTTCGGCATCTCGCCCCGTGAAGCGGTGGTGATGGACCCCCAGCAGCGGGTGGCGCTGCGGGTGGCCTGGCGCGCGCTGGAAAACAGCGGCATCAATCCCGACGACCTCGCCGGAGAGGACGTGGGCTGCTTCGTCGGGGCGTCGGCCACCGGCTACGGACCGGAAATGGCCAGGTTCTCCGAGCACAGCGGTCATCTACTGGCCGGGACGGCGCTCAGCGTCATCTCCGGCCGGATCGCCTACACGCTGGGATTGACCGGTCCGGCACTGACTGTGGACTCCTCGTGCGCCTCGGCCCTGGTGGCGTTTCACGTGGCGGTGCGAGCGCTGCAGAACGGCGACTGCGACCTGGCCCTGGCCGGCGGGGTCAACGTGCTGGGCTCGCCGGGATTCTTCGTCGAGTTCTCCAAACAACACGCCCTCTCCGACGACGGACACTGCCGCCCGTACAGCGCCCAGGCCAGCGGAACCGTGTGGGCCGAGGGAGCGGCAATGTTTGTGCTGCAACGCAAATCAGCGGCGCTGCAAGCCGGCCGGCGGGTCGTGGCCGAGGTGCGCGCCACCGCGATCAACCAGGACGGGCGCAGCGCCGGGCTCAGCGCGCCCAGCGGCGATGCCCAGGTCCGGCTGTTCCGGCGGGCCCTCGGCGAATCCGGGGTCAAGCCCGCCGAAGTTGGCATGATCGAGGGGCACGGCACCGGAACCAGGCTCGGCGACCGCACCGAGTTGCGCTCGCTGGCACAGACATACGGCGACACCGAACCCGGCGCCGGTGCCCTGCTGGGGTCGGTGAAATCCAACCTCGGCCACTCGCTGGCTGCGGCCGGCGCGCTCGGCCTGGCCAAGGTGCTGGTCTCCGCCGAACACGGCGCCGTCCCGCCCACCCTGCACGCCGCCGAAGCCAGCGGCGAAATCGACTGGGAACACCAGGGTTTGCGGTTGGCGCAGACGTTGACGCCGTGGCCGGCGATCGACGGGCAGCGCACCGCGGCCGCGTCCGCGTTCGGGATCGCGGGCACCAACGCGCACCTGATCGTCTCCATGCCCGAGGTCGCATGATGCCGACCCACGGCCTGCCGGACGGGCGCATCCCGGTGCTGCTCAGTTCCCACGACCCGGAGCTGATCCGCCGCGACGCCGCGGCGATCCTCGAGTATCTCGACCGCATCGGCGAATCAACCGAAGCGACCGGTGCGGTAGCCGCGACCTTGCTGCGGCTGCGGCGGGTGCGCCGGCACCGCGCCCTGCTGCGCGCGGCGGACCGCGCCGAACTCGCCGCCGGACTGGCGGCGATCGCCCGCGGCGAGGAGCACGCGCTGATCACCCGCTCGGCCCGGACGACGCCGCCGCGGATCGCGTTCGTGTTTCCGGGGCAGGGCAATCAATGGCAGGCGATGGGCGCCGACGCCTACCGGCGGCTGCCGGCCTACCGCGAGGCGGCCGATCGGTGCGCGCAGGCGTTCGTCGCCGCCGGGTTCCCTTCCCCGCTCCCGTATCTGGTGAGCCCCGACGAGCAGAGCTGGACCCGTCCCGAGATCCAGGGCGCGCAGTTCACCCATGCGGTCGCCCTGGCCGAAGCGTGGCGCTGCTTCGGGGTGCTGCCCGAAATGACCATCGGGCACAGCCTCGGTGAGGTGGCGGCGGCGTATGTCGCCGAAGCGATCTCGCTGCCGGATGCCGTCGCGCTGGTGGTCGCCCGCGCGACCGTCGTCGACCGGTTGACCGGCCGCTACGCGATGGCCGTGTTGGGCGCCGGTGCCGCCGACGCCGAGTCGCTGCTGGCCACAACACCCGGCTGGGTGGAGGTTTCGGCGGTCAACGGGCCGGCGTCCACCGTGGTCGCCGGCGACCACGACGCGGTGGCCGCCGCGGTGCGGTTGGCGCAGCAACGGGAGATCTTCGCCCATCAGCTCTTCGTCGACTATCCCGGCCACACCAGCGCGCTGAGACCATTGCGCGCCGCGCTGGCCGAGCTGACCCCGCAATCGGCTTTCCGGGACTCCCCGATACGGTTCATCGGCTCCACCCGCGGCGCCGAGGTGGCGGCGACGACCGACTACGCCAGCTACTGGTATGAAAACCTTTGCAGCACAGTGCGATTCGATCTGGCTGTGCAGTGCGCCCGCAGCTGCGGGGCGGATGCGTTCGTGGAGCTCTCGGCGCATCCCTCGCTGCTGTACCCGCTGTCCGGCATCATCGACGACGAGTCGGCCGTGATCGTCGGCTCGGGGCACCGCGACCGGCCCATCACCGAATCGCTGTCGGCGAGTATGGCCGCCGTCGCGACCGCCGATCCCGGATACCGGTGGTCCGAGACCGTGCCCACCCGCAATCAGCCTGCGCTGCACGGATTCCCGAACGCGCCGATGCGGGCGACCCACCTGTGGGCCGCACCGGACCGCGTCACCGAAGCGGCGCCGCGGCCGAGGCTCACCGTGGCCGTCGAGGATTGGCGGCACACCACGTCCCCGACCACACCGACTGCGGCCGACCTCGGATTCGCCGGTGCGCACCCGATGACCCGGCGGCTCGCCGATGCCGCGGCGGCACAAGGCGGTTGCCGGGTGGTCGCGCCCGGCGAGGCGGAGATCGTGGCCATCGTCGCCCCGGAGCTCGACCAGCTCGACGCCGTCGCCGCCGTCGAGCAGATCGGCGCCCGCGAGGACGCCGGCCTCCCCGATTACCGGGGACTGATCGGTCCGCGATGCCGGGCGGTCTGGCTGCTGACCGTGCGCGCCGAACACGTCGATGGCGATGACGATCAGGCCTGCGTCGCGCAGGCGGCGCTGGCGGCGATGCACCGCAGCATCGGCTTCGAGTTCCCGGACCAGGCCTTCGGGCATGTCGACCTGCCGCACCGCGACGTCGACGCCGCCACCGCGTACGCGATCATCGAGGTTCTGCTCGCGGAGCCGGCCGAGGTTGCGCTGCGCGGCGAGCAGTCGCCGCGACGTCATGTCCGAACCTTCCGCGCGCACCACGAATCCGCCGACCGGCCCCTCGATGACGCCGCCCTGGAGCATGTGGTGATCACCGGCGGCAGCGGCGCCATCGGACTGCACTACGCGCGGTACTGCCTGCAGCGCGGGGCGCGCAACCTCACCCTGTTGAGCCGCAACGGGATCGAGGCGGCCGTGCTGCGTGAACTCACCGGCAGCCACGACGCCCGGGTGTCGGCCCCGCGCTGCGACATCACCGACCGCGCCGCCGTGACCGAGGCCGCCGCCCGATACGCGGGCTCGGGCGCGACGCTGCTGATCCACACCGCGGGCATCGCGCAGGCGCGTTCGCGAACCGATCTCACCGGCGCCGACGTGGCGGCGGTGTGCGCGGCCAAGGTCCGCGGACTGGCGCTGATGGCCGACGTCTGGCCGCTGCGGCCGGACTGCCGAATCCTGGCCTGCTCCTCGGTTTTCGGCGTATGGGGCGGTTACCACCACGCGGCGTACGCGGCCTCCAACCGGATGCTCGACGTGCTGGCAACCCAGCTGCGCGCCCGGGGTCTGGACTGCACGGCCATTCGGTGGGGGCTGTGGCAGGACGCCGGGGTGGTGGCGGGCAGTGAGATCGCCCGCACCGAACGCTCCGGACTGGTGGCGATGGACCCGCGGCGGGCGCTGCAGGCCAGCCTGCACCGGTACGAGTCCGATCCGCTGATCTTCGACGCCGACTTCGAGCGGCTGCAGGTGTTCTTCGAAAGCCAGGGAATGCCAATGCCGTTCAGTGATACGCCGACCCGCGACGACGAAGCGGCCGCCGCCCCGGCGGGCAAACCCCTGGCGGAGGTGGTGCGGGCCGAACTGGCCGCGACGCTGCACCTGGGCGACTCGGTGTCGATCGATCCCAGCGCGTCGCTGATCGACCTCGGCGTGGACTCATTGCTCGCGCTCGATCTGCGCAAGCGGCTGCGCCGCACGGTGGGCAACTCGGTTCCGGTGGCCCGCATGCTCGGCGGCATCACCGTCGCGGAGCTGGTCGACGCGCTGCGCGCCGACGCCACCGGCGGCCCCGTGGTCCCACCAACCATCCAGCGCACCGGCGCCGTCAGCGGTGCGCATCCCTCAAAGCTCGCGATGCTAGAAAGGTTGGACTCCTAGCGTGACAGAAACCACCGGCGCCGGCACCCGCCTCGACGACGAGCGGCTGGAGTTGTTGCGCCGCAAGCTTGCTGAGCGCGGCCTGTCCCGGTCGGCCGGCACGGCCAGGCACGACGAGCCACGCATGTCCGTCGGTCAGCACCGGATGTGGTTCGTGCAGTCGGTCGATCCCGACAGCGCGCTGCTCAACATCTGCGTTTCCTATCGCCTCACCGGCGGCGTCGACACCGGGCGGCTGCACCGCGCGGTCGACGCCGTTGCGGCCCGACACCCGGTCCTGCACACCACGTATGACACCACCGATGAGGGGGACCCGCGGCCGGTGCTCCGCGCGGACCTGCGGCCCGAGTGGGCCGAACACGACCTGTCCGGGCTGACCGAGCAGGCCCGCCGGTTGCGGCTGGATGTGTTGGCCCAGCGGGACTTTCGCCGGCCGTTCGACCTGAGCAAGGATTCTCCGCTGCGCGTCACGGCGGCCCGCCTGGCCGACGACGAGCTGATGCTGTTGATCACCGCCCACCACATCGCCTGGGACGACGGCTCATGGGCGCCGTTTTTCGCCGACCTGACCCGGGCGTACACCGCCCCGGGCGATTTCGATGCCACGCCGGTGGTGCCTGACCTATCGGCGGATCCGACCGCGATCCGCCGGGAAGACCTGGACTATTGGCGTCCGCTGATGGCCGATCTGCCGGAGCCGCTCGAGCTGCCCGGACCTAACGGTTCGGTGGTGCCCAGCACCTGGCGCGCGCAGCGTGCCTTCGCCGAATTGCCGGCGGAGATCGTCGACCGGGCGGCCGCGCTGGCCCGCGAGACGGGCGCCACCCCGTACATGGTGTTGATGGCCGCGTTCGCCGCGCTGGTGCACCGCTACACCGGGTCGACGGACTTCCTCGTCGCCGCCCCGGTGCTCAACCGCGGCGCGGCGACCGAGAACGTCATCGGCTACTACGGCAACACCGTGGTCATCCGGCTGCGACCGCAGTCGCATCAGAGCTTTCGCGAGCTGCTGGCCCAAACCCGCGACGGCGCGGTGGGCGCCTTCGCTCACTCCCGCGCCGACCTGGATTGGCTGGTGCGCGAATCGAATCCGGATCGCCGGCACGGCGCCGACCGGATGACCCGGGTCAGCTTTGGGCAGCGCGAGCCCGATGGCGCCGGCTTCTGCCCGCCCGGCGTGCGTTGTGAACGCGGCGATTTGCGAGGGCATTTCAACCAGCTGCCGCTGAGCCTGATGGTCGAGCTGAACCGCACGCCGGACGGTTCCGGTGGCGGTTTGGTGGAGGCCGAGTATCTGGTCGAGGTGCTCGATCAGCAGTTGGTGGAGCAGATGCTGCGTCACTACCGCACCCTGCTCGACAGCCTGCTGTCCGACCCGGACGCGACGCTGTCGGCATGCGCGCTGATGAGCGACGCGGACGCCGAGTGGCTGCGCGCGGTGTCGACCGGTGAACAATTCATCACCCCGGCCGCCACGTTGTCGGAGTTGGTCAGCCGCCGGGCGGCGCGCACCCCCGACGCCGTTGCCGTCGTCTACGAGGGCCGCACCTACACCTACCGGGACATCGAGGAAGAGTCGAACCGGGTGGCGCACTGGCTCATCGAGCGGGGCGTCGGCACCGAGGACCGGGTCGCGGTGCTGCTGGACAAGTCACCCGAGCTGGTCATCACCGCGCTCGGCGTGCTCAAGGCGGGCGGGGTGTACCTGCCGGTGGACCCCACCTATCCGCAGGACCGGCTGAACTTCATCCTCGGCGACGCCGACGCCAAACTCGTGCTGCGCGAACCGGTTACCGACCTGGCCGACTATCCGGCCACCGCACCTACCGAGTTGCTGCGGCCGCTGACCCCGCAGAACACCGCCTACCTCATCTACACCTCGGGTTCCACCGGGCTGCCCAAGGGCGTTCCGGTGCCGCACGCGCCCATCGCCGAGTACTTCGTCTGGTTCGGCGACGAGTACCGCATCGACGAGACGGACCGGCTGTTGCAGGTCGCATCGCCCAGCTTCGACGTGTCCATCGGAGAGATCTTCGGCACCCTGATCATGGGTGCGCGCCTGGTGATTCCGCGGCCCGACGGGTTGCGTGACATCGGCTACCTCACCGAACTGCTGGCCCGGGAGGGCATCACGTCGATGCACTTCGTGCCGTCGCTGCTGGGGCTGTTTCTGTCGTTGCCCGGGGTCAGCCAGTGGCGCACCCTGCGTCGGGTACCCATCGGCGGCGAGGCGCTGCCCGGCGAGATCGCCGACAAGTTCCACGCCACCTTCGACGCGTCGCTGTACAACTTCTACGGGCCGACCGAGACGGTGGTCAACTGCACCAGCTACCCGGTGGAAGGCGCACAGGGGACCCGGGTGGTGCCCATCGGGCGGCCCAAGATCAACACCCGGGTGTATCTGCTCGACAACGCCCTGCAGCCGGTTCCGCCCGGTGTGATCGGCGAAATCTACATCGCCGGAACACATGTCGCGCACGGATACCACCGCCGGCCGCAGCTGACCGCCGAGCGTTTCGTCGCCGACCCGTTCTCCCGGGGCGGGCGCATGTACCGCTCCGGCGACCTGGCCCGGCGCAACGCCAACGGCGACATCGAGTTCGTCGGCCGCGCCGACGAACAGGTGAAGATCCGCGGCTTCCGCATCGAGCTGGGCGAGATCGCCGCCGCCATCTCGGTCGACCCCAGCGTGGGGCAAGCGGTCGTGCTGGCCATGCACCTGCCCCAGTTGGGCAAGAGCCTGGTGGGATACGTGACACCGGCCCAGGGTGCCGGCACGGAAACCGTTGACGTCGAACGCATCCGGGCCCGGGTGGCGGCCGCGCTGCCGGACTACATGACGCCGGCCGCCTACGTGGTGCTCGACGAGATCCCGATCACCGCGCACCAGAAGATCGACCGCGCCGCGCTGCCGCAGCCGCAGATCGGCGCGGGCACCGAATACCGCGATCCCACGACTCCCACCGAACACCGCATCGCCCAACTGTTTTCCGGACTGCTCGGTCACGAACGGGTGGGCGTCGACGACTCGTTCTTCGATCTGGGTGGCCACTCGCTGGTCGCGACCAAACTGGTCACCGCGATCCGCGCCGAATGCGGGGTCGAGATCGGGATCCGCGACGTGTTCGAGCTGGCGACGGTGGGCCTGTTGGCGGAGCGGGTCGATCAGCTCAGTTCGGGCGAACTGACCGGAACGCGGCCCAAACTGATCGCGACCGCCCACGACGAGCCCCTGCCGCTTTCGGCGTCCCAGCTGCGCAGCTGGTTCGCCTACCGGATGGATGGGCCCAGTCCGGTCAACAACATTCCCTTCGCGGCGAGGCTGACCGGGCCGTGGGACATCGACGCGCTGATCGCGGCCGTCGGCGACGTCGTCGCCCGGCACGAGATCCTGCGCACCCGCTACGTCGAACTCGACGGCGTGCCCTACCAGGTGGTGGGCCCGCCCGGCGTCGAGATCCCGGTGCGCCGCGAGGACGGCCCCGACGACCCCTGGCTGCAGCAGCAGCTCGACGCCGAGCGGCGGCACTGCTTCGAGCTGGACGGCGAATTGCCGATCCGGGTCGCGGTGCTGCGCGTCGCGAACGCGGCCGAGCATGTGCTGTCTCTGGTCGTGCACCACATCGCATCCGACCATTGGTCGGCGGGTGTGCTGTTCGCCGACGTGATGACCGCCTACCGCGCGCGGCGCGGTGGGGAAGCGCCGTCCTGGGCTCCGCTGCGCGTGCAGTACGCCGACTACGCGGCCTGGCAGCGCACGTTTCTCGGTGACGCTGGCGGCCAGGAGTCCGCGGTTGCCGGTGCGCAGCGCGAGTACTGGACCCGGCAGCTGGCCGGGCTGCCGGAGGACACCGGGCTGCGCCCGGACTTCCCGCGCCAGCCGGTGCCCAGCGGGGACGGCGAATCCGTCGACTTCCACATCGACGCGGCCACCAGGGCCAAGCTCGCCGACGTGTGCCGCGAATTGGGCATCACCGAGTTCATGCTGCTGCAAACGGCGGTCGCCGTCGTGCTGCACAAGGCCGGTGGCGGCGTGGACATTCCGCTGGGCACCCCGGTAGCCGGTCGCACCGAAGCCGAATTGGACCAGCTGATCGGCTTTTTCGTCAACATCCTGGTGCTGCGCAACGACCTGGACGGCAACCCGACGTTGCGCGAACTGCTCAAGCGGGCCCGGGAAACCGCGCTGGCCGCCTATGCGCACCAGGACCTGCCGTTCGACCGGGTGGTCGACAGCGTCAGCCCGGTGCGGTCATTGTCGCGCAATCCGCTGTTCCAGGTCGTCGTGCACGTCCGCGATCACCTGTCCGCCACCCGGGTCATCGAGACCGCACCCGTCGGAGGCGACGGCCAGGACACCGTGTGCACGTCGCTGGATCCCGTCTTCGACATGGCGCACGCCGACCTGAGCGTGAACTTCTTCGGCACCGACGGCGCCGGCGACATCGGCTACAACTGCCATCTGATCTTCCGCACCGACCTGTATCGCAGGACCACCATCGAGCGGCTGGCCGGATGGCTGGTCCGGGCCGTCACCGCGTTCGCCGACGACCTCGACCAGACGTTGCGGGACGTCGCGCTGATCGACGCCGGCGAACAACAGCGCATCCTGCGACAGTGGAGCCGCGGCGCGCAGCCGCCACGGGACCGGCCGCGCACCATACCGGAACTGCTGCAAGCCAGCCGGTCGCTGGGGGCCGACCGGATCGCGGTGCGCTGCGGCGCCGAGCACATCGACTACCCTGCGCTGCACCGCCGTTCGGACAACCTGGCCGCGCTGCTCGTCGACAGGGGGGTAGGACCGGGCACGCTGGTCGGGCTGTCCACCCGGCGCAGCATCGAGCTGGTGGTGGCGCTGGTGGCCATCATGAAGGCCGGTGCCGGTTACTTCCCCGT
>Ga0164242_10002405_pt1 | contig 21668 bp, 19 predicted proteins | sample OricomgcompostMG_FD_108783 | JGI IMG/M metagenome (GOLD analysis project Ga0164242, IMG submission 108783) | Miracle-Growth compost microbial communities from Emeryville, California, USA - Original compost - Miracle growth compost (MG) ... | reverse complement strand
CGCTCATCGATATTTCAGGGAGTGACAGCAAGCCGCCCCAGATGCCGACGGCGGGACGCTGCTGCAGCAGCACCTGTTCGCCGTCGGTCACGAGCAGCATCGCGGTCTGCCTCTCCGGCACCGTTTTCTTCGGCTTGCGCACCGGCAGCTCATTGGCGCGGCCGGTCGCATGGGCCACGCAGCGCTGCGCCAGCGGACAGCGATGGCAGTCGGGACGGCTGCGCACGCACAGCGTCGCGCCCAGGTCCATCAGCCCCTGCGTGTAAGCCTCGACATCCTGTTCCGGCAGCAAGGCGACCGCGCGCCGCCACATCGCATCCTCGACCTGCTTCTCGCCGGGGTAACGATCGATGCCGAACACGCGCGCAAACACGCGCTTGACGTTGCCGTCCATGATCGCGGCGCGCGTGCCGTAGGAAAAGGCGGCGATCGCGGCCGCGGTCGAACGGCCGATGCCGGGCAGTTGTTCGAGCAAATCCGGATCGGACGGGAACACGCCGCCGTACTGCGCGACCACGGCCTGCGCGCACTTGTGCAGATTGCGCGCGCGCGAGTAGTAGCCGAGCCCGCTCCAGTGCGCCATCACGTCTTCGATGGCTGCACTTGCCAGCGACCGCACGTCGGGAAAGCGCCGCAGAAAACGCTCGTAATAGGGAATGACGGCCGCGACCTGGGTCTGCTGCAGCATGATCTCCGACAGCCACACGCGATAGGCGTCGCGCGTGCTCTGCCACGGCAGCGCATGGCGGCCGTGCTTCTTCTGCCATGCGATGACGTCCTGCGAGAAGGAGGGATCGCGCAGGCTCTCTTGCGACGGCCTTGCATCGCCTGTCCTGTCGGACGCTGCGGACTTCTTCTGGTTTTTCTTTTGCGGGGAAGCGGGAGCGGCGGAATCGGATACCAGTCGTTTCATCTAGGCCGCGGCTTTGTACGAATCCAGTTGCGCGACGATCGCTGCCTTCAGCTCGGTTTCCGCGCGCTGCAGTTGCGCGCGCTGCGTCTCCAGCTCGAACTGCATCTGCTCCAGCGCGAGCACCTTCTCTTCCAGGCTGTCGGTCGCGGTGACGATTTTTTCGATCGACTTGCGGCGGCGTTTCAGCTGCAGCTTGTGTTCGCCGATCTGCGCTTCCAGCGGCGCCATCACCACCTTCAGCCAGGCTTCCGCATCGCGGTTCGCCTGCAGGAAGCATTGCTTGACACGCGAAGCGATCGAGTCGAAGAACTTCTGCATCAGCACGACCTGCGGCGTGGTCAGCACGCTCGCGGTGCCGAACTGCTTGTGGTACAGCTGCTCGATCATGCGGATTTCTTTGCTGTACTTCTCCAGCGAGAAAGGCATCGGCGTCGCCAGCGCGAGGCCGTGCTCGGTCGAAAACTTGCGGTACATGACAGACATCATCTCGCTGATTTCCTCGGTCTTCAGCGAGGATGCGTTCAGGCTGTCCAGCGCCTGTTCGAAGAAGGCCTTGACCGCCTGGCGCAGGCCGGCGGTGAACTTGCTGCTCTCCATCGCGTCGCGCGTGCTGCGGATGTTGTCCTTCAGCGCGCCCATGCCGAGATGCGTGAAGACCTCGTTCGACAGGCGCGCGAACACCGAGCGCGTCGCCTGCAGCTTGAACAGGCTGCTGTCGAACTCGGTCTTCTCCAGGTCGATGCGCTTCATCATGTGGTCGAGGATGTTGCGGTTCTTGCCGCGCAAGCTCTTCAGCTCGACCAGTTGTTCGACCACGTTGCGCAGGCGCGATGCCATCAGCGCCTGGCGCGATGCCGCCAGTTCCTCGATGTCGGTCAGCAGCTGCGAGCGGATGATGTCCTGCTTGCCCGGAATCAGTTCGTCGGACAGCGCGCTTTCCAGTTTCGGCAGGCGGCTCTTCGCCAGCAGCGGCGCGTCGCGGTTGATCTTCGCCAGCAAACCCTTCTGCGCGGAGATCGGGAAAATCTGCTGCGGCGGCAGCTCCAGCGTCTGCGCCACGCTGTCGACCTGCATCTCGATCTGCCGCGCGATTTCGGCCGGCGTGCGCAGCTCGTCCCACATGCTGTCGATCTTGTTCAGCACGGCGAGGCGGCCGGCGCCGCCGCCGATGTGATTGCGCCAGATGTCGATGTCGCTCTTGGTCACGCCGGTGTCGGCGGCCAGGATGAACAGCACCGCATGCGCGTTCGGAATCAGGTTCAGCGTCAGTTCCGGCTCGGTGCCGATCGCATTCAGCCCCGGCGTATCGACGATCACCAGGCCCTGCTGCAGCAGCGGATGCGGGAAATTGACGATCGCGTGGCGCCATTGCGAGATTTCGACGGTGCCGTCCTCGTCGACCGTCAGCGCCATGTCCGGATCGTCCTTGTCGTACAGGCCGTAGCGCGCCGCCTCGTCGACCGGCACGCGCTTGGTCAGGCTGACCTGCTTGAAGGCTTCCAGCATGCCGTCGCCGCTCGCCACGTCCAGCGGCAGCACGGTCCACACATGGCTCTGCGCCTTGTAGTCGCTGGTCGACAGCGCTTCGGCGCGCGTCTCGATCGGCAGCAGGCGGATCGACGGCGGAAAGGTTTCGTCGTACAGCAGCTCGGTCGGGCACATCGTGGTGCGGCCGGCCGAGGTCGGCAGGATGCGCTGGCCGTAGTCGGCGAAGAAGATCGCGTTGATCAGCTCGGATTTGCCGCGCGAGAATTCGGCGACGAAGGCGATCGACAGCTTGTCCTCGTTCAGGCGCGTCATCGCGTGCAGCAGGCGCTGGTCGCCGGCCGCATCGGACAGGTCGAGCGCCGCGATGCAGTCGCGATAGCGTTCGAGCACGTCCTTGACCTGGTCGCGCCAGCCGCTGTATTCCTGAAATTTCTGCACCAGATTGCTCACGTGAACCTCATCCTTGTGTTGATCGCTCGTCCGCGCATTGCGCCGCATTGCAAGCAGGACACTAGCACCGGCCGTCACTTTTGACAATTTGGGCAGTAGAAGGTGGAGCGCTGTCCCTGCACGATCTGTCGTATCGGCGCATTGCATATCCGGCAAGGCTGGCCGGTGCGCGCATAGGCGAAATAGCTTTGCTGGAAATAGCCGGACTGCCCGTTGACGCCGATGAAATCGCGCAGACTGCTGCCGCCCTGCTCGATCGCCGCAGCGAGAATCGCGCGGATCGCCGCCGCCAGGCGTTCGTAACGGTCGAGCCCGATGCGCTGCGCCGGCGTCTTCGGATTGATGCGCGCCTGGAACAGGCTCTCCGATGCATAGATGTTGCCGACGCCGACCACGATGTCGCCCGCCAACAACACCTGCTTGATCGCGGCGCTCCGCTTGCGCGTCTGCCGGTACAGCCACTCGCCGTTGAAAGCGTCTCCCAGCGGCTCGATGCCGAGGCCGCGCAGCAGCAGGTGATTCTCGATGTCGCCCTCTTCCGCCGCATGCCACAGCACCGCGCCGAAGCGGCGCGGATCGGACAGGCGCAATACCTGCTCGCCCAGCTGCAGGTCGAAGTGATCGTGCTTCTTCGGCGGCGTGTCGCGCGGCAGCACGCGCAAGTGTCCCGACATGCCGAGGTGCACGATCAGCGTGCCGTGCTCGAACAGGAGCAGCAGGTATTTGCCGCGGCGCGCGGTGCCGAGCACCTTGCGGCCGCGCAGCAGCTGCGGCAGCTCGCTCGGAAACGGCCAGCGCAGGCCGCTGTGCCGCAAGGCGACGCCGCTCACCGTGCGGCCTTCGACATGCGGCGCCACGCCGCGGCGCGTGACTTCGACTTCGGGTAGTTCTGGCATGAGGGGATGAATCCTTGCTGCGATGCTGATGGGCCGGGCCGGCGCGCACTGGGTGCCGGTTGAGCGTAGAATAAAAATTCTGCCCGATTCGCCTGGACTTCAATTTTGAAAAAAGCTCTCGCCATTGTAACGCTGTCGACGCTGTTTTCCGCCGCCGACCTGCAGGCCCAACCCCCGCTACAGAATCCCGTCAGTGCACTGCCGGCGCTGGCGCAACCGAAGACGGATGCGGCGGACGAGGGCAAGGCGAGCGACGACAAGGCCGACGACAAGGACGTCGATACGCTGCCCTCGGTGGAATTGACCGACGACCTGATGTTCAAGATCCTGCGCGGCGAACTGGCGGCGCAGCGCGGCGACTGGCAGCTCGGTTACGTGACGATGATGGTGGCGGCGCAGCAGACGCGCGATCCGCGCCTGGCGCGCCGCGCCGCCGAAATCGCGCTGGGCTCGCGCCAGGTCAACGAAGGCATGGCGGCGGTCAAGCTGTGGCGCGAGCTGGCGCCGCACTCGGACGAGGCCGACCAGTTCTATCTGGGCCTGGTTCTGCTGGAAGGCGATATGGCCGAGGCCAAGGCGGTGCTGACGCAACGCCTGCGCGACGTCAAGCCGCAGGTGCGCGGCCTGCTGCTGATGCAGATCCAGCGCCTGCTGGCGCGCATGAACGACAAGGCCGCCGCCTTCGCCATGCTGGAAGAGCTGGCGGCGCCCTACCAGACGCTGTACGAAACGCACCTCGCGCTGTCGCAATCGGCATTTGCTATGGGCGATCTGGAGCGCGCGCGCAGCGAAGCGCAGATCGCGCTGAAGATGAAACCCGACCTCGAACTGGCCGCCCTGATGCTGGCGCAGTCGACCAAGGACCACGGCGCGGCGCTGGACGTCCTCAAGAATTTCCTGGACACCAATCCGAAATCGCGCGACGCCCGCATCGCCTACGCGAAGCTGCTGATCGACGACAAGCGCAACGACGAAGCGCGCGCGCAGCTCGACATCCTGATCAGGAACAATCCCGATGACCTGACCGCGCTGTACGCGATGGGCGTGCTGGGCGCGCAGACAAACGATTTCGAGATGGCGGAGAAATACCTGACCGCCTACCTGAACGCGCTGGAACAGCATCCGGAAGAAAACCGCGATACGACGCAGGCGCTGCAGGTCCTGGCCGAAATCGCGATCGAGAAAAAGGACTATCAGGGCGCGCTGAAATGGCTGGCGCAGATCGATCCGGGTCCGGCCTACATGCGCGCGCAAATCCAGAGCGCGCTGCTGATGGCGAAGATCGGCGATGTCGAGGGCGCGCGCAAGCTGCTGCACCGGCTGAAGCCGGTCGGCCAGCAGGACCAGAGCCAGGTCATCGTCGCCGAAGCGCAAATCCTGCGCGACGCCAACCGCATGCCGGAAGCGCTGCATGTGATGAAGAAAGGCGTCGAGCGCTTTCCCGACGACACCGGCCTGATGTACGACTACGCGATGCTGGCGGAAAAGGCGGAACGCCTGGACATCATGGAGCCGCTGCTGCGCAAGGTGATCAAGCTCGCGCCCGACAACCAGCACGCATACAACGCGCTCGGCTATGCCCTCGCCGATCGCAACATGCGGCTGCCCGAAGCGCTGGCGCTGATCCAGAAGGCCTTGCAGCTGGCGCCGGAAGATCCCTTCATCCTCGACAGCATGGGCTGGGTGCAATTCCGCCTCGGCCACCTGAAGGACGCCGAGGAATATCTGCGCCGCGCCTACAAGCTGCGCCCGGACGTCGAGATCGGCACGCACCTCGGCGAAGTGCTGTGGGCCAAGGGCGAGAAAGGCACGGCGCAGGAACTGTGGCGCGAAGCCAATCAGAAAGACCCGCAGAACGACACGCTGAAGAGCACGCTGGCGCGCCTGCGCGTCAATCTGTAAGCGCGATGGGCGTGCCGGCAAGCTTCCTCAATTTTTCCGTCTGCCGATGCAAGCCGTATCGGCAACTATCCAGGCACCGATGAAATCCGTTTTTTCCCGCCGCAGCGCACTGCTCGCGCTATCCTCGCTGCTGCTCGCCGCTTGCGCGCAGCTCGCGCCGCAAAACGAGCAGGCGCACACCGGCGCAACACGAACCGCAACCCGCCGCTACCACCAGGCGATCGAACTCGACGGCCGCCTGTCGGTGCAATACCAGCAGAATGGACAGGATCAGGGCTTGCACGGCAGCTTCCGCTGGCGCCAGAGCGCGCAGCACACCACGGTGACGCTGATGTCGCCGCTCGGACAAATCCTTGCCGTGATCGACGTCGATCCCGGGCGCGCAACGCTGACGCAATCCGGCCAGGCGCCGCGCGTCGCGCAGGACGTCGACCAGCTTGCCGCGCAATCGCTGGGCTGGCCGCTGCCGGTCTCCGGCCTGCGCAGCTGGCTGCAAGGCTTCGCCGTCGACGCCAGGGGCAAGCGCATCGTCGCCGCGCCCGGCACGCCAGCCTTCACCACCGGCGACGGCTGGGATCTCGAATACGTCAGCTGGGACGACAGCGATCCGGCGCAGGTCCATCCGAAACGCATGGATTTGCAGCGCGACACCGAGCAGGCGGGCGACGTGCGCATGCGCATCGTGATCGACCGCTGGCAGGCGCACTGAACAAGAGCTAAGAACCAAGCATGACCCGCATCCTGAACAATTGCGCGGCGCCGGCCAAGCTGAATCTCTTCCTGCATGTGACGGGGCGGCGCGATGACGGCTATCACCTGCTGCAGACGGTGTTCCAGCTGATCGACCGCAGCGACACGCTGCATTTCTGCGCGCGCGACGACAACCGCATCGTGCGCACGATCGACGTGCCCGGCGTGCCGGCCGACAGCGATCTGACGGTGCGCGCGGCAAAACTTTTGCAGCAGGCCGCGCAGCAAAGACATCCCTTGCAAAGCTTCGGCGCCGACATTGCCGTCGAGAAGTCTTTGCCCATGGGCGGCGGCCTGGGCGGCGGTTCCTCCGACGCGGCGACCACGCTGATGGCCCTGAATCATTTATGGCAAGTGGGACTGACGCGCAAGGAATTGATGGCGCTCGGCCTGCGGCTCGGCGCCGACGTGCCTTTCTTCCTGTTCGGCAGCAATGCCTTTGCCGAAGGCATAGGCGAAGCCCTGGTCGAGGTCGACACGCCGGATTGCTGGTACGTGGTGCTGGAGCCGGGCGTGGCAGTGCCGACGCAGCAGATATTTTCTGCAAGCGAATTGACACGCAATACGAAACCGGTCAGAATATCGGACTTTTCCGGAGCTGCTGTTGGCTTCGGCAAGAACGACTTGCAAGTCGTGGCAGCAAAGCTGTTTCCCGCAGTTGCCGAAGCCATCGCATGGCTCGCGCAGTTCGGTGAAGCAAGAATGACCGGCTCCGGCGCTTGCGTGTTCTGTGCCTTCGAGCACGAGCGGCAAGCCGACGCGGTCCTGCAGCAGGTACCGGCAAAATGGACAGCCTGGAAGGCCCGGGCGCTGAAGCGGCATCCGCTCGCGCACTTGCAATCGTGACACCAGATTCGTCTGACGAGTCCGCCGCTGAAAAGCGAAGACGCCGGCAGACACAAGGTTGTGTAGGGGAATCGCCAAGTTGGTTAAGGCACCGGATTTTGATTCCGGCATTCCAAGGTTCGAATCCTTGTTCCCCTGCCACTCATCCCGGCGGCGCAGGCAATAAGAGCCGCGCCGCAGACAAGCCGCCAACGCAAGACTGCACAGTCGAGGGTTTGGCGGCTTCGAATTTTTAACGACCGCATTCAAACGACAGCAGGAACTCCCATGGCGCTCGAAAACCTGATGGTTTTTACCGGCAACGCAAACCCGGATCTGGCTTTGGGGGTGGCCAAGCACCTCGGCCTGCCGCTCGGCAAAGCCGTCGTCTCGCGCTTCTCTGACGGCGAGATCGTGGTCGAGATCAACGAGAATGTGCGCGGCAAGGATGTCTTCGTGCTGCAATCGACCTGCGCGCCGACCAATGATCACCTGATGGAAATCATGCTGATGGTCGATGCGCTGAAGCGCGCGTCCGCCGGCCGCATCACCGCCGCGATTCCCTACTACGGCTATGCGCGCCAGGATCGCCGCCCGCGTTCGGCGCGCGTGGCGATTTCGGCCAAGGTCGTGGCGAACATGCTGCAGGAAGCCGGTGTCGAACGTGTGCTGATCATGGATCTGCACGCGGACCAGATCCAGGGTTTCTTCGACATTCCGGTCGATAACATTTATGCCTCACCGATTCTGCTGAGTGATTTGGTGGCAAAGAGCTACGACGATCTGCTGGTCGTGTCGCCGGACGTTGGCGGCGTGGTGCGCGCCCGCGCACTGGCGAAGCGCCTGAACTGCGACCTGGCCATCATCGACAAGCGCCGCCCGAAGGCGAACGTGTCGGAAGTGATGAACATCATCGGCGAAGTCGAAGGCCGCAACTGCGTGATCATGGACGACATGGTCGACACCGCCGGCACGCTGACGAAAGCAGCGGAAGTATTGAAGGAACGCGGCGCGAAGAAAGTCATCGCCTACTGCACGCACCCGGTGCTGTCGGGCCCGGCGATCGAGCGCATCACGACCTCGCCGCTGGACGAGCTGGTGGTGACCGACACGATTCCGCTGACGGAAGCGGCCAAGGCTTGCAGCAAGATCCGCGTGCTGAGCTGCGCGCCGCTGCTGGCAGAAACCATCAAGCGCATCACCAAGGGCGATTCGGTGATGTCGTTGTTCGCCGAGTAAGCGAGCAAGAACGTCAAGTCCTGCGCGCATCATGCGCAGGCAGCAAGTCAGCGCAGCATAGACTTGCCGTATCGGGCGCGGTTCGCCGCGCCCTTTCAATAATCCCCTGGTCGCGGGGGATTGAACCGCAGATTGATTTTCAATCTGCATTTTTGGAGCTCTATCATGAAAGTAGTTGCATACGCACGCAAAGAGCTGGGGACCGGAGCGAGCCGCCGCCAGCGCAATGCAGGCATGACCCCAGGCATCGTCTACGGCGGCACCGCTGCCCCGATGAACATCTCGCTGGACCACAATGCGCTGTACCACGCATTGAAGAAGGAAGCGTTCCACTCGTCGATCCTCGACCTCGAAGTGGACGGCAAGGCTGAAAAAGTCCTGCTGCGCGACTTCCAGATGCACGCATACAAGCAAATCGTGCTGCACGTCGACTTCCAGCGCGTCGATGCCACCCACAAGATTCACGTCAAGGTGCCGCTGCACTTCGTCAACGCGGAAGTCTCGCCGGCAGTCAAGCTGTCGGGCGGCATCATCAGCCATGTGACGACCGAACTGGACATCAGCTGCCTGCCGAGCGACCTGCCCGAGTTCGTCGAAGTCGACCTGTCCGGCATGGACGTCGGCCAGTCGCTGCACCTGAAGGACATCAAGCTGCCGAAAGGCGTGTCGGCTGTCCAGCACGGCGGCGACGAGAACCCGACGATCGCAACCGCCGCGATCCCGGCCGGCAAAGTCGAAGCCGCCGGCGAAGCTGCTGCTGCCGCACCGGAAGGCGAAGCCGACAAGAAGTAATCTGTCGCCGCTTCACGAAAAACCCGTCCTTGCGACGGGTTTTTTATTGTTTGGCCTTTGAGCGCCTATCCACGATAATCAGACTTTTTTCGACACGCCGCCATGTCCATCCGCCTCATCGTCGGCCTCGGCAACCCGGGCCTCGAATACGAACAAACCCGCCACAACGCCGGTTTCTGGCTGGTCGACAATCTGGCGAACGGCCTCGCGCGCTGCTCGCTGGTGCGCGAGACGAAATACAATGCGCTTGCCGTGAAGGCGAACATCGCCGGCAACGAAGTCTGGCTGCTGGAACCGCAAACGTTCATGAACCGTTCCGGGCAGTCGGTCGGCGCGCTCGCGCGCTTCTTCAAGATCGCGCCGGATGAAATCCTGGTCGCGCATGACGAACTCGATCTGCCGCCCGGCACCGCGAAGCTGAAAAAAGGCGGTTCCTCCGGCGGCCACAACGGCCTGAAGGACATCACCGCCGCGCTCGGCACGCAAGAGTATTGGCGCCTGCGCATCGGCATCGGCCACCCGCGCACGCTGAACCTGAATCAGCCGGTGGTCGATTTCGTGCTGCACCGTCCGCACAAGGAAGAACAGCCGCTGATCGACGACGCGATCGCAAAAAGCCTCGCGATCATTCCGCTGCTGTGCGAGGGCGAATTCAACAAGGCGGCGCTGCAGTTGCATACGGCGGCGAAATAGCAGCATCGATTCCACACACTACTCCCTTGCCATTCTCCCCTCGCTATCATTCCCGCGCGTTCTCTGTCATTCCCGCGCCCTCTCCTGTCATTCCCGCGAAGGCGGAAATCCAGAAGTGCCACACCGCAGCAAGCCAAGACACAAGGAAGAGTAAACACTACGGAAACACCCCTGGGTCCCCGCCTTCGCGAGGACGACCTAGCAAATACATTCCTACGCGGCGCAGCGTCCCTCGCACCTGCTCACTAAAGTAAAATAGCGAGCTACATCACCTCTCCAGCAAAGCACAATCATGAGTCTCAAATGCGGCATCGTCGGCCTGCCTAACGTCGGCAAATCCACCCTCTTCAACGCACTGACGAAAGCGGGCATCGCCGCCGAAAACTATCCGTTCTGCACGATCGAACCCAACGTCGGCATCGTCGAAGTGCCGGACCCGCGCCTGAATGCGCTGGCCGAGATCGTGAAGCCCGAGCGCATCGTGCCGTCGACGGTGGAATTCGTCGACATCGCCGGCCTGGTCGCCGGCGCGTCGAAAGGCGAAGGCCTGGGCAACCAGTTCCTCGCGCACATCCGCGAGACCGACGCCATCGTCAACGTGGTGCGCTGCTTTGAAGACGACAACGTGATCCACGTCGCCGGCAAGGTCGACCCGATCGCCGACATCGAAGTGATTCAGACCGAACTCGCGCTGGCCGACATGGGCACGGTCGAGAAAGCCATCCATCGCGAGAACAAGAAGGCGCGCTCCGGCGACAAGGATTCTGCAAAACTCGTCGCGCTGCTCGAGCGCATCATGCCGCAGCTGAACGAAGCCAAGCCGGTGCGCGCAATGGGCCTGGACAAGGAAGAACAGGAGCTGATCAAGCCGCTGTGCCTGATCACCGCCAAGCCCGCGATGTACGTCGGCAATGTATCGGACAACGGCTTCACCAACAATCCGCTGCTCGACAAGCTGACCGAATACGCGAAGGCGCAGAACGCGCCGGTGGTCGCCATCTGCGCCGCGATCGAAGCGGAAATCGCCGATCTCGACGACGCCGACAAGACCGACTTCCTGACCGACATGGGCATGGACGAACCCGGCCTGAACCGCCTGATCCGCGCCGCCTTCAAGCTGCTCGGTCTGCAAAGCTACTTCACCGCCGGCGTGAAGGAAGTACGCGCGTGGACCATCCACATCGGCGACACCGCACCGCAAGCCGCAGGCGTGATCCACACCGACTTCGAACGCGGCTTCATCCGCGCGCAGACGATTTCCTACGACGACTACATTACGTACAAGGGCGAGAACGGCGCGAAGGAAGCGGGCAAGATGCGCGCCGAGGGCAAGGAGTATGTGGTGAAGGATGGGGATGTGTTGAACTTCCTGTTCAACGTTTGAGAAAATTCAAAGCCCGGCAATCCGGGCTTTTTCATATTCGCCCAAGGGGCAATAATGGATGCCATTGCCCGGGCAACACGCGATCACCGCAGAATAAAGACAAGGGAGCCGAACATATGCCGCAATTGACATGGCTGGGAGACGCGCAAGCTAAAACCGCGGCGCGCAACGTCCCCTATCGCCTGCTGGAAAATGTCAGTCAGCACGGTTCGGCGGACGCACCGAACTGGCTGATCCAGGGCGACAACCTCGATGCCTTGAAAGCGCTGCTGCCCTTTTATGCCGGTCGCGTGAAATGCATCTTCATCGACCCGCCCTACAACACGCGCAGCGCCTTCGAGCATTACGACGACAACCTCGAACATAGTCAGTGGCTGTCGATGATGCTACCGCGTCTGGAATTGCTGCGCGATTTACTCAGCGAAGACGGTAGCATTTGGATCACCATCGATGACAACGAATCGCATTATCTGAAGGTGTTGATGGATGAAGTTTTTGGTAGAAATAATTTTATTGCTAACGTAATTTGGCAAAAAAAGTCCTCACCCCAAGCAAACGCTACATGGCTATCTGATAGCCACGACCATTTGCTGGTGTTTGCTCGAAATAAGCATAAATGCAAGTTGAATAAACTTCCTCGCTCCCAAGCGCAAAATGCCATTTACAAGCATTCGGATGAATATGATGGCGTTAACTCGGACGGTTCTTGGTATGGACGCGGTCCTTGGTTTCCTGGTGACTTCACTCTCAGCCTTGCATCTGGACAGCGAGGCAAACAATTTGCAAAGACGGGACAAAGCGACAACATTTATCCGATTGTCACTCCCTCAGGCCGAACTGTGCTACCTGCGCCAGGCCGCGCATGGGCATACGTAAAAGGCACTTATCAACGTCTCTTGGATGATCGCCGAGTGCATTTCGGGAAGGACGGAAATAGCAAGCCGACTATTAAGCGGTTTCTTTCGGAAATCCAAGATGATGGTGTAGTCCCAACAACTACTTGGTCTTACCAAGAAGTGGGAGAGAATCGAACCGCGGCGCAAGAAGTTAAACTGTTGTCAGGAAACGATCCATTCACAACCCCCAAACCTGAAAGACTCTTGCAGCGAATTATTCACCTTGCATCAACAAGCGGTGACTTGGTTCTCGACTCCTTCCTCGGTTCCGGCACCACCGCCGCTGTTGCGCACAAGATGGGCCGCCGCTGGATAGGCATAGAAATGGGCGAGCACGCGGCCACGCATTGCCTGCCGCGCCTGCAGAAGGTCATCGAGGGCGAACAGGGCGGCATTTCCGAGGCTGTCGATTGGCGAGGCGGCGGCGGCTTCCGCTTCATGAAGCTGGGCGAACCGGTGTTTCAGGACGACGGACGCATCAATCCGCAGATTCGTTTCGCAACGCTGGCTTCTTATTTGTGGTTTCTGGAAACCGGCGCGCCGCATGCGAGCGGCACTTTCGATTCGCCGCTGCTGGGCATCACCGGCGAAGGTGAAAACGCCGTGGCGTATGTGCTGCTGTATAACGGCATCCTGGGCGACAAGCGGCCGGCCGGCGGCAATGTGCTGACCTCGGTCCTGTGGCCCCACATCGAAAATCTGGCGCCCGGCCATCGGGGGCGCTGGGTGATTTACGGCGAAGCTGCGCGCATTCCGGAGAGCAGACGGCGCAGCCTGAATCTGAGTTTCAAGCAAATTCCCTACGACATACGGATGAAGTAAACCGCCTGCGTCCGAGAAATCGATCATTGGCTCCAACATTGTCACTCAAAAGAAAACGAACGCAGTCATGACATTTGAACTCAAGGATTATCAGAAAAAGGCGCTTGGCACGCCCGATGTGATCGGCGCGCTGGAAAGTTTCTTTACCGAAGCGCGCGGCGCGCGTGACGGCGACGCATTGCAGATCGCGTTCAACAAAGCGCGGCGCGTCGCCATGGGAGACAGTTTGCACGACGTGCCCTACCGTCCGCTGGCGAAAGCTGGTGAAGGCAATAGCGTGCCGCAAGTGTGCGTCCGCATTCCGACCGGCGGCGGCAAGACTCTGATGGCCGCACATGCAATCGAGCGCGCCGCACGGCTGTACGTGGGCACATCGGTGCCGGTCGTGCTGTGGATGGTGCCCACTAATACCATCCGCGCGCAGACACGCGACGCCCTGCTCATGCCCGGCCATCCGTACCGGGAAGCGCTGCTGGCCTACTGGCCGGCTGACCGTCTGGCGGTACTCGACATTGCCGACTGCACGCAGCTGCGCGCACAGGATTTCGGCAGCAAGACCATCGTCATCGTCGGTACACGCCAGACACTGCAGGTCGAAAGCACGGCCAGCCGCGATGTGTACGCATACAAGGAAGATTTCGAGCCACATTTTTCCGGCATCGCCGATGAGCCGTACTTCGAGCGTGTGAGCCAGGCCGATCTGGATGCGAATGCATCACTGCGTGCGCTGCTTGGAACATCGGGCATCGGCAAGGTGAAGCGGTCCTTCGCCAACCTGCTGGCCTGCCATCGCCCTATCGTGATCGTGGACGAGGCGCACAACGCGCGCGGCGATCTTTCCTACGAAGTGTTTCGTCGCATTCGCCCTTCCTGCGTGATCGAGTGGACCGCCACGCCGGCGCGAGATCAGAACGTGCTATATCACGTTTCGGCGCAGGAGTTGAAAGCCGAGCACATGATCAAGCTACCGATTGTGCTTTCGCCGCATCCGAACTGGCAGGAGGCAGTGCGCGATGCCGTGCTGTCGCGCGAACGCCTGGCGCAACTGGCGCTCGGCGAACCGGACTACGTGCGGCCAATCGCATTGTTCCAGGCAGATGCCGTGAATGGCGAAGTACCGGTAAATGAACTGAAGCAGCATTTGATGACGACACATGGCATCGAAGAGCGGCGCATCGCGGTCGCAACCGGGTCGCAGCGTGAACTGGATGGCGTGAACCTGTTCGAGCGAACCTGCCCCATCGATTTCGTCATTACCGTGGAAGCACTGAAGGAAGGATGGGATTGCTCCTTCGCCTATGTGTTCTGCACCGTGCAAAACGTTCGATCTGCCAAGGACATGGAACAACTGCTTGGGCGCGTATTGCGGCTGCCCTACGCCAAGCAGCGCGAGGCCGAAGCACTGAATCGCGCATATGCCCATGTGTGCGGGCCGAGCACTGCTGCTGTAGCCAATCAGCTGGCCGACCGGCTGGTAGCCATGGGTTTCGAGGAGATGGAGGCAGCCAGCTTTATCCAAACTTCGCAAGACGACTTGTTCGGAAACCGTGGGGCCGCAACCCAAGTTTCCACCCCGCCTCAAAGCAGCATCACTGTTTCATCTCGCGTCGCGGAAGTGTTGCGCGCCACAATGCCGGAATATGTACAGACTCCGGCGAACGATGGAGTTGCAGAAGGCGTCCAGGATGACGGCGCGCATACCAGCACGGTCACACTGACGGGGCTGATTCCTGTGACTGCGATCGAAGCGGTCATTGCCGCCGTACCGAAAAACGAACGCGAAAACCTGAACCGGCTGCTGGAACGTCATCAAACGCGCACGCTTGCGGAGCTGGCGCCGTCGCAACACGGCGTCGTATTTGCCGCGCTGCCACAACTGGCGGTTCCCCTGCAGGGAGAACTGCAATTGCTGGAACCGGCATTGCTGACCGAAATGGCGGAAGTCAATCTTGGATCTGCGCCGTCCGACTTACCGGATTTTTCGCAAAGCGAGGACGAGAAACCCTATCTGATCGATGTAGAGCGCGGTCAGTTGCGCATCGAGCAGGACCGCGCACAATATGCACTGGACCTGAACGCCGGCAGCGATGCGATTCGGCGTGAAGACATCATTCGCGAACTGGACAGGCGTGTGCGGCGTGACGACATCCTTCAGCCCGATATGATCGCCTGGCTTGGCCGCGTGCTCGACGATGTCATTGCGCGCGGCATTGCGCTCAATTACATGGCGCGACATATCAATCAGCTGGCCGAAACCGTCGCAAAACGGATTGACCGGCTTGTGAAGGAACAGCGTAGTGCTGTGTTTCAGCGCTGCCTTTTGGATGGGCCGAATAAAGTGAGCCTGACGGATTTTCACAAGTTCCAATTCGATCCGGCGAATTATCCTGCACGCTGGCTATTCAACGGCCGCTACACTTTTCAGAAGCATTACTATCCGAAGCCCGGAGAACTTGACGACGACATTCTGCAGGCGGAAACGGCTTGCGCAGTGGAATTGGATAGCCTGGATCAGGTCAGGCACTGGGTGCGAAATCTCGAACGCCAACCTTCTTATGCATTCTGGTTGCCAACATCGACCGACCGCTTCTACCCGGATTTTGTCGCGGAGCTCAACGACGGTCGGCTTCTTGTCGTCGAATATAAAGGCGAAGACCGATACAGCAACGATGATTCGCGTGAGAAGCGCGATATCGGTTCAGTATGGGCCGCGGCCAGCGATGGGAAATGTTTGTTCGTCATGGCGACCCACCCGCGGATTGCCGGCATCTCCGTTAAGGAGCAATTGCGCAAAGCCATCGCTTTGTGATGACAGATTTGCTCCGTCGTCCGTCTATTTAACACGACGCATTTCATTTGTTAAAAAATTTTGATTTTTTTAACATGACATCATCATGATCTCGGCATGTTGCCACGCTCGGGCCTTGTTTGAGCGCCAATCACATTGCCTCGAACGCAAATTGCATATATACGCAGTTTGCGTATAATTTGATCGATGAAAGCCGTCTTCGTCGAACTTTCCACCTTTTCTCGCTATCGGGCCGACTATTTGGACGACGAGGGATTTCGGGGCTTGCAAGAAGCGATGATGAAGAACCCGGAAGCCGGGGATGTCATCGAAGGTACGGGCGGTTTGCGCAAGATGCGATATGGCGACTCGCGCCGAGGCAAAGGCAAGCGTGGCGGCCTGCGGGTGATCTATTACTGGTGGGACGGTCATTCGCAATTCTGGTTGTTCACCCTGTACGGCAAGGACGAAATGGCTGATTTGAGTCCAGAGGAAAAACGGGCTTTCAAGACGCGCTTGAAAATGGAATTGGAGCTACGGCGATGAAAAAACAAAAGAGGAATCTGTTCAATGAGCTGATGCTAGGGCTGGACGAGCTTGCTGACGCACGCGCCGGCAAACAGACCTTGCGCACGCACGAGGTAGAAATCAATCCGCCACCGGAGGTGACCGCTGACGAACTGCTGGCCTTGCGCGAACGTCTGCACCTGTCGCGCCCGGTGTTCGCCCACTATCTGCGCACCAATCCGCGCACGCTGGAAAACTGGGAACAGGGACGTGCCAAGCCGAATGCGCAGGCTGCCTTGCTGATCCGCCTGGTTGAGAAATTCCCGGACACCATGGCGAGGTTGGCAGAGGTGTGAGCACTTTTGCTGTTCAACCCGCACTGTATAAAACAAAAGCCCGGCATGCCGGGCTTTTTATTTGATTTGCGGATAGCGCGCTTACCCTACCAATCGTCACCACCGCCGCCCGCCGAACCATCGTCCCACGAAGTATCGTCATTCAGCCCGAAATCATTGCCGCCCATATCGTAGTTCGACGCACCCGGCTGCATGTCGTCCCAGTTGCCCGAAGGGATAGGCGCTGAAAACGGCTGCGTGGTATGGCTGCCGCCGTCGAATACGCGATGTGCCAGCGCTTCGCCGGCGACGATGCCCACGCCCATCGCCGCACCGGTCGCCAGGCCACCGCCAGGCGGCATCGGCGCAGGGCCGTTGCCGTAGTAGTTCGATCCCGGCTGACTACCGCCATAGCCAAAGACATTGCCGTTAGGCGCAGCTTGCATCACCACCGCCTGCGAACGACGGCGCATCATGTAGGCGACGATCGCGCCGCCGAGCAGCAGTACGGCGATCAATCCGAACGGAAAACCGGAATGGCTAGTCGCGTTCGCATACGAAACGCTATTGAAAGCGGTATTACGCGGCGCGTCGTTCGCCAGCAGCGATTTCAATTCCTGCACGGAGCCCGGCTTGGCAAACGGCAGTCCCGGATCGATGCGTTCGGCGGCATTCAACTCATTGCGCGCGCCGGACAGATCGCCCTGCTTGGCAAGCAATTCCGCTTCGACGAAATGCGCCTTGCCGCTGTCCGGATGATCGCGCAGCACCTGGCGCATCATCTGCTGCGCCTGCTCGAGATGGCCGGCAGTGGCGGCTGCGTACACTTGCTGAATGCCCGGGTCGGCGGCGTATGCGGAAGCGCTGCCGAGCAGCATGCCGGCGCTCAGCGCGACGGCGGTAAATGCGTGACGGAACATGAGTCCTCCTGTCGATCGAGCTGCCAAGATGCGCGCGGCATGCCATCAAATCAAGAGAGGAAAGATGCTGTTACCCAATGTAACAGGATTGAAAAGAATTCCGCGGAACGATCGTGGCTCGGCGCGCTCGGCGGCCTTGCCATGAAGGTCTCCCGGGATCGGGTATAGTGCGTTCTGCTTTCTTTCCCTTGTTCAAACACGCATCATCATGCCCGTCCTCAGCGCCCTCACCCTGTATCCGATCAAGTCCTGCGCCGGCATCGCGCTGCAGGAAGCGACCCTGACGCCGGCCGGCCTGATGAGCCGCCACATCTACGACCGCGAATGGATGCTGGTCGATGCGGACGGCGAAGCGCTGACGCAGCGCGAATTTCCGAAGATGGCGCTGATCGTGCCGCGCCTGAAAGGCGAGGTGCTGGAAGTGCGCGCGCCCGGCATGCTGCCGCTGGAGATTCCGCTCGATCTGCCGCATCCGGACGACGAGCGTCTGCTGCGCGTGCGCGTGTGGGATGACGAAGTGGATGCCTACGATTGCGACGAGACGAGCGCGACCTGGTTCTCGAACGCGGTCGGCACGCCGTGCCGGCTGGTGCGCTTTCATCCGAATGCGGAACGGCTGTCGAACATGAAGTGGACCGAAGGCGTGAAAGCGCAGAACTTCTTTTCCGACGGCTTTCCGATGCTGGTGATCGGCACCGGCTCGCTGCAGGACTTGAACGACAAGCTGGTGGCGCAGGGGCGCGCGGCCTTGCCGATGAACCGCTTCCGCCCCAATCTCGTGCTGGACGACATCGCGGCTTTCGAGGAGGAATACGCGGAACACTATCGCATCGGGGCGGCGCTGCTGAAGCCGGTCAAGCCCTGCCCGCGCTGCCCTATGCCTTCCATCGATCAGGCGAGCGGCACCTTCGGTCCCGATCCTCTGGATATTTTGCAGACCTATCGCGCCAATCCGCGCGTCGGCGGCCGCGTCACCTTCGGCATCAATACGATCCTGCTGGAAGGCGAAGGTCAGGTGCTGCGCGTCGGGCAGCCGGTCGAGGTCGAACTGCGCTTCTGATGCACGGCCTGCCGGCTTTGTCGCGCATTTACCTCGCATTTGTTACATCGCGCCGGCCAGGGCCGCGCCCAAGTTGCCTAGCTGTAAACGAGCGGGTACCATTCCTGACCTGTTGACGTCCCCGTCCAGGCAGCCTCCTCACACGTCCATGACGAATCCGCTGGTTACCGAAAACTTGCAGTTGCGCAGCCAGTTGAATTCGCTGCTGGAGCAAGCCCATCGCAACCAGCAGATCATGGAGCGCTATCAGGCCTTCGACCTGAAGTTCATCGGCGCCAACACCTTCCAGGAATTGATCGATCACGTGTTCGACACGCTGACCGAAGCGTCGGAGCTGGACGTCATCACGCTGACGCTGATCGATCCCGAAGCGGAAATCCGCCGCATCCTGACCGATCTGCGTATCGACGTCAGCGATTATCCCAACCTCTTGTTCGTCGAGCGGCAGGATGGCGCCGACGATCTGTCGCATCCGGCGCGCAAGCCGCTGCTGGGTCCGTACAGCCCGGCGCAGCATCGCCGCCTGTTCCCCGATGCGGTGCTGCAGCCGGCCAGCGTCGCCGTGCTGCCGCTGATCCGCCGCAGCGTGCTGATCGGCTGGCTCAGCCTCGGCAGTCTCGATCCGAAACGCTTCATGCCGAACATGGCAAGCGACTTCCTGCAGCATCGCGCTTCCATCGTCGCGATCTGCCTGGAGAACGTGATCAACAACGAGCGTCTGCAGCACATCGGCCTGACCGATCCGCTGACCGGCGTCAACAACCGCCGCTACGTGGAACGCCGCCTGCTGGAAGAAGTGGGCCGCACGCGCCGCCACGGCTATGCGCTGTCGGCGATGTACATCGACCTCGATCACTTCAAGAACGTCAACGACAGCTACGGCCACCAGGGCGGCGACGAAGTGCTGTGCGAAGTGGCGACGCGCATCAAGACCGAGCTGCGCCTGAGCGATGCGCTGGGCCGCTTCGGCGGCGAGGAATTCGTCGTGCTGCTGATCGATGCGCCGCACGAAGCCGCGCTCGCGGTGGCCGAGCGCATCCGCGCAGGCGTGGCGCATCGCCCTCTGACGCTGACGAGCGGCGAAACGCTGAACGTGACCGTGTCCATCGGCGTGGCGACGCTGAGCTTCGTCGATCGCAAGGACCAGATCGACGCGATCGCGCAGCAGTTGCTGGCGAAGGCCGATCATGCCTTGTACCAGGCCAAGCAGGCGGGCAGGAACCGGGTGGTCAGCGGGTGATCGGCTGCCGGCTCAGATAAGGAAGGTCTCCTGTTCCCGCCTGCAGCGAGAAAAATAGCGCTTCAAACGATTCCGATCCCGCACTCGTCATTCCCGCGGCGGCGGGAATCCGGAACGCGCGCATTCGGTCTCGCAGGCGAAAACGGAAACCGGACAGACATCATGAAAAGGCCGCAATACGCGGCCTTTTTTCATCAGTGCTTGCTGCGCGGTCGCCCCGGCTCGTTGCGATACTTGGCTGCGGCTTTCTCCTTTTTGGCCGCTTCCAGCGCAAGATTGGATTTGCGCATCCGCAGCTTTTCTTCCTTGCCTCGCTGGTGGGCGACGTCCTTGTTGCCGATTCGACTGGTCATGAGAATTTCTCCAATATCGATGCAGTGAGAACGCGCTCTCAGCGCAGGCCGCGGCCGCGGATCAGGTTCACGATGCCGAGAAGAATGATCGCACCGAGCAGGGACACGCCGAGCGACGCGGCGCTGAAGTCATTCTGGTTGATCGTCCCGGTGCCGAACAGCGGCGCCAGCAGCCAGCCGCCGAGCAAGGCGCCGACGATGCCGACCACGATGTTCAATATCAAGCCTTGTTGCGCGTTGGTACGCATGATGATGCTCGCCAGCCAGCCGAGAATGCCGCCGACAACAATCCAGATCAGAAAGTTCATGTCGATCTCCATGCTTGAGTTGTGGTGAACTCATCATAGGATCGGCGCGGGGGGAATGCTGTCGGCGAAGCGCCGTATCCCTTGTCAGAAACCGAAAACCTGCTGGCCGGGGCGCGGGCAGGTCTTCCTTGCTGCGTGGCAGAAGAAGAAAGAAGCTGTGCCGTCCCTCTGTTTTTCTTTCGGCCGGTAGCGAGGCGGCTGGGAGCTTGAAAAAATGCGGTCGGCGCGGCATTTCTGGATTCCCGCCTGCGCGGGAATGACGCGGCGGCGCGAAACGATGTGGCGCGCATCAGGGTCTGCATACCTTGATGCCGAGCTTCCTTCTGCCTTTCATTTCGTCATCCCCGCGCAAGGGTGTAGCAAGGAATTCGGCTGGCATGCCAGCCGCCTGCGAAACGATAGTCGCATGCTTGCGGCTATGCGCGCTGCAAGCGGGATTCCAGAAACAACGCTACTCGACCGCCTTCGCCGTCTGCAGCCGCTCGTACTTCGCCTGCAATTCTTCCTTCGTTTCGCGCCAAGCGGGATCGAAGGGAATGCATTCGACCGGGCATACCTGCCGGCATTGCGGCTCGTCGAAATGGCCGACGCATTCGGTGCATTTGCTCGGATCGATCTGGTAGATGTCCGCACCCATGCTGATCGCGCCGTTCGGGCACTCGGGCTCGCACACGTCGCAATTGATGCATTCCGCGGTGATCATCAAGGCCATGATTGCTCCCGGCCGCGCTATTTCTTTTGCGCGGCGATCTTTTCCTTGAGCCAGCGGTCGACCGAGGGGAACACGAACTTGGAAACGTCGCCGCCGAGGTTGGCGATCTCGCGCACGATGGTGCCGGAGATGAACTGGTACTGGTCGGATGGCGTGAGGAACATGGTTTCGACGTCCGGCAGCAGGTAGCGGTTCATGCCGGCCATCTGGAATTCGTATTCGAAGTCGGACACGGCGCGCAAGCCGCGCACGATCACGCGCGCATCGTGGCGGCGCACGAAATCCTTCAGCAGACCGGAAAAACTTTCGACATGCACGTTCGGATAATGGCCGAGCACTTCGCGCGAGATGGTCAGGCGTTCTTCCAGCGTGAAGAAGGGCTTCTTGTTGCGGCT
>Ga0164242_10002404_pt1 | contig 21668 bp, 24 predicted proteins | sample OricomgcompostMG_FD_108783 | JGI IMG/M metagenome (GOLD analysis project Ga0164242, IMG submission 108783) | Miracle-Growth compost microbial communities from Emeryville, California, USA - Original compost - Miracle growth compost (MG) ... | reverse complement strand
TCCTGGATGAGCACGTGCTTCTGCAAGGCGAACCTCGGCGAGCCGAGCAACTTCGCCGGGCTGAAGGGCGGCGGAATGAGCAGGCCGTTCTCGGCGTGGCCGTCGACCACCCGGGTCGAGCTCTGCACGCGCTCCCCCGGAGGCTTGCCACCGGAGCGGCCGAGGCCGAGGTCGAAGCGACCCGGGTACATCGCGTCGAGCAGGCCGAACTCCTCGACCGTCGCTAGCGCCGTCCGGTGGCCCATCTGGACCGCCCCGGAGCCGAGTCGGATCGAGCTGGTGGCTCCGGCTGTCAGGGCCAGTACGACGGCGGGCGACGTGCCCGCCACGCCGGGGTTGAGGTGGTGCTCAGCGAACCAGTACCGCGCGTAGCCGGCCCGCTCGGCCGCCTGAGCGAGGTCGATCGAGTTGCGCAGCGCCTCGCCCGGTGTCGACCCCGACGCCACCGGCACGAGGTCGAGGACGGAGAGCGGGATGCCGGTCATGCACTCACCGCCGAGCGATCGGCCTCGTCGCTGGTTGCCGCCGGCGCGGGAAGCGGAGCGAGACCGAGGTTGTCGCGGAGCGTGGTGCCGTCGTACTCGGTGCGGTGGACACCGAGCTCCTGGAGGATCGGCACCACCTTCTCCACGAACGGCTCCAGGCCGGAGGGTGTCAGATGTGAGACCAGGATGAAGCCGTCGGAGACGTCGTCTTGGACGAACCGGTTGATCGTCTCGGCGACGGTCCGCGGCGTGCCGACGAAGGCCTGCCGCCCCGTCACCTCGACGATCAGCTCGCGAGTGGTCAGACCCTCGGCCTCGGCCTTGGCCCGCCACTGTCTAGCCGTCTCGACCCGGTCGCCGTGGCGGCGGGCGCTGGCGCGGCCCTGGGAGATCAGGCCGTTGACGTCGGTCTCGACGGGGTCGAAGTCGGGCAGCGGACCATCCGGGTCGTGGTCGGACAGGTCGGTGTTCCACAGCTGTTCGAGGAACGCGATCGTGGTGGCCGGGGAGACCTGCTGGAAGCGGATCTCGCGAGCCGCCTCCTGGGCCTCCTCGTCGGTGTCGCCGAGCACGAAGGTGGCGGCCGGAAGGATGAGCAGCTCGTCGGGCTTCCGGCCGTACTTGGCCAGCCGGCCCTTGACGTCGGTGTAGAACGCCCGGCCCTCGTCGTACTGGCTGTAGCGGGAGAAGATCGCGTCGGCACGGGCAGCGGCGAACTCGCGGCCGGTGTCGGACTCGCCTGCCTGGAAGATCACCGGGCGACCCTGCGGGCTGCGCGGCACGTTGAAGTGGCCCTCGATGTCGAAGTGCTTGTCATGCCGTTCGAAGGCACCCACGTCCGGGCGCGACAGGAACCGGCCGCTCTCCTTGTCCGCGATGATCTCGTCGCCGGCCCAGGAGTCCCAGAGGGTGAGTGCGGTGTCGAGGAAGTTCTGCGCTCGCTCGTAGCGCTCGTCCTGCGGGAGGTAGCCGCCACGTCGGAAGTTCTCTCCGGTGAAGGCGTCCCAGCTGGTGACGACGTTCCAGGCGGCTCGACCGTCGGAGAGCCAGTCGAGGCTGGCGAACTGCCTGGCCACCTCGTACGGCTCGTTGAAGGTGGAGTTGATGGTGCCGGTCAGGCCGAGGTGGTCGGTGACGGCGGCGAGCGCTGCCAGGACGGTGAACGTGTCGGGGCGGCCGACGACGTCGAGGTCGTAGATCTTCCCGGCCTGCTCCCGCAGCCGCAGGCCCTCGGCGAGGAACATGAAGTCGAACCGGCCGCGCTCGGCGATCTGGGCGAACTCCTTGAAGCTCTCGAACTCGATGTGGCTCCCGGCGGCCGGGTCGCTCCACACGGTGGTGTTGTTGACCCCCGGGAAGTGGGCGGCGAGATGGACCTGCTTCAGCGGCTTGGTCACGATGCCTCCTGGGCGTAGCGGTTGGCGGGACGGGACAGACCGAGGAGTCCGCGCAGCGTGTCGGCCTCGTACGCCGTCCGGAACGCGCCGCGGCGCTGCAGCTCGGGCACGAGCGAATCGGTGATCGCGGTCAGGTCGTGCGGGATGGCACCGGGGCGCAGGCGGAACCCGGTCAACCCGGATGCCTGCCACTCCTGCAGTAGGTCAGCCAGCTCGATCGACGTACCGACGAAGATCTCAGCGTCGGAGGAGTAGGCGTCACCGGCGACCTCATCGAGACGCTCTTTGCGGGCGCGGGCGGTGGCCGGGTCATTGTCGAGGAAGACCACCAGGTCGGCGAAGACATGCACGTCGTCGGTACGACGCGCGGCGGCCTGCTTCGCCCGGATCGCGCCGACGATCTCGACGGCATCCTGCGCCGAGTGCGGCGTGACGAAGCCGAGGTCGGCGGAGCTGGCGATCAGGTCGTAGGGGATGTCCGCGTGCCCGAGTGCGGCGACGATCGGCTGTCCCTGCGGCGGCCGCGGGGTGATCGAGGGGCCCTTGACCGAGAACCGGTGGCCTTCGAAGTCGATGTAGTGCAGCTTGTCGCGGTCGACGAAGCGGCCGGTGGCGACGTCACGGATCTCGGCGTCGTCCTCCCAGCTATCCCAGAGCCGGCGCAGCACCTCGACGTACTCGGCGGCCTCGTCGAAGTAGTCGGTCAGCCGGTTCTGTACGACGGGGTTGTCGAGGTCCGCCCGGTCCGCGGCAGTGAACGGCACGACGTGCCGGCGTCCGAAGTGGGCGGCCTCGTCGACTCGGCTGCTGACCCGCACTCGAATGCCGGCGCGACCGGTGCTCGCGTAGTCGAGCGTCGCGACGGCCTTGGAGAGGTGGAACGGCTCGGTGTGTGTCACCACGGCGGTCGGTACCAGACCGATGTGGCTGGTGCGCGGAGCGACCCTGGCCGCGATCAGGACGGCGTCGAGCAGACCGCGCACCCGGTCGGTCCGCACGTCGGCGGTGAACTTCGTGTCACTCTGCAGCGCGAGCCCGTCCTCGAAGGTGACCAGATCGAGGAGCCCTCGCTCGGCCTGCTGCACGAGGGCGGTCCAGTACCGCGGGCTCAGCAGCGCCTCCGGCTGGGCGTCGGCTTCGCGCCAGGCGGCCGGATGCCAGCCGGCGCCGTCGAGCGCCACGGCGAGATGCAGGGATGGGTGCGTAGGGCGTTGGCTCACGTCTTTACCGTGCCAAGAACAGACCAATTTGTCTAGTATTTGAATAGACTTAGACTAAGCAACGGAGCGGGTCCAGGTCGACAGCGCCGTGGTCTTTACCGAGGTCGAGCCGACCACCGAGGTCCCGCGAGCGCCGACGCCGAAATGCAGGGCTCGCCGCACATACCCGCCTTACACGTGGTCGAGCAGATGATCAGGCGGTGGTGTCCGGCTCGTGGGAGCGCGCCTTTCGTGGGTGATGACGGTGGCGGCTAGGGCGATGGTGAGGCCGACGACGGTCTCGACGGCGCGCTGGGTCAGGAGGGTGCCGATCGAGGCGGGCAGCATGAGATCGCCGAGTAGAAGAGCCATCGGGGTGAAGAAGACCAGGCCGAGGCTGTAGTTGCGCCCGGTCGTCAGCTCGGTGCACGCCTGGAGCGCGGCGATCACGACGATCGCGGCGTAGCTGCTGGGGTGGGCGGCCAGGACGACGGCTGCTACGCCGAGGCCGGCGGCAGTGCCGATCACCCGCTGAGCAGCGCGGATGAGGCGGGCATGCAGGTCGGGTGCCGACATGGGGACGGATGCCGTGACGAAGGTCCAGTAGGGGTGCCCGATGCCGCTGGTCGCGACCGCGATGCCGGCGGCGCCGATACCGAGCAGATAGCGGGCGGCATGGCGGCCCACCGGGTCGGACGGGCGTAGGCCGCGCCACGACCGCCGAGTCTGCACCGGCTCGCCGCCGTCGCGGGCGGCGCGCCCCGGGAGGGCGAGCAGCAGCGCGAACACAGCCGCACCAGCCGCACCGAGAGCGGCTGCGGGCACCGCGCTCGGCGCGATCGGGACCGTGGCCGAGGCCGTGAGGGCGAAGACCGGATTGAGAGCACCGGCCGGATGCCATCGGCCCAGCTCGGCCAGCACGACCGCGACGCCGGCCCAGGTGGCCGCGACCGGGACGAGCAGCCAGAGCCGGAACGGGACGGTCGCCACGAGGGCGCCGACCACGACGCCGACCACCAGGACCGTGGCCGCCTGCGCTTGCATGGCCACGCGCACCCGAGGCGGCTCGTGCCGGCCGTACAGGGCGGTGAAGGCGCCGATCGCCGCATACAGCAACAGGTCGCCGCGACCCGACGCCCAGCAACCCACCAACGGCACGAAGATCGCCAGGCTCGCGCGCAGGGCGGTCCAATGGGCCCCGGCATGCGGGCCCAGGTCGAAGACCGCCGACCACCAAGACCGTGGCGGGGTGGCCTGAATCATGCGCGCTCCGAGATGCTACAGGAATGAAGTATCTCAAGGTTACTACAGCCGTGAACTACTCTTGTGATTGACGAGGCCGACTGCCACGGGACCCGGAGGAGCTGGATGGACCAGGACGCAGACGATCTGCCCGCTGACGGCGACGTCGTGGACCGGATGCAGCGTGAGTGGACCCGGCTGCGCCCGGACCTGAGCTTCACCAGCCTCGGGGTGATCCACCGCGTGCTGCGCGCTTCGCGCCTGATCCTCGACGCCAGCGACGCCTTCCTCGCCGACTACGGGCTCACCCGCGGCGAGCTGGACGTGCTTTCCGCGCTGCGCCGTACGGACGAACCTCTGAGCCCGACGGCGCTGGCCCAGACGCTGCTGGCCCCGCGCTCGGCGATCACCATGCGGCTCAACGCCCTCCAGACTCGGGGACTGCTGAGCCGGACGGCGAACCCGGCCGACGGCCGCTCGTCCCTGCTCGCCCTCACCGATACGGGCGCCGCGCTCGTGGACGAGGTGATTCCCGCCCAGCTCGCCCTCGAAGATGCCCTGCTCGCCAAAGCCCCGGCCTGGGCCGTGGAGGGCTTGGACGACCGCCTGCGAGCACTGACCTCCGCGTGGGAGGAGGGACGCGGCCACCCAGCCGGGTCTAGCAAGGACCGCCGGAACGGCGCGCTCGACTCCTGCCGATGAGCAGGCTGCAGCGTCGCCGGATCGGCTCCACGGCGAGAGCTGCTCGCGATCTTGAGGGCCAAGCCCGGCAAGGGCGACGAGCTCGGTGCGTTCCTGAAGCAGGGCCCTGAAGCAGGGCCGCGAGCTGGCCGCCCACGAGGCGGGCACCGTCACCTGGTACGCATTCCGATTCGACGATACGACGTACGGGATCTTCGACACCTTCGAGAGCGAGGAGGCGCGCGAAGCACACGTGAACGGTCAGATCCCAGGAGTCCTTCATCGCCGACCTGCTCTTTCGAGAAACTCATGAACACTCGGTCGGTCGCCATCGGCCCAGACGCAGCAGTTGCCCCTGCGGCCGCCAGGCACACACCGAAACGCCCTGCCGTGTGGCTCGCTCCGTAGTCCCTGCGCGGGATTCGTGCCATCGTGGTCGATGATGAGACCAGACCGTCGACGTTTCGAGGTCACCGACGTACGGCGGCCGCAGAGCGAGCGGGTTCGCCGACGCCGACGTTGGTACGTCGCGCTGATGGGCACCTGCCTGGCACTGATCGTGCTGGCTTGGAACCTGGTCCGGCTCTGGTCAACGACGGCAGCGGTGGTGATGTCCATCGTCGCCGCGCTCCTCGCGCCGGTGGCGGTACTGATCGCCAACTGGAGCGAGGATCACTGAGGTGCCGGAGGCACTCGAGCAGCGGTCGCCCCCAGTCTGTGTCCTCGCTGCTCGCACGGTCGCCTCCGCCGCGCTGGATTCGGTGAACGCAGCAACCGCAGGTAGTAGTCGTCCAGATCGTCTCCCGCGGTCGCGAGCGAACTGGCACACTTCCGCCATGCGCATACACGCGCTCCTCGGCCTCGCATCGGTGATGATCGCGAGCGGTGTCGCACTTGGTGCCTGCGCAGCAAACGACGACGGCACGCATGTCGCGGAGCAGCGCCCTCTCGGATTCGGAGACAGCGTCTATGCCACGACGAACCCGAGGATCGTCTTGGTGCCGCTCGACGAGAGTGCGTACAACCCGGGCGGGCCATGTTGGCAGAACTACGAGTTCGACGCGACGGCCTCCGGGCCTCGCACCATCACGATCAACGAGACGCGGGGGAAACCTAGTCCGCAGCTTCCGGAGGGCGCTGCCTGCACCGGCGCTGCGATCGCCGGAATCTACCAACGGATCCACCTCCCGTCCGACTACCACGACCAGACATTCGTCGACGCTGCCAACGGACGTCGGGTGCGTGTGCTGCAGCTGCCCAAGGAGCAGCGACAGCAGATGTACCCTCCGGTCGGCTGAGACACGGTCGAACTCCGGAGAAGCAGGTCACCGCTCCGCGAACCAAGATCGGCGCGCGGGCCTGCCGCGGCCCGCTGGCAGCTTCACGACGAGATGCTGCGTTGGTCGCGGCGTAGCGGGTGGTCCTCCGGGATCTCCACGAGCACGATCCGCACGCCGTCGGGGTCACTGACCCACATCTCGATCAGTCCCCACGGTTCACGGCGCGGCTCACGGATGACCCGTACGCCGGCGGCGAGGAGCCGATCGTGCTCGGAAGCGATGTCCCGGACCTGCAGCCACAACTCGAGATTCGGCGTCGCCGTCTCCGCGGGGGCCGTCCCGGACACCTCCAAGAAGCCGCCACCGAGGAAGAAGACCACGCCCCCACTGAACTCCCGGTACACCGCAAGCCCCAATGCGTCCCGATAGAAGCGCTGCGAGCGCTCGGGGTCCGTGGGATGGAGAAGCACACGACTGGCAAGGACGTCCATATCCACATCTTGATCCACATCCTGCGGCCTCGGCACTGCGCAGGCGTGGCCGTGGCGCCGTCGATCTCACAGGTGTGCCGATGAGATCGCAGCGCGCATTCCGCCTTCGGCTCCATCGACCGAGCCGCCCACGGTCGGACATCGCTTAGAGGATCGCGCCTCGCGGCGCCAGCTCGATGGAGGCAACACCACGCGCGAAGAGCACGAGTATCCGATCCCCGTGCTGACAGCGAAGGACACCCGGGTCAGATGCCAGCTCCGAAACAACGTGGTCGAGGGCCTCGTCTTCATCAGCGGCCTCCGCGTCCTCATACCGGACGTCGGTGTGGTCCCCGCTGGTGAACCGCACACGGATCACGATGCCTGTCATGAAGGCACGTTAGCCGCGGCTGTGGTCATGTGCCACCGCGAGCGCGGGCAGAGACAATCCGCTAGCGGCCGGCGACCCTCCTCGCGGCCTGCGCGTCTGAAACACTCGCCACCGTGGCGGCAGAGCTCAGACATCGTCGACCAGACGTGACAGGGATCGAGATGATCGGCGGGGTCGAGAAGCGCGCCCTCGTGCTGGTGGACTACGACGCGCGATGGCCGACGATGTACGCCGAGCACGAGCGACGCATCCGCGCAGCGCTCGGTCCGGCCGCGGTCCAGATCGAGCACATCGGCTCGACCTCGGTGCCTGGTCTCGCCGCGAAGCCGATCATCGACGTCCTCATCACCGTCGAGGACATCACCGCCGAGGAGGACTACCTCGACCAGCTCCTCGGCGTCGGCTACGTGCTCCGCGTCCGCGAGCCCGGCCATCGTCTGGTGAGGACCCCTGTGCGCGACATCCATGTGCACATCCTCGAGGTCGGCGACGAGGCCGTCGACGCCTACCTGCTCTTCCGCGATCACCTGCGCACCACCCCCGACGATCGCGACCTCTACGAGCGCACCAAGCGCGCCCTGATCGAGCAGGACTGGGCCGACATGAACGCGTACGCCGACGCCAAGACGGACGTCATCACCGAGATCAAGCAGCGTGCCCGAAGGGCGGATCGCTAGCGACATCCACGAGGCACCGCGAGCAGAGCAACCAGCTGCGGCGTCCCTTCTCCCGGCCGACCGGCAGCCGCTACTGCGACAGCTTCTTGACGCTCAGCCGGTGGGTGTGAGCGTTGCGCTTGAGGGTGGCGATGTGGAGCTTGCGGCCCGGCGCGAGCTGTCCGACGTGTCCCCGCTGCCAGGCGGCGTACGCCAGGCGGAGCCGGCCCTGGGTGTCGACGAAGGCGTCCGCCCCACCCGGCCCGGCGATCTTGCGCTTGCTCGAGAGCAGCGGCGTACGCCGAGGCTTGGTGCATGGTCCAGCGACGGACCTGCAGATGGCGTAGCCGGTCGCATACCGGCTGGTGGCGTAGGCGTTGGCGGAGTAGAAGAGGTAGAGCGTCCCGCGGTAGCGGATCATCGACGGGTTCTCCACGATGACGCCCTCCCACGGCTGGGTGAACGTGAGCAGGTTGTGCCGGCGGCTGCCGCGGGCCCAGCCGGTCCCCTTGTTGTTCAAGCGGCGGATCGCGAGCTGGCCCTTGCGCTGGTGCGGGATCCCCTCAGCCGCCCACGCCAAGTAGATGTGGTGGGTGCGCGGGTCGACGAAGATGCTCGGGTCGATCACGCCGAAGAAGGTGGAGGGGTCGCACAGCAGCGGCTTGGCCAGCGGCTGGTAGGGGCCATCCGGAGAGGAGGCCACCGCCAAGCCGATGCAGGAGCGCCGATTGTCGCCGACGGTCACACGCGTGGCCGCGGAGAACGCCGCGAGGTAGCGGTGCTTCCCGATCCGTGCCAGCGACGGCGCCCACTGCGAGATCCGCTTGACGTTCTCACGGGTACTCACCCGTGCGGCCCACTTCGGCGCTCCGGGGAGCGCGTCGTTGTACTGCGGCCAGCTGCTGTAGTCGAAGTAGTTCGACAGGGGCGCCCGGGGATGCCAGGTCCGCAGGTCGGTGCTCGTCAGCAGCGGCAGGTTGAGGTTCGAGCTCGTGGTCGCCGCTGCGTAGTACGTCTTCCCGACCCGCATGACGGTCGGGTCGGCGAAGTCCCCGACGTAGGTCTTGAGCTGCGGCGAGAAGGAGGCGCTCGGCGTGTAGGTCACATGGCGGCGTCGCATCCACGACGGTACGGCGATGCGAGCGGTCTCGGCCGGCTGCAGCTGCCAGCTGGCGCCGTACGCGATCGGACGTGTCGCCGAGACGCCCGGTCCGGCCACCGGAGCGACACTGAGGGAGGTCGTCGCCGCCACCGGGACGGCGACATGAAACGCGCCCTGGGCTCCCGCCTGCGTCGTCGCGAGCACCTGCCCGGTGCTGCTGTTCCGTACGGCGACCCGGCCGCCCGCGAAGGGACGAGTCGTCCCGTCACTGCGCTGGAAGCTGACGGCGCCCTTGACGCGCACATACGGATCCGGCTTGCCACGTACGCCGTACAGCGTCGAGGTCTGGAGGCTCCCCGCCGAGGCGGCGCAGCTCCGGTAACGGACGTGGAAGGTGTGGTTGTAGCCCTCGGCACTGACCTGGATCTCGGCGAGGCGACCGGCCAGGTGGATGCGCCGGATCCGGCCCGCGGGGCCGGTCTCACCGTGCCGGCTGTGCCAGACGGAGCTCTGCGCGTTCCGCCAATAGATCGTGTACGCCCTCGAGCCGCGTGGCTTCATGGTGCGCTTGTCGAAGAGCCGCGCCCTGAGAGCCGTGCTGCGAGGGCACAGCGACACGGTGCTGGTGGCGTAGTCGCCTGCCGGAGCCGCGACGCCGTTGAGGGTGACGGTGGCGATCCCAGGATTCGTCTCCGCGGCGGCCGGGCGGATGTCACCGCCGGAGACGAGGCCGAAGGTCGTCGCGAGAACGACGAGCGCCGCGACGTAGACGAGCAGGCGGTTTCGGACGACCGAGAAGAAGCGATTCACAGACAGCGTGTTTCGGGGTGGGGCGCGGGGGATGGACGAGCGGATCGGGCGCGAATGACTCGCCTGCCGGTTACCGCCGCGGGGACAGTACCAGGGGCCCCACGGGCAACACGGCATCGCGGCGACGACCCGCCGCTTTGGAAAGTCGACGTGGTGTCACGCGCCTACAGCTCACCGTCGGCGGCCGCCCGCAGCCGGTCAGCAAGCTGACCGACGAGTCCGCGCAGCTCAACGGGCCGTTCGACGATGAAGGGCGTGTCGAGGCCGGCCAGGACCGCCGGCACCCAGTCCAGCGACTCGGCGCGGAGCTCGACCCGCACCCATCCCGGCTCGTCGGGGAGCTCGTCGACCCTGGCCAAGCCGGGCCTAAGGCGGGCACTGATCCCGGCACGCGTCCCTTGGACACGTACGGCGACCTCGTGCCGCCACGGAGTGCTGGCGAGGCTGTCCAGCACAGCGGCCACGGTGTCGAAGTCGTCCGGCGCCGCGAAGGTCCCGTCACGGACAGTGGGTGCGCTGATCCGATCCAGCCGGAAGGTACGGATCTCACCGCGGGTCGCATCGTGGCCGGCGACGTACCAGCGTCCGGCATGGGCGACGAGTCCATAGGGCAGCAGGGTGCGCTCACTCACCGCGCCTTCGCGGCTGCGGTGGCCGAAGACGACCGGGTGCCGCTGCCGGGCGGCAGCCGCCAGCAGGAGGATCGTCTGCGCATCGGCGCCCTCGAACGAGCGGGCCACCGCCGGCAGGTCGAGCGTCGCCAGCAGCGCATCCAGCCGCCGGCGCGTCCGAGCCGGCAACACCCGAAGGACCTTCGCGGTAGCGCTCTCCTCAGCTGCCGGCGACGCGCCCACCAGACCGGTACGGCGACCCGCGACCAGCCCGAGTAGCACCGCCATGGCCTCATCGTCGGTGAGCATCAGCGGCGGCATCCGGTAGCCGACGCCCAGTCGGTAGCCGCCGTACCGCCCGCGCACGGTCTCCACCGGAACGTCCATCTCCACCAGCTGCGCGATGTAGCGACGCACCGTGCGCTCATCCACCTCGAGCCGCCGCGCCAACGCGGCCGCGGTGTGGGTGCCGCCGCTCTGCAGGACCTCGAGCAGGACAAGGACGCGCGCCGTCGATCTGGCCATGGTCAGCAATTGTTGCTCGATACCGGGCGGGTTCGGCCCGGTATCGCTTCTAGCGTCGGCGCAGACCAATCACCCGAGAAGGGCAGCACCCCATGGATTTCAACTCTGTCCGGATCATCACCGGCGACGTCGCCGGACTGGTCCGCTTCTATGAGCGCGTCACCGCGACGGGAGCGGAGTGGGCCACCCCCGACTTCGCCGAGATCGTCACCCCCGGCGCCACGCTGGCGATCGCCAGCACCCGCACCGTCCCGCTCTTCGGCGAGGGCTCGGCGGAGGCGGCGGCCAATCGCTCGGTGATCGTCGAGTTCCTCACCGAGGACGTCGATTCCGCCCACGCACGCCTTGCCGATCACCTCGGAGACGTGGTCCAGCCGCCCACCACGATGCCCTGGGGCAACCGGTCGCTCCTGGTGCGTGACCCCGACGGCAACCTGGTCAACCTCTTCACCCCGGTCACGGCCGAGGCGGTCGCGAAGTTCGCCGGCCGCCGCTGACGGTCCGTCAACGGTGGCGCGCCTGGTCGAGGATCGCCTCGGCCAGGCGCGCTGCTGCCTGCGAGGGACGGCGTCCGGAGGGGCGAGCCAGCTTGATGGTCCACTCGAGGCGCTCCGATAACGGCACCTGCGCGATCGAGTCGTCGACGGAGTACGCCGGCACGATCGTGACGCCGAGATCGCGGCAGACCAGTGAGCGGGCCAGCCTGAAGTCGGTGACCTCGGTGCGGATACTGCGCGCGACCCCAGCCTCGGCGAAGGCGAGGTCGACGACCGTGCGGTTGCCCCAGCCGGTCGGGTAGTCGATGAAGGGCAGGTCGCCGAGGTCGGCGACCGACAGTTGGGGTTCCTTGGCCAGCGGATGGTCGCGGTCGCAGGCGAAGACCATCGGCTCGCGGTGGATCTCGTCGAGCCGCACGCCCGGCAGCGTCTCGGCGGGCGTGGAGACCAGTGCCATGTCGAGTGCGCCGGCTCGGACGTCGGCCAACGACGTCGCCGTACCGGCGATCGTCTGGCGCAGATGTACGGCGACCAGCGGGTGTGCTCCCTGGAAGTCGCGCAGCAGATCGGCGACGTCCCAGGGGCCGGTGAAGGCCAGTGTGCCGAAGACGACGGTGCCGGAGACCTCGCCGCGAGCACCCGCAACCGCATCCCGGGCGGCCTCCAGGGCCAGCAACACGTCTCGCGCCCGCGGCAGCAGCGCCTCTCCCTCGGCCGTCAGCGTGACGCGATGATAGCCACGCTCGAGGAGCGTGGCACCGAGTTGCCGCTCCAACTGGGCGACGGCAGCTGACACCGCTGACTGCACCACCCCGACGCGCTCGGCTCCGCGGGTGAAGCTCCCGGTCTCGGCGACCGCGAGGAAGTACTCGAGCTGGTGCGGCTGCATCACCGCACGCTATCGCGGATGGCGATGGTCGCTAGCGAAGGGATTCGTTGGACGCGATGCATCGGCCCGAGGACGATCGAGACATGAGCACCACCGCTCCGGACACGACTCCAGCCACGAGTCGCCGCCACGGCCTCGGCTTCTGGCTGGTTGCCTTCGTCTTCGCCACCACGATGGCGTTCGCCGCCGCCCCGGCACCCCTCTACGTCCTCTATGCCCAGGAGGACGGCTTCGGCTCCTTCGCCGTCACGGTGATCTTCGCTGCGTACGCGATCGGCGTCGCCGTCAGCCTCTACCTGGCGGGCCACCTCTCCGACCGGTTCGGCCGGCGCCAGGTGTTGATGCCGGCGGTGCTGCTCAACGTGATCGCCGCGATCATGTTCCTGACCTGGCATCAGCTCGGCTGGCTGCTCCTGGCCCGCTTCATCAGCGGATTCGGGATCGGCATGCTGACCGCCACGGCGACCGCCCACCTGACCGAGCTGCACCGCGGTGCGCGACCCGGCGCCTCGCCGCAGCGGGCCGCCGTCGTCGGCACCGCCGCCAACATCGGTGGCATCGGGCTCGGTCCGATCGTCGCCGGATTCCTGGCGCAGTACGTCGGCCGGCCGCTGTACACGCCGTACGCCGTCTTCGCCTTCCTCATGCTCGCCGGGCTGCTCGCCCTGATCGTCGTGCCGGAGACCGTCCCTCCGGCGAGCGGCGACTGGCGCTATCGTCCGCAGCGCGTCGCGGTGCCGCCGGAGGCGCGGGCCGGCTTCGTGGCCGCGGCCATGCTCGCCTTCGTCAGCTTCGCGATGTTCGGCTTCTTCACCTCACTGGCCCCGTCATTCATCTCCGGCACACTGCATCACACCTCGCACGCCCTCGCCGGCACGATCAGCTTCTCTGTCTTCGGGGCGGCCGCGCTGGCACAGGTGGTCACGGCGCGCTGGTCACCGTCTCGTCTGTACGTCGTCGGGCTGGTTGTGCTGCCGATCGGCCTCGTGCTCGTGGTCGCAGCGATCCTGGCTGCCTCACTCGCCTTGCTCGTCGTCGCCGGGATCGTGGCCGGTGCCGGCGCCGGCACCGCCTTCAAGGCCGCCGTCGCGTCGGTGATCGAGCTGGCCCCGCCGGCCGCGCGCGGCGAGACCCTGGCTGGCCTGTTCCTCACCGGCTACGTGGGGATGTCGCTCCCGGTGATCCTGCTCGGTGTGCTGTTGCAGTACGTCGCGATCCACTCCTCGATCCTCGTCTTCGGTGTGCTGATGCTGGCGCTGCTCGCGGTGGCGGCGCTGATGGTGACCGCGGGGCGGCGGCGTCCTGCCCTCGCCTGAGACCGGGCCCGCGACGGCGCACTAGACCACCGGGAATGATTGCTCTGGTCACTGGTGTTACTTCGAAGAACGAAGCACCTACCACCACTGGAGGAATCCGATGAGCCTGCTCCGTATCGACTCGAGCATCCTCGGCCCGTACTCGGCAAGCCGCGCCCTGGCCGACGAGGTCCAGAAGCACTGGACCGATGAGCACCCCGACGCCACAGTCATCACGCGCGACCTCGCCGCGAACCCCGTCCTGGCCAGCTCCTGGATCGCCGCGGTCAGCGGTGGCCAGATCCCGGCCGAGCAGCAGACCGAGGAGCAGAAGGCCGGTCTCGCGCTGGCCCAGGAGCTCTTCGACGAGCTCACCGGCGCGGAGAGCATCATCGTCGCCACCGGCCTCTACAACTGGGGCCTCAACCAGCTGATCAAGTCCTGGATCGATCAGATCCTGGTCGTCGCCGCCCCGCTGGGCGAGATCCTCAAGGGCAAGGACGTCGCCATCGTCGTCGCCCGCGGCGGCTACTACGGCGAGGACGGCCCGAAGGCGGGCTGGGACCACGGCACTCCGTGGCTCGTCCGCATCTTCGAGGAGGTCTGGGGCGCCAACGTGACGGTCGTCGAGCGCGACTTCACCCTCGTCGGCGTCAACCCGGCCCTCGACGAGTTCAAGGAGCAGGGCGCCACGCTCAAGGAGGCCGCCCTGGCCGACGCCGAGAAGGCCGGCAAGGCGCTCGCCGCGGCGTACGCCGGGCGGATCGGCTGACCAAGCGAACCACGAGTCCTAAGGTGACCGACATGGCAACCGAGCACGACCCGCACGGTCCACGATGCGACGCCGCGCTCAGTGCTGCCTTCGAGATCCTGGGGAAGCGCTGGAACGGCGTCATCCTCGGCGTGCTCGCCGAGGATGACGCCCGCTTCGCCGACCTGAGCCGCGGCCTCGGTGGAGCCATCAGCGACTCGATGCTCTCCTCCCGACTGGCCGAGCTCACCGATCTGGGGCTGATCAGCCGGGTCGTGATCGACGGGCCGCCGGTCTCGGTCCGCTACTCGCTCACCACCGCCGGCCGGGCGCTCATCCCGTCGCTGAACTCACTCGGCGAGTGGGCGCAGGGACATCTCCGGCTCGAGCCCACGCAGCCCGACTGAGCGGCTCACCACGGGACGTCGCCGTACCGGTCGATGACGCGTCCCGTGCCCGCTTGGGCCGGCTCGGTGGCGAGCGCGACGATGGCATCGGTGCCCTCGGTCACCGTCTGGGTGCCACTGTTCCCGTTGAGATCGGTGGCGGTGTAGCCGGGGTCGGCGGCGTTGAACCGTACGTCGGGGATGCCCTTGGCGTACTGCATGGTGATCATCGTGACCGCCGCCTTCGAGCCGTTGTAGAGCGGCGAGACGACGTGCGACTCGACCCGGTCGGGGTCGTGGGTGAGGGTCTGCGAGCCCAGGCCGCTGGTCACGTTGACCACGCGCGGCTCGCTACCGAGCCGTAGCAACGGCAGGAACGCGTGGGTGACCCGGACGATCGAGACGGCGTTGGTGTCGAACACCTCGGTCGCGTCGGCACCGGTCAGCTCGTCGAGGGTCTCGGTGCGCCGGCCGATGATCCCGGCGTTGTTGATCAGGACGTCGATGTGTCCCTCGTGCGCCGCGACGTCCGCTGCCGCCGCGGCGACGGACACGTCGTCGGTCACGTCGACCGGCACGAACCGGGCACCGAGCTCGCCGGCGGCGCGCCGACCCAGGTCGGGGTTGCGGGCGCCGAGGATGACGGCGTGGCCCGCGTCGATCAAGCGGCGGGCGGTCTCGTAGCCGAGGCCCTTGTTGGCTCCGGTGATGAACGTGGTGGTCATGGCTCCATCGTGTGCGACCCCCGCGATCCGGACCAGAGACGCCTCGACAGTAGGACTGGCAGTACCAGTCCGGCGGGTCGTGTGTCCGCGCACCGGCGCGCAGACTGAGTAGGTGGCCACGAATGAACTCAGCCTCGGCGCGGCCCTGCGCGCCTGGCGCGAGCGCCTCCCTCCCGAAGCTGCCGGTCGGCCGAGCACGAAGGGACGCCGTACGCCGGGCATGCGCCGGGAGGATCTGGCCGATCTGGCCGGACTCTCGGTGGACTACGTCGTCAGGCTGGAGCAGGGTCGCGCGACCAATCCCTCGGCCCAGGTGGCCACCGCACTGGCTCGGGCCCTGCAACTGAGCACCGACGAGCGTGATCACCTCCACCGCCTCGCCGGCCTGCAGCCGCCGCACGCCGGGGCCATCAGCGACCACGTGCCGCCTGGGCTGCAGCGGATCCTGTCCCGCCTCGGCGATGCGCCTGCGGCGGTCTTCGCCGCGGACTGGCAGCTGGTGACCTGGAACGCCGGCTGGCGGGCACTCCTCGGCGACCCCACAGCGATCCCGGTGAAGGACCGCAACCTCGTGCGCTCCCGCTTCACGTCGGGGACCGAATGCCACCCGCTCGCCGGCTGGCCGGTGGTCTCGACGAACCCCGAGGCCACCGACCGCGCCGTCGTCGCCGACCTGCGCCGCGCCTCCGGTCGTTACCCGGACGACCCGCGGCTGAAGGCACTGGTCCACGAGATGCTCGCGTCGAGTCAGCGATTCGCCGAGCTGTGGCAGGCGGGCACCGTCGCCGGGCACGTCGAGGACCGCAAGACCATCCACCATCCCGAGATCGGCCCGATCACCGTCGACTGCGACGTCCTCGGAGCCGCCGACACCGACCTCAAGGTCGTCATCTACACCGCAGTCCCGGGCAGCGAGGACGCCGAGCGGCTGGAGTTCGCACTCGTGTTGGCCGCCCCGTCACGCGTCGTACAAGGCGGCGATGTCCTTCGCCCTATCTCGCAGGAGGTCTCTGAGCGTTTGGGGCGCCACCACCTCGACCTCCGCTCCGAAGGCCAGCAGCGGCTGCGCCGCAAGGAGGGATCGGAACCACAGCTCGACCTTCGTCCAACCCGGTCTGCTCGAGGCGGCCGCGTCGTCCACGACGCTGGGCCGGTCGGCGGCGTGGATCCGGAGAAGCAGCGCGAGTGAGGAGTCACGCACGAGCACCGTCACCGCGAAGTCCGCCGGCAGGTCATCGATCCGGTGCCGCAGCTGCTCCCAGACCTGCGCGAGCTCCTGCCCGTCCCGGCGGCGGACGGGCTCGGGCAGAGCGACGGCCGAGAGGGCGCGCTCGAGCCGGAAGAGCCGAGGCCTCCCCCGATGGTCAGCGATCAGGTACCAGACGCCGGCCTTGTTGACCAGGCCGTACGGATCGACGGTGTAGGTGCTGGTGCCGTGATCGCGCCCTCGCCTGTACCGCAATCTCAGCCGTCGGTCTGTGAAGACGGCGTCTTGAAAGACGCTCAGATCGACCGCCGGCTTCTGCCTGTCGGGCGAGCCCTTCCATCGGACGGGGTCGATCAGGATGCGGCGGCTCATGAGATCGGCATCGGAACGATGCGGGCCTGGCAGCGCAGCCATCACCTTGCGCAGGGCGGAGCCGACGGCCTGACCGAGACCCAGATCCGCATGCGCCGAGCCCGAGAGCAGGACGAACAAGGACCGCGACTCGTCTGCCGTGAGGCCGGTGACGTCGGTGCGATAACCCCGAAGGAGGGCGACCCCGCCTCGAGAGCCCCTCACCGTATAGACGGGAACACCGGCTGCGGACAACGCCCCCACGTCTCGCACGATGGTGCGGACGGAGACCTCGAGCCGCTCCGCGAGCTCGGCCGAGGACATCTGCCCACGGGTCTGCAGCAGAAGCATGATCGACAGCAACCGGTCGGATCTCATGAATCCCGATCCTCTCGAAGATATACGACACAAGGTGTCATATATCCCGTGTGACCGTACGCGACAGGAAGCGCCACCAGGCGCACGTCGCCACGAGAGGGAGTCACCATGAGCACGATCACCGGAACCACTGGAGCGGTCGCAGAGAGCTACGTCCGGGCCTGGCTCAGCGGCGATGTCGACAAGGCGATGAGCTTCGTCGCCACCGACGTCGTCTGCGATGCGCCGACGGGACGCATCAAGGGCGCTGACGCCTATCGACGGTTCCTCGAGCCATTCGTCGGCAACCTGAGCAACGGGCAGCTGGACGATCTCCTCACCAGGGACGACCGGGCTGTGACCGTCTACAGCGTCGACATGCCGTATCTGGCCGGCCAGCGCGGGGTCGAGTACCTCACCGTCACCGACGACAAGATCAGCAAAGTGCTGAGCATCTTCGATCTGGCTCCGGCGCTCAAGGCTCGGGGCGAGGCAGCCTCCTGAGGCCCGCCGATATCGGGCCCTGACGGTCGCCGAGCCCTGACAGTCTCCGGCGCGTCGGCCCTTCCTCTGTTACGCTGTTACAGATGGACATTAGTTTAAGTAACGGCGTTTCGGCTGGTGACGATGCGCTCACTCGATGGCTCGGCACCGTGCAGGCCCGCAGTGGCGGTCTCGCCCCCAGCGAGGCGAAGGTCGTGGCGCTGCTGCTGACCGATCCGCTGTACGTCGGCACTAGCACCACCGCGCAGGTTGCCGCACGTGCCGGCGTCTCGGCGCCCAGCGTCGTCCGGGCCGCGCGGGCGATCGGGCTCGGCGGCTTCACCGAGCTCAAGCTCGAGATCGCGCGCGCCCGCGGCACCACCGAGTTCTTCGCACCTCCGGGAGCCCTCGCCGAGGACGCTACGACCGTCGCCGTGCTCGAGGCGTCTGTCCGCGCGGGGACCGATGCGCTGACCGCCCTGAGCGGAGCCTTGGACGTGGCCGCCCTGGACGCGGCAGTACGCGCACTCCAACGAGCCGGACAGGCCCTCGTCGTCGGCGCCGGCACCTCGGCGGCCATCGCAGCAGATGCCGCCTTCCGCCTGCGCGCACTGGGCGTGCGGATCCTGACCGTCCCCGACCACGAGTCGGCCATGATCGCGACCCGGCTGCTAGGGCCCGGCGATGTCGTCATCGCCGTCAGCTCGACCGGGCGCACCTCCACCACGCTCGGCGTGGCCGATGCCGCAGCTTCGGCGGGCGCCACCCTGATCGCCATCACCAACCAGCACGACACGCCGCTCGCCGTACTGGCCGACATCGCCCTCGTCGTCGGTGGAGCGCCCCTCCCGACGCAGATGGCGGCCGCAGGAAGCCGGCTCGCCCACCTGGTCGCGATCGATGCCCTGGCCGCCACGCTCGCCCTCCGCGAGCCCGAGCGCAGCCGGCGGGCCGAGCACGCCGGCATCGACCTCCCCGACATCTCCTGACCCGGCCGTCCCGATGCAACCAGCAACGATCGCGATAGTCCTCGTGGCGGCGGTCGCGCATGCGATCTGGAACACGGTCTCGAAGTACAAGCGAGGCGACACCGTCCTCTTCGTCTGGGCCTACACGTGCGCGTCGACGCTCCTGTGCGTCCCGATCGGAGTCGCGCTCGTCCTCACCGGCACCGGCGCACTCGGCTGGCAGCTCGCGGCTGGCTCCGCCGTATCGGCGATCCTGCACGTGGCCTACTCGCTGACCCTGCAGACCGGCTACGACCACGCCGAGCTCGGCGTCGTGTATCCGATCGCCCGTGGGACCGGACCCGTCCTGACGATGCTGTTCGCCATCCTCCTGCTCGGCGAGCGTCCGACGGCGATCGCGCTCCTCGGCGCCATCGTGATCGTGGCCGGCATCGCCGCCGTGACGGGCAACCCGTTCCGGGACGATCAGCAGCATCGCCTTCGCGGAGTCGTCCTCGGCGGTACGACCGGCGCGACGATCGCGGCGTACACCCTGTGGGACAGCTACTCCATCACGTCGCTGCACCTGGCTCCGGTGACCTATTACGCAGGCACACTGCTGTGGCAGACCCTGATCCTGGCCCCGCGAGCGCTCGGTCAGCGTGCCCGGATCCGGAGCGCCGTACGCGCGAACGCGGTGCCGATCCTCACGGTCGCGATCTTCTCCCCGCTCGCTTACATCCTCGTACTCAATGCCATGCGGACCGCGCCCGTGGCGCTCGTGGCGCCGCTGCGCGAATCCTCCATCGTGGTCGGATCGCTCCTCGCCTGGCGGCTCTTCGGCGAGGCTCACCTCGCCCGCCGCCTCACCGGCGCCGCCGTCGTCCTGACCGGCATCGCTGCCGTCAGCCTGTGACAGGGTGTCATGTCCAGCGCCCGGCCCTGAGCATGCCTTCAACGCATCGGCCAACCCCGCAGCGCGGCTACGCAGCTGGCGATTCGTGGGGGCAGCGACGAGTGGCGGCCGACCACTCTCTACACTTTGTAGAGTGAGTTCACGTTATCCGACCTGGATCGCCGTGCTCGGCTGTCTGATGCTCCTGGCGGGCTGCGGGTCCAGCTCGCAGCCCGCCACGACTCCGCTGTCGAAGATCTCGGCCTACCGACCGATCCCCGACTCACCTCTCGGACCGGCGACGCAGTCAGTCGACCTCGCCAGCGGCGGCTCGTGGACGTTCAACAAGCCGGCCACCGGCAAGCTCACGCTGGTCTACTTCGGCTACACCAGCTGCCCCGACATCTGCCCCACGACGATGGCCGACCTCGCCTCCGCGATCAGCCGGCTCTCCCCGTCGCAGGCCGCCAAGGTCTGGGTGCAGTTCGTCAGCACCGACCCTCACCGCGACACCGCCAAGCGGCTGACACGCTGGATCGACTCGTACTCACCGAAATTCCACGCCGGGCGCGCGCCGATCGCTCAGGTGATCGCAGCAGCTCGCTCCTACGCGATCTCGATCGCCCCGCCGAAGGTGACGCCAGATGACTACGAGGTCACCCACGGGGCTCAGGTGCTCGTCCTCGACCAGCACGGTGGCGAGGTCGGCTTCTTCAGCGAGCTGGCCGGCTCCAAGGCGTACGCCGAAGCGCTTCCGACCCTGATCAAGGACTACGCATGACCCGACTCTTTGTCGCCCGCCTCGCCGGATCGGCCGTGGCTTTGACACTTGCCCTCACCGCATGCGGCAACAGCACGAGCGCTACCTCGGAGGCAGCCAAGGCGCCGACCTTCGCATCCGCAAGCGCGCACGACATCAAGCTCACCGACGGCTGGGTCTCCGCAGCCGGCATGTCCGACATGGACATGGGCTCGGGATCGATGTCCGGCATGGACATGAGCTCGGGATCGGCCATGTCCGGCATGGGCGAGGCGACGGCGTACGCCACCCTGAGCGAGACCGGGGCCAATGGCGATGCGCTCGTCTCGGTGACCACCCCGGCCGCGACCAGGGTCACGCTGCACAACACGGCCAGCAGCGCCAACGGCTCCGCCGGCACGATGGTCGGCGTCTCCGCCATCGTGCTCCCCGCGGGCGGCCACGTGACCCTGGCGCCAGGCGGCTACCACGTCATGCTCGAGGGCCTGAAGAGCGACCTGAAGGTCGGCGGGAAGATCACCATGACCTGGAAGTTCCGCAGCGGCGCTTCGCTGACCACCAGCTTCCCGGTCATCGATCCCACGGACCGGCCGCAGAGCGACCAGCAGTAGCGCCGATGCCGAAGCAACACCACGACCACGACACCGCCGGCCCTACCGGGGATCCGATGGAGCCCGCCGTGCCGAAGCAGGTGGGCCGGCGCGCCCTGCTCGGCTGGACCGGTACCGCCGGTCTCGCCGGGCTGGCCGCAGGCGTCGGCGGTACGGCGGCGGCACTCGCGAGCCACGATGCCCGCGACGACCAGCGCGGCCGCGGAGCAACCGCCCCGGCCTCCGAACAGGAGGATCGCCTCGCCCCGGCCGACCGTTCGGTCACCAGCCGGTCCCTGCCGATGGGGCTGGCCGGGCGTGTCCCGGCGTTCGGCCAGCTGCTGAGCTTCGACTTGAGCCGAGCGCTGTCGCAGGCTCAGGCGCGCGCGACCGCTATCGCCTTCCTCACCTTCCTTGCCGGGCTGGCCGACCAGGCGGCGACTGCCTCCTACCCGCGCCTCGACGACTCCCTAGACCCACGGAGCACAGGCGCTGCCGGGCTGGACCTGCGTCCAGCGAGTCTGGAGGTCGTGCCCGGGATCGGCGCCAGTCTCCTGGAGGCGTGTGGCCTCACCGCACAGCGCCCGAAGGCTCTGGTCGATCTGCCGAGCTTCACCACCGACCGGCTCGAGAAGGCGCTTTGCGGCGGTGACCTGATGGTCCAGCTCGCGGCGGAGGACCCGCTC
>Ga0164242_10002403_pt1 | contig 21672 bp, 16 predicted proteins | sample OricomgcompostMG_FD_108783 | JGI IMG/M metagenome (GOLD analysis project Ga0164242, IMG submission 108783) | Miracle-Growth compost microbial communities from Emeryville, California, USA - Original compost - Miracle growth compost (MG) ... | reverse complement strand
TTTTTTTTCCTGTGCCGTTGGGACTGAATAAGGGGGATGGGCTCACTGGCCCTTATCGAGAGAAGGGAAAATAAGGAGAAAAGGGTCGGGTAAAAAGCGACTTAGAAGGACTTGCATTGTTCTTTTTCATTCATCGTCCTGCTTAAACTAGTACGTGATAATGCCTAGGTAGCTAGAGAACGTAACCGACTTATGGAAGATCCCTGGTATTTTCTGCGTTGATTCAAGTGATATTTTGTTACGATTTTTAAGTATTGGATGCCTGATCACAACTAGGTATGTAGGACAGCAATGGGTGTTTAAACACATCTAGTTGCTAAGTCCGTTCAACAATATTGAAGGTATCAGTTGCGTACCTTGCCTACGGATACTGAGGAGCTATATCCGTTGGTGGCGAGTCACTTCACTAGCGGTAGGGGAGAGGAGAGGATTCATGACACTGTGTGCTCCATTTACCATATCTATCTAAAGTTGCTCTCGGGGAAAAAGAAAAGCATCCAGTGATCAGTCTTGCGCAATATCTAGTATGTCGTGGGCCATAGCGTAGCCTCCGCAGTAGGCACTTTTAGTGAATTCAGTGAGGTTTAAAAATCCCACCCCCCTTCCCACAAAACGGGCTGGAGCAGGGGAATGAACCGTTGAAATAAAAGACGCAATGATTCCAACAGCACCTTTGCAAATCCGCGCATCCCTGGCCGAGTCATAATCCAGGCCTCTAACCCTTCGCTTCCCTCCTAAGGTTTCCGTTCCAGATCCCCTATGCCCCCGTCTCTATCAACCGACGACACGCCTCTCCAGCTCCCTGCCCGGGAAGGACCTTAGGCGCCATTAGCCTCCTCGACCTCGGCCTTGGGTGCATCCGCATCCGTCATCTCCTCGTCCTTGGTGTCGTCGGTGGCCTTCCGCTCCTCCTCGGCGGCGGCCTTCTTGGCGGCGCGCTCGGCTTCGACGCGCGCGAAGACGGCTTGCCTCTCGGCCTCGACCTTCTCGAAGTGGCGCTGCACAATGGGACCGGCCATGGCGCGGATCTCGTCCATCTTGGCGATGTAGACGCCCTTGGAGGCATCGTCGCCCTCGTCGTAGAGCCAATCCTACAAGTTTGTTAGTTCAATACTACTCCTAAATACGGCGCATGGCAGACAGGTGCGGCGGTAGGTTGGGCACTCACCTCGCTAGCATCTAGCTTGGCTCGGATTTTCGTCTTCTCCTCATCGCTGGCGAACTCGGCGTACTGGTCGTCGAGCTTGTTGCGGAGCTCGTAGATGTAAGTCTCAAGCTCGTTCTTCTTCTCCTCGGTGTCGGCGACGAGCTTGTCCTCCATAACCATGGCGGCCTCCCTCTCGGCAGCGGCGTTCCTCGCAATCGTGTCGAGGGACTGTGTGGCGCTGACGATGGGCAGCTCGCCCTTGCGCACCTGCTTCTTGACCTTTCGCGTCTTGGGCTTGGCCTCGTCCTTCGCGGCGTCGGTATCCATAGCCTTATTTTCGAGGTTGTGAGTTAGCACTGACTCGCCATCTATGGCATACTTAGGGGTGGGGGGATGCGGAGGATCTGGGTTCCGGTCATCCCGAACGCTTCGTTTCCGTCGCTTCAGGGTTGGACTCTCGTCGGACCCGAATGATGCGTCGCGAGACGAGCGGTCGGGAGACCGCTTTTCAGACCCGTGCTCGGAAATAATATTACTCACATCCTGATCCTTCTTCTCGCCGTCCTTGGACTCCTCCTCCTTGACCTCCTCCTCAATCTCCTGGTCTTCCACGTAGTAGCCGCTCTCGACGTTCAGAACACCGTGGATGTTGACGCGCGCCTTGAGCTTGCAGATCATGAAGTCGTCGGGGCTGCCGGTGGCCTTGACACCCTTGACGGAGAATTGGCCAATGAAAGGTGCCATCTTGCCGGGGAGGTCTTCGGGTTTGGCGTATCGGGCCTCGAGGTTGAAGGGTTGCTTGCGGTAGAAGGTGAGGATCTTGGTCGACGGCAGCATGTTGCCCTTGTTAAAGACGACTAGGCTCGTATCCTCGTCGGGGATGTCGGCATCCTTCTCCCAAGCAAACTCGATTGGGTAGCTGATGATGTCCTGGACAGCGAAATCTCGGACCTTGAAAATGGGGGAGAGGATGGCGCAGCTGAATGCGCAACCTCTGGCGATAGCCTCATCTTGGTTGAGGGTGAAGGACAGAGGCCTGGAGAAGAAGGCTCCGATGCGCTCCTTGATGGCAGGAACACGGCTTCCACCACCGACGACCTCGACGATATCGATGTCCTCCTTGGAGAGCTTCGACTCTAATAGGGCAAGCTCCAGAGTGGTGTTGATCTTGGCTAGGAGGGGCTCAACCATGGCCTCGAACTCTTGCCTCGTGACCATAGTCGAGACGTCAATGTCGTTCATGAGAGACTCGATGTTCAGAGGCGCCTGCTGGTTAGCAGACAGGACCTTCTTCATCTTCTCGGCGGCCGCCCAGACGCGGCTCAGGGCCTTGGGGTTGGAGTGGATATCGATCTTGTATTTGCCGTGGAACTCCTTGGCAATATGGTCGATCAAGGCCTTGTCGAAATTCCGGCCACCCAAATGACGGTCGTAAGCAGAGCCCTTGACAGTCAGCTCGCCCTTCCTAAACTCGACGATGGAGCAGCTGTAGTCGCTGTAGCCAACGTCGACAAAGGCAACACGGCGAGGCTTCTCGTCGGCAGCGGGGAGATCCAGCTTGGTAATGCCATAGCCCAGGGCAGCAGCAGTGGTGTCGTTAATGAGGCGCAGCAGCTTCAGGCCGGCAATCTCGGCGCCGTCGATCAGGCTGCGGCGCTGAACGTCGGTGTACCAGGCCGGTACGCTCATGACGACGTCGGATACGGGGAGCTTGGTCTCGTTGGAAGCGGTCTGCCTGATCTTGCTCAAGAACATGGCGATAAGCTGTGTAGCCGTGAACTGCTCCTTCTTGCCCAGGTATGAAACCTCAGCACCGACCTGGCCATTGATCTCGACGAGCGGCGCAGAGATATACTGTTGCTCGACCTGGACATCGGGGTCCTGGAGGGAGCGACCGGCAAGTCGCTTGAGGGAGCCGACGGTGTTCTTCAGATTCGAGATCTCTTGTGTCTTTGCAGACTCGCCGATGTATCGACATTTTGGCCCAAACCCGACTAGGGATCTATGAAGGAGATGTCAGCGAGGCTAGACGGCGGGGGTAGGATCCTCGAGGAGGAGCGCCAGTTGACTTACGGTGTGGCACGGTTGGAAACCTCATTGGTAATCTAAAGACCAGAGGAAAACGTCAAGTTAGCTGGCGGCGCATGCAACAGAGCCCTGACCGACTAGAAGGAAGGGGGGGCAACGGAGGGGACGAGGGGGGACGAGGGGGGAACACATACAACATCCACGCCGCGGTTCCGTGCGACGGCGACGATGGTATTAAGGCTTCCGAAATCGATACCTAAGAGGCGGGTAGGTGTCAGCTATGATCCTACGGAGAGCGCGGCTACAACAGGGCCAGCCGGAGGGGGTTGGCGGGTTCAAACATACCAACGACACTCATGTTGTGCGGTAGTGAGGGGCACTATGAGGTTGTAAACAAAAAAAAGATGTTAGAGATAGATCAAGGGTGATAGGCGCGGGGCTCCGAGCGCTGTAAGACCGCAAACGCACCTTGTGGGTGTGGCGGGGAGATTAATCTCAAGTTAGGAACGGCCTCACAACGATCAGTCGAAGACGAGGCTTGCGGTTGAGGTAGGGTGGGAGGTTTCTGGGATCGGTATCGCAAGAAGATCGACTTTGTTTTTGCAGTGAGGCGGGGGCGAAAAAAAAAAAATCCGTCAAGAAAATTGAGATTCAGGTGCTTCGCAGATGGATAGAACGCCAGGCGGTTTGGCGGGTTGGCCCCTCTGAAAATGCTGAAAGGGCTGCGCCTGTTTTTAGCTCACCCCATGGGTCTGCCAAGACTAGCGCTTGGAACCAGGAAGAATGTTCTGGGTCTTGCCTGAAGAACCAACGGGCACTTACGACTTGCAACACAGAACTCCAACGACACCCTCGGCGTCGAATCCAATTCAAAATGTAGAACTTACAGTAATTACAACATCTCACCGGCAGAAACCATCGAGTTGAGCGAGGCAACAGAGAGGGATTTTTATTCATGTTCATCGGCCTGGAAGTCAACATCCATCCAACACGCATGGCTGGTACTTAGTCGTCCAGTAGGTACGTCCTGTAGGTACCTACCTCTAGGTTGGCACTTGTCGTGGTCCCTACGCCATACTCTTGACACACCCCCCACCCGTGGATCTATCACCCCGCCTTTCTTCCGGGCTTCACCGCCGGCCAACCTCACCACCTCTACCTCACTCCTCAGTTGCCCCACTAATGCGAAATGCCCTGTGAGCCCGAGCTGCCCGTGCCGAGACAAAACGTCGACCTATGAGGAGGGCTTCGACACGTTGGGATTCCCATCCCGCTTTGAAAAAGTGCAAATGCCCAGACTTTTCGTCCCCGCTTAGGGAATTCTCATGACAAATTCCGCACTTTTCCTTCATTACGGTGATGTGACGATATTATACGGATCCGCATCATGGCTACCTACTAGTAGCCTTAGGGTGGCTGTAGCGTGGCTGTAGGCCGCGTTGTGGAAACACGGGGCTCACTCACCGTGCACTCTCAACTCGATGGGTGTTGATTGCTTCGTGCCCTCTGCATTGCTTTCGTGTTACACAGGTTGCCTAGGCGTAGTCCCTGTCACGTAAATAAACAGGTATCTAGGTAGCTACCTACCTTACCTAGTGATTCTCATTCCAACTTCTCCGCCCTCTTCTCCGCCCTTTCAGGTTGGGTCCCTCCCGTCCTCCTCAAGTTCTGAACCAAGTAATATGTATGCTATCCGAAGAGAAAGAAATAGTTTGATACCGGGCGCCTTTTATATGCTAGCAGTCTATTTCATACCCAACCGCTTGTCGTTGTTGCCCTTGCCGTTCCACCCCTTAACGTGGCCCTGGAGATGGATCTCTGCTGTCCGGATTAGTATGCGAACCCCCTATTTCTTTCTCCACCTCGTCCAAGGTCGACGTCCGCACAAAGCTGGCCCGCGCCAAGGGACTCCTCCCCGCCCTCCCCGCCGACGTGTTAGCCGGAGGCTGGAGAGTAGCCCTACCAGTTTCCTGATGCACACCCTGCGAATTCTGCTCCGACGACGACGTCCGCGACGTCACCGTCTCGCTGCTCGCCAGCCTCCGATGCGTCGGCCTCCCCGAGCTAGTCGCCGCCGCCGAGTCCGCCGTCGCCGGCTCCGTGAAGCCCGCGCGCCTGAGCTCGGCGTCGGAGAACTCGTAGACCTGGCCCGGCGGCGGGCCCTGGAAGAGCTTGGAGTTGGCCATGAACTGGTTCAGCTGGCTGGACTGCGCGAGCTCGTACTTGCGCCGGTCCTCGTCGCCCATGATGCTCTCCACCCGCCGCGGCATGTACACCGAGTAGCTGCCCGTCTGCGCCGACGACGTGCTGTCGAACGAGTCGCGCCGCTGCATCGGGTTGCGCTTGCCGTACGCCGACGACGACGCGAGGGCCTCCGAGATCGCCGTCGCGTCGTCCGGGTGCTGGTACCAGCCGCTTGGCGTTCGTTCCGGTGCCGCGAACCTCCCCGAGATCTTGTCCGGTGGTAGTAGTAGTACGGTGTTCCGCGACCTCCCTACGTCCGGGATGCCCTGGTCCTTGCTGTCGCCCGTGCCGTGGTCCTTCTCCTTCTTCGCCTCCGCAGCGGGGATGAACGTTTCGGGGACAATGTTAAGATCGTCTCCGGTTTCCTCGGCCTTCAGGATGGCCTCCTGGGCCGTAGTCGTAGAGTCGGCCGTGGCTGCGTCCGCCCGCGGGCCGCCCCAGGTCCGCTGCCCTGCCGTGAAGATGCCGTAGACCATGTAGTACCAGTTGAAGAAAGGGTTCAGAATGAACATCATCGGGTAGAGCCAAATCTTGAAACGCCGCAGCTTGGCGCCGAAGTAGATCATCAGCAGCCAGTTGAGCCCGAGGGATATCGCGATGAAGCCAACAGGGAGGTCGTTGACCGCTTTTGCCGTAGACATCAACGCCACAGCCATAATGAAGAAGAGAAGCGCGGTCGTCCGGATGGTGTTTTGCATGAACCGGACAAGGATCAGGATGGGGTATTTCTTCCACAGACGCCAGTCCGTCAACATGCAGACCTCGTTGGTGATGAAACCCAGGAACCAGCGGCGTCGCTGCTTGATCAGGGACCGTACAGTCTGGACCGCTTCTGTCTTGCAAAAGGCCGACGTGCACATTTGGATCTGGTAGCGCTTCTTTGCCCCAATCATGAACAGATGCGTCAGCCAGCGATCCTCTCCTAGATGGGACTTGGCAAAGTCGAACAGGTCTTCGCACTGCTCCGCCTTATCCGCAAAGTAGTACTTGGCCATCCGCCGGAAAGCCGAGAAGCGTAGCATCGTCAAAGCCCCGGGAAGGCAAGTGACGGAACCGCATCCCGACTCGACCGTCCGCTCAAAAAGCTGGCCGTGAACGTACTCCATATCCTGCAGGAGCGTAATGATGCTGTGCTTCTGCGTTGTCGACGTGATGACGCCCGTCATGGCCAACATGTCGCGGCGATTCCCGGGGCTTAACTCCATGTCGTAGACAAAATTCTGGAGGCATACCCGATCCAAGATACAGTCGGAATCGATGAAGAGGATGAACAGGTTATCGTTCCTCTTGAGGTATTCCCGATACACCTTGTCGATCAACTTGTAAGTGGCCTTCTGGCAGTGTCTCTTTCCGCCGTGAGGGAACCGGGAAACGGTAACCCTAGCGGCCATGTACGTGACATCGATGCTTTTAGGGTACGACTCCAGTGTCAACGGGACCCCGAGTTTCTCGATCGTGTTAAGGTATAACTCATCCTCCTGGTCGCCGTCGAAGGAGAGGAAGACATGGATGCAGGATGGCGGGTAATCACAGCTGACGACCGAGTTGATCGCTGTGACAAGGACCTCGGGCTCCTCTTTGTAGCACGGCATGACGATAACCACTTTCGGCGCCGATACCTCGTCGAGGACCTGCTTTATCCTCTTGGTCCTCCCTAGCTGGTGCGTCACAATTTGGTAGATACAGAACAGCCAGGGAATGGTCAGCAGCCCGGCGAAGCTCCAAAAGGCGAACCACTGGAGGATGCTGACCATAGAAGTGGGATAGTATTTGACGATCGAGCTGGGGAGTGGCAGGGTGACCAGCATAATGGGAAGGAATATGCATCTTCAAATCCGCTCTTTTAGCTGGCTGAAGGCGAAAGGAGAGGGGGGGAAGGGTGGGGGAGTCTCTGAGAGAGACGTATGATTTACCTTAGTAGAAGGAATAATGTCCCGACAACCACGGCCAACACCCTAATAGTCCAATGTTCAGCCTTCCGGAAGACCTTCCATAGGCAGTACATAAATGCTGCTATCCACAAGAACCATTCGAGGAAGGCTGCGACCATGACCAGGCCGACGATCGCCGTGTATACAATCTAGGCACCAGCAACGGTTAGTCTCGATCTGAGGTTAGCTGAGATGGACCAGGGCTAGTTACGTACGTCCTTGACCGGCCATTCTGAGTCAATATCAGACGACATTTTTGAGACAACTGCGACAGAACCCGGACGGACAGGCGTGCGGTGCTCTCAGCAACAGAGGCGGCGGCGTCTAGATAAGGCTCTCCGGGACAAAGGCTCGGCGTCCCGGGGTGGGCCAAGGTTCGGCACGCACCCGCCAGAGAGAGAGAGAGAGAGAGAGAGAGAGAGTTTCTGGTCTATCAAGGTACGGTGAGTGGCCGGCGGGCAAGTGCAGCTACCCGAACTGAGGCACGGCTGCTTGCAGGACTAGCAACAGGCAGGACGGAACGAGCTCCTTTGGCAGGGGCGGAGTTGCGAGGGCGCGGGCGGACCTCCGTTATAGAGAAGAGTTTGCCGTCGGGTTTATCCTGTTTGTTGCTATTATTTTAAAGAATGATGCGGTCCGCCCCGAGCATCCTGGGGAGACAGACGTCGAGCCTCATGGCATTCGGGGTGTCAAGGCAAGGGCGAAGGTCTAACCGGGGAAAAGAACACAAGGCGAGGATTAATGCAGGAAGACCTTGCTGGCAGGTGAGAGTAAAAGAAAGCGAGAGGGCGAAAAGCGTCAGGGCGTCGGTGGCCAAGTGGGATGGACAATATCTGTAAATGAAGCTACTTTAGCCGGGACGTGATGACAACATCCTCTGGGCGAGTCCTTACCGGCTCGACGGAAACGCCAAATGAGGCTGGATCTACCGGGCAATAGAGTAATTGGCATAAAACCCAAATCTGTTACGGCCAATGCCTTGCAAGGACCAAAATGGAGGAGCATGGCGCGGACCTAGGACAAGGGGTTTGACAACACTGCTGCCATATCGTGAATATCGCAACGAGGCGGACTTGCCCGGCAATGCAAAAACACAAGAGATACAAACAGAACGAAAGACATACATGGTCAGATCAGAGTGTATTGCCCTAGGGGGCGTGACATTGTGGTGTGTTATCAGATATCCTGTCGGCCCTTTATATATGTGACTTGGTGACCTACCTTCCCCCCCCGGAAGTCAGGCATGGCGTAGCCGTTCGGAGGGTTGCCTTTCCACAACTAAGGCCGATAGTAAAATCCAAACTAAGGATTTTCGTAGCCAGTAACCCTGGAGCCGTCGGTTTTCACTGGTTTTGGTTCAACTCTCGCCATCGACCACCTTTTTTTTTTTTCCTCGCGCTCTTCTTCATTTACCTCTTCGCCGCCATGGAGAAAACAAGGTAAAGGAGACAAAGATTGCAGCGCAAGTTGACTTCTTGCTAGACGTGGAGGTAGGAGGTAGAGTAGCTCTCGAGCTCGATATCGCAGCTTCAGTGGTGTACCAGTCAATGACTCGGAGACTTACAAGAAGGTGCATTTCCAGGGACTATCCACTCCATCCCTCGCGCACCAATGTCCGACGAGGATTGAGTTATGAAGGCGGGCAATAGAAACTCGGTGCAGTTGATAGCGAACCCGTATTCAACGACCCGCCGGCTGTTCGATCGTGTCCTTCACCAATACCCCATCCCGGAATCATTTCCCTTTCGTAGGACGAACACGTAACCACTATAACGGCACTACGACACAAGTTCCACTAAGCGGAGCAAGTCTCGTGGTCACGATTCCCGTGTGTCCAGATTTGCCTAAGTCGGCGCGAATGTTGTGCAAACGCGGGAACGGGGAGCGAGTGCAACAGCCCTCCAATCCGATCCTACCATTGTCACACATTCTCTGGTTGAACCATCAGCTTAACGAGCGCTACGTGCAGCGCTAAAACCAGGTACCCGAACCCTACACCAGAGAAGACTGCCGCCGGCCCCCTTGCGGCACCTTCGGCACCTCACTACGACGTCGGATCCACCGCCAAGGATCTCTCCATACATTGGCACGGCCCATCGTGGGACGTTCTGGAAGGTCGATCCCCTTTAACCTGCAAAACACTTAAACTGATGTGCTTCGTGCCGAGGCAGGGGAGTTCTCGCTTCCTCCAGGTCACTTCTCTCTTAATTCCGACTTTATAGTGATTAACCTTCCCGGGTCCCGGGAACTATCCACAGATTCGTCAGCTCGAGGAGAAGGGGACGGGGCAATATCTAGGCGGCACGAGTAGAAACGCTGTACCACTAACACGGTAGGAGAGTGGTAGGGAAGTAAATAAAAGAGACAGGCAGGTAAGTAAATAAAGAGACAGACGGGTAAGCAAGGCAGCTTAACATCGAGAAAGGGCCGGTTAGTAAAATCAGGTGGGGGTTTCTTGCTTTTCTGCATCATTCTATTCTATCTTCACCGGGCTACCCAGTAATTATCCCACCTCTCCCACCTCCCCCCACACCGGCAATACGAAATAGCAACAGCCAACCCCAGCGAACCATCTTTGACGAGGGCCGCTCCCACACTATGTTCCTGGTGGGCGGGGTTTGGCAATTGGTGGTTCGAGGCTCAAGCGGCGGCAGTACCGATATGCATCCCGCAGGGGAATGGTCCACTACCAATATAGCCGGTGGTGGCAAACGCAACTCTCAACCCGTTCCTTTTGTCGATCTTCCTCCGCCCTCCGCATCCCGCAGCCCATTCATCTTCCGTTCCGCTAGATGTCTCGCTGGAAAATCTAGCCCATCAACTCCAATCACCCTACCAGTCCATGCTCGAGCCGCCCGGGGTTCCTTCTGGAACGCAAGACGGTGAACGCCACATTGCCTAACCGGCTGTTTCCGTTCACGAGAAGGGCGCGTCGCGGGTGACGAGTAGGTAATCGGCACGACAACTGCACCGGGCCTCAAAGCCTCGATACACCCCAGGTACCATAGGGGCGACCGAACACTTAAAAAGCTGTGTGGTATGCGGCCGTAGTGGCGATCACTACTCGTCTTAGAAAGTGGATATCATAGTTCGGGATATGTCGTGTCAGGTCCTGTAATGATGCCACGGAGGGGCTGTGTCAGCTATATCTGTTAAAAGGAGAGTGCGGCCTAGAATCCCTCTTGATCGCATCATAATACTCTGTTGACGCCGAAGGCCTGAGAAATCGAGCATGCGACAACTGCTAGTCATGCTCGTTTCCACTAGGGTTTTCTTCAGACTAGGTTGCAAGGGGGCCTTTTGCCCAAGCGGCAGGACCCTCCTCGACCACCACGTCGAGTACCAAAATGCGACTTAGGAAGTTGCCTGATCGGCATGCCTTGGTTATTGAGAGGTGTGTCATACCAGTCAACATCGCTAAGTTGTAGTTTACGAACACGCTGCCCACCGCGGTCCTTGCCCGGCTTGGCGTCGGGCCGGTTGTGGTGATGGGCAGGGCTTCTCTCGGTGCCTGATGAGGACAGCTTGTGAATATTAGGATAAGGAGAAGGGGGTGCTAAGTTCGCTTCACCATCTTCATCTTCGTTTTCGCGAAGGTCATAGTTGAGCACAAGGTTTTTGATGCGCTGCTGTTCTTCCTTCTCTGCCTGCTGCTGGTGCTTCATCGCAATCGCAAAGGTTGAGTCAGATGGCAGCTCGACAGTCCGCGTCTGTAGAACACTCTGGTTAGTGCCGCAACAAAACAAGAAGACACTAAGAAGCTCAGTACATACCTGCTGGCGATTCCCCTTCTTGGTAAGTAGCGAGAAGGCCATCGTATTAGTCACGCTCTCCGCCGGGCTCTCGCCAACCTCATTGGGGCCTAGGGATGATGTGTGCTTCGCCCGAAGTGGGAGAGGGAGATCGAACTGCTGCTTGCGGTCGAATTTGCGCGACTCTAGGCTTTCAGCTATCATCTTTGCATACTCACGCTCGAATTCTGCTTCATCCTCAGGGTTGACTTGTTCTTCTTGCCTAGTGACGACAATTGCCTCCTCCTCGGAGTCGCTATCGCGAGTGGAATCATTCTGTTCAAGATCCTGCCCGGCCCAAACTCGTTAGCTTGTGATAGATACTACGCCGGAGGGGCGTGATCGTAGGAGGTGTATATATATATACCTCTGTCTCTCCTTCATCAGACCCCGATTCCTCGTCGTCTTCTGGCTCGACAAGGGCTAATTCATCCGCGTTGTCGTCATCAGAGGAACCACCACTAGTGCCGTCGTCCAAATCTGCCAGCTTATCTAGGCCCGAGGTCTTCTGGTCTTGTGCAACGGCTAGCTGGAAGGCCTTGGATGCCTCTTCGAAGTTCGAGGCGAGCTTCCACTGGGGTCTAGTGAGTGCGAAGATGTCCTGGACGATGAATTCGATGTCCATTGGGAGGGGGTTCTTGGTGTAGATGTAGTACTGGAAGAAGGAGAGGAAATAGTCCAGCTTCTTCCCGGCAGCGCCCCTGTTAAAGTACATGCCGCACGTTTCGAGAACAGTCGAGATCAAACGGATACGGAAGTAGTCATCTGGAAGATCGAATGGATTGACGCGAGCCGGTGTTGGAGGTCCGCCTAAATATACTGTCAGCTGCTACTACGCGCTGTATAAAACAAAATAGGGTTATCTCATTCATACCCCAACCAAACGTCATGATCTTGTACATCGTCTCAAAGACGACGGGATGCTCCAGCATGCGATAGTTGTAGAGCTCCCCCAGGAATTTGACCTCGGCGATACGCCGTTGGTTGAACTGGAAATCGTTGTTCTCAAGGCCAAAGCAGATGGACTCCAGCAGCGTGTCGATGACGCTGAGAACGAACTCATTATGGTATCGATATAGCGCACTGAGGAGGATGGCAAGGAGATGGACATTGCCGTACTTGACCTTGCCCGGCTTGGAGAGGACCTTGTGGAGAATCGCAACGACCTGCGACCGGAGGTTAGCATGGGACACTACCGCCTCGAGGGCTCGGGGCCACGTACCTCTTTTTCCTCCCAGTGAAGCCGACGAATCTGCTTGAGGATCTTACTGTAATTGCGCTTGGTGAGATCACCATAGATCAGCTTCGTGATGAAGAGCTCCATAGGCGTCCGTTCTTTCTGCTGAATGGCTGGCCGCTCAGGTGGATCGACGTAGTATACGGCATTCTCGATGAGCATTCGCTCAGACTGGCCAATGTGCTGCACAGATTTCTTGCGCTGCAAGGTCTCTAAGAACGACGCCATACGCGGGGAGGTCTCCGGATTGCGTAGCAAGTAGCGGCCGCAATTCTCCAATAGGTTGCAGATAATTTCGATGTTCATCCGGGAGAAGTCGTCGAGGCTGACCTTCAGGCAGTGGAAGACGACGTGTTCCGGAACGATACCGAACTTGGTCAACTCCGCAAGATATCGGATGTTGCTGAGCCGAACCTGACCCAGGAAATCTTTGTCCTTACGCCTCTGAAGGCTGCGGAACTCGGCATCGAGATACTCGACGAGACCCTTTGGGATATCTGGCATGTACCTGCCGAGAGTCGCGACCAGTCTGGACCAGCACGGAAGAAGGTCACTACGACCTTTTGGAACCTCAGTCAAGGCCTTGACTAGCCTGTTCCGGGAAGCCTTGGAGTTGAGGAAACAGAAATCGATGGCTGTCTGGTCAATGGCGTCCTTGTTGGTCAAGTCTGGCAGGCGAAGGAGAAGAGCATCAACCTGGGCGCCGATGGTCTTGTTGGCAATAGCCGTGGATTGGTCATCGGCTGACGCGTCGGCTGGCTTGGTCGGCTCGGCAGCCTCGGCGGGATCGATTTTCTTGCCTACTTGTTCATCGGCCTCGGGCTTCTTCTTCTTGACTTCCTCGAGAAGTATGCCAGGGACCTTGCCCTTTAGGTCGACGAGATTTTCATAGAATCGGCGTTCTTCTTCGTCGGCCCACATGCCCGCGCCGTCTCCTTGGCCCCGGAGGTACTCCCCGGTTTTCACGATGCCGATCGAACCGTTCGCGTTGGCGGACGGGTCATCGTTGTCCTTGAGATCAGGCATCTCAGCGCCAATGGCATCGGCAATGGCTTGGCCATTGGCGACTAATCGTTCCTGCGCCTTGACTTGCTTCTCGAAACTAGCCTGACGGTCCTCAAAGACCTCCCCGGACTTGACATAAGCCTCGGCATTCCTGCGGGACTGGTTGAAGATTGCCTTCTGGTCTCGGAGGATGTGTGCCTTAACATCCTCAAAATATCGCTTCAAGATGTTCTTGAAACGTTCCTGTAGTTCAGGGGTGGTAAATGGCGGGTCGTTAGCCAACGCGGCGGCGGCGTCGTCGTCCCCGTCTTCGTCCGAGTCGTGGTCAGGTTTCGTCGCGACATCTTCTTCGACGGTCCTGCGGCCGTCCGACCCAGCTGCCTTAACGCCCAATATGTCCCAACTAAAAGTCTTCACAAAAACCACGAGTAACGGAAGATTCGTGTGCTCCCGGTCATGGCCGAGAAGATCCTTCAACACCTCCAGCGGGAATGGCTCGGCCCCGCCTCCTTTGCTTGACGTGCTGCGGGGTTTTAGGTCCGATGCTTTGCCAGCAGCTCCCTTGGTGGCATCATCGGGTCGGGAAACGTCGTCGAGTGTTCGAAGAACGGAAACGAGCCACAGCTCGGTGGCGACTCGTAGGAGGATTCGCTGGCGAACCAGGCGGTCCTTCTCTTCCTTCTCACGGGCTTCGGGCGTAAGAGTCTTTAGGAAGCTCTTGTCCGGGGTGGCCATCCCCTTCCCAAGCAGCCATCCTAGGTATTCGGTAAACTCCCCAGGTCCAAATCGCTGATGCAGCGCGCTGACGATCTCCACGCCGGCCTCAACCTCCCCCGGGGATTTCAGTCTGCAAAGGCCTTCGTAGCATGCCGCAACGATTTCGGAGAGGTATTTATGCAGGCTGACGGTGCGAATCTCCTGGAGGAAGGTATTCAGCGTGGCGGCAGAAATAGCGGTTCGCAGGCGCTTGATGAAGGCCGTGTTTTTCTTCAGGGTTGCGTCGAGGGGCTTGCTGACGGGAAAGAGGTCTAGGGCGGGTGTTAGGTGAGTAATGTGGAAAAGGATTGGATCCTATGCTCGCCTGTCTCGCCATCCCAAGCGCGCTCATTCTTCTCTCGTAGCTCGCCTATATGATGAGGGTTAGCTCCAGACCGGACGGTGCGGCGGGGTAGCAGAGGGAGCATGACGGACGTCTCCTGGAGCGATCCATGATTGGATCGGATGGGTAACTTCCAATGGTTAGAAGTCTGGCGGACGGTGGCGCTACATTCGTGTGGTCCAAGTGTTAAGGGATGGAGGACGGCCCAAGGAATCGAAAACGGCAGTCCTCATCAGCGAGAGTCGGCATCGGTGACGTGATGGTGAGGGGCCAATAACGGCACGCATGAATGGGCCACGGGTTGACGTGAGAGATAGGTTGTAGGAGGAAGGAGAAGCTTGTATTTCCAAGGAAGGGGAAGGAGAGTCCCCTTTTGAATGGAGTCGAGGTGGATGACTGTCCACGACCTACTACAGAAGGTTCAACGACTTCGGTGCTTCGCAAAGCTTAACTCAGGATCGTCGTTCCCATTGGTCGAATTAGCGCGACCAAGTCAGGGCCTGGAGTGGCAATTCGGAACAACCTTTGGGCGGCATGGCGGGGTTCCTTGCGTGTCACCGATTCACGTCCACTGTGTAAGTCAAGGTACAGCACCTTCCCGCGCTCCCGTCTTCACCTATTCACATCGCCAGGAGACGGCGCTGCCGGTGTGAACCTGGGAAGCCCCGACTTTTGATGGCGCTTTCCCATATTCCCACAGCCCGGCGATTACAAGTAGAACTTACTTTATCTTCGGGGCAATGGCTAGTTTATTTAACACCGAGACTCCTACCTTAAAAGGTACTGAACTTAGATACCAGAAATAGACCCAAACATTCCTCTAGGTTGACATAGCGTAGAATATCCAATGCAGACCAGAGGGTTGTTGGGGCCGCTCAAGTCCGTTGGCTGTTTACAAATAGCGCTGCGAAGTAAGGGAGGGGTAGGTTTGGGAATCCATGTGCAGTTACGGATCTGTATTTGGGCTTGAACTTGGAGCCACACGAGACGGGCTTTCTGAATCATTCTGTAGTCGGTTGGGACGAGCCGTATTGCCGTTTTCATTGTCTAGAGAGGTTGGAATTCGGAGTTTAAGAGTTTCGACCTTGAAAGTACGGATCCGTACGGATGTGATACTCCGTGCGGCACTCGAATTACTTTGCAGGCACTTGGACCCCGCTCCAAACCTTACAGCTGTTGGCAGTTGTCAATGCTGTCATCTTTTGGCTGGCAGTCTTCCCCGCTTGTCGATTGGTGACTGAAGCTTCCATCGAATTTCCACCATACCGTTGCTCCCCCTACGGCTGCACCTCAATTCTGGCACCGCCTTCCCTGACCCAAAGTGCGACGGGCTCCCTTGCATTAGTACGAACGTGGCCAGCATTTGGCCAGACACTGTTTCCTCCCCGCGCTTCTTCGCTTTCCTTCAACCCGTCTTTGTTCTGCATCCCTAAAAATACATTAGGTTCTCCCTCCAACCTTGGTGCCGAGCGGCCTGCTTTCCTTTGTCCCGTGCACGAAAACAAATACCGCCGGGTTCGCTGCCGTGGGGATATCCTCCACAGCATCAACCCCGACATCATGCCGGAAGATTCGCAAACCACGGGCGACCTCTCCGATCACGCCGAGACCGGAGGCGCAAAGGAGGATGCCGAGACCACTGCTGCGCGACGAGAGCTGAAGCAAACATCCATCTCCGAGAAGGGAGGGGCCAGAGCCGGCAATGAGGCTGCGTCGGATGACGATGCCAGCAATGCAGGCGAATCGCCCCAGCGAACGAAAACCCCCGAGCTAGAAAACGAAAATAGACTGAGAGAGCAGGTATCTTCCCCTAAGAAGAAGCGAGCCCACGACCAGCTCGAGGAGCCCAAGGACTCCGAGGAAGGCGGTGCTGCCGGGGGCGTGACCGCGAAGGACCACACCGGCAGCGTCGCGCCCAGTAGGACGGATCGTTCAGAGCCGGAGAAGAAGAGGCCACGCGATAAGCAGGATGGAGATGAGGTAGGGCTCTTCCCCCGCTAAGCTCGTTCGGAATCTTGCCGTTGCACGTGCTTACAGTTTGTTACAGGCTTCGTCTACCACCCACTCCGCCAGGTCAAGCTTAGACAAACCATCCAAGACAGAAAGTGCGACGGATGCCACCTCGAAGGAGCCGACAGATAAGAAACTACAGGCACCTCCCTCCAAGTCGCCATTTGGAGCCCTCGGGTCCTCGTCCGCCTCGCCTTTCGGTGCTTTGGGGGCCTCTGGGAAGCCTAGCGTGTTCGGAGCTGGCTCAGCAACTTCGCAGTCACCGTTTGGCGCGGCGAAATCTACAATCCCGGCAGCGCCACCGAAGTTCAATTTTCTCAGTGGATCCGCGACCGGCGCGGCATCGCCCTTCTCCGGAGTCAACGGGCAGTCTACCGGGTTTGGCAGTGCGCCGGGTGGTGGGGGTGTGGGTGGCGCCGGGTTTAATGGTCTCCTTTCCGGCCCGCGGCTGACTAGCTTTGCAAAGCCGGGCGAGGCGTTTAAGAGCGACAAGCCCTCAAGGCCGTTTGGCGCGCCGGAAAGTGACGACGAGGACGGTAGTGATGACGCTGACGAGGACGGTGAGGACGGAAGTGGCGGTGAGGACAGCTCCGAGGACGAATCGGAGAAGGGGAAGGATGAACAGAAGACATCCACCGAGGACAAGAAGAAGATGAAGCTGCAGAAAGGTGAGACCTGCAACCCCTCTCCCCTCACCCGCTCCCTTGCATGACCCATCTCCTAAGCTGACACCCCCCAGTTGTCATCGACGATGGCGAAGCTGGTGAAGTGACGCTCTTGCAAGTTCGTGCCAAGATGTATCAAATGGAGAAGGGTGTCGGATGGAAAGAACGCGGAGCTGGCATGCTCAAGGTCAACGTCCCCGAGGCAACCGTCGAATTCGACGATTACGGAAACCCCAAGCCGGAATCTTTCGATGCGTCAGTCCTGGAGACAGACGATGGCGATGACAAGACCAAGGGCCGGAAAAATGTTCGCCTGATCCTACGACAAGACCACACACTCCGTGTGATCCTGAACACAGCCATCCTGCCAGCTATGGAGTTCCACCTGACTAAGAGGTTGAAGTCATCCCTAGTCCTCTTCATGGCCTTTGATGGAAACGAAGTAAAGCAAGTTCAGATGCAGGTGAGTCTTACTTCTTCCCGCGATGGATATGTCTTGTCAAACTAACCCCACAATCAGATGAGCGAAGTCAATGCTACCGCCTTGACCAATTTGACCAAGGCAATCCAGAGACAACTTCAGGATGTTTAGGATATACAATAGAGCCTTTCAACTGGATGATGCGGGCGGATAAAGACTATCGCCTATTTTGCACGGCGACATTTACGCGCCTTTTTTTATAGCTTCCCACGCACGAGCGTCAGGGGGGTTCTGAGCAGAAACATCCCTTCTCCAATGAGGGAGGACGTTCAACCTGCAATCTGGACCTAGGAGAGGACTAAGCTCTGGACAATTGAATGAGTCCGTGACGGTTATGCTATGATGCAATTATGTATATACACGGCCGGGTGCTACTACTATCAGTTCCTGATACGGAGGGCAAAAACATCGGATATAGACGGAAAGGGGGAGGGAAACTGTCTGATACCAACACCTAGTTATATGGCTCTCTCTGTATTGATTGAATATGTAGGCCAGACTTGGGGTCTTTGCACCAAGTGCATCGTACATCGTATGTTAGGCGCATGGAAAATCAACGAAGCTAGTAACTGAACCTACAACCACCTACCTGCTTCGGAGCAGCGAGGATGGAAGGGAGAGCGAGGGGGTCACGTGAAACCCTGATGTTTTCGTGTCGCTTGGCGGGGACAATTGACACCTGAAGTCATCTGATCCGCGTCTTCTCGCAACCTCTCCGGGTAGCAGTCCATCATGCCGCCCCTTGCATGCTGAACACCAGCAGGATGTCCGGGCCTGCGAACAATATCAATACTGAGGGACGGTTAGGAAAGCGCAAGCGAGGCGAAACCAGTGGAAGCTCAACCACTATCCCTGACATCAAGAATTTGTCGACCGATGCCGGTGCTTCGCAAGATGATAGCGGAAAGGAGAAGCACACTTCCCACCGAGTGGCGGGAGGGAAGAAAGATAAACCTCCAGGAATGAAGAGAGGACAAACTCTCATAGAACCTGTCGAATGTCTCGTCGAGTGGCCAGAGTGGTTCAAGACCCTCGACAAGACCCACCGAGCTCTGAACCTGGTGTTCACCTTTTGCTGCACGCGGAAGCACTTAGCGACTACCTTTGACACCATAAGATCAGCCGTCGAGTCCCACACGAAGCGGAAGCTTCTGATCGAGGACGTAGCCGCCATTGTCGCTCTTCGTCCGGGTGAGATCAAGTTTGCGTTTGTGGACGAGGTCATGCTGCAGATTGATATCAAAGGGGCTGAAAAGGACGATACGTTCAAAACCGGGAAAGTCAAAGGCAAACTTTCTCAGGCGTTTGCACCGGATGCCTCTGTGGGCGGGTTAACAGGAATGGAAACGCTTGGTTCCGCTCGGCCAGACGAGAGTGAACTGAGCGGCCGAGAGGTGCTCTACTTTGAGTTCGTCGACGAGGATCTCAAACGCCAAATCCCGACCAAAAAGGCAGGCGAACCAGCAAATTCAGTGCGGAAGTCCAAGGAGGACAGCCTCAAGCTGCCCGTATTTAGCCAGAAGAAGATGACCACGCTCATAGAGAAGCGAAACCTCAAGTTCACAAACGCCGTGAACCAGTTTCTCAATAAATGCCTAGCGGAAAGCATTGATCCAGAGATGGCGTTGCGAGCCGAGGCGGAGACTCACATTCCTCGCCCCTCAACTCCAAGGGCGACATCGCCAAAACCTAGCCTCGGCACATTACCTGAAACTATCCCAAAGGAACGCAAGAGCATATCCGAAATAGTGCAAGAACTTAAAGACAGCCCCTGGTACACTGGCCAGGTTGTGCCTGACGGTCACCGCGTCTTTGACGCACAAGACGCTGTCTACGGCAGCTTGAACTTCTTATTAAGCCAGGATTTGGTCAACGCGCTGTACAATGCTAAAGGAATCACACAATTCTTTGCCCACCAAGCAGAGGCCATCAACTACCTCCATGACGGCCACAATGTTGTGGTGGCCACCTCGACGAGCTCTGGCAAGTCCTTGATCTATCAACTTCCTGTCCTCCATGCCCTCGAGAGCGACCACGACGCCCGCGCGATGTACATCTTCCCTACAAAAGCCCTAGCACAAGATCAGAAACGGAGCTTGAGAGAGATGCTGGGCTATATGCCTGGTCTGGAGGAGACGTTGGTCGAGACGTTCGATGGTGATACGCCGATGAGGGAGAGGAACAATATACGGGATGAAGGACGCATCATCTTTACCAACCCTGACATGTTACACATCACTATTCTCCCACAGGAAGAGAGGTGGAGGACGTTTCTAAAGAACCTAAAGTATGTCGTCGTCGACGAACTACATTACTACAGCGGGCTGATGGGGTCGCATGTGGCCTTCATCATGAGGAGGCTCAGGCGCACTTGCGCTGCCGTTGGCAACCGGCAAGTCAAGTTCATATCCTGTTCCGCCACGGTCGCGAACCCAAAGGAACACTTCAAAACTATATTCGGCCTCGACGACGTGAGACTAGTCGATTTCGACGGGTCTCCATCTGGCCGGAAGGAGTTCCTGTGTTGGAATACCCCTTTCAAAGACCCTGCCGACCCCTCGAGTGGGCGTGGAAACTCGATGTTCGAATGTTCCCGGCTGTTCTGTCAGCTCATCCTACGCGGCGTTCGTGTCATTGCCTTCTGCCGACTACGCAAGCAGTGCGAGAAGTTGGTCGGTGCAGTAAAGCAGGAACTAGAGGATCTCGGCCGAGCAGAGTGCAGTGCTCGAGTCATGGGCTATCGCGGAGGCTACACCCCCCAAGACCGGCGGAGAATCGAGAGCGAAATGTTTGACGGCAAGCTCATGGGCATCATTGCCACAACTGCTCTGGAGCTTGGTGTCGACATTGGGACCCTAGACTGCGTCTTGACATGGGGGTTCCCGTACACGATTTCCAACCTCAGACAGCAGAGCGGCAGAGCCGGCCGGCGAAACAAGGACTCGCTGTCTATCCTGGTTGGCGACAGCTTCCCGACAGACCAGCATTACATGCAGAATCCCGGAGAGCTCTTCACGAAGCCAAACTGCGAGCTCCAAGTGAACCTCGACAACATGCTCGTGAGAGAGGGTCATATCCAGTGCGCCGCATACGAAATGCCCATACGGCCTGTTGACGACGCGCAGTATTTCGGCGACGACTTGGCCCAGATTTGCGAAGAGCGTTTGATTAGGGATAGTATGGGATTCTATCATTGCCATGATAGATTCCGGCCCCTCCCGTCAAAGTTTGTCGCTATCCGGGACACGGAGGAGGAGCACTTTGCCGTTATCGACATCACGCACGGGAGGAACGTCGTCCTCGAGGAACTCGATGCCTCACGTGCCACATTTACCATCTACGATGGAGCTATCTTCCTCCACCAGGGGCTTACATATTTGGTCAAGGACTTCAATCCCGAGAAGCGAATGGCAAGGGTAGAGAAAGTCAAGGTTGACTGGACGACGGAGCAGCGTGATTACACTGATATCGACCCGATAGAGACGGAAGCCACCAAGCGTATTCCCGGGTCATTGTCTCGAGCGTACCATGGTGTAATTCAGATCACACAAGTCGTCTTTGGCTACTTCAAGCTTGACAGGATGAACCGGGTCCTCGACGCCGTCCAGGTCGACAACCCACCCGTCACCAGGTACAGCAAAGGCATGTGGCTGGATGTCCCGCGTCGAGCGCTCGAGATCCTCGTAGCCCGCCGCCTGCACGTCGCCGGGGCGATCCATGCCGCCGAGCACGCCATCCTGAGCCTCATACCCAACTTCGTCATCAGCATGCCCGGCGACGTGCGGACGGAGTGCAAGAACAGCCTCAAGGAGTTCGCCAAGAGGGAGACGCAGCGCAAACGGCCGGCCCGGCTAACATTTTACGACGCCAAGGGCGGCGCGGGGGGTTCGGGGATCAATACCAAGGCGTTTGAGTTTATCGACGTGCTCCTCAAGCAGGCGCTTGCGAGGGTGGTGGCTTGCCGTTGCGGCGAGGGATGCATCGAGTGCGTGGCCTCGGAGATGTGCAAGGAGTCCAACGAGGTCATGAGCAAG
>Ga0164242_10002402_pt1 | contig 21675 bp, 43 predicted proteins | sample OricomgcompostMG_FD_108783 | JGI IMG/M metagenome (GOLD analysis project Ga0164242, IMG submission 108783) | Miracle-Growth compost microbial communities from Emeryville, California, USA - Original compost - Miracle growth compost (MG) ... | reverse complement strand
TGTGAGCTATTCCAGACCGGACGTGTGGCCCTGGGGTGGCTTTACTTGGAAACCCACCACACCCCGGCGCGACCTCGTCAAAGCCGCCGCCCTCATCCTGGCCGAGATCGAACGACTCGACCGCACAACCAACAAGGAAACCAATCATGAATGACCAACTTCAACACGCTCTCGCCAGCCTGCTTGGCAAGGCCGTGTCCGGCATGGATGCCGCCACGAGCTTCCTGTCGGCGCAGCTGCCAGACGTCATCCACCAGTTGCTTCTATGGAGTCTCATTGACAGCCTGGCTCACGTGTTTATCCCTATCCTCCTGCTCTTGATTTCAGGTTTCTCACTGTACAGGTGTGGTACGAAATTGTGGAACAAGGACGACCCATACCACGTCGCGAAGCGTCAGTACGAATTGGCCTGTGAAGTTTGGATGCGAACCTCTATCTCAACGGAGCAAGGTCGGCAGGCGGCGGCAGAGTACCGAAGAGTCAGGGAGGAGTTTTCAAAGATGGCCGTCCCGGAGGAAAACCCAGTATTGATTGGAACCACGATCATCTCTGGCACCGCAACGTTGTTCTGCACTGCCGCAACCATAGCCTGCTTGAACCTCACATGGCTGCAGATCCTGGTCGCACCAAAGACGTACTTGATTGAGTACGCCGCACACCTGGCCAAGTGAGGCGGCCATGATCTGGCCGTTCAGAAAACGGGAGCCTAAAGCTCCAACCCTAACCTGGGAGGAGTTCATACAGACTCTCCCGGAGCCGCCTTGCCATGACCGGAAAGATCACTATCACTGGGAAATTGCCGCGAATCTCCCCTGCCCCGTATGCGCTGCCAATGAGAAGCATAGACAGGACATGGAGGATGAGGATCGATTTGCCCGGAAGATTGCCGAGCGTATTGCGGAGGTTATCCATGAAAAACAAAGTCATTGAAATTTCGTTTCTTGTCGAAGTCACCCAAGAAACCCTTTTCAGGCAGGCAGCATATCGCCAGGCGTTGAGAGATGGCGAGACATCAAGCCAGGCTCAGGAATACCTCGACGACTCTAAAACTGGACTGGACATCTGCTTACAGATGCTTCTTGACCCTGGTGACATCGACGGCGCCGAGATTCTTGACGTTACCACCGAGGTTGGTTTCGTCTCGGACTGGAGCTCATCATGAGATGTGCTGACTGCAAATACAGCGAGGAATTCTATCCCGCAGAATACGGCGACGAGGGCTGCAATCTCTGCAACTACCCCATAAGGTTGCTGCCCCTGTCAATGCAAGGTGTCGCAAACCGGGACCGCGAGACGGTGAACCCGGAGCGCACTGACTGCCCCACATGGACGGAGAAAACATGAAAATCAAAACCGCTGAACTGGAAGGCGCTGCCCTCGACTATGCAGTCGCAAAGTGCGAAGGACATACGATCTTTCGTCGCAGTGGCCTCGACTATCAGCCTTACATCGCTGATCCCAGCACACATCCAACCTACAACCTAATCGGCATAGTTCCCAAGGGTCAGGAGTGCCATTGGGAGAACTGGTGCCGTGTTCCAGAGTATCACGATAGTTGGGAGCTTTGTGGCCCGATCATCGAGCGTGAAGAAATCAGTATCAGACACACGATTCCCGCCATGCCGGATTCGATTTGGCAAGCCAGCCCGAGCATGTCTGCTAAGGGTGCAGGGGGCCGGTGGCAGAAAGGCTCGACTCCGCTTGTCGCTGCCATGCGCTGCTATGTGTACGGTCGACTTGGCGACGAGGTAGACATTCCAGAGGAACTGCTATGAACGACAAACCGAAACCCATTTTTATCGACATGTCCGGCGTAACCGTCCGCATCGATCCGCCTACTCAGAGTGGTTTGAGCGCTCACGTGACGTTCAGTATCCCCGCTGAATACGGTTACGAAGACGGCAGACTTCTCGCACCGGCGAAAGTGTTTGAAACGTGGATGTCGCTGGAACATATGGCCGCAATAATAGCCACGATGGCCCCGGCATATCGGGCCATGATCGGAGCGGCACCGGCACTCGCACAGGAACAGGGAGAGAGCGATGACAGCCAAAAATAACCTCAAGCCAGGCCAATGCCTGCTGGAAGTATTCGACGGCGCCGAAGGCCCGAGCATTTATATCGGTGATGACAGCAGCGGCTACCGACTGGCCGGGCCGAAGCCCTGGGGCAGTACTCGTCCGGTCTTTCGGTTCGTAGTCAAGAGCGAGGAATTGAAACGCGAAATTTCTGCCCTGGAGAAGTGCCATGACAACCAAGACTGACCCCGACATGCCCGCGTTCCCGCGCACCTATAGCCATGATGGTCACAACGGCATGACGCTGCGCGATTACTTCGCGGCGGCCGCGCTGCCAGCCATATACAGCGAATCGGTTGCGATCATGGAGAAAGAGGGCTTTCCCGATGAGGCGTGGCGGACCGGTATAGCAATGGATGCCTACGCCATGGCCGATGCCATGCTCGCCGAGAGGGATAAATCATGACTGACGACATCAATCTTTTGCCGTGCCCGTTCTGCGGCGGCACGGACATATTTACAGAGCCCGACGAGCGCGGCTCGGGCGGTCAATGGTGCAGCCCCATTCATGTGGGATGCCGAAGTTGCAAAGCTGAACAACGTGGTGATGACGTTGTCTTCGCACGAGCAAATTGGAACCGACGTGCCGCCCCTGTAGCGCAGGAGCCGGTGTTGTGCATCCGTAAAAATGCGTCAGGACAGATTTACCTGACCGATGCCAACGGAGAACCATTTGACGTATCCAGGCACGTTGGTGCAGCGTTCTACGCCTCCCCCGTTGAGGACCGGCCCGTAGAGCCGCTCTATACCACTCCTGTAGCTCAGGAGCCGGTGGCCGAGGTGCTATCGAGCCGCAAGGGTAATGACACTAGCACAATCGACAAAGCATTCCCTGATGGAACGAAACTGTATACCGACCCTGCTGCCGCACAGCCCATCGACGACACCCAGTTCTGGACAGTGAGCCCAAAGGCTTCACGCAGAGATCTCGTTCTACAGATAGTGCAGATGAACCACCGGATCACTGCGTTGAGGGAAGAGAACCGGGGACTTATCCGGCATTTGCAGGGCCAGCGTGAGGCACTTCGGAATTACCGGAAGGGCGGCAAATCCATCGAGCCCGTATTCACTCTGGATCACGTTGGTAGTTGGTATGGAGACGACAGCCCAGCAGGGTGCGTGCTTGTCGGCGCCTGGACTGGCAAGTCTTTTCCGCCCCAAGGTGCCAAATTTTATCTGAAGGAGAAATCGAAATGAAGTTTGAGCCTATCCAGCCTGCGGCGTTCATGTTCCCGTCCGACATAGAGGACTTTCAGTTCGGGGAGAAGACAGCGGAAGCCTACTCCATCGGGATGGGTTCGGCCTACACAGGAGAGACGACAGAACCGTTGTTCACGCTGGAGCAATTGAAGGAGGCTTACCGTCGAGGCTGGATTGCCGCCTGCGAGTGGAGTGGTGAGATTGACATGGTGGAGGACATTGACTCTCCTGAATACAAGGAGGTGCGAGATCGTGCCCTTCCCGTGGAAGTTTAAATTATGCAATATAAAGGGAGCTTTGCATTATGAGAGAGTATCTGAAGTATGCGCAGCCTGACTACCTGGACTTCGTGAGTGAGTTGGAGGATCAGGATTTCACCATTTCCGAGATCAATGCGCTGGCTGCAGGCGCGAGGAGCCTGCGTAACCAGGTGTTGGGTTCGACCAGTTCGTGGTCTTTTTGCTCCGACAGAGATCTGGCCTTCAACATTGGCAATGCGTCGTGGATAGGAACCATGAAGATCATTGCCGTCATCGACGGCCTGACTGGCTACGCGCAGCCAGTTACTGACGCTGCACTCAACCCCAAGTGGGAGGGGCCGGGCAAGTTCGCCCGTCTGCAAGTCATCAATGACCTGTTGTGGGCGCTGCAGCGGTACGAATATGAATCCATCTTGGCGAGGACAGCATGAAAGACAGCCACTTATTTTTATTTGATGACTTCACGCCGGGCAGGTTCTTTGGAAGGCTGCGAAGGTTTGCTAATGACTGCCCCGGCAATGTCTGGAAGCTGCGCCAAGCCTTGACCAAGGTGAGGCACTGGGCTACTCATGGCGCGGTAAGGGGAGGGTTTAGAGGCAGCCACGATGCTTACGGAATTTGTTTTAACTGGGAGCGCGCAATTGAGTGCGATTTTTTAGAGTTACACGGGCATATGTATGCCTCGGACAATGCTGAGCTTACATACAACCTTGTGAGTTCTATCTGCGGCGGTTACTCAGCCCCTGTTTGGATAGATATTCCTGCGTGGGAAGGCGATGGTTTAAAGGCACGATTGATCATTATCGACGAGCTGGACACCAAGTTGCAGACGTTCATGAAAATGCGCAAGAAGACGGAGGCTCACAATGAAGTGGCGACTGTTCAGGGTTGATGCCGTACTCGTTAATCGCAGGTATGTCGCGGGTGTCCATTGGATGTATGAACGAGTCATTACTTATTCTTGCTACCAGATGGCGGAGACGGCGGAAGATGCCGTGGATATGGTGAAGCAATATTACATGCCATTGAACGCGGAGTATGACTACATGCAGGCTGAATCCTGCGAGGAGGTTGAAGCATGATGAATACGATTTGGACAATCGGCCACAGCACGCGATCCATTGAGGAGTTCGTCTCCATGCTCAAGGGCAACGATATTGAGTTGTTGGTAGATATTCGATCCCTGCCGGGATCCAAGCGGTTCCCACATTTCAACACGGAAAACATGCGGCAGTGGTTGCCGGAGTACGGCATTCAGTACAGCCACAACGCCAATCTGGGCGGTTTGCGAAAGGGGCATAAGGATGTGCCGTCCATCAACCTTGGATGGCGCAACCTGTCATTCAGGAACTATGCCGACTACATGCAGACTGGTCAGTTTGAGATCGGCATGCTCGCGGAAGAAGCACGCGCCAGGGTGTTCCGCTGCGCCTATATGTGCTCGGAAGCCGTACCTTGGCGCTGCCATCGCAGCCTGGTTGCCGACGCCTTCTTGGCCAGAGATTGGGAGGTGCTGGACATCATGAGTGAAACCAAAACCGTCCCACACAAGATGACACCGTTTGCCGTCGTGTGTGGCTGCAACATTACTTACCCGGAGATGGAGGAAGCGGCATGAGCAAGCGTATCACGATTCAGGTTCCAACCAAGAAAGGAACTTTCATTGACCTGGAAGGCAGGGTAGTTATCTCCACGTTGGGTGGCAGGCCAATCCGTCTGCTTTTGGACGATCACGATAACGTGACGGACATCGAGTCCGGATTCTACCTTGGCGACGTGGCTTGGTACAGAGGGCCAGATCCTAATAGCCATAAGCACTTGACGGACAAGGCAGTTGTGCAGAGATTCATGGATGATGTTGTAGAGAAGAATGGACTGCCCAAGGCGCTGGAGCAGTTGGACTGGGCGCGTAAGGAAACCAAACGTTTGATGGAGAAGCAGAATGGATAAGTACCCTGAGCTGGAAAAGATGAAAGAGGCACAGGCCGACTCGTCGGTTATCTCGGAGTTTCTGGATTGGCTGCGGCATGATGCGGATTACGTGCTGTGCCGCTGGCCGGAGGATGAGGACTACCCGCAGCCTGCAACCATTGGCATGGAGCAGTTGTTGGCGGACTACTTTCAGATCGACCTGAAGAAGGTGGAGGTTGAACGGCGGGCCATTTTGCAATATTTACAGGAGCAGCAGGCATGATAAGGGGAACCATACGTTTTGACGTCTCTGACAAAGAGTTTGACCTGATCGACAGGGTGCTGGATCGGTGCGAAGCAGAAGACATCACTCTTCCCTGTGATCGGATGGAGCACGCCATGGATCTGTCAGCATGTATTTCCAACGGCTGCCCCCTGGACCTGGAGCGCATGCTGGAATGGCCTAATAAGTTCGACCTGGCTCACGACATCTGGGGCGTCAATCGTCATATCGACCACAACACTGGCCAACTCCGGGATTGTTTTCTGCCTCGCTTCTACAAGGAGATGTCAGCATGACACGTAAACACTTTGTCGCCCTGGCTTCGGAGATAGCCAGCATCAACGATGATCTGTCTCGTCGCGCTGCGGCCTTCGCTGTGGCTCGTGCATGCGCGAAGTTCAACCAAAATTTCGACCGTGCTCGCTTTCTCTCTGCGTGTGGCATCTTCGAGATTTAGCAAATTAAAGGGAGTTTTGCAATGTGCGATAAATTGCTGATACGGATTCCGTTCGCGGGGCTCTACTGCTCATGGTACGACAATGAGTTCGACTATTGCGTGGAGCGGGAGGCTGACTACCTGGCTGACGAGTTTGGGTTTGAGGAGTACGGCGTCGAGTTGGACTGCGTGCAGTGGCTAGGGGTGCTACATGATTGCACGGACTGGGAGGGCACCAGGCGTGCCGTGGCCGAGAAATACCCTCAGTGGTTCTCCGGGGTCATTGGTGACCTTGTGGACTGCGCCATATTGGATCACCTTAAATTCGGGTCCATGCAGTCTCCGAGGTTTTATAACTTCGAGACTGATAAGATCTTTTGCTGGATTCCGGCGAGCGTCGTGATGCTTCTGCGAGACGAGGTATCAGATGGCACCTTGCGGGATCGTGTTCGGAAGAATCATTCGTCCTACGACGGGTTTATTTCCTTCTACAGCAATGACCTGGATGAGTGGCCGAAGGATGTCTGCGAATGGGACCACAACCAACTCTGCACGCTGTTGGAAGCCTGGATGGACGACTACGTGGACGACTCTGATTGGGAGTTCAAAGTGTTCGAGGCCATGCAGGAGGACATCGGCAATGCGTGGAGTGCCAACGTGGACTGGTCGAAGGTGGGTGAATGTGCCCGTGAACTCGCAGAGCAAGGAGAGGAGTGATGGAAGTCTACGTCAATACATTAGACCGGGATTTCGATGGTATCAGCGGAATTTGGGTGGACTTGGGGGATTATTCGGATTGGGATGATTTCATGGAGGCGTGCCGGGAATCATTCTATGGCACCGAGGACTGTGAATTTACCTTCCGTGATTACTGCCGTGTCCCCAATTGGCTCGTCGTGGGCGGCGAGTTGCGAGAGGACGTGTTCGATTATGTGAATCTCGATGAGGACGACCGTGATTTGCTCGACGCCTATATCGAGAATGTGGGCGCACCTGGGTACAACGATATAGATAGTCGCCTGAGACAGGCGAAGGAGGCGTACCAAGGAATGTACACATCCTGGGCTGAGTTTGCTGAGGATCTTATCCCAGGCATAAATGAAATCCCCGGCTTCCTCAATGGGTATGTGGATTGGGACAGAATGGTCGATGACCTGCGGATGGATTACTTCGAGGTGGATGATTATTTCTTCCGAAATTAAGTGCAATATTACGGAGATTCTGCATTATGAGCTACAATAACACTCCAATAGAAGAGCAGGACTTTGGGTTTGGTGTGGTGGGCCAGCTTCACTATGACTCGGACCCGATTAACCCATCTGATGATTACTGGGACATTGAACACATCACCTATCTGAAATCTTCACCCTACACGCTTGGTAACGATGCCGTGAGCAGGGACGAGATGGACGACATTGCGGAGAAAATCCGTTCCGGGGAGTACGTGGGCTTGCCTGTCTACGCCTACGTTCACTCTGGTATCACGATCAGAACTGGCGCCTTTGGTGATCCGTGGGACTCCGGCCAGTCCGGCTTCGCATACCTCACCAAAGAGGATATTGAGCGTGAAGGGATTTCAGACCCTGCCAAGTATATAGAGGGCTTTGTCGAGACGTTCGATCAGTACCTGCGCGGTGACGTCTATGGCTACGAAATTCTGGTGGATGACGAGGAGGTTGACAGTTGCTGGGGGCTTTTCGGGCTTGATTACGCCATCAAAAAGATGGGGGAGGACGCGAGATATCACGTTGAAGTGGCCCGTGCAGAGGCTATAGAGGCGATGTATTGGGCAGACCGGGAAGTGCAGACCGTATGAGAGAGGTGAACATGCAGGCAGCGATGGAAGAGACGGAAACCGGGCACCAGAACCCGGTGAATAAAGAGATGGGGAACATGGCCCAAGTATTTGTGGACGTTATTGAAAAGTCCCCGGTGCTGATGCGGCCCATGATCCCGAACCCCCATATGTTAGGCCGTGAGCAGTGCGCTGCGCTTTGCGAGCATTTACTGGGCCAGTTGGAGGAGCTGGCCAAGCACTTCCATCTCATGCAGAGCGCAAGGCTCGTTGAGTTACGGGAAATCGCTGCGCAAGACCAGTACGTCAACGACATCGACACGATGCTTGGCGTTATCGACGCGAGTTTCAGCACCCCTGATGGCACGTTGCTTGACTCCGCCGTCATTTCTCGTGACGACCTCCAGAAGTTCTGGCCGGACATTGGCTGGCAAACGCTCATGGAGCGTTCCGTCAGCGGCAACGCCGTGCAATGAAAGACTCCCCCTGCGTCGCCCGCTGCACCACGCTCTACGACGATGTGTGCCGGGGCTGCGGGCGCACCGCTTGGGAAGTCGCCAACTGGGTATGTCTTACTGAACCTGAAAAGGAGATCGTATGGAAGCGAATCGGCAAATCTCGGAAGGACGGCATGGCCGATAACCAAGGAGCATGCGAATGCGAAACAACAGAGAACCCCCTGTGAACCAAGATTCCTATCGGGCCTGGAACCCGGCCTGGATTTTCCCGGAGCACCTTGGGGCACCCCGCCTTGCCTGGCAGTATCCGCCGTGCAGTATGGAGCGCCACGCGAGTATCGAAACCAACGCCCTGCTGTGGCGTTTGATTAATGGAGATCGTGATGCGAAAGCAGTCTGTCGAGTGTGAGACGCCGGAAGAAGCGTTCCGGGCGTGCCCGTGGGCGGATGTGGTCATGCCCGTGGAAGGCGGTTTTATGTGCTTTGAGTCGCCCCAGGAGGCGTATGTTTGGGAGAACCAAAAATGAACGTATACCAGTTGACCTTTCACCGCTTCCGGGAGGTGATGGATGAAGTCGTAGTGACGGTCCAGGCAATGAACGTTGATTCGGCTATCGAGGAAGGTGAGGATCGCGTTTACATGGGCCTGTGTGTTACCACCAAGCAAGGCATGCCATCACCTCATGTCCATGGTGTCGCAGACGTGGAACTTTGCTATGTGGACAACCTTGGCCAAGTCGGCAGCGAAGAACTCAAGGAGAGCATGGTATGAGCCGAAAGTACAGAGTGTGGTTGGATTCTGGCGCCAACATCCATTCCAAGTACGAGACTGAGGTGTGTCTGGCCAACATTGGATACACCGATGAGGAATGGGACGCCCTGACTGAGGGTGAGCAAGAGGATGAGATGAGGGAGGTCGCCTTCAGGCGGATGGATTGGGGCTATGAACCCATCGAGTGATGTTCAAGCAGGTATAGGACCGTTGGTTACCATGTCGGCACCATTTTTATTCAAGGATTGAAAAATGCAAAACCAAGCAACCACAGTAGGCAGCAAGAGCAAATACTACACACTGGCGTTCGATCCGGCTCCCATCGAGTCCATTATTGCGGTGGACATCCACAGGGCTGCGGAGCTGGGGATACGTGTGGATATGCACATCAAGGAGGGTAGACTTCTGGTGACTCCCGCCGTGGCCAAGCGGATTCTTTCAGACCTGAATTATGTCCACCAGCGGGACATTGAGCCTCCACATGTTAAGGTCATCGGCTACCTGATGCAGAATAGAATGTGGACGCAAGGGAGCCAGCTGGCTTTCGGGCGCCTGGACGGCGAACTTCATCTGATGAACGGACAGCATCGACTCACCGCTGTGGTTGAAACCGGGATCCCGATTGAGTTCCAAGTATTGATCGTTGATGTCAATACCGCTGAGGAATTGCACGAACTGTACACCCGGTATGACACAACCCAGCGGGAACGCAAGGGCGGCGAGGTTCTGAATGCGTTGAACCTGCCCGCTCAGTGGGGGTTCTCCAAATCATTTGCCAATGATGTTGTTGGTGCGTCAGTAGTCATTGCCAATGGCATGCGAAAACCTGTCTACACTCGTGACCCACTCTTGACGTCTTGTCATGAGTTCAGGGTTCAACTAGCTGAATCTTGGTGGCCCATTGCCAGGGAGCTGAAAGAACTGCGCAGGGGCGCGGATTCCGATGTCAGTAAGAGGTTATTCAAGGCCGGATTTCTGTCCGTAATGCTCGTAACGATGAAGCACCAGCCCGCCAAGGCTCGTGTGTTCTGGAGGCGTGTAATGGATAACTCAGGCTTGGTGAGGGAGACGCCAGAGCACACTTTCGTCAATTTGGTCAATCGCAACTCATGGAAGGGAGATCAGGATTCCTGCATAGCTGCCGCCATGCTGGCCTGGAACGCAGCTTACGCAGGTAAGAAGCTCGTTCAGATTCATCCTGATGGTTGCAAACACCGGAAGGTGCTTGGTACGCCTTTCGAGCGGGGTTGATATGCTGGATCGGGAACTGAAGAAGATCCCGGTGGATATGATCTACGCCCAACCTGACGGTCGGGCTGTAGACCAGTCCAGCGTGGACAGCATAGCCTCCTCAATCAAGGAAGTGGGCCTCATATCACCCATCTATGTGCGCGAGATCGTCAAGGTGTTGAAGGGTCGGGCATCCAACGTGTTCCGGATCGTCGCAGGTCAGCACCGCCTAGCTGCAGTAAAAACCCTAGGCCACGAACACATCGACGCTTACGTGATCGCCCGTGACGTGCTAGATATCGAAGTCGAACTCATTGAGATTGACGAAAACCTGTGCCGAGCCGACTTGACCGCTGCCCAACGGGCTGACAGCGTGGCCAGACGGGCAAGGATCTGGGAGGCGCTGCAACCCGTACCGGTGCCAACCCAGCCCGTCGAAGCCAACCCTCCTACGTCGTTTTCGTCGAAAAAGAGTAATGGGACAACTTGTCCCGATACTCAACCAAAGGTGTCGAAGCGAGGACGAGTAGGAGAGGGCAGGCCACCGGCGTTTGCATCGGAAACCGCTGCTCTCACCGGCGAATCCAAGAAGTCGATCAACCGCCAGCTCGCCCGCGCCAACGCCCTCGGTGAAGACATCAAGGAGGTAGTCGGCACGTCCTTGGACAAGGGTGTGGAACTCGATGCCTTGAAAGAGTTGCCAGTCAAGGAGCGCAAGGCGTTGATAGCGCGGGCGAAAGCCGGGGAGAAGGTGTCGGCCAGGCCAGTCAAAGCCTCACCTAAAAAGGTGACGCCTGACAAGAAGGCACCTAAAACCAAAACCATATTCTGGCTACTCTTGACCTGCTTGGAGGCGATGCAAAATCTCGACGGCGCGGGTGTCATCGAAGATGTGCAGGCATCCTTGGACCAAACTGGAGACAAGGCGATTAATCGCTTGGGGGATGTGGCTGACGGGTTTAAGAAACTTGCCAAGCTGGCAGAGTACCTTGATGATCGAGGGTATCTGATATGAAGCTCAACGACATCGAAGACCTGAAGAACGCCGTGGCTGACGCCCTGCGTAAAACGGACTGCCCCTGCTCCACCCCACAGGACAGGGCGGAAGCCATCCTGGCATTCCGTGAAATCAGGAAGGCCCTGGTTGATGTGACCTCCCTACCCTCTCGCAGTCAGCGTCTGGATGCGGGTATGTCTCAGCGATCAACGTGGACACCATTTTAAGGAGAAGTCGTAGATGGCAAATCTATACGTAGTGGGGTATCGCGGGCCAAGCTGCGCCCTGTATGACGTGACGAACGTATCCAGGGACAGCCTGGACTACATCCAACAGCACATGGACCCTGACGAACATGCTAAATGCAGCAGCATGCTCAAGGAAGGGTGGGGTGTGCCCGAGGTGTTCGCCACAGTGACATCCATGAAAGGCACCATTCGCGCCCAATTCTTCATGGAGATCCTGGCGCTGCGCTAAAGCAACACCCGAAATATGGCCAATATTAATTTATATTGGCTAACTCCGCACAGCAACACAAGGAGCACCTATGCTTGTAAACGTATCGCAAACACCGGATGGCCTGCAGATTCGGGCCTCGTCAGGATTGAATGCCAACCGCTGCCTTGGCTATGCCGAAGGGGTGCGGTTGGCCAATGCTCAGCTTTTCCCTGCTTACATGACGGGCTATTTGGCAGCCGTGCATGGCGCGGATTTCTTTGACGACTTGCTGCCAGACCCAGAGCTGAGCAACAGTCGCATCTTTACCTCCGCCTGGAAGGAATGCCACGGCGAGGCATTCTACGACATCGGCACCTCTACCTGGCGGGACGCTCAATCGAAGTTTGCACTGAGTGGCCTGACCCTGCGCTACGTCAACGTCGTGGGGGACCGTGTTTATTACTCAAGCCGGTCAGATTGGCGACGTGACGAGCACTATGGCAGACATCGCCGTACGAAGCCCGAAAGCGTGCGGGTGGGGGCTGCCTCGCACATCACCTCGATCCACCAGGCTCAGCCTTCGTTCATGCGGCGGCTTATTGCGGGCGTGCGAGCCTGGTTCGGAGCCTGAGCATGCCGACCATTGAACAGGAGTTGGAGCGTGTCAAGCGCATCGCTCAGATGCAGAAGCCGGAGAGCTTCACGGACGTCATGCAAAAGGCGATGGACGGGAAGTTCAAACCCGTATTCCCTGTCGTCGCACAGGACTACACGCTGCCTTTCGATGCCTACGGCTTCCAGGCCGACGCTGTGGATTGGGCAGCACAGTTCGACAAGGTTGGGCTTATTGCCGACGTTGGCCTTGGCAAGACCTACATGGCTACCGCCCTGGCCCTGTACAAATTCGTCACCAGCGTGGCCAGTAAGGGCATTGTGGTTTGCCCGCCGATCCTACTTGACCAGTGGTCACGCTTCCTGCTGCGTGTGCCTGGCGTCACTGTCCAGATCTACCGGGGCACACCGGCCAAACGCAAGAAGATCCACCTTGGTGATGCGCATTTCACTATCGTCGGATCGCAGATTTTCAAGAAGGATTTCGACCGCTTCGAGAAAGTGTTTGGCCACGACACCGTGGCAATTCGGGACGAGGCACACGACATCAAGAATGTGTCGTCCGACAACTATCGCAAGTGGAGTCAATTCACGCTGGACAAGCAGGCGGTCCTGTTGACCGGCACGCCGATGACCAGCCCGGAAGATGGATACGCCTACGTCAAGCTCGCTACACCCTCCGTCTACAAGACGAAGGCGCAGTTCATGCACATTCATGTTGCCGAGGTGGATTTCTTTCAGAAGCCTGTGAAGTGGCGGCACCTGGACAAGCTCCGAGAGAACCTGGAACTTCGCTACCGCTTCATCCGCAAGGAGGATGTGCTGAAGGATCTTCCGGAGATGACCTGGGATCCCATTCATTACGAACTCAACCCGGAACACATGGCGCTCTACAAGGAACTGGCTGAGCAACAGTTGCTCTTGTTGGAAGGTGGAGGCAAGATCGACGCCACCTCGACCGGCAAGCTCTTTCATTGCCTGTCTCAGATCATCTGCAACTACGATTACTTCTCGGGCGACGTCAATGGCCGGTCAACCTGTTATGACCTGATCGACCAGGTGATGGATGAGCTTGGACCCAAAGGCAAGCTCGTCATCTATGCCGTGTATCGAATGACGAACACCCGCCTGCTTGGCTACCTGAAAAAATTCGACGCCGTGGCCGTCTATGGCAAGCAGACCGCCGCTCAGAACCGGGCGGCGGTGGATTATTTCATCTCCAATCCCGCATGCCAAGTCATCATGCTGCAGCCCTCCTCCGGGGGTGCTGGCGTTGACGGCCTGCAGGACGTCTGCCAGGACGGCCTGATTCTGGAGCCGCCGACGCTGCGGGAATTCATCCAGTCCACGGGGCGCCTGCACCGCAATGGCCAGTTGCATAATGTCCACATGCGCCTGGCCGTGGCGGATAATACACTGCAGGTGGGCCGGGTGGAGCACCTGCTCAATAACGACGACCTGCTCAATCAGGTTTTCCCTACTGTACAAAGCCTGAGAGAGGCGATATATGGTAAATCAAGTGTATGATTTTGTATCAGAACCAATGGAGCCAATCATGAACAGCAATCTACCTACACACGCCGTCCTGCAGTACGACACTAACACGGGCGCACCAGACGTAATCCATGAAGTCACAGCAACGGACGCCTTGGACGCCATTCGCCAGACTGTGCCGGGCATCTTTATGCAGTTGAGCGAGTATACGAGCATCAGCAGGCTGGACTACTGGCAAGAGAAAAACCCGAGCAACCCCGTGGTGTCTGCAGCGGACAACGCTCACTGCCAGTACGACAAGCGGGGGAGCAGAGGTATTGCAGCTTGGAGAATCAGGTGATGGCTGTTCATTTAGCCGGCACCTTCACACTTATAGGTTGAGGTTGATATGCAAAAAACAGCACAAGGCATCATTGAACTGATACGCAATGCAGGTGCTGAAAGTGACGAATCTATCCGCAATGCCTTGGAGGATGGAGAATTACTGGCGATGCTGGGGATCACGGTTGATGATCAGGAGGCAGTTGAAGAGGCGCACGCGATTATCACTGGAGGATGAGCAAGGTAGCGCTTTGGCAGCTATTGAAATAATGCAATATTACGGTAAAATTGCAATTTCCACATACAACAACGGGAGAACCCGAATGCTTCAACGCAGCACAGCCAGGCACTCCCCCGCTCCCGCCACCGTTTAAGGTGGCTTAATGACCTGGTTCTTTTACTGGCAGGCCACACCAGAATCATCGTGGCAAATCGCTGACGCCAAACTGCGTCAGCAAATCATTACGACACATAAACCCCCCTTCGTTACGGTCCTGGATCTGGATTCCGACATACCGGATGGTATGTCCCGCGAGGACCGGGACAAAGTGAAGTATCGAGGCCCGCTGTACTTCGACTTCGACGCGGGCGATATCGAAGACTGCATCGGACCCTTCCAGAAGTTCTTGGACAACCTGGAGGAAAACGACGTTGACCTGCGCCAGGTTGGCCTGTACGCCACGGGCGGCAAGGGCTTTCACGTCGTCATCCCGCCCCAGGTGTTCAGCGATGGAATGCCGACCGGCGCCCGCCACCTCCCGGCCATCTATAAGGAAGTGGCGCACGCCCTCTATGAAGACTGCCTGGACCTTCGCGTCTATTCTGCCCGCAAGGGCAGGATGTTCCGGGTAGAAAACGTCGAGCGCACCAACGGTGCGTTCAAGGTTCAGATCACGCCGGAGCAGGCGCGGTCGATGACGCCGGACATGTACGCGCAGCTGACGGCTCAGGCAGGCCCATCCTATACCTTGGCCGCTCCGGTGCTGGCCCCGAAGCTCGCGCTGATCTTCACCAAATGCAAGGATAAGGTCAGGAAGGCGACAGGTACGAAGAAGAAATCACGTGCCGATGAACGCCTTGTCAAGACCTTCTCCGGTACATTCCCCGCCACACTCATGATGGTAGGCCGGGGTGAGAACCTGCGTGACGATGCGGGCTTTCAGAAGATTGCTACACAGATAGCGATCAGTGCCATCGCTCTGGGGATGTCGGAAGCCGACATGCTCGCAGCCTGTGAGGGGTTGATCGAGACTCACTCGGGCGACGGCAAGAGGTACAACACGCCGTCGAAACGGCGGCGGGAATTGTCCCGCATGTATGACTACATGACGGATAACCCCTGCTACGAATTCTCGGTGGGAGGTATCAAAAGCGTGCTTGCCGAGGGGACGTCAACGCCCGACTTGGACGCTTCCATAGATGATCCGGATGGTGTGCTGGAAGAGAGCGAGGACGACCTGGATGATGAGGTCACACAGGGTGTCGTCATCAACAAGCACGGCATCTTCGCCAAGATCTGGGACAAAGAGGATGAGAAGAAAGTCCTGAAGCGATTATCGAACCTTGGCATAGGTGACGTCTCTGCCCTCCAGACGCTGGAGGGCGACATGGCGGGATTTCTCGTTCATGTCTATCTGGACGGTGAATTTCGGGGGCAGCGCAAGCTGTCTGCCAATGCCTTTAACTCTTCCATGAATGTGCAAAAGGAACTTGGGTCCGTGGAACTTGCAGCCGTCCACGCATCGGACTCCCAATCCCGCGCCATGATGGAAATTCTTAGATCCAAAGCAAAAAGGAGTAATTCAGTGGTTACAACCATTCCCCGTGAAGGCGTGGACATCATCCGCCTGCCCGACTCTCAAACGAAGCAAGACCGTTACCAGATCTTGTATGCCGGTCCCAAGCGGTATGGCGTCCTGGTCGAGGATGGCGAGGGCAACCCGCCCGTCACGACGCCAGGCTTTCGGCTTGAAACCTACACTGGCCAAGACGGCGACATAAAGTCCGACCTACCGGACGCGCCGCCCTTGAAGTTCTCGGAGGAGTCCCAGGAATTCTTCGACAGGTTCTTCAAGATTTACCCGGCGAAGGTCATGGCCCCCGTGCTTGGCTTCTACAGTGCCTGCTTCTTCTCGCAAATCGCTCGCCATTGCTTCGGCGTCTTCCCCTCCCTGCAGGTGTATGGCGCGGCGGGCACAGGCAAGTCCACGCTGAACTTGCTGTGTAGCCAAATGCACTACTACAACAAACCCGCGCAGCTGCTGGACACGAAGTCGCTCTCCGAATTCGCACTGGGCCAGTACCTGCAATGCTCCGCCTCCATCCCCATCGTGCTTGATGAATTCAAGCGCCAGGGAATGACACACCGGGAAGCTGAGGTTCGGTATGGAATGCTGCGCAACAACTACACAGGCAACATTGGCGCGAAGGGTCGCATCACACACGATTCTGGCAACTCCAACCTGACGGTTGCCCGCACCTCCAACTTGGCGCCCATTGTCTACCTGTCTGAGGAGATTCACAACCAAACGGCGCTCATCGACAGGTCCATCATCGTCGCACTGACGCAAGAACACCGCAACAAAGGCGTGGAGGATGACAGGGACTTCAGCTGGTGCTTCACTCACAAACGATACCTGAGTGAGCTGGGCTCCTCGATCATGCGTAAGGTCTTGCGTGTGGATCTGGACAGTCTGCGGCAAGCTCAAGCCGATGCTCAGAACGAGGTCCAGGCCCACAGCACGGCCAAGGACAAGCAGCGCCCCATCGTCAACTACAGCATCATCCTGCTTGGCTTAGATGCTGTAGCTGGTGTCCTGAGCACGGTGTTTGAGGGTCGTTACGACGCCATCATTGAAGAGCACAAGCAGGCGCTACTCAATGGGTTTGGCGGCGACATGGTGGAACCCTCCCAGTCCGAAGGCAGCAAGGTGCTCAACGACCTCGCGTTCCTGACGACCGTGCCAGGCGACAGCCCCTTCCATCTGGTGTCGGATCAGGATTATCGCTTCAGTGTCAACCAGAAAAATATGGAGCCACAGGTGGAGATCAGCCTGCGCTTGGCCTGGGACAAGTATGTGCGTTGGACACGTGGCCAGGGCGGCGAGCCGCTGTACTCCAATGAACAATCGTTTACGACAGCCATGCGTCGCCATTCGGCGGTGCTTGATGCCATCTGCGCGGGGTCTCCGCTCAAAGGCGGCAGGCCATCCGTGAACGTCGTTGCTTTTTCGCTTCGTCTTTTGTACGACATGGAAGGCGTACAGGAGTTCCAGAACATGGAGCGCGAAAAAATCCTTCCTAATATTGACTAATATTAATTAATATTGGTAAACTTCGTTCTCATCAAAACTGGAGATTTAAATGGCACTTCGCAAATCGACTACGGCACCGGCATTTGAAGATGATGACGACACCGTGAAGAACACGGCAGCAGCTACGGCTGCGGCTCCGGCCCAGGCGCAAGCCACCGAGCCTGTACCCAGCGCAGCGGACAAGGTGGAAGCCACCAAGGCCGTGGCAAAAGCTGCGGCTACCTCCGTATCCACGCACGTCAAGGGTTTCAGCGCAGCCTTGACGGACAAGGAGTATGCCCTGACCCTTGATCAAGTCAAATCATTGGGGTTTGGCACGCTGCCGAAGATGGCAGCGGATCGTGCAGGCTTCGAGATGGGTGAAGGCAAGGACAAGCAGGAGTTTGGGGATTGGGTGGATTTCCAGATTTTCTCCTACAACCGGCGCTGGCTGCTCACCACGGGCGAGGACACGTCCGACAAGGAAGCTGGGGAATACCTGCGTACTTCCTACGATGGCAAGACCGTTGAGGACGAGGTAATGTCTGCATCGGAATACATCGCATACCTCAAGGACCAGGGCTACAGCAAGGCCCGCATCCGCGAGTACATCGACCTGTGGGGGTTCATCCGCAACAGCGAGAAACTTGGCCTTGCCGGGGACGACGAGGTGGAGATGATTCAACTTCAACTCTCGCCTTCGTCCGTCAAGAACTTCACTGGCTTCCAGGTCAAACTGGGTGTCAAGGGCGCGATGACTGGCAAGGAAGCATCGGATACCTTCCGTGCGACGATTGATCGTCGTGAATGGGAAGGCAACAAATACGCCGCCATCAAGTTCTCAACCATCTAACCACCCGGCCTCCCCCGCCCTTCGGGGCGGGGCCTTTTTATTGGACATTAATATGATGAGCATACAAGACAGCGCTATCGCATTTTCGCCGAACGTTCGGCCCGAAGTTGTGCTAGCCGAGATAAGGGTTGTGCTGGCCGATAAGGGGCTAACCTCCGCCCAGAAACGGGCGCTGGTGTCGGCTTACGCTAAGGCATACCCTACCGTTGATCTGACGGAAATCCTGAATCTCTTCCCGGTTGCTGACGCCGCTGATCCGGAGCCTGAGAAGACTGCGACCGGCAGGACTCTTGAAGAGATACTGAACGACTGGTTTAAGCAGGATCAGGCCATCAAACGCGATCACGGTTTTTACTGGGACAGACCGCAAGAGGGTAGGTACGTTGACCCGTATCGGGATTGGCAGTTCCCCGGCAGCCCCTACACCGTCTGGTGCTAAGGGGATTACATGCGTTATCACGTATTGGATACGGAAACAGTCGGCCTCAAACCATTTGAGCACGGCGGCGGCGTGTGTGAACTCTCCGTAAGGGTCATCGACGAAGACTGCAACGAGCTGGCACACTACCACTCCCTGCTCGACCCGGAGGGTCCGATTTCAGCAACCGCCGCAGGCATTCATGGCATCCGTGACCGCGATGTGGTGGACTTCCCCACCATGGTGGAGTACCTGAACATCGTGCTCGACCAGAATCCTTGGGATCAGGACCAGGATGGCATCAGCTTCATCGCGCACAACGCGGTGTTCGACTGGAAGTTCATGGCCCCCTACATCGAATGTCCCGCACGCCTGGTGGACACCTTGGCGCTGGCCCGCCGCTATTACCCGGAAGCTGAGAACCACAAACTTACCACCTTGGCCGTCCTGCTGGATCTGGAGGTATTCGACGCACACAACGCACACGGTGCGGCGGCTGACACGGCAGTGCTACTGGCCTTCCTTCGCAAGCTGTCCGAGGATACGGGACTGTCCTTGGAAGAGTTGTGCGTCGATGCCCAGCGCAAAGATCCGATAGAAAAAATGCCATTTGGCAAACACAAAGGTCGCACGCTCAAGGATATGGCCAAGAACGAGCGTAGCTATCTGCGTTGGTGTTTGGACAAGATGGATGCGTTGCAGCCCGATGTTCGGGAAGCCATTGAACACGCCCTTGCGGCTTAGGAGGAAGCATGAATCCGGAGTACATCAGATACGTCATTAGTTTCCTCAACTTTAGTGTGGACGAACTCGCTGAATTCATCGAGGAGGAGTACGGCTACAGCAGCTATGACGCCGAGACAGTCTGTGACGAGATCCTGGAACAACTGGAGGAGTTTGCGTGATTAAGGCCACCAAGGATCACCCCGCTTTCCAGCGCATGTCAATCTTCGTGGATCAGCAAGTCGAACGTTGTCGCCCTAGTGCCATCAAGATGGCAATGGCCATTGAACTGCCGCTCCTGCTTGGTAAGGATGAGGCAGCCTTGATGCGTCGTGTAGCAGATCGCGTAGATCAAATGGAGCGCCGAATGCGCAAACGATTAATGCGTTATTACGGTTGTTCTGCAAAATATGTCGCACATTAAAGGATTTCAAGTGAACAATATTGACTACTTCTACGACATGGTAGGGCGCCTGGCCAAGCCGCTGGGCCGTGACATGGGCATCATCCACGCTGCTCTGGGCGTCACATCCGAAGCGGGCGAAATGGCCGATGCTGTCAAGGCCAACATCGTCTACGGCAAACCGGAGGATCGTGTCAACGTTCTAGAAGAGGCGGGCGACCTGATCTTCTTCACGCAGCTCATGCTCTCCCAGTATGGCCTGAATCTGGAAGACGCCATTAAGGCCAACATCGCCAAGCTGGACACAGTTCGGTATTCCGAGGGCTACTCGGATGCCGAGGCACTTGGCCGTCACAAGGACATGGAGCGCGACGCCATGGCGATGGCTGTATTCGGCGTACCCGCTGATGAGGTGGGGCCAACACCACTAACCCAGGATGGTCAGGTGGCGTGATGCTGACCAAGAAAGAAACCATCGCCCTTACGCGAGATCTTATCGACCAGGTAGGTGGCATCACAACCTGTGACCTCCCTGCCATGGAGAGGAAGGGAGTGCTGCGCCCTCCTCTCGTTGTCCCAGAGGATAGCCCTGAAATCCTGAAGAAGGCAGTCCATCTGGGCTGCGAGGGGAAATCGTTGGTAGATTTGCATGAAGTGTTCGCCATGCTGGTGGACATGTACATGCTATCTGACTCGACCCCTACTCGCCACATATTTGTGGAGCTTCGAGAGCAGTTAGGTTTGTCCAGTTATAGCTCTCCAATTTTTCTCCCGAAGTGTGTGGGGTTAAAGAGCATGAGCCGGTCCAGCGACTTTGCTCATGCGTTCGGTATAGCCCTGTGGGCGGGTGTGTGTAACGGTGGCAACCTTTCTTATGGTCAGGACAGCGCCATTGTCGAGGGTGAGGGTGTGCGCTTTGGCCTGGAGGATGGTCACGTTGTTTGCGCCTACGACGCATGTTGTGTGCCTTTCGAGTCTCGGAACTGGACAGCATTTTTCACAGAGCCGAGAAGAGGTGAGACGTACATACCGGCTGAGTACAAGCTCCTGGCTCACGCTACCCGGAGTATGTCAAAAACGACACAGAACCTCGCCCAGGCAGCAGCTTGGGCAGCGCAGCAGGCACCAAAGGCCATTGTGCGCTCTGCTTTCTACGGCCTCAAGTATAGCGACCCTGAACGACACCTCGTCAACAAAATTTTGAACGATCAGGACATCCGAGGACCACTGCAGGAAGTGCTTGTTCCTCACACCGTCACTCAGCAGCGATTCAACTCTATCCTGGGATCCAACGGCTATCGGCAATTAACCATGTTCCCGGTATTCAGTATGGACGATTCAGAGGTGGAGGCCGTCGTCCGCTACGTCCTATCCGCCATCAACCCCAACATAACAATGAAGAGAAAAACACATGCTAATAGCGCTGCACGGTAAAGCTGGAGCGGGGAAAACCACGGTCAGCAAGATATGGGCCAACGAGTTCGGATTCCAACCTACGTCCTTTGCCAAGGCGTTGAAGGAGTCCGCTGCCATTAAGTTCGGTTTCCCTACATACCTGGCTTACTCCCAGGATGGGAAGAAGACAGTGGTGGATCCCTGGGGTATCACGGTGGGAGAGATCCTGCAGCGTGAAGGCACGGAGGCAACACGCGGCTACTGGGGGGACGACTTCTGGATCAAGCGGTGGGCAGGCTACGCCA